>WNFI01134144.1_pt1 | contig 11160 bp, 10 predicted proteins | sample 5400471 | NCBI WGS metagenome assembly WNFI01 (sample SAMN13153348, study PRJNA577476) | soil metagenome | isolation source: 100 cm saprolite on Douglas fir-dominated hillslope | place: USA:California | collected 2013-09-17 | reverse complement strand
TTATCCCGTGAACGGATTCTGGGGGCAGATCATTTCCACGCGCGGTTACGGGAAGAGTGTCTGAACGTGAGCTGGTTTCAGAATCTGTTCGATGCCAAGCGCAAGATCGCAGCGTGGCGGACGGAGTACAACGAAGAGCGTCCCCACAGCAGCTTGGGTTATCTGACGCCAACCGAGTTTGCGAGGCGGGAAACAACGAGCTATGGAAAAGACGCTTGCCAAAAAGCGGCAAGCTTGGAAAACGCAGAAGAACGCGTTTCCCACTTTCCCACAGCTCCGGCGGCTGCTTCGGGTAACGAAGTTCAACTAAGTTGTCGTATTATCCCGTGAACGGATTCTGGGGGCAGATCACCCTCACAACGCTGTGACTTGTGAACGCTGCCACAACGTGCCGTCGAAGTTCGGAAGCAGCCCGATGACGGTAGAGCGCGTCGGTCGCTCGTCCTTAGGAGAGTTCGCCCCTGCATCCGAGGGCGGCATCCACCACCGGCACGGGGAATCTGCCCAAAGCTCAGCATTTGCCAACCAAATCAGCGGCGAACGAATTTCTCTCAACCTTCTGGGAGACGGTTACATTGAAGCCATCAGTAGCCGCGACATCAAGCAGAACGCCAAACAACAGCGAAGGGCGAACCTGGGGATTGCCGGCGTGGTTGTCAGCGCTCCTGTGCTCGAAGCAAGCGGTTCCCAGCCGAAGATGCAGTTAGGCCGCTTCGGCTGGAAGAGCCAACACAGCAGCTTGATGTCCTCTTGCGCCGATTCCCTACGCAACGAGCTCGGCATCCGCAACTCCCTCTACCCAGAGGAGTACCCCACCCACGCCCTAACGGACAGCCCTACTCCATTCGACATGCAAGATGCAAAAACACATAAAACTGAACTGGAAAGCTTGGTGGACGAAATCCGCCAGACGGCTCTTGCCGTGCGCAACGAGGGCCTTGCCGCGAGCCCCGACGCTCAGGCAGGGGAGAAGCTCTTCGACCAGATCGGCTGCGCGGTTTGCCACGTCCTGCGATACAAGACCATGCGACCAGGGACACTAATCAACGTGATTTGCGCAATCTCGCGATTTCCTTTTGCGACTTCGCTCAACGAACCACTCAATTGCACCATTCCGCAAAAAAAAGTGCGCTCGGCATCCCTTTGTTCTAACGATTGAAGGCGTCAGAGTCGGAAGACCCTGCCGGTTAATTGTTAGTTTCCACGACGGAGAATCGTCGGTCAGAAGGCTAAGTTGGATGGATTCTGCGCAACCGCAGGGGCATTTTAGTGCAGCTAACCAGGGCCTTTCTTTTTCTCCGACGGCATAAACCACTCCTGGTTTAACTATATCTGGAAGCTCTTCAACAGATACCGTCGCGTAACGTCTTCGATTGCCCCATTTCGAGATTTTGGCGAGTACATCCCTGATTATTTGGCGAGTCATTTTCAGGAAAGCGAGGATCTATCCAAAAGTGGGTCGATATCGCCAGCACCGACATACTTAAGCAACAACTGGCACGGGTTGTTTTCGGGTTCATTAAAAAATTGAACCTCCGCTAGATTGCAGGCGATCGTCGCGAACTCGCCGTTCGACAAATTTCGATAGGGGTGCAGCCGAGCCAGCATGTCATTCACAAGCAAGGCAGCGAAGAGTGCATTTACGCTCACTACTGCTGGTCGATCTACTGCCACACCGCGAATGTAACCTTGTCTTCTCTGTTCCTCATAACGTTCCGGATTGATTCTCCGCGTCGATTCGGCCCTCACCTGTTCCATATCGTACATTCCTCTGCTGTACAGACTTGATTTTCCAGGTTGCAGGTAATGCACGCTGCCACTGATTGTTTTGATCCCACCCTTACCATCAGCTTCAAGTTTTACTCCGACATCAAAATAGGGAATGAGATAGAATGTGCTCAGTCGATTCAGTAGGTTTCGGCCCTCAACCCCGTCCATACATCCGAAGACGATGTCGCACTCTGCCAAGGTAAGAACTGCTTCACGGCTTACGATATTCGCTTGGAGCGGTACGACTTCTTGGTCAAGCCCCATCCGAGCGATGGCCGATGCCAACACTCGCACTTTGCTACGTCCAAGATAAGCATCCTCCTTCGACGCATTCACAATTCGATTGAGGTTTTTTTCTTCTACTCTGTCAGGATCGACCAGCACTAGCTTGTGAACCCCTAAACGCGCTAGCTGTTCTACGACAAAGCTTCCAGTCCCGGAACAACCCACGATGCCAACTGTCAACGAACGGAGAAGGTCAATGGTACCCTCTCCGAAAGCCTGAGCCTGGCGTAATGCGAACTCCGAAACGAAACCTCTCTTCCGCTCCGGCCAAATAACTATGTCATCACCAACAACGGTGATCTTTCTAAGGGACTTGAAAACGGCTTCTTTTTCGAGCAGAACGCGTCCGAACATTGAGCCGTCTGGCTGCATTACCGCACTCGCGTGTGACAAGCCGTCGTCGCAAAAAGATGAAAATCCGGCAAGCACCTTTCGGTCGCTTATGTCGTCCTGCCCAGAGAATTGCGAGTAAATGGCGGGGTGATTGTGGACCTTCACGAGGGCTTGTCGCTTCCCGTATTGCTTGACGAGCAATTGCTCAGCGTAAGAAAGCGGCCACGTTACGCCATCCTCGCGCCTCTGGCACTCTGCGTGGGGTACACAAAGAATTTCGCGGGCGACCAGGACGTGGTTTTCAGAGCTTTCTCTTCGGCCACATAGGACGAGGGCGACGGCTTCGAGGCCATCACCCGGAAATAAGTGTTGCTTAAGAACGCGGTGCTGTAAATCAGTCAGCCTGAGGTGAAAATCCGGCACGCGCATAGTTACTTGTTAAACTCTCGTTTCAGCCACTCCGTTACAAGCGCAAGATGACTTGCTACATCGTCCACGCCGGGCTTCCACGCGTTCTGTTGCGTTCGATGCCGCGACCAGAATTGGAACTTCCTCCCATCAAGGTCGGTCTCGCCGGCCACGTTGTTGATTGCCACGCCGTCCTTGCGCTTCAACGTAGGAAAGAAATAAACGGAATCAATCTGCGTATCGGAATATTGAGGGTCGATAATAAGGGCGGCTGTTGCAGAATTGATGTTGTAGTCTTCGGGTATCTTCCAGTCGTGGATAAGAAGCCATTGTTGTGTGCCATTTGGAGGCTGCTTGATCGCTTCCCAAGTCAGGCCCAGCCCATCCAGATATTCTGTATCTCCGGCCGGAAGCTTAAATTCGCGGCGTGGGTCAGCCACAAACCCCCTCGGTCGTGTCTCTCGGGAGCGTCGAATACCGCTCTACACCCTTTTCGGCGAAATCCTCCACTTCATCCGCACCCACCTCCTGTGGTTGGTGTCCCCTCACATGCTCGTACAACTTGTGCGTCTCTGGCTTCTCTTTCACTAGGGCCAAGATTTGTCGGCCCGTGAGCGTCTGGGGCACAGTGAATTGTTCCTTATTAACACGGATGATGTAGGTCTTTCCTTGTGGGACTTTCTCACCACGTTTCGCGTACTCCTCAATTTCGATTGGCTCCGCTCCGTTTGTCATGAAGGGATGATACCGCCAAATCTGTGATTCGCAATCGGGAAAGTTACCGCTCTCTACGGGAGAGTTACCGCTCTCTAGGTGACAGAACTTCCCACACCGGGAATTGCCCACCGGAGTTCGCGTCCGAGACCCTGGTTCTCCTTGGGCCGAACTTGAGGCAACACAAAGGAACAATACGAGTCTTCAAGCAGTGGCCACATCGCAGAAATTCGGTGGCAGCGATCTTACGCGGACTACGGCGTGGGGTCGAAAGCGAGAAGGAACGTTCTACCGGAGATATGCTTTCTTGGGGGAGGACTTTGCCCAAACTTTGCCCAAACTATTCGAAGAATGCCCAACGGAGCCAAATGGAGGCAAGAGATGCAGAAGATCGTAAGTTCTTCAGTGATAAGCGTTTAAGCCATGTTTCCAACGCGTTAGCATAGGCCCTTCTTGGTCGGTTGCCGGATTCTGGATCTGGCTATCCTGGTTCGAATCCAAGTCTCCCATCCAAAAAGCCGGGGGTGGTAGGGCACCAGATTCTTTCTTGCATTTTACTGAGGACGGGAAGGACGACGGCGATAGCGTCATCAAAAAACCAGTGCGACGGGTATTGTACTGACCCGTGATGCATAACCCAAACATAGACGACCTTCCCTCGAGCTTCGCTGCTGATTGGGCGTTCCGGATCGCGAAGCGAACACCGGGTGCCAACCCGCCTTCGCGTGGGAACCAACTAAGGAACAATAAGCATTTCTGATCGGTTTAAACGCTACTGAATGCTCCCGAAAACGCCTGTAAAGTACTGATATTCCGTTGGCTTCAAGAATTGCCAAGGTTCAGGGTGTCGGTTCGATTCCGATAGGCCGCTCCATATTTTAAATCACTTACAGAGATTGCTTCTTGAGCGTGGGAACACAAAGGAACAACTACCGTTTCTGCCGCTGTTTCTAACGGAACCACACCTGGGATCGTTCGGCACGGATATGGCTATTTTCGGCGGCGACCACAAGACCAGAATCGGCACAGGTATAGCCACTACGATCATTGTGGGTCATTTCACTATTCAGGTGGTGACGGAAGGTGTTCTACAGGAATTCGCTGCTCAAACGATCCCTGATATTCAGCCGAGAGCAGGAGGTTGGAACAATGCGCTGATCGAGCTGTATCCCAAGAAATGGTTCGGACCGTTCCCCCATTCCAGCATTCGGGACACCCGACAAGGCGGGGATTCCAAGGCAGTTGCAGTTCTCAATTGACTTTGAGTTTTAACGAAGTCTAGCGGAGGAATCAGTAACAACCGTCAGTCGTCCACGGCTAACTCGCTCCCGTTATTCCAGCCCCGGCCTCGAACACGTTACAGAATGCGTAAAGCCTTTCCCGCACCCTGAGAATGCGGTTCAAAACCGTCCCGTCGGGGACGCCAACCGCAGTTTCGGGGTGAGTCAGACTCTTTAGTTGTTGAAACAAAGTGGGGTTAGTAGTGTTCAAAAACTTCTGGTCTTGGTTGTAGGCAACACCGTCTCGGAAAAGAAAAGTTTGAACACGTAGTTTTTGCTCGCTCGCGCCGTTTGCGATGCACCCCACGTTTCCGCCCCCGCTCCACTAAGCCCGCTCCCTGCAACGCCTGCTTCACCCAGGTGTAACTCAGTTTCAACCCGTGCTCCGACTGCAACTTCTCATGAAAATGCTGCACGTTCAGATCGAAATACTTCTAACGGTAAAGTGCGAACACTTTCTCCGCTGTGGCCATCGCCACCCGCAGGCTCGACGGCTTGCCCCGCCGCCGGTCGAACAATCCGTTGTAACCCTCGTTGACGTAGCGCTCCCGCCAGCGTCGCATGTGCCGATCACTGATTCCCAGAATTTCCGCCGCCTGCCAACAGGTAATCTTCTTCGCCATGGCTTGCAAGATCACGTCCTGTACTTTCATCGCCCGCTCCATCGCGGCCTTCGGGTAAGATTCCATGCTCCGCATGGTCTCCTACCTTCGCCGCCCGCTCAGCGGACATATCATGTGCTATCTCAACCGGACATATCGTGTGCTACCGACAATCCTCCTCTTTACTCTTGACCGTTTGCTGAGTCGCGTATACACTCCTGAGCGTTTTTGGCTTTACTGGGCCACGTCGTTGTAGTTTCTTCCCCACAACTTGTTCAGAAGCCATGTGCCCCTGAGCCTGCGGTCGATGTGTTTCTAAACAATACATCGGAGCGGATATTGCACAACACTCGCGGGCCTCATGGCGACCGACGAAAGCTTTCTAGGTCCCGTGCGAATGCGGAAATCTCGAATTCAAGGGGCGTGTCGACATGATGCATCGTCTAGCTATGTGGCTAGTTTTATTTGCGTTCCTGTACTCGACCCGAGTAGCGGCACAAGATAAGCAATACCCTGTTTACGACCATGACCTGCGAATTGTCCTGGGACTGGACGTTCCGAAGAGATCCATTCGGGACTTCTATGATATCTACTACGGTCACAATATTCGTCTGGGAGAGTTTGGCTGCGGAGATCCGCGGTTTCTCGTACACCTAAATGAAGTGCCTCGGTTCTCCGCGACCGGCTGGTTAGCACCAGACGGTCGCTATGGGACCCTCGTAAATCTCTTTTCTGGAATCAATGCCAAGATTTATGAGCGCTGTTTCTGGCTGGATCAGCCCAGCGTCGGCGGCACTTTCAATATCCGTGCGAACCTCGATCGAGTTTCCGATTCGACAACTATTCCGCTGTACGGAGAATTTAGCATTGGAGCTCTTGCTCAGGTACTGGGCATTACCTTCCCATTCCAAATGAGTGTCCCCATTCCGATGCAACCTGCGAATGCCATCCCAATCAAACTCCCTGACCAACCTGTGAATGGTGTCGACTTCGATTTTGGCAAGTACGAAAACGGTCAGTGGACATCTCTCGGAAAGGAAAAAGACGTGCCCGTGACGATGAACGCCTGGAGCTTCGGCGGGGACGCTACGGACAATTCTTATCTCGTAGTTGATGCTTCGATCGGTGATCCGCGTCAAACGCAGTTTTCAACCACGGAGGCCGCCTCGAATTATCTGGCATCGGACTTGCCTGTCTGGTCGGGTGCTGGTAATTCTGGAATAAGCGTAAACGATTCTCTCTTTGGTAGCGCAGCACCCGGCGAAACCGGGTCCGGTCTCCTCGGACAGCTACTTCCTATTCGTGTGACAGGCCAGAGCGATTACCAAATTCTTTGGTGGCACAGGACTGCAAAGTGGGAGGCGATTCTCGACGGCGCCAGAGTCCAGCTGACACAATTTAATGGAGCGGAGGCGATGAAAGTCAGCTTTACCTCTACTCACGCCTGCCTGATTGAGGTCAAGGCTCGGAAGAATGGTGATTTTTGTTTTCCTTTGGTCGCTACGGCGACGGCAATCTTCGATCGACTGTCAACCGCAGGAGGTTCACTGAAGTTTAGGGTCGCAGATTTCAAGGTAGAGCTGAGAGACAAATGTTTCTTGATACCAATCCGATTATCCAGTGGCGAGCTGGAACAATCACTGAATGGCGGATCTATAACGCTTGCGACGGTGAACCATTCATTTACCTTTGGATTGCCGGACTGTATCGACACAGGGTATGAAAAGTTCAAAGCGGACTACTTCGCATGCGGTGATCCTGACCAAAAGATCGGGACCTTGAGCTTTGAAAAAGGTTACGGGACAGGGCACCAGTCGGTGACATTGTATCTGAACGACTTAAACGCACAGCTGCGCAGGGACAACAACCGCCTGCAGCTGAGTTTTTTTGTAAGCCCGTTAGACTTGAGTGTCGCAAGCGCATCTGTGCACGTGCCGAAAAAAATACCCTCCAGCTCCCCAATAGTATTTTCCGAGCCAGGCGGCCTGGCAAAGGATGCGGCCGGGGTAATTTTGGTCTCTGATACCCGGGCACACAGAGTTGTTCGGGCCCTTCAAACAGCGGGTGGAAGCACCATCATCCAACCTCTTGCTGGGACAGGTGCCAACGGCTTCAGCGGGGACGGAGGACCGGCTTCAGCTGCACAGTTGTCCCAGCCTACATTTTTGGCAATCGATTCGGCAGGGAGCGTTTATGTCGCAGACACTGGCAACAATCGCATTCGGAAGATTTCTGGTACAACGATACAAACAGTAGCTGGAGATGGAAGCGCTATAGACAAAGGCGACAATGGGAGTGCTCTGAAGGCGGGAATCTTTCGTCCAGCGGGCTTGGCTGTCGATGCCGCGGGCACGCTTTATATCGCGGATGCAGGCCACGGGCGTGTGCGATTCGTGCAAAACGGCATAATTCACGCGCTCAATGCGGTGGATTCATCAAACAACGCGTTCCGGTTTGTCAGGCCAATCGGTTTAGCACTGGATGGCATGGGCAATCTGTACGTCAGCGATTACGGGACGCACAAGATTTTCAAATTGTCGGTCGCGAGCGGCAAAGTCGACACAGTCGCAGGCAACGGAACTGCGGACTTTAGTGGAGATGGCGGAGTTGCGGTGAATGCCAGTTTGAATTCTCCAAAAGGTATCCTGATTGACCTGCAAGGCAACATCCTGATCGCGGACTCTGGAAATTCGCGCATTCGGGTTGTGGACACCTCCGCAGGTCTGATCACAACGATTGCCGGGAATGGTCCGGGTGGGCCTGAATTCGGCGACAATGGACCGGCGCTGAATTCCAGTCTTGATTCGGCCAGCGCAATGGAATTCGATGCCGCAGGCAATCTCTATATTGCCGATACGGGCCACGGACGTGTTCGCCGGGTAGATACCACCTCAAAGGGAATCACGTCTCTCAGTTCGTCGACAGAGCCTCTGCGCTTGCACAGCGCTCAACGAACCGGCGAAGGCAATGCGAGCGAGATGCTCAGGGCGCGTTAGTCTCCGCCACGCGGGCAGCGCAACCTTCGTATCGTCCCGACAGGAGAAGACACATGGGCAGTTTGGAGCTAAAGGCTTTCGGACATCTGTTGGCCCTCGCCTCAGTGATCATCGTCGGCTGCGGGAAGAGTTGTGTTCCAGTGGCAGTTCGTGACGTCAGGACTGCAAAGCTACCCTTTGCTGTCCTTGACACTGAGCAGCAGACGCTGTTCAAGACTTATCGTCCCGCCGTTAACCCGGATAGAGCTTGGGATGACCTTACGCTGCCGCAGCAAATTGAATTTGGCGGCGGAACCCGTGTGGTTGCTTTTGGGTGTAGGTTAGTCGGATGCGTACAATCGGTCAAAGAAATCCACGGCGACGAGCCTAGTCAACCATCCGAAGATCAGTTCAACGTTGAAGTACTTTGGGATCCCAAGGCGTTGTCTCAAAAGGATCTACCAGGTTGGAGCAAGCACATTGCACTCCTACATAAAGGGCAATTTGGATACCAAGAGAATCGTGACCACAACCCTTTTCTAGGCCTCGTGGTTCTCTTTGACAAGCAACATCCAGTGGAGGTGATACACGGTCAGTTCCACATCGGATTCAGATCTTGGTTCGCACACTACAATCTAGTTAACGGAAACATCGGGGATCGATTCAACTACGCATGTTACCAGCGATGGTATAGCAAGTTTGATGACCTTCAGCCGTCATCAGAGATGGGATCGGCGGGCGTGGCGGCAGTCACGTCCTTGCGCGAGAACAAAGCAGTTCGCGCTCCTCTGGAAGATGCTATACAAGACTTTCTGGAAAGTTGGTATGTAAAGCGGGACTACTCCCGTTTCCAAAGCTACATCGCAACAGAAAATGGATTCCGAGCACAGATCAAGAGCGACAAGCTTAGCATTTCACAAGATCAACTGGAGGGCGGAGTGTTCGCCTCCGCTTTCGCTGGGAGAGCCGCAGGAGTGGGCGAAATAGGCGGACTTGCAGAGAAAGCACACGCTACGATCGCAACAAGAGTCCTCTGTTCGGTGTGTTTAGGCCCGACGAACTGCCCCCAGGCAGCGTGCTTCCCACGCAGGCACCTAAAGATCAGGCAGCGAAGTTCCTCTACGACTTGAGTCGAAAATACGAACTCAGGATCGTTTTCTACGCCACGAAGAGAGACGTTGGACTGCTAGAGGAAACTGTCGTTTCATATTGGATGCGCGAAAGAGACGGCGTTTGGAAATTGGCTGCCCTTCGGGGTACCGACTGGTGATCTTTGGTGTATTGCACTCGACGAGTCGCGGCGCTTTGGAGAAGATGTTAGTTTCTCCGAAGGCCGGAAAATCATGAGCTTGTCAAGGACGTTTGCGGACTCGGCTTCTCTCAGTTCTCTTGAGTACCCAAATCGCCGATTTTCGAATGTCATTATAGTGCGTGCCATCATGGCCAGCTGCAATCCACGACGGAGGTTTCCTATGCAATATCTCCTAATGCTCTATGTGAACGAGGTCGGCCCAAGTTGTCGAAAACCGAACGGGAACAGGGGATCGCGGCTTTCACTACTTACACGGAGGCACTGACGACGGTGGGGCGTCCCTGAAGGGCGGGAACCGCCTGCAGACAAGCTTGACAGCGACCGTGTACGGAGCCAGGCCGTGACGCTGCCCTGAGGAGGTTGTGCTTTCACGCACTCTGGTCGAAGATTGATGCCCGCCCGATTAATAAAGGCAACCTTAGATGATGGCAAGTAATACTAAAGGCATCTCACTGTCGTCGTGGGAATCGGCGCTGGGGTCACTACTCGTGACCACCGGTCTCGTTCTGGCAATTCTAGGCCACTCACCTGTGTGGTACACGCTCTTCGGGCCGGGCGGCCTTATCTTCCTAGATGGAATCAATTCTAGGCACGGCTTCTCCGTGCTCCGCCATCCAAAAACAGCGCTGATGGTATGGGTGGGATTGATGATCGCCGCTTGCATGATAGAGTTGGTCGCGGCTCGCGGACTGCAGATCGTCTACTACCCACATTTAAGCGTCTCTGAATATATTGTTCATACACTGATCATAGGCTATCCATCCGCGGCGCTGTTTGCCCTAGAAGTCCTCGTATTCCTCGACTTGAAGGTAACCCAACATTTCCCACGGCTATTGTTGTTTGCATTGGGCATGTTGACATTCTGTGTGACCACTGAATTTCCGAATACATTTGCATGGGAATGGGCATATCACATTACCTGTTATGGCCAATGGCTAGGAATACCACGGATACTTTTTATCGTGTACCCTTTTCTCATTCCAATATTGGTTCTGAAGCCATTGTTCCGCACAACATAACGCAAACAAACACGTTTGCGAGCCCAGGCTGGACCTGGTTTTGCGAGTGAGCAGACCTGCTCCGGGCCTGCGTTGGGATCTGCCTCGTAGACCTTGCCGATGCTCAAGCAAATAGTTGGATCCACAGAATTTCTACAGACCTCGTCGTTGACGACCATCATTCCATCAGTCGTTTTCGCCACAATCAGTCGATGAATCCACAATTCGCGCCTCCGTCAGTGTGCGCGCTGTCCGCCTCTCTAGCAAACAAGGACGACAATCTCTATGGCTCGCGAGGTTAGCAAGATCATCGCACGCAGCGACAGCAGGCGCGAGCCCCGATAGGAGGCCATGCACGAGTCCGCCGAGGTGCAGAACTTTGGCTGAATTGCCGGCTTGACGTGCAGACTGAGTCGTGGTATTACATTTGTTAATATGTAATGGAGGGAAAGATGGAATCCGCGATCACCGTCAAGGGCCAAG
>WNFI01663185.1_pt1 | contig 11162 bp, 9 predicted proteins | sample 5400471 | NCBI WGS metagenome assembly WNFI01 (sample SAMN13153348, study PRJNA577476) | soil metagenome | isolation source: 100 cm saprolite on Douglas fir-dominated hillslope | place: USA:California | collected 2013-09-17 | reverse complement strand
CCCATAGCATTCGGGCACGCCATTATCAGCTCTCCAAATGCACAGCTAGAATCCAAAAATGAGTAGAACCAAATATGATCAAACTGCAAAGAAACAGCCGATAAGCGCGTCACATGCCCTTTAGACCAGTTTAGACCTCGATCGATCACCCTCTTCATCGACAATAGGGGTCATGATATCTAATTCCTCTTGAACGAAGCCACAAAGGGGCTAAATAGCCACATATAGGTCATGCGGAAGAGGGAAGCTAGTCTGGCCGCGTGCTTTCGGCGGAACACTGGCGCAAAATGCACTGACACATCGGCATCAATGTAGTGACAGGGAATGATATCCAGTGCCCACTCAAGTGTCCTCACTGAACGGCAGAAGGTCGCTTAAAGTAATCTATCTTCACGGGGGACCGCAGGGCAACAAATTGAGAAATGTCATCATGGCGGAAAGAGCGCGAACAGGGATTACTTCAAAACCTCCTCCCACCTTGATGCCGAAGGTAAGTGCGGTAGAGGAAGACAGCTTGCATTGCGGCCGGAAACCACACATCTCACTGTTCCGGGATCGCCAATCGGCATTTTCCAAGAAGTGACGAAACTAGTAGCCATCAGCACATCAGAGAAATTTTACGTGTTGGAATGGATGGGAACTGCCTGAGATTGTAGCGGCAATTGAGGTGTTTCTAATTAAAATCCTTGGGCACCCCACCAGGGGCAGCCGAGAGGATGAAAGGCAGCACCAATTGCGTTCCAGCTGAGACCATGGGAAATAAGTCTCCTTATGTGACACAGGGACTTGGGAGTACTGCACAGAAGCGAAGCCTAGACAGGCACGTCAATGCAGTCTTAACACGACCGAGTGATTGTACAATTCTATCCCCGCAACCGGGATACAGACTGGTCGAGAATCGCAGCTAGGATGCGAGTAGATGGGTTTTAATCTGAGCAGAATGACCACGGGACGCTAACGACTGGCGCTGTACGAAGCAAGACACATGCTTCATGAACACACTACCGCTAAGTAGAGACAACCTCTGACGGAGACTTGGCACTGGTGAGGGCTTATTTGGTGCTGAAAATTCATAATGACCCCGATCTCGGCTGACGGGTCATCACGACATGGATACACGGAGGAATAAGACCCATAGGTGGCTAGGGTCCAAGTTGAGGTCGAGACGTGACAGGCATGCGTCCATGCACGCAAACTTGAACGACGAACAAGCCTTGTTCGCGTTCAAAAACAAAAGGAGCATGAATGGGAAGAGGTGAGCAATGTCTTAGGGAATACAGCTGAAAAGCCAAGAGCGTTTGACTGTGAATCCTCTGCGGTATTGAAACCCATTGGTTCTTGAAGATGGAACTGTGCAGACTTACACATGCCTGGCACGCGGCTTCTGCCGCGCTCGAGAATAATCTCAGCATAACAATGAGCCTTCAGTCCGTGAACGAGGATATCTTCATAATCATATGCAAATTTCTGGCAGTGGATGACTTGTTTTCATTGCGTAAAGTAAGGTCAATCATTATCCTCTAGCCTCCGGCAATGTCACACTCCACTTTCGGCAGTGCGGCTCACGAAGTGTCTATGCCCTCACTCTTTCCCCTTCGATGTGGAAGGCATGGATTCATGCTAACATATTCCAAGTCGATCTACCTTGGCCCGATCATCTCATGGACCTTACAAAGCTCAGCCTTGACGTGCTGGAGCATACCACAGTCAGAATCATACACTTTACTCATAATTGGAACAGCATGACAATGGGGCCGAAACGCATTCTCAACTTCCAGTATAACCGTGGATCGATCTCCTGGATGAGCCTCCATGAAGGCCGCTGGCTCTTTGTTGGGCTGATTGAGGGCTGCCTTGGTGTATGGGATATCTCGGAACCGCAAAAAGCAATGAGACGTTGGAATACCCCTGGCACTTGGGTGGCCAGTGGGCTCATTCATCCCCACGGTGAGGAAGAGGTTTGGCTAGCGGTGTCACTGAGGTAATGCGCCCCACGATGTTCAATGCCGATCCCCAACTGACGAAATAGATGCCGTCAGTAATGATACATCATATTTACTCCAGTGTGATCTTCATTGCCAAGATTGCTGGAGATACGAGAAAGTTGTTCAGGACGTTTTGGACCCGATTGCGTCGTTTGAATCTTTCTTCGCTTTTGGCCAGACTTGTTCACAAGGGATGGCTACGATTGTGAGCCTTAATGGATCTTCTCTCTTGCTAAGCCTTGGTGAGAAAGATGTTGAGGTCAGTAATAGCTTTCATTCGATTATTTGAGGCCCGATCAATATGCAATCTTTGTAGCCTCAGCGTGTCCAAACGGTTATTCTCACATCTCACTACGTCATCGCGGTCAGATTTTCCGACATATATCTTTACGACACCTCTTACCTCAGTATGCTTACTGGGTGTCATCATGCTCAAGCTGATCCTGCACATGTCATATATATGGATTCTCGTATGTACCAGGCGCGACAACTCCTTGTACCCTCTAAACACAGCAGTGACCCAGGTGCGAGCCTGGTCCTAGCAGCTTTATTGGCACGAGATGTCCACCAGAACCTGGCAATCTACACTCTTCGCCAATCCATGAATTCAGGGTCATGCACTGTAGAAAAGTCTGCAGAGACTCAAATTCCTGTACCATCTTATGTGTTCAGTCCTTGGATATCTCGGTTGGTTGTGGGTAACACGGGTACTAGGGCAGCATTTTTCTGCGGCCATGATGACTCTGGTAATACCCGCATCGCCGCTTGTTCAATTCGGTCCGCGGATGTAGTAGGCATCAGTGTGCCTCGAGCTCTTTGGGAGATCCCGGAATATGAATGCTGGGATGTAGCTTGGCACATCACATTCGATGGTATCTTAGGTATACTGGCCCTGGCCACCGGGCAGGGTCACGTCTGGGTTCTTGATTTCGGGTAAAAGATCTTGTCAGCCGAGTCATACAGGTCTTGAACTGTACTACTTAGGTTATATGGTGATAATTTGGTATTTGTTAATGGGCTCGCAAATGTCCCCGGATGTCTGAAACAGGATCCTCGAGCTGCTTTGGCATCTTTCCTCAGGTTTCCTCTTGACAATTCACCTCTTCCTCCACTTTACAATGGGTTGGTTCTGATTCTGTGGTCTGGGTATACAATGCTCATGCCTTTGCGTTCTAGAGATAGTGATTTGCGAGTAGGGATGTTGCTGCCCTCGAAATAGACACTTATTGATACCTGATCTGCTAGCCAATCCTCCCGCCTGCTCCTCCTGGTTGGCACCCCGCTCCTCATTTACTGGTGGATGCATCAACCAAGTTTGATTTGTCAAGTCAGAAGTATCCGTCACCATCTCCCATCCCGGAGGATCAAGTTCCTGAGGGTTGGATGACAAATTGGAGCGCACGTCTTCCTGACCCGTACTTCTGGTTGCCTAATACATATCCCTCGAGGCACTGGATGGCTTTGGGTGGCTACAAACTTCCAGGGACCGATTTCCAGCCCCTGCTGGTTAGCCGTAATTTCGGTGTTATGTTTCGACTCGGAAAGACTTTCCATATTTGGATGGTAAATGCACCAGTATTCCGCAGAATCAAGGGTTATCACACGCTGGTCGATTTCATGAGAGAGTTTGAACAAGGCGAGCTAGAGATCGTGGACTGGAACGGCTCGGATGGTGATCCAGACGATTGTGGGAGCCAGAATCTTTTCGAAAGGCGCTATACTATTACCGGGAGGGAATTAGGAGCCATTGATACATTTGGATATGGCTACCGCTGAATCCAGACCTACGATTATAATATATTATATACTGGATGACTCGTATTTCAATTCTTCAGTTCAGGCCAACCCCAGGTGATATCATTCTTCAAATCATCCATGTCCAACATCCGCTGAAGCGATGGGACTTTTTCCTGATGGAAACTACTGTCTCTAGGATGCGATTTATGGTCGCTGTAGCTTGGGGGTAGGGTTTGGGAGCCCTGTATGTCACACAGTCTAAATCTTATGCCGAATCATGTTCGCCGTTTGCCTTAGGAAGCCATGCACCTCGGGGAAATGCAGTTACGCATATTGTGTGGGGCGTAGCCTACGCCAGTACTTCTGTGTGTGTTAGGCGCGCGTGCTACTAGAGTGTTTCTGTCGTCGGTCCTACCCACTAAAACCCCGCTGCCAGCCGTGAACCACTTCCTGGGGAGGCGGTGTTCGAACGGTCGTCTTGGAGGGCTTTTTTCTCGTATCTCTTTTTGCTCGAGAGGACTCTATCGTGGTTTAGTTGGTTGTTTATAACCGACATGACTTGGTTGCTGGCTTCTCTTTCTGCTATCGCCTCTTGGTGGCCTGGTTCTAAGACCTTAGTTTCCATATGAGGAACGTGCACTCTGACATGATGATCAGGAAGAGACGGGTTGCTCCCTGGCCGGTTTTGCCCGTGCTTGTTTTTACCCTTAGGAGTGGGAGGGCCATGATCATGGATATATTTAGGTTCAGTGGCCAGGTTATGTTTTCCGTCTTGCAGATCTCTCTTAGATCTCTCTGGCGATTTTCCAGATGAGATCACTGGCATTTGTTTTCTCCACATCCAAAAAGGATGTGATTCATGCCAGTCTTGCATTTTGAGCATTAGGTCGCGTTCCTCGTAAGTAGTTTGTAATTTTACTCCGCGTTGGGGCTTTTTACTTCCTTTTGCAGGACCTCAAACAACAAAGCTGGATCATGTCCGTGGCGCTCGCTCAGATCGCCTGCCTCACCCGCTCATATATCGGTACGTAGGCTAACCATTAGCACACTTCAGTGGACCGTTCCTCTCCCTACCATCGAAGTGAACCGAGATCATTGCAGCAATTGGCTGGATGGAATTGGGCATCTATTTTTGGGGAGAACAATACACTGAACGAACGAGAGTTGGATGCGTAGTGTGTATGCTTCTCCATTTCTTCTTTCAGTACAACGGTCCCACAAGACGCATATATCAATGTATATAGACAAACCGAGCTGGGCCAAACAGTGTACATAATTGTGCGCATGCACGTATATACACAACTATGCGTCTATGAATCTTCGACCTGTTTCTCGCGCGATTGGTTTATGTACGCCGCGTCACACGGAATAATGGCGAGGCTTAGCTTAAATAATTGGGAGATACAAATTGCAAATGCCTAAACTTTTTTTGAGCCACCTTATACAACTGGTTTTACTCACATGCTCCTGGATATGGATTTGAAGGCAACTCGCATGACGATGTGGCTGATTAACCCTTCGCACGCCGTGGCTTCAGTATTAATGTTGACTGTTCGAGTTTTCCTCTCCTCTCCGCATCGGATGCCTCATGCATTGCCTCAGCCAGGAGTAACTAATTCGATGATTATTGTGCAAAAAGAGTTCAGTTACATCGATGCGCATATCGACACATCGGCATGGACGTAGCGACAGGGAATGATATCCAGTACCCACTCAAGTGTCCTCGTTGCACGGTAGAAGGCCGCTGAAAAGTAATACATCTTTACGGGGGACCGCAGGACAACGAATTGAGAAATGGGACCATGCCGGAAAGAGTGTGGTTCAGGAGTGACAAAACTAGCAGCCATCAGCGCATCAGAGAAATTTTACGCGTTGGAATGGATAGGAACTGCCTGAGATTGTAGCAGCAATTGAGGTATTTCTAATTAAATCTTTGGGCACCTCACCAGAGGCAGCGATGAAGGTGTGAAAAGCAGCACCAATTGCGTTCCAGCTGAGACCATGGAAGATAAGCCACCTTTCATGACACAGGCACTTGGGGGTGCTGTACAGAAGTGAAGCCTAGACAGGTATGTCAATGCAGTCTTAACGCGACCAAGGGATTGTACAAATCCAGTGACAACTCGTCCCCGAGGCTGGATACAGACAGGTCGAGAATCGCAGCGAGGATGCGAGTAGATGGTTTTTAATCTGAACAGAATGACTACGGGATGCCAATGACTGGCGCTGTACGAAGCAAGACACATGCTTCATGAACACACTACCGCGCTACCGCGAAGTAGAGACAACCTCTGACAGAGACTTGGCGCTGGTCAGTGGTGAGGGCTTATTTGGTGTTGAAAATTCATAATGACCCCCGATCTCGGCTGACGGGTCATCACGATATGGATACACGGAGGAATAAGATCCATAAGGTGGCTAGGGTCCAAGTTGACGTTGAGATGTGACAGGCATGCGTCCATGCACGCAAACTTGAACGACGATACATAGGTCACAAGCCTTGTTCGCGTTCAAAAAAAAAAAGAGCATGAATGGGAAGAGATGAGCAATGTCTTTGGGAACATAGCTGAAAAGCCAAGAGCGCCTGACTGTGAATACTCTGCGGTATTCTAGCACGCGGCTTTTGCCGCGCTCGAGAATAATCTCAGCATAACAATGAGTCTTCAGTCCGTTAACGAGGATATCTTCATAATGATATGCAAATTTCTGACAGTGGATGACTTGTTTTCATTGCGTAAAGTAAGGTCAATCATTATCCTCCAGCCTCCAGCCATGTCACACTCCACTTTCGGCAGTGCGGCTCACGAAGTGTCTATGCCCTCACTCTTTCCCCTTCGATGTGGAAGGCGTGGATTCGTGCTAACATATTCCAAGTTGGTCTACCCTGGCCCGATAATCTCATGGACCTCACAAAGCTCGCCCTTGACGTGCTAGAGCATACTGCCGTCAGAATCATACACTTTACTCACAATTGGAACAGCACGACAACGCGGCCGAAACGTATTCTCCACTTCCAGTATAACGATGGATCGATGATCTCCTGGATGAGCCTCCATGAAGGTCGTTGGCTCTTTGTTGGACTGATTCAGGGCTGCCTTGGTGTATGGGATATCTCGGAACCACAAAAAGCAATGAGACGTTGGAATACCCCTGGCACTTGGGTGGGCCTTGGGCTCATTCATCCCCATGGTGAGGAAGAGGTTTGGCTAGCGGTGTCACTGAGGTAATATGCCCCACGATGTTCAATGCTGATCCCCAACTGACGAAATAGATGCCGTCAGTAATGGTACATCATATTTACTCCAGTGTGATCTTCATTGCCAAGATTTCTGGAAATACGAGAAACTTGTTCAGGACGTTTCGAGCCCGATTGCGTCGTTTGAATCTTTCTTCGCTTTTGGCCGGACTTGTTCGCAATGGTTGACTACGATCGTGAGCCATAACGGATCTTCTCTCTTGCTAGGCCTTGATGAGAAAGACGATCAGGTCAGCAATAGCTTTCATCTAATTATTTGAGTCCCGATCAATCTAAATGCAATCTTAGCTTCAGCGTGTCCAAACGGTTATTCTCACAGAACACTATCTCATCGCGGTCAGATTTTCCGACATATATCTTTACGACGCCACCTGCCTCAATATGCTTACTGGGAGTCATCATGCTCGTGCTGATCCTGTGCATGTCATATATATGGATTTTCGCTTGTACGAGCCACGACAGGTCCGTACACCCTCTAAACACAGCAGTGACCCAGGTGCGAGCCTGGTCCTAGCAGCTTTATCGGCACGAGATCTCGACCAGAATATAGTAATCTACACTCTTCGCCAATCCATGAATTCAGGGTCATGGACTGTAGAAAAATCTGCACAGACTCAGATTTCTGTACCATCTGGTGTGTGCAGTCCTTCTGTAGATCTGCTGGTTGTGGGTTCCACGGGCACTAGAGTAGTGTTTCTCTGTGGCAATTATGACTCTTGTAATAACACCCACATCGCCGCTTGTTCAGTTCGGTCCCCGAATGTGGTAGGCTTCAGTGTGCCTCGAACTCTTTGGGAGATCCCGGAACATCATGGGAGCGGGCACATCACATTCGATGATATCTTAGGCACACTGGCCGTGGCCTCGTGGCATGGTCACGTCTGGGTTCTTGATTTTGGGTAAGGGATCCTGTTAGCCGAGTCATACAAGTCTTGAACTGTGCTATTTAGGTTGTGTGGTGATAATACGGTATTTGATACAAATGTCTGAAACGCGATCCTTAAGCTGCTTTGACCAGGTTTCCTCTTAACAATTTGTCTCTTCCATAGTGATGTGCGAGTAGGGATGTTGCTACCTCGAAATATATATGCTTATTGATAACTGATATGCTAGCCAATCCTCCTGCCCGCTCCTCCTGGTTGACACTCCCCTCACGTACTGACGCAGTTTGATTTGTCAAGGAAGTATCCGTCACCGTCTCCCATCAAATTCCTGAAGGCACGTATGCTTCAACTATACCTCTGGTTCCCTAATGCATATCCCTCGTGGCACTGGCTTCCAGAGAGATCCTGCTGGGTTGGCCGTGATTCCGGTGTCATGTTTCGGCTCGGAAAGACTTTCCTTATTTTGGACGAAATACTCCGCAGAATAAAGGGCACGCTAATTGATCTCAGGAAGGAAATAGGAGTTCAGGCTTTTACCCCCCCCACCCCAGGTTTGGCTCTGGTCAAATGATCCATATCCAACCATGTTCATCTGCGATGGGGCCTTTTACTTGTTTTGCAGGACCTCGATCAAACAACAGAGAGTCGGGAACATGTCCGTGGCGCTCGCTCAGAGTTGGATGCGCGCGCGGAATGTGTACTCCTCCATTTCTTCTTTCGATACAACGCCAAGACGATGTATATAGACAAACCAAGCTCGGCCGAACACTCAGGCCCCTGGTCATAATTGTGTGCATGCACGTATAAACACAACTGTGCGTACGTCTACTATGAATCTTCGTCCTGTATCATTTCTCGCGTGATTGGTGCATGTACGCCACACGGAGTAAAAGCGAGGTCTTAATTGGGAGATACAAATGCCCAAACTTTCTTTTTTTTTGGAGCCGGTCTACTACCTTTGAACTCGATCTGGATTTGAAGGCAACTCCCATGGCCAGGATGTGGCTGATTAACCCTTCGCGCGGCCGCAGTATCTATAATGACGTGACTGTTCGAGTTGCCTCTCTCCTCTCCGCATCGGATTATATACATCATGCATGTCACCCGATCGAGTCAGGTGGCCTCATGCATCATCTCAGCCAGAAGGGACGAATTCGATGATTATTATGCCAAAAAGAGTTCAATTTACGCGCATGTCATTCATCCTGCATTGAGGGGAATCCCCAGATTGGACCAGACGTGTGGTTCCTTGTACGTGGAAATGGGTAGACCCAGTCTGGAGATCCACAACGTGCAATCGTCCTTGGCGGGGAGATTCTTTGACTCCGCGTCATCAGTGAGTCGCCGCCGGCCTGGGAACTTTGTCGTCCCATTCTGGGGGTTTAAAGTGGGGAATTTTTGGATCTGGAGGCGGAGATCGGAGTGACATCCAGGTTCGAGAAAATACTTGGAAAAAGAAAAAAAAAAAAAAGTTTTGCAATGGGAGAATTGAGTGGCTGCAGTTGCCTAATTTGGATATACGAAGGATCGTCGAACCTGGGCCTTTAAGATGACGTGAAACGGCTAATCAGAGTGAAAGTGTTGACGTGTGTTGACATGGCTGGGCGTTCGATGGTGCCCGGGGATCCTAGTGGAAGTGTATGTAGATAGAGATTTGGGACGTCCATGGCGAAAAAGGGGGTTAATTGTCGTGGGTATGTGGGGCCCGACTCGGATTGGGTGAGCGATTTGCGGATTCTCAGAAAAGTGGTAGTATATATATTGCCAAGTGGCGTGGCGATGAGACGTTGTTCTGTACGAGTATGCTGAAGATTAACTTTCTGATCACTATGGGACAAGCCACCGGTCTCGATTTGTGGCAGTTGTGAGTCAATGACGTAATATCTACCGACTCTACCGACTGAGGGAGGGAGCCATCATTACCTATGGCACTATGTTTGCCAACCTACGGCCTCGGCTCAACGCACATATCCCTTCGATGTGCGCAACAGGATCATGCAAAACCAACAGCCGAGTTGAAATAGACTCCCCTAACGTTACGATACTTAACGGTAATTAACAATGTCTGACCGCGGCTAAATGCACGTGGCCAAACGGCCAATCCTCCAGAAATGGGTGAACACGATCCGTAAATCCGGTCTCTGGCAATCACATTTGAGATACCGCGGAGTTAACCGCAGGGAGGGGCGTTTTGAAGGCTCGTCGGCTGACCTGCAAATTAGAGGGGCAGTTTCTATAGTATATAGCAAAAGGTCTGGGCCTGTTTTGAGGCCCATGCCGGTGTGGAGAGATTAGAGTGGACTGTACTCCTGCAAGATGGAGTGAACAAAATAGGGGACGTTTCAAATAGGTCCTACACGTGATTCGGCCCATTGACTTGTTTTGACATTTGAATGCGCTTGGCGCCTAAATGGCCTAAATGTGTATTGTCCCCACCCAGATGACTATGACGCAATATGGGAGCCTTTGCGAATCCCCCAATATTCGGATTTTGGATTGCACTCTTCTTGAACCGGGAATGCTAAGAGGGCATCCCCCACAACCACCATAACGTTCCCTCTGAATGGACTGCGAACGGGTTATGCGCAACCGAATATCCCTTCTAGTATACTAATCCACGACAATGGTGTCAAAGGGAGATATTGTATTGCAACTCGGCTCAGGAAGGTTGCTCTTTATTGTCCCTTCTGTTCTGAACCTGAAGCCGCAGTTGTCAACTCAACCTCTCGATTCGACTCGCCCATCTCCTATTCACCGACGTTCTCTTTTGCCCAGATGCTTGCCACATCCAGCTTTTCGTGGAGATCCCCTCCTCAAATGGATAAACAGAAAAAAAACAAAATACAATCCTACCCCAACGCCCAAAGAAAGGACGGAATACCCTGTACATAAAAGGGTTCCAGGTCCCTCTCCCCACCTCAACGCCCCCTCCCCTCATTTTCCTTCTTGTTATCTTGATCCTGGTTGCTCTCTTGAATTACCTCTTCATACGCCTTTGCGGGCATTGTGGCTTGATATCTTTCCAACCAAAACAATGCCCTCCACTCCAGTCAACCGCTCTACGGCAAACAACGGTTCCCAGGTGAGTTATACCTTGATTCAGAAAGGTTCTTTCGCTTCTGGTCGTCACGCTATTGATTCCTGGAGCGTGTTTGCTGTCCACCTTTTTATGGTTTCTACAACTACTTTTTATTCACATCCTTGTCGCTTCCATCTTTTTTTTTCTAGACCCCTGTTGTCGCCTATCATCAACATGCTGCATCCGCAACGAACGGAAGCAAGGGTGTCATGATTCCTCCC
>WNFI01381578.1_pt1 | contig 11163 bp, 10 predicted proteins | sample 5400471 | NCBI WGS metagenome assembly WNFI01 (sample SAMN13153348, study PRJNA577476) | soil metagenome | isolation source: 100 cm saprolite on Douglas fir-dominated hillslope | place: USA:California | collected 2013-09-17 | reverse complement strand
TCGACCAGCACCGGGGTGTCGGACTTCAGCACCTCCGGCTCGAACGTGTCGTCGGTGACATGGTGGATGTCTGAACTGCTCATGTTTCCTCTTGGGGGCAATGCCGAAGACAGTATTATGAGGGCGCGCCTCCCCCTTCCCAAGTCGTAAACTACACCTGCAATAAACTGTTGATTAGAAAACCCTTATGACGTACGTGGTTACCGAATCGTGCATCAAGTGCAAATACACCGATTGCGTCGACGTCTGCCCGGTCGACTGCTTCCGCGAGGGGCCGAACATGCTGGTGATCGACCCCGACGAGTGCATCGACTGCACGCTGTGCGTCCCCGAGTGCCCGGTGGAGGCGATCTTCGCCGAGGACGACGTGCCCGACGCGCAAAAGGAATTCACCGCGAAGAACGCGCAGCTCGCCAAGCAGTGGAAACCGATCATCGAGCGCAAGCCCGCGCCGCCCGATGCCGACGAATGGGCGAAGGTTAAGGAAAAAAAACATCTGCTCGTCGAAAAGTGAACACTACGCTGTCCCGCATCCCCGACAGTCGGAGCGCGCCGACTGAGACAAGATTGCCGCAGTGCGGTTTCCGCGTCGCGAAATTTTCGTAGTCGTATCGACCACAGAAGTTTTGAAGTCATATTTCATTCGCATTTTCGTCATCTCCTTGCAAGCGAATCGGCGTAACCTGTTTGCTTGTTCAGCAAGGAGATTCAAATGGAACAGGGAAAGATCGCGTTCACCGTGGTGTTCGACGAGGAGCGGCGCGGCGTCGAGGAGATGATCGCCGGCAAGGACGTGGTGCGCGAGAACTTCGTGGTGCCGATTCCGCGCGCCGCCTGAGAAAAAAATCCAATCTGAAACTGAAGGGGCCGAAAGGCCCCTTTTCATTACCTACTCGTAAAGCCCGGAGCGCGCCTTGCCGCGAAACACGCGGTAGGCGAACACCGTGTAGCCGACCAGGAACGGCAGCACCAGCAGCGCCCCGACGAGCACGAACTTGAGCGCGCTCGGATGCGCCGCGGCCTCCCAGATCGTGAGCCGGTCCATGACGACGTACGGGAACAGGCTGTAGGCGAGGCCGGCGAAGGCGAGCACGTAGATCGCCACCGCCCAGGCGAACGGTTTCCAGTCGCTCCTGCCGAGGCTTTTCCAGAGAAAAATTCCCGAAAGAAAAGTGGCGATCGGCAGGGGCGACAGGAAGATGAGGTTCGGGAAGGAAAACCATTTCTCCCTGACCGTCTCGCTCGCGAGCGGCGTCACCAGCGACACCAGCGCGATGCCGAGCGCCACCCACATGAGCCCCCAGCGCGCCCAGCCGATTGCCTTCCGCTGCAGCTCGCCTTCGGCCTTGAGCACCAGCCAGGTGGCGCCGAGCAGCACGTAGCCGCCGCACACGCCGCCCGCCACCACCAGGGCGAACAGCCAGTAGCCGAAGCCGCTCGCGAAGCCGGTGATGTAGCGGCCGAGCATCATGCCCTGCGCGAAGGAGGCGAGGAACGATCCGGCCCAGAACAGCCAGTTCCACAGCTCGCGGTGCCAGCCTTCGGCCTTGGTGCGCATCTCGAAGCCGACGCCGCGCAGCATCAGCCCCACCAGCATCGCCGCCACCGGCAGGTAAAGCGCGCCGAGCACCACGCCGTGCGCCGCTGGAAAGGCGATCAGCAGCAGGCCGACGCCGAGCACCAGCCAGGTCTCGTTCGCGTCCCAGAACGGCCCGATCGAGGCCACCATCACGTCCTGCTGCTCGCGGCTCGCTGCCGGCACCAGCATGCCGACGCCGAGGTCGTAGCCGTCGAGCACCACGTAGGCGAGGATCGCAGCGCCCATCAGCGCCGTGAAAATCAAGGGAAGATATTCGTTCACTTGGCGCCTTTGCCGGCCAGGTGGGTGAGAACCACGATGTACGAAAGCAGCAAGGCCGAATACGTCAGGACGTACGCGGTGAGGCTCGCGCCGAGCTGCGCGCCCGAGGCCTCGCCGGCGGCGTCGGCGGTGCGCAGGATCCCGGTGACCAGCCAGGGCTGGCGGCCGATCTCGGTCACCAGCCAGCCGGCGAGCGTCGCGATCCAGCCGGAGAACGTGAAACTGGCGAAGCACCACAGTAACGAACGGGGTAGTTTTTCGCTTTTACGGAGAATATAAGTTCCGTAAAAAGACAGAACCAGCATCAAAACCCCCATCCCCACCATCACCCTGAATGCGAAGAACAGCGGCGCCACCGGCGGGTGGTCGGCGCCGAAGGCGTCGATGCCTTTCACTTCCCCGGTTTTTTCATGCGTGAGGATGATCGAGGCCGCATAGGGGATGGTCAGCGCAAAATCGTTTCTCCTGCGTTCCTCGTTGGGGATCGCGAGCAGCACCAGCGGCGCGCCGCGCTCGGTCTGCCACAGCGCTTCCATCGCCGCGATCTTCGCCGGCTGGTGCTCGAGGGTGTTCAGGCCGTGCAGGTCGCCGGCCAGGATCTGCAGCGGCACCAGCACGGCGGCGAGCCGCGCGCCGAAGCGCAGCGTGGCGCGCGCGCCGGCGTCGTCGGCCGCCTGCAGCAGCCGCCACGCCGAGAGGCCCGCCACCAGGAACGCGGCCGTGATCCCCGAGGCGAGCAGCATGTGCGCGAAGCGGTAAGGGAACGAGGGGTTGAACATCACCGCGAGCCAGCTGCCGGCGACGATCGCGTTGCCGTCCATCACATGCCCGGCGGGCGTCTGCATCCAGGAGTTGAGCGCGAGGATCCAGAACGCCGACAGGGTGGTGCCGAAGGCCACCATCACGGTCGAGGCGACGTGCGCCCAGCCCGGCACGCGGTCCATGCCGAACAGCATCACGCCGAGGAAGGTCGCCTCGAGGAAGAACGCGGTCAGCACCTCGTAGCCCAGCAAAGGCCCCGCGATGTTGCCGACCTTGTTCATGTAGCCCGGCCAGTTGGTGCCGAACTGGAAGCTCATCGTCACGCCCGACACCACGCCCATCGCGAAGGACAGCGCGAACACCTTGACCCACAGCTTGTAGGTGGCGAGCGAGGTGGGATCCTTCGTTCGCTCGTAGCGCAGCCGGAACACCACCAGCATCCAGCCCAGGCCGATGGTGATGCTCGGGAACAGGATGTGAAACCCGATGTTGAGCCCGAACTGGGCGCGCGCCAGGATGAGCGCTTCATCCATGGGGATTAAGATACGCCGGTAAGGAGGAGCTCATGCGGCGCATTTCGATTCTGCTGCTGTCTACCCTGCTTTTACCGCCCGCCGCGCAGGCGCAGGCGCTCGACTACCAGTTCTTCAAGAGCCGCGTGCAGCCGGTGTTCCTGGAAAAGCGGCCGGGCCACACGCGCTGCGTCGTGTGCCACGAGCGCGGCAACAACGCGTTCCGCCTCGAGAAGCTCGCGCCCGGCGCCAAGGTCTGGGATGAAGGGCAGTCGCGCAAGAACTTCGAAATGGCCTCGCGCCTCGTCGTTCCCGGCGATCCGCAGGCCGGCCTGCTGCTGACGCACCCGCTCGCGCCCGAGGCGGGCGGCAGCGCCTACCATTCAGGAGGCCGGCAGTTTGCCTCCAGGAACGACCCACGGTGGCAGACCCTGTCCCGCTGGGCGCAAGGGCAGACGCGGTAAGCCGGGCCGGAGGACAGCATGAGATCACGATGGATCGCTGCCGCCGCGGCCTTGCTGCTGCTTCAGGGTATCGCCGAGGCCGCGGAAATAAGGCTCTTCGCCTCAGGTGCGCTCAAGGAGGCGTATCTCGAGCTCATCCCGGCATTCGAGAAGGCGAGTGGCCACAAGGTCAGGCTCGAATGGTCGAGCACGACCGAGATCCGCAAGCGGGTTTCGGCCGGTGAAATTCATGACCTGGTGATCCTGGGCGACAGCGGGACGGTAGCGCTGATCCGCGACGGCAAGCTGGCCGGGACCCCGCGCATGGTTTTTGCCAAGTCCGGAATCTGGATTGCGGTGCGCGCCGGCGCGCCGCGGCCCGACGTCAGCTCTGCCAGCGCGCTCAAGCAAGCGCTGCTGACGGCGAGAGCCGTCGGCTACTCGCAAGGCGCGAGCGGTACCTATCTGGTCGGCATGTTCCAGAAGCTCGGCGTCTACGACCAGGTCAAGGCTAAGGCATCCATCGCCGGGGCCAATATTCCGGTCGGCGGCAAGGTCGCGAGCGGCGAAGCCGAGATCGGTTTCCATCAATTGAGCGAGCTCCTGCCGGTAAAGGGCATCGACATCATCGGGCCGCTTCCGGCAGACCTTCAATACCTGACGGTGTTTTCCGGCGCGCGCCATAGCGCGGCAACGAACAAGGACGCCGCAAACGCGCTGATCACCTTTCTGACCGCGCCCGCCGCGCACGAGGTTCTCAAGAAGCACGGTCTCGAGCCGGGCTAGCCTGCAACGAAAGCCTGCCGAGCAGGAGCGCAAGAGACTTCGATTGATCGAGCGCCCACAGCGCCTTCAGCACGTCGTCGGTCCGCGTCCCTGACCAGCGCTTGCCGACATTGCCGCGGAATTTCGTTTCCACGTCGGCCCGGCTCATCGGCCGCTCCGCGAAACCCGGAGCATGGTCGACCTCGCGCGAAATCGTGCGCCCGTCGGTGAGAATCGCCGTCACGCGCGTCGGCACCGCGCCGCCGGCACGCGCCGTGAGGATCGGATCCTCGGCCACCTTGATTTTCTGCATGAAGGCGAGCACCGCAGGGTCGCGAAATTTCTGCGGCGCGAAGCTGTCGTTGGTGATGGTGCCGTCGAACATCGCGCGTGCCGTGACGTAGGGCAAGCTGTGATCGGCGGTCTCCCGGGTTTTCGGCGACCATTTCTCGGGCTCGCTTCCCGTCCGCAGAAAACCCCTGCTGGTCGTCGCGATCTCGATCGCCGCAATGCGATCGAGCGAGCCCGCGTCCTTGGCGACTTCGATGCCGGCGACGATCGCCGTCTGCGTGTAGATCACGGCGGGATAGGGCTTCAGGCTGCATTTGTGAATGCGAAATTGCACGCCGCGCCGGCCGAAGGCGTCGACATCGACATTGGCCGGTCCCGACACCTGCGCGAAAAAGCCGGACTTGCCCTCGAAAATCGGCGCCGGGCCGGTCAGGCCGGCGCGCGCCAGCCGTGCGGCGAACACAGCATTGCGTCCGGCCTCGGCGGCCGCAATCCCTTTCCAGTCGGACAGTGCGCCGACGCGGGTCTGGGCGAGCGGGACGTGGTCGTTGATCGCAATGTTGACGGCGTGGCTCAGCCGATCCGGACTGAGCTTCATCAGCCTGCCCGCGGCGAGCGCCACCGCCGGAAGACCGAAAACCGATGGATCCCACCCGCGCTTTGAAATATCGAGCGCGTCGACCAGCCGGCAATTCACCTCATAGGCGATGACGATCGCGGTGATCAGCTCGCTCGCGCTTGCGCGCTCGGCCTCCGCCACCGCGAGACAGGCGGCGATGTTGTCGCTCGGATGGACGGCAAACCGCCCGACGTAGGTGTCGTTGAAATCGAGGTAGCGGAATGCGGCACCGTTGGCGAAGGCGGCGAGGTCGGTCGTCGTGCGCCGGTTGGTGCCGATGATGGTAGCCGGACCCGTGACCGAAAGCGCAATCTCGCGGCAGGCACGGACCGGCTGCTCGTCCCAGGCGCCCACCCCGCAGCCGATGGTGTCGATCACCAGCGTTCTCACACGCTCGATGGTCGCGGCGTCGAGGTCTTCGTAGCGCAGATCATGGGCATAGGCGGCAAGCCGTTCCGCCAGCGGTCGTTCGCGCCCCTCCGGGACGGCTGCCCCCGAGTGATTTTCCGCCAGAGCAATTCGCGAAGCGAGAGGGACCGCCAGCGCACCAAAGGACAAAGACAGGAATTCTCGGCGCGGAATTTTCACGATCAGCTAACGAACCGTAGTGAACGCCGCGAATACGCCGAGTGTGACGGTTACAGGTACGGCCGCTCGGCGATGGTGTTTGTTCTCGTGAATTGTCTTAACGCAGCACCAGCGTGTTGAGGCGTTTCGGCACCTCGCCGACCGGAACGGTAGCCACCAGCTTCAGCGCGGCCATGTCGATCACCGATACCGAGCGCTGCGCCGCGTTGGTGATGTAGAGTAGCTTGCTGTCGGGCGTGAAGGTGACCCAGTTCGGCACCGCGCTGATCGGCGCGCGTCCCGCAAGCTTGAGATCGGGCAGGGCAACGTTGCCGAGCAGCTTCAGCTCCGGCAGCGCATAGGCGTAGACGGCGTTGGCGGAGATGCTCGTCACCCAGAGGGTCTTGCCGTCGGGCGCGACGCCGATGCCGTGCGACGGCGAGTCCAGGCGCCGCTCGGCCACGCCGTAGCCGTTGTCGGGGAGCTTGATGCGGTCGACTTCCTTGCGCGCGGCGAAGTCGATCACCGCGAAGCCGTTCAGGTTCGAGAGCTGCGCGTAGATGCGGCGCGTCGCGCCGTCGGGCCCGGCCTCGATCGTCATCGGGCGCACGCCTTCGTCGAGCTTCAGCTCCCAGGCGATCTGGTCGGTGGCGAGATCGATGACGGTCAGCATCTTGTTGCGGATCGAGCCGGTGACGGCGTATTTGTTGTCGGGCGTGACGTAGACGTTGTGCAGCCGGCCCTTCACCGGGATGCTCTTGGCGAGCTTCAGCGAGGCGGTGTCGACGATGTCGAGCGCGCCCGGCTCCTGGGCGATGCCGACGATCACGCGGCCGCCGTCCTTCGTGGTGGCGATGTTGTTCGGATGGCCGCTGAGCTTCACCTTGGCCAGCGTCCGGCCGCTCTTGCGGTCGATCACGTCGAGCGTGCTGTCGACCTCGTTGCTGACGTAGACGCGGCCGGCGTCGGGCGAGAAATCGATGCCGTGCGCCGCCTCGATTCCCTTGATCTCCTGCACCACCTTCTGCGTCGCCGGGTCGATCACATGGATGCTGTCGCCGGCGCTGTTGGTGACGTAGATGAGCGAGCTTTGCGCAGCCGCCGGAATTGCTGCAGCTGCAAAGAGGATCGATGAAACGTTTCGCAAAACCGCAGGCATGAGCGTCTCCTCCGCAGAGGAACGAGTGTAGGCTTCCAGCCCTTCGAGGGTCAATCTCATGAAGATCGAATGGGATATTCCGATCCGGATGGACGATGGCGTGGTCCTGCGCGCGGACCTGTTTTTGCCGGCGCAGGCCGGCCGCTATCCGGCGATCCTGACCTACGGGCCTTACGGCAAGGGCCTCGCCTTCCAGGACGGCTACAAGACCGCCTGGGAGATCATGGCGCGCGAGAATCCCGACGCGCTCGCCGGCTCCTCGAACAAATACCAGAACTGGGAAGTCGTCGATCCGGAAAAATGGGTTCCCGGCGGCTACGCGGTGATCCGCATCGACTCGCGCGGCGCCGGGCGCTCGCCGGGCTACCTGTGCCACAACGCCGCGCGCGAGACGCGCGACATTCACCTGTGCATCGAATGGACGGCGGCGCAGCCCTGGTGCAGCGGCAAAGTCGGGATGAACGGCATCTCGTACTACGCCAGCAACCAGTGGCGCGCCGCGGCGACGCAGCCGCCGCATCTGGCGGCGATCTGCGCCTGGGAAGGCTGGAACGACGCCTACCGCGACGGCGCCCGGCACGGCGGCATCATCTGCTCCTTCCGCAAGAACTGGCAGGACATGCAGGTGAAGACCGTGCAGCACGGCTACGCGAAGGGCGCGACGAGCCGCGTTACCGGGGAGCCGGTCTGTGGACCGGAAACATTGAGTGAAAGTGAATTAATTAAAAATAGAGAAAATATGTGGGGCGAGCTGCTGTCGCACGAGCTCGACGGTCCCTACTATCGCGAGCGCAGCGCCGATTTCTCGAAGATCACCGTGCCGCTGCTCAGCGCGGCCAACTGGGGCGGGCAGGGGCTGCACACGCGCGGAAATTTTGAAGGTTTCGTCAGAAGCAAATCGGAAAACAAATGGCTGGAAACCCACGGCGGCTCGCACTGGGCGCCGTTCTATACCGACTACGGCCTCGCCATTCAGAAGCGGTTTTTTGATCATTTTCTTAAAAACAAACCCAATGGCTGGGATAAGCAGCCGCGCGTCCTGCTGAACGTCCGCCATCCGGGCGAGAAGTTCGTGCAGCGCCACGAAAACGAATGGCCGCTCGCCCGGACGAAATGGACCCGCTTTTATCTTCACAAGGATCTTTCCCTCTCCCCAAACGAAAAGGGCGGGGAGGGAACCGTCTCGTATGACCCGATGGGGAACGGCGTTACTTTTTCAATGACTGTGAAAGAAGAAACGGAAATTACGGGGCCATCGGCGCTCAAGCTGTTCGTATCTTCCGCGACCGCCGATGCGGACATCTTCGCGGTGCTGCGCGTGTTCGACGCGAAGGGCGACGAGGTGCTGTTCCAGGGCGCGCTCGATCCGAAGACGCCGGTCGGGCAGGGCTGGCTGCGCGCCTCGCACCGCAAGCTCGACCCGAAGCTGAGCCTGCCGTACCGGCCTTGGCACACACACGATGAGCTGCAAAAATTGAAACCGGGAGATCCGGTCGAGCTCGACATCGAGATCTGGCCGACCTGCATCGTGGTGCCGGCCGGCTACCGCGTCGCGCTCAGCATCCGCGGCCGCGACTACGAGCACGAGGGCGAGGCGGCGATGCTGTCCAACATGAAGAACCCGATGAAGGGCTGCGGCCCCTTCACGCACGAGGACCCGACCGACCGGCCGCCGTCGGTGTTCGGCGGCAAGGTGACGCTGCATTTCGACCGGAAGCCCTTTCTGCTGTTGCCGGTGATTCCATGAAGAAACTGCTTTTTGGGTTTTTGGCGTGGAGTTTTTTCTCGCTTGCATGTTCGCAGCCCTATCCCGCCAAACCGGTGAGAATCGTCGTCCCGTTCCCGCCCGGCGAGACGATAGACGTCATGACGCGGCTGATCGGGCCGAGGCTCGCCGAGCGGCTCGGGCAGCCGGTGGTGATCGAGAACCGGCCGGGCGCGAGCGGCATGCTGGGGCTCGACCTCGTCGCGAGGAGCGCGCCCGACGGCTACACGCTGGGCGCCGGTCAGGGCGGCAACCTGGTGATGTTGCCGCACACCAGCCGCAACATCCCCTATGACCCCTTGAAAGACTTCACGCCGATCGCGGTCTCGACGTTCAACTATCTCGCGATCGTCGGCGGCATGAGCGCGCCCTTCAGGACGATCGGCGAGATGCTGGCGTGGGCCAAGGCGAATCCCGGCCGGCTCACCGTCGCCACCAACGGCGAGGGCGGCTTCCCGCATCTGTCGTTCGAGCAGCTGCGCGTCATGGGCGGCTTCAGCTTCACGCACGTGCCGTACAAAGGCGCGTCGGCCATGGTGACCGACATCATGGGCGGCCAGGTGATGGCCGGCATCACGAGCATCGCCACCGCCGCTCCGCATGTGAAGAACGAGCGGGTGCGCATGCTCGCGGTGACGAACAAGACCCGCGTCGAGCTCTGGCCGGCGGTTCCGGCGGCGGCCGAGGCGGTGCCGGGCTACGAGTCCGGCGGCTGGTTCGGCTATGTCGCGCCCGCGGGCGCCTCGCAGGAAATCGTCGCCAGGCTGAACCAGGAGATCAATCGCGCGGTGAGGCTGCCCGACGTGAGCGAAAAGCTGGTAACCGCCGGGCTGACCGTCGCCGCGGAATCGCCGGAGTATTTCGCCGCGCTTCTCAAGAGCGACTACGCGAAGTACGGCAAGCTTGTGAAAGACATCGGTTTCCAGCCGCAATGACCGTTACGATAGCGTCGTAGAGGAAGAGGAGGCAGTCCATGAACCGTCGAATCGTCGCGTTGCTTTCCATGCGCTACTGGATTTTCCTCGCGATCGTCAAGCTCGAGCCGCTGGATTAATCGCCCATCACGTTGGGAAACGCCAGGCCGAACGTGAGGATGCATACCACCAGCTTAAATACGAAGACGACTTTGCGTCCCGGCGTCATGTCCTTGAACGGCGTTCCGCGCTGACCCTGTTCCACGATGGCGCTCCCGTCGGATGGAACCGCCAGTGTGCGGCGCGTTCCTATGCGCGGGTCTTGCGGGGCTCTTGCAGCAGCCTGTCAGCCGATGCGTAAGCGCTACTTCACCATCGCGCCGTAGACCCCGGTGCGCAGGAGCTGGCGGTAGTAGGTGCGCTGGCCGGGTCCCTGCGCCATCCACACCACGGCGAGTTTTTCCCTGGGGTCGACCCAGAAGTAGGTGCCGCCGAGCCCGCCCCAGTTGGCGTCGCCGACCGTGCCCGGCGTGACCGACTCGCCGGTCTCGGTGCGCACCGCGAAGCCCAGCCCGAAGCCGTAGCCCGGCCCCGGCAGGTAGGCGGCGCCGCGCTGCAGCGAGCTGACGCGCACGGCACCGAGGTGGTCCGACATCATGTACTCGACGGTCTTGCGCGACAGCAGGCGCACGCCGTCGAGCTCGCCGCCGTTGATGAGCATCTGCGCGAAGCGCATGTAGTCGGTGGCGGTCGACACCGCGCCGCCGCCGCCGGAGAGCAGCTTCGGCGCCTGCCGCACCTCGATCAGGCTGACCTTGGCCTTCGAGTCCGGATCGATCTCGAACGGCTCGGCGATGCGGCCCTGCTTCGCCGGCGCGACCCAGAACCCGGTGTCCTTCATGCCCAGCGGCTTGAAGATGCGCTCGTCGAGGTAGCGGTCGAGCGGCTGTCCCGAGATGCGCTCCAGCAGGTGGCCGAGCACGTCGACCGAGCGGCCGTACTCCCAGGTGGTGCCGGGCTGGAACTGCAGCGGCGCCGCGGCGAGCTTCTTCATCACCTCGGCATTGCTCTGGTCCCAGCTGTCGACGCCGAGCCTGGTGTACTCCTCCTTCACCAGCGACTTGCCGAACACGCCGTAGGTCAGGCCCGAGGTGTGGCGCAGCAGGTCCTGGATCGTCATCTCGCGCGCCGCCGGCACCAGCTCGAGCCTCGCGCCGCCGCCCTCCTGCGGCTTCTCGACGCCGACCTTCAGGTCCTTCAGCTCCGGGATGTACTTCGATACCGGCTCGCCGATCTGCAGCCTGCCCTGCTCGGCGAGCATCATCACCGCCACCGAGACGAAGGGCTTGGTCATGGAATAGATGCGGAAGATCGAATCCCTGCGCATCGGCGCATGGCTCTTCGGGTCCTGCTCGCCGATGACCTCGGAATAGACGAGCTTGCCGTTGCGCGCGACCAGGATCACCGCGCCGGGCAGCCTGCCGGCCTTCACGTCGGCGCGCAGC
>WNFI01523383.1_pt1 | contig 11164 bp, 12 predicted proteins | sample 5400471 | NCBI WGS metagenome assembly WNFI01 (sample SAMN13153348, study PRJNA577476) | soil metagenome | isolation source: 100 cm saprolite on Douglas fir-dominated hillslope | place: USA:California | collected 2013-09-17 | reverse complement strand
AGTTTGACACGTCGGGCAAATCACCGTCATGGTGAGATCGTCGCACAAATCGTGAAGCCCGCGCAGGAGACGGATGCCGGCTTCTTCAACGCGGATTTGTGCCATGTGAATTTCTTCAACCAGCCATGATCAACGGTTGATCGTCGTCCCGGTTTGCGCGCGAGCCCAATTGTCCGCGATGATATCGGCGACGACGGCGCCCATCACCAGACTGCCGCCGATCAGCGCGCGCGGGGTGGGAAGTTCGTCAAAGGCGAGCCACACCCAGAACGGCATCAGTGGCGTCTCCAGCGTCGCGATCAGCGAGGCCTGTCCGGACGGCAACAGGCGCGAGCCGAGGACGAAGAGCGTGAGGCCCATCCCGACCTGGAACAGGCCGAACATCGCCAGCACCGCGAGGTCGCGACCGGTCACATCGGCGAGGCCCTGCGCAAAGGGAATGCTGACCAGGCTGCCGAGAAAATTCGAAAGCGCTGCCGCTGCTACCATCGAGCTCTGCCTGTGACGGCGGATCGCGACCGTCATGGCGGCGATGGCAACCATCATGATGCATGCGAGCCCGATGCCTCTGATATCGGCGGCGCCTCCCGGGCTACCGACAATGATGGCGATGCCGCAAAGGGCGACAAGGCCCGCGATCAGGGTCGATGGCCTCGTCGGCTCGCGAAGCCAGATCCAGGCGATGCCGGCGGCGGCGAAGGGGCCTGTCGCGATAATGATCGCAACGTTCGACACATTCGTCAGTTGCAGCGCCGGGATGAACGTCACCATCCCCAAGGTCGAAAGGCACGCGACGAGCCAGGCGCTTTTGCCCGTCTCGGCCAGATCGCGCAGGCCGGCGCGGCCCCGCGTCAGCACCAGGAATGCCGTGATGCATCCGCCGCCGGACAGGCCGCGCCAGAACAGGATGGTCCAGGAATCCAGATGCAAAAGCCGGGTGAAGAACGGCGCCGTGCTCCAGGCGATCGCCGCGGCCACAACAAGCGTGATGCCGAGCTGTCGTTGTAGATGAGTTTGCACGATGCAGCGGGAATTTTGCCGGGAGAGGGGACGCGTCGACTTAACGTCTCACCGATCGGCCGAATTGGCAACCAGCCACCCGGATTTGACACGTCGGGCAAATCACCGGCATAATGACATCATCGCAGAAATCGTGAAGCCCGCGCCGGACATGGCCGCGGGCTTTTTTGTTGCTCGAAATTCCCCAATCGGACGGCGGCCCGCACGTCAGGACGCCACACCTCCCCCATGCGTCGTCGCCAGCGGGTCGTCGTCCGAACCAGTATCGTTCGCGCGTCGTTTCGATGCGCGACAATTCATGCCGGTGCGCGCGAACGCGCCGGCACGCGGCGTGGCGTCGATGCCACGGCCGCCGCGGCCCCTTCGCTGAAGGGATAGGGTTCGCGCCCGAAATGATCGCGCCGATCGCGATCTGCCGCGCATTTTATTTCACTCAGCGAGGAAACCGATGACCGCCTATCTGCTGTCGCTGGCGTTGATCGGACTTGTCGCGATCGTCATCTCGGAAGGATTGTCGTGGGCGCAGATATCATTCGCTTTATTCCGCGGCCCAAGCGCAGGCGCGAGCTGACCGACTTTCTGACGATTGCGTTCCGCTCGGCGGTCAAGCCTGACGATCTCGTGATGGATCATGTCGACACGGCGCCGTGCGAACATGCGTCGGCCGAGAGCGATGCCTCCGCGTAACGACATGCCCAAGACCCTCACCGAAATGCGATCGCTGGCGCGAAGCCACACGAGGACGGCGATCAATCTCGCCTCAGCCAACAACTTCATCAGGGCTGGCTATCGGCTGTATCACCCCCAGCATCCCTGGGCTGGCCTCGCACGCTGTATTGGCGAAGGTCGGTCATGGGCACGGCGGGCAGGTGACAGCCCACCTCAGCGATAGTCGGCCGCAGGTCGGCCCTTCGAGTTGTGCTCGTCAGGGGATCGGTACGTCGTTCGGATAGGTATTCCGCCCGGTGGCATCTGCCACCGGGCTCTTTTGCATTTTGGGCACTGCTGAAAGATCGGTGGTTACCCTTCGGCCGCTGCCCGCGCGTATGCCTGTTCGGGATCATGCTTCAACGGCGCGTCGGATGAGGTTCGTCAAGCCCGGCATGAATGGCGACGCGAAGGAGCTGTGCGCTGGAGGCTCTTGTGGTCCCAAACGAATAACCCCTAAAGTCCGTACGAATTACTAATAATCGCGTCTGCGAACGACAGGGGAACGCCTAAACATGACTGCCAGATTGCCATTGCCGGACCGCCTGCCTCGCGCCAAGGACGCGCCGACCGCGCTCGACGGTCTGCTGGTCGTGGATTTCACGCGCGTTGTCGCAGGGCCCGCCTGCACGCAAACCCTGGCGGATTTCGGCGCCGAGGTCATCAAGATCGAGAATCCCGATGGAGGCGATGATACGCGAGCTTATGAGCATGCGGAAATTGGCGGCGAGAGTGCGGCCTATATCAGTCTTAATCGCAACAAACGGGGCATTGCCCTCGATTTCGCCGATTGTTCGATCTCTGCCTATGGCCGCAAGGGGCCGTTTGCGTCGCGACCGGGTTTCGACCCGGTCACACAGGCCGAAAGCGGCTTCATGTCGCTGAACGGCTTTGCCGATGGACCACCGGTCAGGACCGGCCCTCCGATCGTCGACATGGCGACGGGCATGTCGGCCTGCAATGCCATTCTACTGGCACTGATCGCCCGCGACCGGCTCGGACGCGGTCAGCACGTCGAGGTCGCGCTGTTCGATATCGCCATGTCCATGACCGGCTTTTACGGCATGGCCTATTTGATCAGCGGTGCAAATCCGGGACGTTTCGGCAACTCGCCGAACGGATCTCCGACGGTCGGTCTTTATGAGGCGGCCGATGGGCCGCTCTATATGGCTTGCGCCAATGACCGGTTGTATCGTCGTCTCGTGACCGACGTACTCGAGCGGCCCGACCTCATCACCGATCCCGAGTTTGCCACGCGCAAGGTACGCACAGCCAACAGGGAAAAACTGCGCGCGATCATTGCCGGCGTCTTCGCGAGCGACAAGCTCGAACATTGGATGGCAAAGATGAAGAAGGCCAATCTACCCGTTGGTTATCTTCGTACGGTCGAACAGGGGTTCAATGCTCCCGAAGCCCGCGAGAGGCATCGCGTCAGCCAGATCCCGCATCCTACTGCCGGCAAGGTGCCGAATATCGAAACGCCGCTCAATATGGGGCTAACTCCCTGCGTCGATCCGGTGGCGGCACCTCTGCTTGGCCAACATACCAAGGAAATCCTGCGCAAGACGCTGGGTTATGATGATAACCGCATTGCCGCGCTTGCTGAGACGGGGGCCTTCGGCAAGGTGCGGAGCTCCGGCTGACCAATGATCTGGCCGGGCTGATCCTGAAGTCCTGTCAAGTTTCGATCTTTCTGCGACCGCTCTAGCCTGAAGGCGGCCTATCGTGCTCTGATGGTGCCGGCCAGCGACCTGAAAATAAGCCGTGTGAAACGGCGGTTAGCGGCGAATGCCGCCGGCCTGAGAAGCCAAAGGGAGGACTATTTTGGGAACACCCGGCCGTACGCTGCTGACCAAGATCTGGGACCAGCATGTCATCGCGCGACTGAGCGAAGACACCGATCTCCTCCATGTCGACCGTCATCTCCTGCATGATCTCGGCGGTTCGCGCGGATTGCTCGATCTCAAGAGTCGCGGTACTGGCGGCGCTGAGGACCGAGACCTCCGCCACCGGCATCCAGATGTTCGATATCGATCAGCCGGGCCAAGGCATCGTTCATGTCATTGGGCCCGAGCTAGGCCTGAGCCTTCCCGGTTGTCTGATCGTCTGCGGGGACAGTCATACCTGCACCCATGGCGGCCTCGGCGCGCTGGCATTCGGCATCGGGTCGAGCGAGTTGACCCACGTGCTGGCGACCCAAGCGCTGATCCAGCGTCGGCCGAAAACCATGCGCGTCAAGTTTGAAGGCAAGCTCCCGCTGGGTGTGGTCGCCAAGGATATGATCCTCGCGCTGATCGGGCATATCGGTGCGGCCGGCGGCACCGGCTATGCCGTCGAATATGCCGGGAGCGCTATACGCGACTTGCCGATCGAAGGACGATTGACGATCTGCAATCTCTCGATCGAGCTCGGCGCCAAGATGGGCATGGTCGGGCCGGACGAGAAGACCTACGAATATTTGCGCGGGCGCGCCTATGCACCGCAAGGCGAGATGTGGGAGCAGGCCATCAATGCCTGGCGTCAGCTTCCGAGCGATCCTGATGCGGTATTTGACGAGGAGGTTGTCATCGATGGCGCAAAGATCATCCCGCAGGTGACCTGGGGCATCAGTCCAGAACACGTGTCGAAACCGCCCTCGACTATATGGGGCTGCAGCCCGGCGCACCGATCGCCGGCACACCGGTGGATTGGGTGTTCATCGGTTCCTGCACCAATAGCCGCCTCAGCGATCTGCGGGCAGCAGCGGACGTCGTGCGCGGCCGCAAGGTTGCTCCGGGTGTGCGGGCCTGGGTCGTACCTGGTTCGGAGACCGTGAAGCGCGAGGCGGTCGCCGAGGGGCTTGACAAGCTTTTCACCGATGCAGGGTTTGAATGGCGCGAGCCGGGCTGCTCGATGTGCCTTGCCGCCAACGGCGAGACGGTGGCTCCCGGCCAGCGTTCGGTTTCGACCTCGAACCGCAATTTCGTCGGCCGCCAAGGACCGCGGGCACGCACCCATCTCGCTAGCCCAGCCAGCGCCGCGGCGGCCGCGATCGCGGGCGCGATCACCGATGTACGAACGATGGGGCGCTGAGCATGCCAAAACCTTTCGACAAACTCACGGCGATCGCCGCACCGATCATGCGGAGCAACATCGATACTGACGTGATTATCCGTATCGAACGTCTGGTCGGAAACAACATTCGAGGCACCCTTGGCAAATGGGCGTTCGGCTCGTTACGCTATTTGCCGGACGGATCGGAGAACCCTGCGTTCATCCTGAACCGCGAGCCGTATCGGCAGGCCGAAATCCTCGTGACCGGCCCGAATTTCGGCTGCGGCTCGTCGCGCGAAGGTGCCGTGTGGTCGCTGCAGGAGATGGGCATCCGCGCCATTATCGGCTCTGGTTTTGGCGATATCTTCTTCGCTAATTGTTTCCAGAATGGGATTCTGCCGATCGTCGTCGATAAGGAGATCGTCGATGGTCTTGCTGCGGAGATCGAAACCACGCAGGGGGCAGGGCGGATCAGCGTCGATCTTGAGGCGCAGACGATCACTTCGCCGTCGGGACAGCGGCACAATTTCGAGATTGATCCGCGCCGGCGGAAAGGTCTCCTGCAAGGTCTCGACGAGGTGGCGCTGACATTGCAGCGCGACGACGAAATCCGAAGCTTTCAGGCTGCCGACCGGACGGCGCGGCCCTGGATTCATTTTGCAAGGAAGTCCGCATGAACAACCGTTCCAACATGGTCAAAGTCGCTGTCGTTGGCGGCGAGGGCATCGGCCCCGAGGTTACCGCGCAGTCACATCGAATTCTCAACTGGTTCGCCGCCAAGCGCGGCGTGCCGATGACGCTGCGCGAAGCGCAATATGGCCTTATCCCTTATCTCGCGACCGGCAAGGTGCTGCCCGATGACACCGTAGAGGCGATGGAGGAGGCCGACGCCATTCTCTGGGGCGCGACCGGCGGCCCGGAGACGAAGGAAGTGCCTCCGGCAGCGCGCAAGGCCGGAAGTCTGCTGTCGTTGCGCAGCAAATACGATCTCTACGCCAATCTCAGGCCGATCGTCGCCAATCCGGCGCTGGCGGAGTCGGCGCCGCTCAAGCCCGAAGTTCTGAAGGGCGTTGACTTCGTCATCATCCGCGAACTCACCAGCGGCATCTATTTTGGCGAGCCGCGCGGCATCGAAACCCTGCCAGATGGCCAGCGGCGCGGCTTCAATACCGAGCAATACACCACCAATCAAATCCGCCGGGTGGCGCGCGCCGCCTTCGAATTGGCGCGAACAAGAAAGGGCAGGGTCTGTTCGGTCGACAAGGCCAATGTGCTGGAGGCTAGCGTAGTGTGGCGCGAGGAGGTCATCGCGCTGCACAAGGAAGAATTTTCGGATGTCGAACTCACGCATCTCTATGTCGACAATGCCGCCATGCAGATCGTGCGGGAGCCGCGTCAGTTCGATGTGATGGTCACCGGCAACATCTTTGGCGACATCCTTTCCGATTGCGCGGCGATGGCCTCGGGCTCGCTTGGCATGTTGCCGTCGGCGTCGCTGGGACCGGTCGATCGGTTCGGGCGGCGCAAGGCACTTTACGAGCCGGTGCACGGCAGCGCGCCGGACATTGCGGGCAAGGGGATCGCCAATCCTCTCGGCTCGATCCTCAGCGTGGCCATGATGCTGCGCCTGACGTTGAACCGGCCCGAGGACGCCGATCTACTCGAGAAGGCGGTGGGCATCGCGCTTGCCTCAGGCGCGAGGACCGCGGATATCGCAGAAACCGGCGCCAGGAAGCTATCGACGGCAGAGATGGGCGATGCCGTGTTGAGCGCGCTCGACAAGGTTGCCGGCAAGGAGAGGGAGCACGCGTAATGGCCTATGTCACGAGACGTTCCGCGCTGACAATCATTGCTGCCGGCGGTGCGGCGATGGCTGCCGGACGCAGGGCGGGGGCTGCGGACATTTCCGGCCGCGTGATCTATCCGGTCGCGGTACCCGTTTATCAGACGCAATTCGTAGCCGACCGGGTCGGCTATTTCAAAGAGGCAGGTCTCGACTGCAAGCTGATCCAGGGCGGTAGCGGCGTGAAGACACGGGAGATCATCGCTTCATCGCAAGGCGATATTGGAATTGGCGACATTACGCATCCGATGCAGCTCAGCAATCACGGTCGCGCCGGTCGCGTGTTGATGCCGGTCGATACGCGTTCAAGCTCGGTGATGTTCATCATCCGCAAGGATCTCAAGGATCAGGGCATCGCCACGCTGGAAGCCCTGACGGAATGGAAGCGGCCCGATGGCCGCAAGCCGATCATCTCGGTCTCTTCGCTGGGCGGTACCAACCATGTCTGGGCGTCCTACTACATGGAAACAATGGGCCTCGATCAAAAGGTCACGTGGATCGGCACCGGCAATGTCGACACCATGCTGGGCTCGCTGAAGTCCAAACAGGTCGACGTGCTCGTGAGCTCGCTTTCCCTGCTGAATGAATCGATGGATCAGGGCTGGGGTGCGCTGTTGTTCGACGGCACGGACGAAACAATTTGGAACAAGTATATCGGCGGCAAGGTGCCGGTGACGTCGCATTTTACCGTGCAATCGACCATCGACAAGGATCCGGCCAAGATGCAGGCCTTCGTCACGGCGATTTGGCGAGCGACGCAATGGATCAAGGTTCATACGCCCGATCAGATCTATGAAGCGATCGAGCCCTATGTCGGGAGCACTTCGCGCGCCGCCAATATCCTGGAAATCACTGCCCTGCAGAAGGTCGCCGATTACCAAGCCAGCATCGATGCTGCGGACTTTGCGCGCGGCGAGAAGGTTTGGTTCCGTGAGATGACCGGAATCAAGCCGCTCACGATTACCGACGTGGTGAGTCCGTCCTTTGTCGAAGCGGCGCGAAAGGCGTACCCGGCTTGAATGTGCGGGACACGACTGCGACACAGATGCCTCAATCGCTGGACGTCAAGCGCATCGACGTCAGGGGGTTAAGTAAGTCGTTTCAGCTCGCGGGGACAGCGATCGAGGCCGACTTTGATCAGGCCAAGCGGCGGTCAGATCCTGATCGACGGCAAGCCAATAATCTTCGGGAAGGCGACGCCCGGCGTCGGCTATGTTTTTCAGCGTGACACGCTGTTTCCGTGGCGCACCGTCGCGGACAATATCGGTTACGGGCTGCAATTGGTGGGTGTGCCGGATGCGGACCGGAAAGAGCGTATCGCGGCGTGTGTCGCGCAGGCCGGTCTGAAGGGGTTCGAGGACGCGTATCCATCGACATTGTCCGGTGGGATGCGTCAGCGCGCTGCCCTGATGCGAACGCTGGTGGTCGAGCCTCAGATCCTTCTGATGGACGAGCCGTTCGGCGCGCTCGATACCCACACCAAGATTGACATGCATGAGGTGTTGTTGCGCATCTGGGAGCGCGAGCAGCAGACGGTCCTGTTCGTCACCCACGACCTCGGTGAAGCCTTGACGTTGGCTGACCGCATCATCCTGTTTTCTGCGCGGCCGGGCCGGATCAAGGATATGTTCGATGTGGATTTTGCCAGGCCGCGTGATGCGGTAAAAGTACGCGAGACCCCTCGTTACGCCGAGCTGTTCCAGCATATCTGGCACTCGCTTGGCGAAGAGTTCGTCAAGGGCCGCAGCGTATGAAGAGGTACCGAACGGTTAGCACATTGGCATGGCAGGCGGCGATCTGTGCGGCCGTGCTGGCGACTTGGCAGTGGGGATACGACCTGCACGGCAGATTGCCTTGCTCGGGACGTTCAACGGCTGGCTGAACGGCGATTTTGCCAAGTGCCTGGCACGCAATGAAAACAATCTCTGGGCGGCGACCGGGATCACGCTGAAAAACACCTTCTTTGGTTTCTTCACTGGTGTCGCCAGCGGCTTCGTGGCGGGATTGATCCTGGGCCGTTCAGACAGGCTTAGCGCCATTTTCCAGCCGTTCATCACGGCGGTGAACTCAATTCCACGGATCGCGCTGGCGCCGATCATCCTGCTGGCGTTTGGCATCGGTGACATGTCGAAAGTCGTCACCTCCTGGATCGTCGTCGTCTTTCTGGTGTTCTTTAACACGTTCGAGGGCGCGCGCTCGATCGATGAAGGGTTCATCAATGTTGCGCGATTGCTGGGCGCAAACGAATGGCAGATCACGCGCACGGTTGTGATCCCATCGACCATGGCATGGGTTTTCGCCTCGCTGTCACCCGCGATTTCCTTTGCCTTGATTGGCGTTATCGTAGGCGAATTCATCGGTGCAGAACGTGGCATCGGACGCCTGATCATCGAATCCGAGGCGCGCGGCGAAGCGTCGGGCATGATGGTCGCGGTCGTCGTTCTGATGCTGGTCGGCGTTATGCTCTCCGCCTTGATCCGCCGGTTGCAGACCTATCTTTTGCGCTGGCAGCAGCACAATATGGCGGAATAGGCGGGAGGTCCGCCGATCCGAAAAAGGTTCCTGCGATGGGTATTCAAATCTATGGATTTTGGCGATCGATTGCCTCGTTCCGGGTCAGAGTGGCGCTCAAACTCAAGGGCCTGCCGTTCGAGGAAATCCCGATCGATATTCTCACCGGAGAACAGGCGCTGATGACGATCGCGGACGCTCACCCGCTGGTGGTGCCACGGGTCCGCAATCATCTGGCGAAGACCTTTGGCGCCGATGCTCACGCGATCGAGAATTGGGGCAAGCACTGGACGAGCGAGGGGCTCGCTACCTACGAACGGCTTCTTGAGCGCCGGGCTCCGGCGCCATTCGCGTTGGGCGCGGAGCCCGGCCTTGCCGATATCTGCTTCGCCGGCCAGATCGTCGGCGCGCATTTCCTCAAGCTCGAACTGTCCGCGTTTCCGTCCGTGGCGCGGCTTGCCGAACGCTGCTTTGCGTTGCCAGCCTTCGCCTCATCTCATCCCTTCGAGCAGCCGGGATATAAGATCGCGTAAGCAACGCGACAAGAGCTCATCGCTGTCACAGGTCGAGGCTGAGCACACGCGCCGCATTGCCCCCGGCGATCTGTGCGAGCGTGATCTCGTCCATTCCTTCGACGCCCGCAACATGACCGATTGGATTATATTCTGCCATGTCGAAGGGATAGTCGGTCCCCATCACGATGCGGTCGGGACCGAATACGTCAATAAGATATGCCAGCTGATGATAGGTGAAGACAACGGTGTCGAGATAGACCTGCCGCAGATAGGTCGTCGGCGGCAACGGTAAATCGGCATGAGAATCTTGCCGCGCCCCCCAGGCGTGATCGATCCGGCCCGAATAGCTCGGGAGGTAACCGCCACCATGCACCGCCATTAATTTCAGCTCGGGGAAGCGCGCCAACGTTCCCGAGAAGATCAGATTGTGAAGCGCCAGCGTCGTATCGAGTGGATTGCCCAGCACGTTGTTGAAATAATAATGGGTCAGGCGCTGCCGGTGGGTAAATCCGTTCGGGTGCATCATGATGAAAGCCCCGAGTTGTTCGGCCCTGGCAAAGAAGGGGCGGAATTTCGGATCGGACAGCTCCTGGCCGTCGACATTGGTCAGGATCTCCACGCCTTTCAGTTTCAGCGTCCCCATCACGTAATCGAGTTCGCGAACCGCAAGTTCGGGTTCTTGCAAGGTGACTACCCCGAGTCCGACAAACCGGTCGGGCTTGCGTGCGCAATATTCCGCTACACCGTCATTGGCGAGACGATGCGCGGCTTCTGCGATTTTGGGATCGACGGTGTAATAGCACTGGCCCGGCGCGGGCGCCACGACCTGGATGTCGATGCCCATCCGGTCGAGATCGGACAGCCGGCGGTCGATCGTCGTCATCACCTCGCGGACGTCCGATCGTGGGAGACGAGGGGCGCCGTGCGAGGCCATCGGCGTCATGGATTCGGGCTGCGGTGCGGCCATAGCGATTCTTGCGATCAATCATGAAGGTGAACCTGTTGCAAAAGTTGGGAAGGTTTTAGATTCTCTACTCCGGTCCGGCCTGCGTGCGCTGCGGCCATCGCGTCGATATGGTGGTCGCATCGGCGTTGCCGAAGCCAGCCGCCTCCGCTTCCTCGAAGCAGGCTAGCGCGCTGGCCGCTACCGGAAGCTCGGCATTGAAGGATGCTGCGAACTGGATGGCGGTGGCGAGGTCTTTTTTCGCAGCACTCAGACTGAACGCGGTTTCGCCTGGAGGTTGCCCGGCCAAGGCTTTGGCAATGAATGGGCTGCGTCCCTTCATCGCCGTCGGCGTGCCCGCTGTATCTGACAGAATGTCGATCAGCCGGCCGGGGGCGAGATTGAGCGGCTTGCAGATCGTCAAGGACTCGCCCAGCGCTTGCCAATAGACCAGCAGCGGCAGATTGATCGCGAGCTTCAGGGTTGCGCCCGAACCAAGCCCCCCGACATGCTCGATGCGGCGGCATAATTGTTCGAGAATGGGCCTGGCGCGCGCAACGTCAGCCTGCTCGCCGCCGACCAGCGCGAACA
>WNFI01310744.1_pt1 | contig 11164 bp, 10 predicted proteins | sample 5400471 | NCBI WGS metagenome assembly WNFI01 (sample SAMN13153348, study PRJNA577476) | soil metagenome | isolation source: 100 cm saprolite on Douglas fir-dominated hillslope | place: USA:California | collected 2013-09-17 | reverse complement strand
GCTCGGCGTTTAGAGCAACGTGTGTTGAGCGAGGCAGCGCAACGCCACCCCAAACAGCTTGCCCCGCGTCCGTTGCGCGTGCAGATGGTGTGGGCGGCAATCGTGCTCGGCCTGCTGTTGAGTATGGGTACCGTTCTGGTACTGGCAGCCCAGGTGTCGAGTCCCAGCAACCCGCTCTACTCCCTCAAGCAATGGGCGCAGCACTCCTTCAAGCAATGGGTGCCACCAGCGCAGGTTTCCCCGACCGCACCAATACGGCAACAACAGGCTGAAGCAAAGCTGCAACAGGCTCGCGCGCAAGTAGACGCACTGGCGAGCCTGGCTGATCCCGCGCACCCGACCGCCTACAACCAGGCGTTGAGCGCGTTGAGCCAGCAGATCGATACCGCGAGCCAGAGCATCAGCGCCCTGCCAGCCGGAACAGAGCGCGTTCAGCTCACAGGCGAACTCACTGCACTCAAAAGCTCGGCGCGTCACACTCTGCGCGGCCTCTTAAGCGGGCTGAACCTTTCCGAGCGCGCGGCAACCACCGGCGCGCTGAAACACCTGGGTGAAACGGTGCCGGGCCTGACCCGCGTGCTATTCGTCGCCTCTGGTAGGCCAGGCGTGCAGGCGCTCGTCACGCTTACGGGGACCAATCTCACTCCGGGCGCGCAGCTCGTGGTCAATGGACGCGTCTACTCCAACGTCGGCACCTCTCAACGCGACACCTATCTCTTCCTGATCCCCTGGTCGAGTTCGCAGCCGCCGACCACCGTCGCGCTACTCAGCGCCGATGGTACGGTGGCCGAGACCACGACAATCATCTTTAACGGGCAGAATCCCGGCAACGGGCCAAGCCCGACGGTGCCGCCGATCATTCCCTCGGTCATCCCAACTACCACGATCCCGGTGCCGACAATGACGCCGCAGGGGTATCATTAAAGCGCGAGAGGCAACGGCCCCCACCCCACCTCCCTTTTCAGGCTGTGTTGCAAAAACACAAAGAGAAACACCAAGAACGGTGAAGCCCCGTTCTTCTGCTGTGTTTAGATGGCCACGCCGAAGCGTTCTGCGATGAAGGTTCTGTCAGAACTCAACCCCCGATCTTGCTGAGAGGGGTATTGTCAACTTATTGAAAAAATGGAAGAGCTTGTAAAAAAGAAGGATGAGGGAAAAAAAGAAGCAGAAGAATAAGAGTGGACGATGCAGCGCTATGCCGCAGTTTTTGTTTCGGTTACCTCATTCCAGGTCTGGAATCGGGTCTGTAAAATAGCACGGTATTCCCCAGCACGCGAGATCGGTGTCTTCGCGGTTGAAAATGTCCCGAGATCGGACCGAAGGCGGAAAGAAAGCGTTGTGCCTGTTTTGCTGATTTGAACCGCTGCATTTTCTTCTCTCGCAATCTTGTGGGTTGATGCGAGTTTTCTGCCCGATTGTTCAAGCCTTTGTGTTGGCGGTGCTCCACGCCAGGTAGAATCTCACGTTTCGCCGCTCCATAGCTCTTCAGTTTATCGGTAATAATCACAGGTATTGTCAACTTCTTTATTTTTCTTGGTGAGCTTTCTCCAGCGAGAAGATTTTTTGGCGTTTTTCTGATGATTCTTCACAAAAAGAGGCCCCAAAAACCATCTCTCTTCCCCACTTTTCAGATAAAATAAACCCATCATTGCATTAAGTTGACAATACCCTTCGGGTCATGATTTGAATCTTCTGGGGTGGGGCAAACTCTGGTATGCCTGCCACAAGATATGATACCATAACTGTGAAAAGCTCATCACCTTTTCCTGAAAACCTGCTAACAACTATGATCGATGTACCCATGTATAGAAAGGCAGAAATTTACATGCCAGAATTTGCGCAGAACCGCTATGAAAGCATGCCCTACCGCCGGAGCGGCAAAGCCGGGCTAAAACTGCCCGCGATCTCATTGGGAGCGTGGGAAACCTTTGGTGGCTATCGCGGAGAAGAAATCGCGCGCGAGTGTCTTTACAAAGCATTTGATCTGGGCATTACGCATTTTGACCTGGCGAACAACTATGGACGTCCTCCTGGCAACGCGGAAGTTGTGGTGGGGAACATCCTGCGCGACATGCCCCGCGATGAATTGATTATTTCGACCAAGGCTGGCTATTATATGTGGCCCGGCCCGTATGGCGATGGGTTGTCCAAAAAATACCTGGTGGCGAGCCTGGACCAGTCGCTCAAGCGCATGGGATTGGAATATGTCGACATTTTCTACGCACACCGGCCTGATCCAGAAACGCCCCTGGAAGAGACGTTGACCGCGCTCGATCTGATCGTGCGCCAAGGCAAGGCGCTGTATGCTGGCGTCAGCAACTTCCCAGGCGCGCTGTTTGACCAGGCGGTCGTGTTGGTACGCGAGCTGGGTCTGGTGCCGCTTACCATCCACCAGCCCCGCTACAGCCTGCTGGCGCGGGTGCCGGAGAACGATCTGTTTGAACACACGCTCGCAGCCGGCACAGGCGTGATTACCTTTAGCCCGCTGGCCCAGGGTCTGTTGAGCAATAAATATCTGGGCGGCCTACCCGGCGACTCCCGCGCCGCAGTATGGTGGGATGAACAGTATCGCAACCAGATGGTCAGCGCCGGGGTACTCGACAAAGTGCGGCGCCTGAACGATCTGGCCCAGGAGCGCGGGCAAACCCTCTCCCAGATGGCCCTGGCCTGGAATCTGCGCCACCCGGCCGTGACCAGCGTGCTGATCGGTGCCTCGAAAGTCGAGCAGATTGTCGAGAATGTCGGAGCCTTACAGAATCTGGCTTTTAGCGACCAGGAATTGCAACTAATCGACGAGATCACAGCTGGCCCAGAGATTTAATTTCGCATTTCCATGACCCAAAGCAGTAACTATTCAGAAGGGCTATATCCGTTGAGGAAAAAGGGGAAAACTGCTAAAGTACGCCCATGAGCCAGGATGAAGAGATCGAGTCCCTCCGACAAGAGAATAGAGAGCTGAAAGAGCGAGTGGCTCATCTGGAAGCACTGGTGCAGAAGTTGCAGGAACAGATGGCGAAGGAGGAAGTGTCAGAACTCAGAACACGACCGGGAAAGCTCATAGAAAGTGGGAAAAACCCCTTTCAAAATGAGCGCGCGTGTGGGGACAATGAGCGCAAATAGTCGCCTTTTTGTGGCAGAAGTGGGGAGACCTTCCTTCCATCATCTGACCTTGTTCTGAGTTCTGACACTTCCCTCAATCCGGAGAAAGCAACGCAAGGTGAAAGCAGACGAGATCGAAACATATTTAGCCGAACTCGGATCAGAACTCCAAACACGAGGCGTCAAAAAACCGCTGCGGATCATGCTTATCGGGGGAGCGTATATGCTGCTGTTGGCGAACTCCCCCCGTCCTACCGATGACGTGGATTTCTTCTGGCTTGAAGAAGGCGTCTTCCAGGATACCCTCAGCCAAGAGACCTTTACGGCATTAAATGACAGCTTACAGGCCATTGCCGAACGACATACGCTGGATCCAGGCTGGTTCAATTACTTTGCGCAAATGCTCATGTTTGATGAGGTTCGTGTGCCGAAGGGGACGCTGTGGAAGCGCTTTGGACCGCTATACATCTACATCTCCAAAGCTGAGTATATTCTTGCGCTGAAAATTACGGCGGGCAGACGGAAAGATCTTGATGATTGTGCTATACTGCTCGCACAGACCAAAATTCGGACACGCCAGCAAGCCCAAAAATTACTCGATCGCTACATCTTACCCGAGGGGCAGGTGAAAAACGCGGAACAAATTGCCAAAGCACTTGACGAGCTTTTTGGAGAAAAATAGCCTGTTTTTCTCAAAGGAGGTGTTTCCATGACATTCGAAATGCTGAAAGCACTGGCCCAAGCATACAGCGACCAGCAGAAACGGCCGCCCCTGTTGCCGAGCAAGATCCAAACCATGGCTTGTGCCTATAACGACATTTGTACAGGAGAAGATCCTTGGACTGCGCTCGGCAACTTTACGAATGCGTGGTATGGCTACGGCAAACAGATGCGATGCGACCTCATAAAAGACCCTCTGACCAGGCCGGAACAAGAAACTGAGCATACGCGCCATTGGGGTGCCTTTTGTGCTGCATCCGTCGACTATCTCTGTGGCCTCTATCATCAACCCTGCCCCGAGTGGGCACATGATCCTTACTATATTCTAGAGACCCCTTGGTGGTATACCCTACACCCTGAGAATCAAGCTGAGCGAGCAGCTGTACAAAAAACGGCACCAGCCCCTTTCGCACGTCGCAACATTTTTTGCACAAACCGACTGTTTCAAAACAAATACGAGATGTACGCATGGATTCAGGAAGCCGTAGCGCTCGGCCTCACTAATCTGAGCGAAATCCAGAACTATGCTCGCCAGAAGGAAATCAGTCTTCACGGCGCCTAATAAGGTTCTGTCAGGGTATTGTCAACTTGGCAATATAGCTGAACAATATGTTAGAATAGCTTCATGAAAACAAACAGCATTGCTCTCGATTACAAAGGTTTCCGCTTTCCTGTGCTGGCTACTTGGGACATCTGTTCAGAAAAACGAACAGAATGCATATGATTGAATGAGTTTTCTTGCCGAAACTGGTGAGATGCGCATATACTCAAGAAAATTCATAGGGTGCCTTTTTCGGGAAAGGGAGGTTCCATTCGTGCGTGGTATGTTCACCTCGATCAAGCAACGCGTCTGTTTCCACTTGCACACACTCCATGGAGTTTTTCTGCGTTGGGTCAAACCACCGACGACCTCCTTGGTATTCGACACGCTCGCCGATCTCACCAGAAGCAAATCCGAACTGGTGGCGGAAAACGCGCTCTTACGTCACCAATTGATTATCCTGCGTCGACAGGTCAAGCGACCCGTCTTTCGGAAAACTGACCGGCTTTTCCTGGTTATTCTGGCCAGGATGACGAGGACCTGGAAACAGGCACTCTTCCTTGTCCAGCCAGAGACGCTCCTTCGTTGGCATCGTGAGCTCTTCCGTTGGTTCTGGAAGCGCAAATCGAAGGCCCACTCGCAAGAACCCCGGCTCTCGTTGGAGACGATCAGTTTGATCAAAGAAATGGCCGCCAACAACCGACTTTGGGGAGCGGAGCGCATTCGGGGTGAACTGCTCAAGCTGGATATCCGAGTAAGTAAACGAACCATCCAGAAGTATATGCGGCAGGGTCGCCCGAAACGAGCCCGTGGGCAAACCTGGAAAACATTCCTACGCAATCATGCGGCAGAGGTGTGGGCTTGTGATTTCTTGCAGGTCACGGATCTCTTCTTCCGTCCGCTTTTTGCCTTCTTCATCATCGAGCTGAAATCGCGCAAGGTCATGCACGTGAATGTGACACGCTCTCCCACTGATCTCTGGGCGGCGCAACAGTTGCGAGAAGCAACTCCGTATGGACAAGCACCAAAATACCTGATTCGGGATAATGATCGCAAATTCGGGTCGAATTTCGCACGAGTAGCAACCACGAGCGGCATCAAGATCCTTCGAACTCCGTACCGCACTCCCCAAGCGAATGCTGTGTGTGAACGATTTCTGGGAAGTGTGAGACGAGAATGCCTGGATCACTTCCTGATCTTTCACGAGAAGCAACTCCACCGGCTTCTCCAGAGGTATGCCTTGTACTTTAATCAAGCTCGACCCCATCAAGGGCTTGGGCAGCGGGTCCCGGACCCGCCGGTTCGTCCTGATCCTCCTCCGAATCAGCCGAACCAGGTTTCCAGCGTTCCCCTGTTGGGTGGGTTGCACCATGACTATCAAAGAGTGGCGTAAACCACGAAAGGGATTTCTACCAGGAATAAGGAAGAGATAGTTGGCAGAATGCGATGAGCATCTCAAGATTCCTGCGTCTTTTTGTCTTCTTTCCCCTATTTTCTTTCCATAGATAAGATACTGCTGGCGAACCCTGGAAAGTGGGGAAACACCGAGGAGCAGAGAAGGCCTTTCCGATGTGATCGAGCAGAGGGTCACTTCTCTCGCTTGAACAAGCGGGGCTGTTGCTCACCTCTGAGCGTGGATCGCGAAGACAAAGAAAAGCGCGGCATGGTTTCTCTTGCGTCGATTTCGGTTGATTCTCTGCGTCCCCCTTTGGTAAGCCTCTCATGGGGGTTCGCCAGCAGTATCAGATAAGGAGAAGACATTCTTTTCCTTGTTTGCCAGAGAATTTTCTTGCCTCTTCATGAAGGAGTGGTTGGCGTGTTCTTGATTTTTCGAACGGATGTCTCAAGTAGCCAGCACAGGGATCAGCTTGGGCAAAAAAGGGATCAGGCGCTTCGCGCACGGATACTGAATAGTCCGCCAGGCCAGAAAGAGTGCCTCTTGCACAGTTGAACCATAGATGGGCTGACGTGGGCGCAGAATGTGAGCGGCACCTTTGGGGTCATGATTGAGCAGGCGGATCGCATATTTGCGTTCGTAACCGGTCAGTTCCACGATCTGATCCAACAACAGCGTTTTCTGGGCATCGGTGGCTTGCTGATAACGAGGAGCGACGTGGGTCAGGATTTCTCGACGCGCAGAATAACTCAATGAAGCGTTGTGATGACTCATCTGGGATTCCTCCGTCCTCCTTCTTGGAGTCGCCATGTGCTTCCATCACATGATAACCATGGAGGCACACTGGCAATGAATCGGACGGAGGGTTTTGGAGACAGACGGAGAAGCACACCAGGCCAACGCATTCCACGAAGACTGACCGCACCGTTTTTGTCGTAGAAACGGTTCTGGCCAGCACGCCCTCCCAGCTACCTCTGGCTCCGCCACGAGTAATCATACCCTATGCAGCAACGCACACCAACTCTTTTGAACATCCCAACGGAAGGAATGGTGCTGGAGCCTCGTCTCAGTACGTATTTATACTGGTAGATATTGTGTCAAAATCATACTTACGGGTGTGATTACTCGTGGCGCAATGCGTACTCCTGATCTCGAAGGAGAACAAGCAGGTGGTTGGTTTCGGAAAGTGTCTCAAACATGCTGAGAACTGCTTCCAGGGTATTGTCAACGTGATGATAATTGTAGATCTCTATCTTGTGAATTCCGTGGGAAAGTGGGGCGCAGGCCCAAATTTGTGAGAAGAAACATCCCCTGAAAGGTCTGAAATGGGGGTTCAGTGGGGAAAACTCATCAAGCAAATTTTGTAAGTTGACAATACCTGGCGAGCCATTGGCGGCGGGGCTCATGGCCACTTTTGGTGAGCTTGATAATAGATGAGATATTCCGGTATGTTTGTTCCATGAATGAGGTATTTCTCACTCGTTTCCTCAAAATTGCTCAGTTTGAACAGGGAGGATGAACTCATCAACAACGACGAGTTCATCTTCCCCTTCTGGGACTCCCTTGAATCAGGCCAATACTGCTACGAGAGCGTAATCACTTCCAGATCTCGTTTCTGTTGCAAAGGTTGGTGCGCATCTCGCGTTACAAGCGGGAGAGTCGTTTCGGTCTTGGAGAAGAAAGGTATAAGCAGCTTCGGACGCTGCCTCATAATCCGTTTATAGACATTTGTATAACTTTCAGCCATCGCGCGTGAGGAAAAATGCTCTTCTGTATACAGACGTACGGCCTTTCTATCGATCTCGTCTATACGTTGGATACGATCCACCATTTCCTCCACATCCTTCACCAGAAATCCCACGCTCTCGGACGGAATAATTTCTTGCGCAGCCCCACGCCGGAAAGCTATCACAGGACAACCGGTCGCCATCGCTTCGACCATCACCATCCCAAAGGGCTCTTCCCATTGGAGAGGATTTAACATTCCTCGTGCTCTGCTCAACAAATCGCTCTTGTCCTGTGGCCCGACGGGACCGATGTATTTGATCTGCTGACCATCAATCTGTGGCTCAATCTGTTCGCGGAAGTAACGTTGGGCGTGGGGCGTATGTTGGTCGACAATCCCTGCCAGAATGAGCGGTACTCCAGCCTTTTTAGCCGCTTCGATGGCCAGGTGGGCGCCTTTTTCAGGGGTCATCCGTCCCAACCAGACAAAAAAATCGGCGAGCTGAAGAGGTTGTGGCGCACCATTTTTCACGGGGATTCCATGGTGAATCACCGCAATAATATTGAGCGGAAATCCTTTCTTCTGCTCCTGTCGCTGAGCACTTGCACTAATCGCAACAAGAGGCGCTTTGAGGACCCATTCCATGTAATAGTGATCAGCATCTCCTTGCCAGCCATCCGTGGTTCTGTCAAAAGGGAATTGGCTATGCAGGGTGGTCACATGGGGGATGCCTAATGTTTCCGTTAAGGGAAACATATACATATCTGAAGGTGAAGAAAGATGGGTATGCACGATGTCAAAATCCTCTTGATGCTTCTTCAGATAGGCAACCGACTTGTGCAGATGATAGTAGGTTTTCAGGTGAGCGTCCCAGGGGACACTCTCTTCGCTGAGCGAATGAGAAAGAAAAGAAATTTGGTTCGCTGAAGTCTTCGCATCTCCAGGAGCAAGCAGAGTAACTGCATGCCCTTGAGCTACTTGTTCTTCCACGAGATTATAAATAACATTTTCTGTTCCACCATAATTTTTAGGCGGAATAGCTAACCATGGGGGCGCAATGTGTGCAATTCTCATCTTTCTTCCTCTTCTCCAGATCCTTGGAAAAGGCGCGATTGGCTGAACGTTGTGCTTTGCCAATCGCGCGCCTCCCTGCTTTGACTCATGTATACGAGATGGTCGTTTAGCCCACACTGCCGGACATCTCCAGCTGGATCAGGCGGTTCAGCTCAACCGCATACTCCATGGGAAGCTCCTTGATGATTGGCTCAATGAAGCCGTTGACAATCAGTGAGTAGGCTTCGGACTCATTGAGCCCACGGCTCATCAAGTAGAAGAGTTGGTCCTCACCCACCTTGGAGACGGTTGCCTCGTGACCAACCTCGGTCTGGTTCTCTTCGACCCGAATGGTGGGATAGGTATCGGTGCGAGCATGCTCATCCAGCAACAGCGCGTCGCAGCGGACGCTGGATTTGGTATGGTGCGCACCGTGGTTGATGCGAACCAGGCCGCGATACGAGGCTCGGCCAGTCCCCTTGGAAACCGACTTCGAGAGGATATGGGATGTGGTGTAGGGAGCAAGGTGAGTGACCTTGGCTCCCGCATCCTGGTGCATCCCATCGCTGGCGAAGGCCACGGAGAGGATATCTCCACGGGCACCTGGCTCCATCAACAGGACCGCTGGATACTTCATGGTGACTTTCGAGCCGAGATTGCCATCGACCCACTCCATGGTGGCGTCTCGGTAAACCGCTGCCCGTTTCGTGACCAGATTGTACACGTTCTTCGACCAGTTCTGGATCGTCGTGTACCGGACGCGCGCGCCCTCCATCACTTTGATCTCGACCACGGCGCTGTGCAAGCTGTCGCTCGCATAGGTTGGGGCAGTACATCCCTCAACATAGTGAACATAGGAGCCCGGCGCGGCGATAATCAAGGTGCGCTCGAACTGACCCATATTCTGCGCATTGATCCGGAAGTAGGCTTGCAAAGGAATCTCCACGCGCACGTTCTCTGGCACATAGACAAAGCTGCCACCACTCCACACCGCGCTGTTGAGCGAGGAGAATTTATTATCGGACGCGGGAATAACGGTGCCCAGGTGTTCTTTGATGATATCGGGATAGAGGCGCAGAGCCGTATCCATATCGGTGAAGATCACGCCCAGCTTCTCCAGGTCTTCACGCACCTTGTGGTACACCGCTTCACTCTCGTACTGTGCCGTCACCCCTGCCAGGTACTTCTGCTCAGCCTGGGGAATCCCCAGTCGATCAAAGGTCTCCTTAATGTCTGCTGGGATGTCGTCCCAGGTTTTCCCCTGTTGTGCGACGGGCTTGATATAGTAATAGATCTTGTCGAAGTCAATCCCCGAGAGGTCCGCCCCCCAGGTTGGCATCGGGCGTTTCTCGAAGAGCTCCAGGCTCCGAAGGCGGAAGGTGCGCATCCACGTGGGCTCGCCCTTCATTTCGGAGATTTGCTCAACAATCTTCCTGCTCAGTCCCAACTCGGACTTGAACACATACTTTTCGGCCATGTGGAACCCAGGAGTATACGCCTGCTGTTCTGCGATGGATGTCTGAGTACTCATCGAAGTGCACTCCGTCTCATTCTCTGTTCGGGCAGGAAACCTAGCGTTCCTGTTCATCCTTTTTTAGCCACGCGGATTAACGCATTCGTAGGTGGGTGATAAGTCAGGGTGTTTGGTGCGGTCTCTGGAATGGCAGATGGCCGATGTGGTAGCCCTGGCTCCTCGTCAAATCGACCGAGGGGATATTGGGTGGCCTTGCTGGGAGGAGACAGGAGCAGGGAAGTGCCGAAGCTGTTCCTGTTGGAAGAAAGAGACAGATGGGTGCTCTTTCTCTCACTTCTATTCTACCACACTTTTTCCTCCTGAGCAAAAACGTCAAGAGAAACTCTGACGTTTTGACATAAGGATTAGGGGCTGATTCCAAAATGCTGAAAAACAGCCTGAGGAGAGCCAAAGGGGAGGGGAGGCGGCGGATAGGGACATGGGTCAAGACGGCAAATTCGGCGAGATGGAAAATGCCATAGGTTTGGCCGAGGAAGACGATGATTTTATCCCGATTTGCTTCTCGTAAACGTTGACGCCAGCGAGCGGTGCCTTCTCCGCCAAGCAGGGTCGAACGAAGAGTGGGAAGGACCTCAGGAGAGGATGTGGGAGTGGCGGCTAATTGGGCTTGCCACAAGCGAAAAGCGGTACACAGCGCCATCACCAACAAGGTAAAGTGGCAATACACTCCCACCGCGGCTTCCGTTCGCTTGGGAAAACACAAGAGATGCCAGGGATGCTTGCCCTCTTTGAAAATGCCGTTTTCAATCACACTCCGCCAGTCATACGTGTCAAACACAGCGAAAGGATCGCCCACCTCTCCATTGGTCAAATAAACCGTTCCCTCCCCTTTGGGAACACGATTCTCCCAGCGCCGTACCACCACGGCATTGATGGGTTGGCCAACATAGTCAAAATTAGGGACGACTCATATATGTGTGGTCATTTGCTGTGGCCTATCTTGACCAGCGGGCTTACACAGCACCGTGGCGCGTGCCTCGCGCACTACACTGTTCTGTTATTGTTCCAAAACTTTCTTGATGCCGGTGAGCATCATTGCCCACATCTTTTCTGAATGCTCACGATCTTCTTCGGTCGAGTTATTATCTTGAGATA
>WNFI01308490.1_pt1 | contig 11164 bp, 9 predicted proteins | sample 5400471 | NCBI WGS metagenome assembly WNFI01 (sample SAMN13153348, study PRJNA577476) | soil metagenome | isolation source: 100 cm saprolite on Douglas fir-dominated hillslope | place: USA:California | collected 2013-09-17 | reverse complement strand
CTACGTGCAGCAAACATTGCCCCACTACATCGAGAACACGGGAGAGACGGATCTGCGGTTCCTTGAAATGTTCAAGGCAAGCCGTTATGAAGATCTTTCGCTTTCCGAATGGCTGGCACACACGCCACCCGAACTCGTGATTGCTCACCTCAACATTGACAAGGCGACGTATGACGCAATCCCAAAGGACAAACTGGTGATCATGCCGCGATAATGGGATCACCGATAACGGTACTCTCACTCTTCTCATGATGGGCGCCTTATGGGTCCGCGGCGAGTCCGCCGGATTGACAGGCGATTCCGCTCCAAGCGTGAGCCGCTGCTCACGCGACGACGAATGCCATTGTTTTCTTGGAGTGACCGAATCTGGAATCTGACGTGCTCTATCCATATCTACATTGGAGGCAATCATGATGATTCCGGAACTCCTGTTAACTCCGAGAATTCTGCTAGTCGACGATGAGCCTCAGGGATTATGGCTGCGGGCGCAGGTAATGACGTCGTGTGGATTCACGGTGGTGACCGCAGACGGCCCGACCGCGGCCATGTCCCTGATGGCGGAAGACGGGACCGGCAAAATCAACCTCGCCATTCTCGATTACGATATGCCGGTCATGAACGGCTGCGTCCTTGCGGACCAACTCAGATCCATGCGCCCGACGCTAAAAATCATCCTGTACTCGGGCGCAGTCGATATCCCGCAGAAGGAAATGACCAGTGTTGATGCTTTTGTGGCCAAGGACGAGGGTCCAGCCCGTCTCCTGGACCAGATTGTTCAAATCACCCGAGTGAATGAAGCCGGCATTGTGCGTGCCGCCGCCTCTGCCTCAATTCCACGAATGCCCATCGAACAGAAGCTATGGTGACCGCTCAACTGTCGAAATGTTCGACTACTGTCAACGGCAGTGTCGAAATCGTAACAGTGACAGCGGTTCCAGCGAGCGACAGCTAATCCGTGCGTAAGGCTGCACGTCTGAAACGACAAGATTTGTTCTTTTAATCAGTTGCGTCTCGGGTAGCCAGGCAGCCAAGTTTGGCAGGCTAGTTGCTTACTATTTGAGCGAAAGGAAACAATTTATGAATACCACTTTAATTCGCACTCTGGCTATCGCTATTCTCGCAACTTCAATCTCGGCTTTTGCCAAGACTGGTGACACAAAGGGCAACGATGCAGCCGCGCAGTGCAATGTCACGAACCAGGACAATTCCAAGCAGAAGGCGAACGACTCCGGAAATCAAAACAAATCAACTAACTCCCAAGGTGAAGACCAGGAAGAACAGGAGCAGATTCATTTATTGATGGGCATTTACGGATAATGCCCGCATCTTGACAGATCATCATTCAGCCGGGCGAATGGATTAGACAGTCTTGCCTACCATTGCCCGGCGAGTTTTGTTCACCTGACATCTTACAGTGGGGAAATCCTTCTAACGCTCAGCCGACAGATATCACTGCAAGTAAAAACATAGAGACCAATAGTGCAAGCAAAACGATAAAGATGAGAGCCAGCCCTGTCATCAGTTTGGGTCTGAGTCTGTGATCCGAATTCATTGCGACTTGTTTTAGCGTTGTCATTCTTTTGTTCCTCCATTCACTCCCGTTCGAACCGCGTTCGAGGATCGTTTCACAATCCATCTAGGCGGGGGCGAAGCGCGAACGCGCGGGCCAGTGTATGACTCGCCCTGCGCGTACGCGCCTCGGGTTGATGGCGCGGGTTGTGGGGTATGAGAATATGCCCGCGTCAGTTCTTCTTTAAGTGCAATTGATCTGCCAAAGTGATGGTGAGAATTGACCGCCCGTCGCATGTCATCCTGGCCGCTGGCTTACGCGGGCCGGCTGGCTCTGGGCGAGATCAAGACTAAAGACGATCCTGCTCGGGCGAAGCAGAATCTCCTGGAACTTGGACGGGAAGCTCATACCCGTGGCCTTGAACTTGTTGCTCGCAAAGCCGCAGCAATCGTGCAAAACCAAGAGGTAAGTGTGTCCCATCTGCCTGGCACGCCCTCGGCCATCTAAATGCACATTAGAGATTTTAATCTTCTTTCAATCGGGCTCTAATCGGACAGGCATAAACCTTAGGTACTAATTGGCAGACCTCTGCCAGTTTTGCGCCGACGCCCGTCTTCCGGCTTTTTGCGGGCACTTAGGCGCGGCTGAGGTCTCAACTGCCTGCTGGCGGAGAAGTATCCGGCATAGCGGCTGTTGACTTTAATGGCACGGATGACGGCCTGACCTATTGCAGGAAAAATGATCCTGAAGCTAAAGCATCAGGACAGGAAGGCACAAAAATGAGATCCTCCACACGGACAACAGCTGCCGCGGCTGTATGCGCGCAGATCGCGTCGCCCAGGACTTGGTTCTGCTTTGTACTTGTTCTTGCCTTTGCCACATTGACGGCAAGCGCCCAAACAGACATTACCGCTACAACCACGACTACTACCGTACAGTACTTAGGAAATCCGAACCCGCAGAACACCCTGAGCGCCGTCACCGCTCCTCTGGGCGGGATCCTCATTAAGGGAACGGGTATCAGCCCCATCACTGGCCAGCCCTTCCGCCATTTGTGGGTGGATGATGCCACGTTCGGCATCTGCCGCATTGATCCGGACATTGATTCGCCTGGGCCGTACGCGATTACCACCAGCACGTGCCCTTTCAAGATCAATGGCGCATCGATTACCGGCGGACCAATGTCATACGATCCCAACCGGCATTTTCTGTATTTCGCAGACGAACAAAGAGCCTCGCAGGGCGTCATGCGCATAGGCTTCCTACCCGACGGCGACGGTGGGCATGGATTACTTGATTTCAATAGCCTGTTCATCATGGGCGGCGACACCACGGGAGCCCGCTTTGGAGGCGGGACTACAGGCTGTCCCTTCCCGGGCGGTACCGCACTGCCGCATGCGACCGTCCTCGACCCTTTCGGTAATCTGTGGGTTGGATTCAAGAAGGATGGTTCGATTGTACGGTTCAACAGCCCGGGCACCGCTGATGTGACCGGTTTCGGGACTTGCGCGCAGTTCATTCAGCCAGTCGCGACCGTCACCAAAATCACCAACGGCCTGGCGTTTATCGGACACGACCTGTGGGGTGCGGATGGTACATCCCCGTTCTTCATTAAGAACGCTGACACTATTTGCGCTGTGCCTCCGCATGCAGCTTGCACCGCCCCTGCCGATATAATTACCGTGCTGCCACAGGTAGCCGGCGCTACTTCAACCATGAGCGATCAGTACTATCCGGCGACCAACGGAAACAACGTATATTTCACGCTGGCGGTCGCGGGTACTCCACAGAACACTGTCTGGCTAGGAAATGCCTCCGCTGCTACTGCCGCGATGACGGGTACGACGCTCGACACAGCCTTTTTCGGGGTGTTCACTCCAGCCGCTGGTCCGGCTTTTACAATTGCGAATCTCAACGGTCTGGCCGTGGACCAAACCGACCCGGCGAATATCGTGCTGTATAGCAGCGATGACTATAGCGGCGCCGGCGTCCTGGCAAAAGGCATGTGGTTCCAGACCTGCCAAGGAACTTATCCTGCAGGCAGCCCACAGCCCGGACCCGCTCCGATACCGTACACACTGAACTGCCCAACGCCGGCAGCTACTGCGGTTCCGGGCGTTCCCCTCAACGTGGTTGCGGTAGCAGGTGAATCTAAAGTCACCTTGAGCTGGAGCCCGGCGCAGGTCAATCAGCCGGTCACCAGTTATACCGTGCATAACAGCTTCTCTACCGGAGCAGTCATTCCGGACTTTGTAGTCAGCCCGGTTGCCGGCTCTGCTTTCCCGCCGACCTCGACAGTCATACCGGCGGTCAATCTCACCCAGTATGGTTTTGAAGTTCTGGCGAGCAACGCAGTGGGATCCAGCGCGTTTTCGGCAGAGAGCAATCGCGTAACGCCTCCTGGCACGCAGGTGCCTAATGCACCCACGGCCTGTCCGGCTCCGCCTTGCGCGAGCGCGGGCGATACACAGGCATTCGTGACCTGGACGGTTTCAACTCCGAACGGCACACCGATTACCAGCTATACCGTAACGGCGTATATCAACCTTGTTGCACCCCTCAGCGGCAAATCTCCCGACATTGTCGATTGCGATGACGGGTCCAACCTCTGTCACGTCGACACCGGTGCAGATCACCTTTGGACTTACGGTGAAGAACACGTCCAACTTCCCGGCGACCAACGTTTCCGTTACGCATACGCTCACCACAGTGGCGGCGACGATCGCGGCCGGCGGCGCTGTGCGCGATGCAAGCGGAAACGTGACCATCACGACCACCAGCGCTCATTTCCTGAGCATTGGCCAGTCCGTGACAGTCGCAGGAGTGGCGGATGCTTCATTCAACGGAACGTTCACCATCAGCAACGTCACAAGCCCGACTACCTTCAACTACAGCCAGGCAGGCCAGCTCGCGAGCAACAGCGGATCCGGCTCTGCCACTGGATTGCCAACCGCGAACATCATGCTGGCGCAACCTGGCCAGGGAAGCTGCACGGCGGGCGGAGCTGGCGTGATCAGCGTGAGCTGCTCGCTCGGCAATCTCGATCCGGGCGCGTCGACCACGATCAACGTGATTGTGCAGATGCAAAGCCAGGCGATTATCAACTCGGCTACCGCGAGCGGCAATGATCTGGCTGGAACCGTTCTGGCGAACGTTACCACCAGCAAGACCACCAGCCCGCCGGCGCCACCGTCGCAAACGACCTCGGCTGCCGTTGGAATCACCGGACTTGCGCAAAACCCCAATCCGAACGTCGGACAGGCTGGGAACATTACCTGGACCATCAGCGACACAACCACTACAGCGGCGCAGAACGTGGTTGTCACTCTGTTCGTCCCGAATGGATTGACCATCAACGCTCCCAATCCGCCCAGCGTGACCGTGAATAATGGCGGCGCGGGGAGTTGCGGGGCCGGAGTAGCGGCGACCTTGAACGGCGTCTCAGGGACGCAGTTTACTTGCACCACGCCGACGCTTGGTGGTTCAAACAAGAACGGCGCCAAACCGCCATCGACAATGATCATCACTCAAAACGTGACACCGGCAGCGGGCACGTCCAAAGCGGTGTTCAGAGTCATCGGCAACGTCAGTTTCGGACCGGGAGGCACTGATACGCTGCCCAGTTCGGCCACAGTGACCATCACAGTCAGATAAATGGTATTCCGGCCGGGGTGCAACCACACCCCGGCAGCCGGACCCGCCATTTTTTTCGCCTGTATGAATACAAGTGCTTAAAAATCTTAATTTTGTTCCGAATATATTTTTCGCCTCGGGATCAACTCTCTTTGGTTGGAGCTTCGCGCTACAGGTGTGGGAGATGAAGATGTCGAACGATTCTTCCATCCGAAGCCGATGAAAGGCCATGCCGGTTTTTAGGACGACGATTCGATGGCCGGCAACACACGCACGTAAACATGCGGCGTGATTGCACAACGTCATCCCGCAGCACTTCCGGATGTAGTTCAAGACTGCGGCAGTTCGAAACAAGCGGATGATGCCCTCTTCAATTTCCCCTTGAAAGGTCTCTGGGCCCAAGCCCATGGGACAAGGAAGGCGCCACTTGAACTCCACATTTACCACCTCTGCTCCACTTGGCATGGACGTCGTGCGCAGCAAAGCAGCGTACATTTTGTCCTGCATGATCGTTTTACTCGGGTTCGCAGCCAGCATTGCGAGCGCCCAAACAACCGTAAGCCCAACCACCAATACCGCCCAGTTTGCCGGAACCCCGAACGCACAAAGTCCTATTGCCGGTCCCACAGGCGGAGTGGTTCTGTACGGCACTGCTATCAGCCCGGTGACGAACCAGCCAGTCAGACATTTGTGGGTAGCGGACGGCACTGCCGGCATCTGCCGCATGGATCCCGATCTGGACAGCCCGGGCCCTTACGCGATCAACAGCAATATGTGCCCTTTCAGCCTTACTAAAGTGACTGGCGGCGCCATGGCCTTCGATGCCACCCAGAACTTTTTGTATTTTGTAGACAGCAAGTCGTCAACAAGAGGCGTGTTCAGGATCAGCTATCTTCCCGGCGGAGATGGCGGCAACGGCTCCCTTGATTTGAACAGCACGTTTTCGATGGGCGGCAATACCAGTACGGATAAATTTCCGGGCGGCCAGACAGGTTGTGCAATTCCTACAAATCCAAGTTTGCCCAACTCGGCCGCCCTGGATCCCCAAGGCAACCTGTGGACGGGATTCGGTAGAAATGGTGTCATCATCCGCTTTAACAATCCTAGCGCAGCCACTGCTACCGGATTCGGCACGTGCGCACAGTTCATCCAGGTGGTAGCCGCCACTCCTGACGGGCATCTCACTACGGGTCTGGCCTGGATCGGGCATGATTTGTGGGGCGCCGATAGCAAGTCTCCTTTCTTCATCCGTAATGCGGACACCGCGTGCCTGGTTTCCCCAAATCCCGTTTGCACCAACAAAAGCGATACGAGTGTTTTGACCTCCGTCGGCGCAACCACCGTGCTGAGGGGAGATCAGGTCTATCCCGCAACAAACGGCAACAACCTTTATATTGGCCAATCGGTCACGAACAACCTGATTTGGGTAGGAAATGTGGCGGCCGGCGCTGCAGGGCAGACGCTAAGCTTGAACTACATCAATCCAGCCCAGCTCCCCGCCACCGCACCGTTAAAGAACGTCGGCGCGCTCGTACTGGACTGCACTGATCCGGCCAATCTGGTGATCTACGCTGGCGATGATCCCAGCGGTCTTGGCACCGCCGGCGCTGGCCGATGGTTTCAGACAATGCAGACCGCTGCGTCACCTGCTGTACCCGGCGCTCCGCTGGATGTAGTTGCGACTGAAAATGGCATACAAGCCACTGTGAGTTGGAGTCCGGCGCAAGTTGCCCAACCGGTCACCAGCTATACGGTGCAGAACAACTTCGCGTCCAACGGTCTGCCATTGCCGGATATCAGCGTGGTACCGAATGGAGGCGGCTTATATCCGCCCACTTCAGTCGCTATCCCGGGGCTGGCCGCGGGCGTGGTTTATCAGTTCCAGGTCTTTGCCAGTAACGCTCAGGGACCAAGCGCTCTTTCAGCGCCGAGCAACAGCATCCCCCTTGATGTCACGGTGCCCGGGACCCCGTCCGCTGCGAAAGCAACGGCAGGAGACACGCAGGCTTCCGTGAGCTGGACGCTGCCGCAGAGCGTTAACGGCATCACCAGTTACACGGTAACGGCACGGATCAACGGGGCTGCCACCGCAATCACGGCAACAGTTCCGGCACCTGCGCCAGGATCGAGTTCAGGCAGCGCAATCGTATCCGGCTTGACCAACGGCACTGCGTACACTTTCACCGTACACGCAACCAATGCCGCCGGTAACGGATTCGAGTCAGCGCCGTCGCTGCCCATTACTCCTCTCATCACCAACGTGCCCAATACGACGATCATCGTGCTCGGCCCAGCCGGTGTTGCCACTACTCCGACTCAGGTGACCTACACCGTTGTAGTGACGAACGCCTCGCTGTTCCCTATCCAGAATGTTGCTATCAACAACATCCTGACCACGATTGACGGCGCATCCATTTTGTCTATCGCGCCGGATCAGGGAACGTGTACCGCGGTGGGACCCGGCGTTACGCAAAGCATCTGCAGCGCCGCCAGCATGTCGCCAGGGCAGGTGATCAACATCAATGTCGTCGCCCAGATGAATGCCGCTACGATCACTCTCTCATCTAAAGTCACGGCGTTCGATGCGAATGGCGTCTCAACCACGTTCAGCCAGGCATTCAGGACCACGCAACCTTCGCAGCCGCCGCCACCGCCGCCGCCGGGAACCAGAATCCCGGTATCGGTGCAGGCCAGTGCCATACCTACTGATCTGAAAGCAGGCGGGGCAGGCACCATTCTCTGGAACATCACCAACAACACTCCAAACGCGGCCAATAACGTTGTGTTCACGATCACAATTGATCCATTGCTCTCGATCAACAATGTGGTTGTGACTCCGGGCGGCGGGACGAATCCAGCTTCCTGCGCCGCTCCGGCTCCAGGATTGGGCGGTAACAAAATTGTTTGCACAATCGCCAGCCTGGGTGGGCCAACCGTCAACAACGTAACTCCGGTGCAAAGCATGAAGATCACAGTCTTCTACTCGGCGCCAAACCAGATTGGCTTGCAGTTCACACCCAGCGGTACCGTGGCGTTTGACGGCATCAATGCCTCCAACCCAACCGCAGGCGTGGTGATTCGAGTCAGATAGCTCCACGCGTAACCGGGCTGCCGGGGCATATGCCTTGGCAGCTCTTTATTAATGACGAGATAAGAAGCTGCGGGATCCGAAAGCCCAGGGGCAGCTTCAACACCAATCAATCATTTCGGCGGGGTGGACGCTGGCGAAGGCGGATTGCCGGGATTTGTTGCCGGTACAGAACCGTTGGACGGCGGTGAAGCCCCTGCATTACCGCTACTAGCCGCAGGAGTGTTCGCGGGGCCCGGTAGTATGGTCACGTGAGGGGCAGGCCGGAAGGCAGGCGGGACAGGACCTGCCACATGCGGCTTGAAAAACTGCTCGTTGAGTTCAGAATGCACGCGGCTGTTGGCTGACTTTACCGCAGCTTCCATATTCTTCTGGTACATCTCACGAGTGATCTCCGTCTTTATCAATTCCAGGGGTATAGGTTCACGACTGCGTACCTTATAGAAGCTGAATCCGGACAAGTCCGTTTCCACCCTGGTGACTTCAGCCGGCTTGAGCGCGAAGATATCTTTCTCCACGGCCGGCGGGAAGTTGCCTTTACGCTTGCCGCCCAGATCGGTTGCGGGCGGAGAGGCCAGGCCGAGCGACTTATAGGCTTCAGCCTGGAGCGCATTCATGTCTTCACCCTTGGCTGCTCTTTCGCGGATCTCGGCGATCTTCTGGCGGGCTTTCTTTTCAAACGCCACGCGGTCCTGCGGCCGCTTGGGATCGGCCAGGGGAATGAAGACGCGGTCGATCTTCAACTGCTCATACTTGCCGATGTTCTCCTTATAGTAGGCCTCAATCATTTCAGGCGGCGGGGCACTGAATTTTTCATCCAGGGAATGCCGGTACATTTCCGCCATGGTGCGCACGCGCGCGATCTTCATCATTTCCTCGAAGCGCGGCTCGCGGTCGAGCCCGGCTTTTTGCCCCGCATCGGCCAGTGTCATCAATTGCACGTAACTTTCCGCTCCGGAATTCCACCCTTCCCCGGGGGGCATATGCCATGGACCGAGACCACAATCGCATCTGGCGGCACGTCATCTGCAGAGACAGCGGACTGTTGCGGCACGGCCGGCGGCGTTTGCCCGGACGGTCCCGGATACTGCGAGTACGCCAGCAGAGACGCAAAGGCTAGAATGCAAGTCGTAAGGACACCACGAATCATCTCAAAAGACCTTCCTGAACATGTGATTAAAAGAGAAATCTGGCGGGGGAATGGGGTCATGCTACCACAATTTTGTTAGCCATCGGTAGAACGTTTCCCCAGCCGGGTTGTGGTGCAATTTCGACTGGCGGAAAGAGCACCTCCGTTTCGTCTACGAAGAAAGGCCAATAATGTGGTACAAACATTCCAAGACCCGAGAGGCGATCAAAATCCAATGAAATCCTTATTCCTATTATTTCTGCTCCCATCATTATTGTTGTGCCAACCGGCATCAGCGCAACAGAACGTTCGCACTATCTTTCTGGTCCGTCATGCCGAAAAAGCATCTGCTGCTCCGGATGCCCCGTTGAGCCCTGCGGGGGAGAAGCGGGCAGACTGCCTGGCAAAAATGCTCAAAGATGCAAACATCAAACAGATTTATGTGACGGATGCAAAGCGCACGCAGCAAACCGCCGCACCGCTGGCGAAAGCGCTGAAACTTGCGCCGACAATCCGTCCCGCAAAAGATCCCAACACCCTGATCCGCGACCTCTTCTATGGCACAGGCGGCGACATTCTTGTGGTTGGGCATAGTGACACATTGCCCTTCATTCTGGCGCGGCTGAAGGCGGGAACGGTACCGGCAATCGCGGACAGCGAATACGACCGGCTGTTTGTGGTGACCATCGCAGAAGGCGCCGCTTCGCCGGTAACCACATTACGTTATTGCGAGTGCGGAGCTCCTGCGCCAACCGTCCAACCTGCAACAAAGAAAGCGCCGCCCAAAAAACGCTGATTTGAGTCGGCTTGTGGAGCGTTCGGATTCCACACTGACCTCCCGCAGTGAAGAGCAGTTTAGACCGCTGCTCAGGCACTACCCTGCCTTTCTGAGTCTGCCGGTAGCAATGTAATTTTTCCCTCGATCCCAGTGTGCGACCGGCCATTATTCCCTCCAAACTTTAGTACAAGACCATTCCGAGAATTAGAACAGGCTCGAAAATGGGCCTTTTGGAGTGTCTCCGGACACACTGCGGAATAGTCATCGCGGCGGACATAGCTGAGGAACCATATTTATTTGCAATGATTTGTAGACATTCGGCCTGCGGCCGGCAGGACATTAAAAGGTTTAACACTTCATTAATGAACGTCTAATCCCCTCCAGCAACAATCAGCCTTTGCCGCCCGACTACGCATATTGCTGTCGACACGAATAACAGCTAGCGGACAGGGCGAGTTTTAGGAGAACACCATGAAACTGTCTTCCGGGATCCGGACGGCCCTACGCGTCTTTGCTGGCGTCCTCGCAGTCGTTGTGGCACTGGGGTATTACGGCCATGTGCGGGCCCAGAGCGGAGTTGGTTCGGTTCGAGTTCCATTGCGTCCCCTCGCGCCGCTGTCGAGCGTACCCATCCCTCCGGTGTTCGGCCTTGAAGGTATTGTGAATGACAAGACAGCCGCTATTCAGCTGGGAAAAGCGCTGTTCTGGGACATGCAGGCCGGAAGCGATGACATCCAGGCATGCGCAACTTGTCATTTCAACGCCGGCGCTGACAGCCGCCCTACTAACGAAGTAAATCCCGGCCAGGCCGGTGGCGACAACACTTTCCAGTTGGGTGCAGAGAACGGATCAGCCGGCCCCAACCATCGCTACATTCCCGGCAGCGCTGACGCCGGCTTTGGCGGATACCACGACGGCGACTTCCCTTTCCGCAAGCTTGCCGATCTCAATGACCGCTTCAGCGCTGCCGGGAATGTAGCGATGGTTGGGGCCGGCTGATCCGTTCTCTGCACCCAACTGGAAAGT
>WNFI01498921.1_pt1 | contig 11166 bp, 11 predicted proteins | sample 5400471 | NCBI WGS metagenome assembly WNFI01 (sample SAMN13153348, study PRJNA577476) | soil metagenome | isolation source: 100 cm saprolite on Douglas fir-dominated hillslope | place: USA:California | collected 2013-09-17 | reverse complement strand
TAAGAGTCCATGCTTCGCATGGTCTCCTACCCTCGCCGCCCGAAAAGCGGACATATCACTTGCTATCTCAACCGGACATATCATCTGCTACCGACAGCACCAATTCCGGGCATTGACCAAAAGTCTGACGTGGCTTACCCTGACTTTATACAAGCAAAATGCTCCGTCGCCGCGCCCGCGGCGGTTCCTTTCACTCTCTAACCAACGAAAGGAGCGAAGAGATGTTTACACGCGTAGTCGAACTCACCAGCAAACCCGGTAAAGGGCAGGAACTCTCTAACACCATCAATGAGCAGGCCGTACCCATCCTGAAAAAGCAGAGTGGCTTCGTGGATGAGATCATTCTCAACTCGGATGCGGAGCCTGATCGAGTGCTCGCTCTCAGCTTCTGGAAGACGAGAGAGGACGCCGAGCGCTATCACCGCGAGCAGTACAAGAACATCCACGAAACAATGCGGCATCTCCTCCAGGCCGAACCGAACCTCCGTACCTTCGATGTTCACACTTCGACCGGACAGAAGATGGCAGTAGAAAGAGCTGCTTGAAGTTCGCGCGGTAGTTATTCACCTGAACCTTGCACGGGTGGGCCGTCGGACTCGCCCGTGCTCACATCTCTTAGATTTAGATAAGGAGGGCACCGACGATGAGTGCAAAAAACGTGAACAAAAAACGTGAATACGCTCCGTGCGGCGCACGAGAGCTGGAATAAGCGCGACTTCGCGGGCGTCATCCGCGACACTGCTAAGAGCTTCACCTACACCGATCATGCTCGGGCCCAAATACTGAGCGGCCGAGAGAAGTTCAGGGAGTGGACTGAAGCATGGGCCAAGGCATTCTCGGATGGGCGAATCACCAACCCCCAATATATTGATGCAGGAGACGTTGTAATCGCCCAGTTCACCGCCGAAGGCACCAACGACGGGCCATTCGGTTCACTGAAGCCAACCGGCCGCAAGATGTCTCTGCCCTTCTGCGAAATCTGCCACTTTGACAAACAGGGACGAACGGTGTCCGGAGGCTGTTACTACGACCAACACACACTCTTGACTCAGCTCGGGCACATCCAACCACTCGCCGTCGCAGCTTGAAGCGCCGCCGCATAATGCTCACTACTCACCCCAAAGGCGCACTCCGATGCGCCTTTTGTTTCTTTCAAAACAGCGCAAAATCAGTGATCTTAAGCCTCGCAATCCCCGATCCAACAATGCAACATTCATGACTCCGCTAGGGTTCGCGTTGTGCATTTTGTCCAGGGAAATGGGCTCTCGCCTTCGAAGTGCGGGGAGAAGAAGCACACCACATCATCGTCGCAGAAGGTGAGGCCGCTGGCATCGAGATGCTGGGCTTAGGCGCCGCGACATACCACGCACGGCCCGACCGGGAATCACGCGTTACATCAACTCCTCGATAAAGGAGCGGGTAACGTCCACGGGTATGCGCGTGTCGGCATGCACAAGGGCGCCTGCGTTTAGCACTGGCTCTGCTTCGTGCAGGGCCGGCACGTCGGTGCGTTCAAAGAACTTCCCGATTGGAATCTCTTCACCCCAAAGCACCGACTTTTCCATCGCGGCCATCCAGTTTGCGGAATCGTAGCCCGAATCGTCCTCGAGCTTTTTTATGCGCGGCCGAAACCACTGGTAGGTGTTGTCGTGGTTGTAGGTGACACAGGGACTGAACACATCGAGGAACGAGAACCCTTTGTGCTGAATGCCATGCTTGATCAGTTCCGTGAGGTGCTTCTGTTCGCCGCTGAAGCCGCGGGCGACGAATGTGGCTCCGGCTGCAAGTGCCAGCGAAATCGGATTAACCGGCGCTTCGATGTTGCCAAAGGGCATGCTTTTCGTCTTCATGCCGACGCGACTGGTGGGCGAGGTCTGGCCCGTAGTGAGACCGTAGATCTGGTTGTCCATCACGATGTAGAGCAGGTCAACGTTGCGGCGCGTCGTATGCATAAAGTGATTGCCGCCGATGCCGAAGCCGTCGCCGTCGCCGCCGGTCACCAATACGGTCAGATCGTGATTGGCAAGCTTCACTCCCGTGGCGACCGCCAGTGCCCGGCCATGCAGCGTGTGCATGCCATAGGTATTGATGAAGCCCGGGAAGTTGGACGAACAGCCGATTCCGCTGATCGTGACCACGTTGTGGTTCGGAATCTGAAGCTCGACCAGAGCCTTCTGCACCGCGGCCAGCACACCAAAATCGCCACATCCGGGGCACCAGTCGGGATCGACCTTGCCTTTCAAATCGGCCATCGCAAGATGCCTGGGAGTCTCTAACGCGGTCGCCATGTCCTCTTCCTCCTCAAACCATGATTTCGTGCGCGGGAACCGAGAGCTTGGAATTCCCGGCTAGCTGTTCTTTCACCGCTTCGACGATGTGATGCGGCATGAATGGTTCCCCATCGTACTTGCGGATGTACCCGTCCGGCACGAAGCTGGTTTCGCTGCGCAGGTAGCGGGCAAACTGGCCGCTGTAGTTGTTCTCCACGATGATTGTGTGCCGCGCGCCTTTTAGAATGCCGAGAATGGCATCGCCGTGCAGCGGCACGAGCCAGCGGATCTGAAGCTGACTAGCCGAAATGCCATGCTCGGTGAGGATCTCGCAGGCCTCTTCGATTACTCCCTTGGTCGATCCCCAGCCGATCAACGTAACGTCAGCATCGCGCGGTCCCCATAGCACCGGAGGAGGAACCACAGCCTCGATGCCAGCAACCTTGCGCATGCGTTTTTCCATCATGGCGCGGCGCTTCGTCGGGTTGGTAAATTCGTCGCTGATCAGGACTCCATCTTCATCATGTTCGTCACTGGCTGCGGTATGCGTGTGACCGGGAACTCCGGGGACCGCACGCGGAGAAATCCCACTTTCGGTGATCTTGTATCGCTTGTACTCACCGTCGCCGTTCGCGCCAGATGGCGCGGACGCTGTGGTGATCAGTTCGCCGCGATCAATGACGGGAGCGAAGTCCAGATCCTTCGGGTCTACGCTGAGCCTGCCTTCCGACAGCAGCAGATCGCAGAGCACGATGCCCGGACATTGAAAGCGATCGGCGATGTTGAACATCTCGGGAATGATTTTGAAGCAGTCTCCGATATCGAGTGGGGCGGCGATGGCTCGAGGATAGTCGCCGAAGGCAGCACCTAACATCTGCCAAAGATCGCCCTGCTCCGTCTTTGTGGGAACACCCGTGGACGGGCCAGCCCGCTGGCAGTCAATAACCACGACGGGAGTTTCCATCATGGCTGACAGGCCGAGGCCCTCGGTCATCAAAGCGAAGCCGCCGCCGGAGGTAGCGCACATGGATCGAACCCCGGCGTGCGCCGCGCCGATCGCCATGTTCACCACTCCAATTTCGTCTTCCACTTGGCGGACCATGATGCCGGCTTTGCGGGCGTGGGACGCCATCCAGTGCAACACGCCGGTTGACGGGCTCATGGGGTAAGCACAATAGAACTTCACCCCCGCGGCCGCGCCGCCCATGGCCATCGCGATGTTACCGCTGAGCACGGCGTAGCGATTCCCAGTCATCGGAAGCGGCCAGGCGAAAGGCTTGAAATTCGCGCCCGCATAGTCATAGCCCGCCTGCGCGATGCAAACGTTCTCCGAAACCACGGCGTCGCCTTTTTTCTTGAACTGCTCGGTCAGGACCTCCTCCAGCGCCTGGAAACCGATGCCCATCATGCTGAGAGCGGCACCAACAGCTAGCGTGTTCTGGGCTACTTTGTTCCGGGAGATGTCGGCCAACTTCGAAACGGGAAGGGGACAGAGCTGTACACCTCTCCCAGCAACGCCAGGCTTGATTGTGTCAGCGTTATAAACGCACGCAGCGCCACTGGTGAGCAACCTGAGATGGCGATCCATCGAATCCTGGTTCAGCGGGATCATCAGGTCCAGGCGATCACCCATGTTGGTGACCTTTTCCGGGCCAGTGCGAATCGTGAGAAACGTGTGACCACCCCGAATGATGGATTGGTAGGCATTGTAGGCGTTCAGATGCAGGCCGCGGCGACTGAAGATTTTTGCGAAAATGTCGCCCGGCGTAGCCACACCCTGACCGGCAGCGCCTCCGATAGCGATGGCAAGAGTCTGCCTCATAGCAATCTCCTAGCCGGGATACCTCCCCGTGATATAGCCTTCCAGCTCTCGAATGGTTTCCGCCTGACCCGAGATAATCCACTTCACCAAATCGCCGATTGAGACCACTCCCACCACGGTTTCATCCTCCACGACCGGAAGATGGCGAAGACGGTGCTTGGTCATAAGGGCCATACACTCGTCTACGGTGTGTTGCCGACTCACGAAGACGACCGGACTGGTCATGATCTGGTGCACGAGAGTTTCCTTCGAAGACCGGCCCCTCAGGATCACCTTGCGGGCATAATCACGCTCCGACACGATCCCGGCAAGCCTGTCGTTGGCAATGACCAGTAATGCCCCTACGTCTTCTTCGGCCATTCTCTCCATCGCTTCATACACAGACTGATCGGGCGTTACGAACAGGACTCTATTCTCATCTTTGCTCTTCAGTACCGCTTCCACCGTGTCGGAAAGTTTCATCGAGCCCCCTGACCGAGGCAGTCGCTCTCCTGTGCGCCAATCCCACACCGGATGCGGAAGGGTACTTCGATGTCTTCACGGGGCGGGATAGGGATTTCCAGACCGAGTAGCACGGCTCCTCCTCGCTGCTTGCGGAGAACCCATTGCTGGGGCGAGGTGCCTCTCTATCTGCGGCACGGCCCCGAGAAAGGTCTGCACAGGTTCTCGGGTTGCCTGATAGTTTCGCTAACGATAACGATAATGATAAGGCCGTTCGTTAAGTCGCTTTTTGAAGCGACAGGAGAATCGTACACCCTTGGGGCTTCTCAGGCCAGATCTGCGAAAGCATTTGCGAAAGCATTTGGTCAGATCCTCGGGTTGCCGGACCAGATCTGTTTGATTGGACATTTTTGACTTGAAAGACTATTTTTTCTGGTTACTCTATGCACCACTAGGCGGTGGCGCTATGCCGGCAGGTTCAACCACAAGTGGACCGCGTCATCTCGGCGGCACGATGCGACGGGATGCGTGGTGGCTGGAGTTGTTGCCCGTAGTTCTTCTTCTCGGTGCATTCGGAATCTACGCGACTCTGCGGGCCTTCGAAGGGACCTATTACGAATGGGGCCCGTACCTCTCTCCATTTTACTCACCTCTGATTGATCCCCATCATCGCTGGTGGCCGCTCTCCCCGGCGCTACTGATTCTGATTTGGCCTTTGGGGTTCCGGGTTACGTGCTACTACTACCGGAAGGCTTATTACAGGGCCTTCTTCCTCGATCCGCCGGCCTGTGCTGTCAGCGAGAGCGGGAAGCGCCACTACCAGGGCGAGACTGGGTTTCCGTTTATCCTGCAAAACCTTCATCGCTACTTTCTGTATGTGGGGTTTATCTTCCTCATCTTTCTCTGGCGCGACGCGTTTCGCGGATTCTTTTTTGACAGGCGAATTGGAGTAGGAGTCGGCTCTCTCGTCCTGTTGTTCAACGTAATCCTGCTGACGACTTACGCCTTGTCGTGCCACTCGCTCCGCCACATCGTAGGAGGGAAGCTTGACTGCTTTTCTTGCGCGGCCTTCGCTGGCCCGCGTCATGCGGCCTGGCGCTGGTTGAGCATTTTGAACGAGCGCCACATGCTATATGCCTGGATAAGCCTCATCACGGTAGGTCTTACGGACCTTTATGTCCGGCTGGTGGCCAGCGGTGCAGTTAGAGATCTGAGACTATTGTGACTACCGAGTACGAAACTCACGACCACGATGTCTTGATCATCGGCGCCGGTGGCGCGGGCCTGCGAGCGGCTCTGGGAGCCCTGGCGCAGGGCGCGAAGGTCGGCGTCGTATGCAAATCCCTCCTCGGCAAAGCGCATACTGTCATGGCGGAAGGTGGAATCGCCGCAGCCATGGCCAACGTGGACACCGCCGACGACTGGCGCACTCACTTTCGCGACACCATGCGCGGCGGCAAGTTGCTCAACAACTGGCGTATGGCTCAACTTCACGCTCAGGAAGCCCCCGACCGCGTGCGAGAGCTTGAACGGTGGGGAGCGCTCTTCGATCGCACTCAAGACGGACAGATTCTGCAGCGCGCTTTCGGCGGTCACACCTTTCGCCGCCTGTGTCACGTGGGAGACCGCACGGGCCTGGAAATGATCCGCACATTACAAGATCGCGGCGTGCAGTTGGGCATCGACGTCTACATGGAATGCACGATCACCCGCCTGCTGAAAGATGGCGATCGCGTGGCCGGCGCATTCGGATACTGGCGCGAGCAGGGCAGATTTGTGGTGTTTCGCGCCAAGTCGGTTGTCATGGCCACGGGCGGCATTGGCAAGGCGTGGAAAATTACCTCCAATTCGTGGGAGTACACCGGCGACGGAATGGCGCTCGCCTACGATGCCGGTGCCGAACTGATGGATATGGAATTTGTGCAGTTTCATCCCACCGGCATGGTATGGCCTCCGGGAGTGCAGGGAATTCTGGTCACCGAGGCGGTTCGCGGCGAGGGAGGCGTGCTCCGCAACAAATTGGGCCAGCGCTTCATGGAGAAGTACGATCCCAAAAAGATGGAGCTTTCCACTCGCGATGTGGTAGCCCGCGCAATCTATACAGAAGTACGCGAAGGCCGCGGCACCGAACACGGCGGCGCATATCTCGATATCTCGCAAAAGCCCGCCGATTATGTGAAGAAAAAGCTGCCCAGCATGTATCACCAATTTCGCGAACTCGCAGATGTAGACATTACGAAGGGCCCGATGGAGGTCGGACCGACCTGCCATTACATGATGGGAGGCATTCGCGTCGACGCCGAAACGGCAAAGTCTTCGCTCGCTGGACTGTTTGCCGCAGGCGAGGCCGCCGCCGGACTCCACGGCGCGAATCGGTTGGGCGGGAATTCTCTTTCAGATCTGCTTGTCTTCGGCCGGCGCGCGGGATTGGCCGCTGCAGAGCACGCGACAAAAATATCAAACACGGCCATCGTCTCAGGACAGATCGAGGAAGCTGCGCGAGAGATGCTGGTTCCCTTCGAGCGCCAGGAAGGTGAGAGTCCTTATACGATTCATCGTGATTTGCAGGAAACCATGCAGAATCTGGTCGGCATCTTCCGTAACAAGGAAGATCTGCTTCGTGCATTGGAAGAGCTGGAGAAATTGAAAGACCGTGCCGGACGTTTAAGCGTCGAAGGCTCGCGCTTGTTCAATCCCGGCTGGCATCTCGCGCAAGACCTGAAGGCGATGCTGACTGTTTCCGAGGCGGTTACTCGCAGCGCACTTGCGCGTGAAGAGAGCCGTGGAGCTCACAGCCGGATTGACTATCCCGGCCTCGACTCAGCCTGGGGAACAAAAAATAATGTGACCGTCCGCGAAGGAACCACGATGACCCTTCGGCAATCCCGGGTTCCTGAAATGCCAGGCGAATTGAAGCAACTTGTGGCCGAAGAGAAATAGACCTAAGGTAAAGAGAAATAGCGGAGGATCGCGATGGCGGAGGCAATCTTTCAGGTGTTCCGCGGAAACCGCGACGGCGGACAGCCCGCCACTTACCACGTCCCGATTGCCCCGGGCATGGTCGTGCTGGACGCCCTCCATCACATCCAGGCATACCAGGCGCCGGACCTGGCGGTGCGCTGGAATTGCAAAGCAGGGAAGTGCGGCTCCTGCTCGGCAGAGGTCAACGGCCGTCCTCGTCTCACCTGCAAGACTCGTATGGATGCGCTTCCCCTGGACAAGCCCATCACCGTCCACCCGATGAAGGCGTTTCCCGTGATCAAAGATCTGGTCACTGATGTTTCCTGGAACTACCGCGTAAACAAGAAAATTCCGCCCTTCGAGCCCCGCCCCGGCACCGACTGGAAGATGTACCAGGACGACGTGGATCGGGTGCAGGAGTTTCGCAAGTGCATTGAATGCTTCCTGTGCCAGAATGTGTGCCACGTGCTCCGCGAGCACGAGCAAATGGAACAGTTCGGCGGACCAAGGTTTTTCGTCCGGGTCGCGGGGCTCGAGATGCATCCTCTCGACTCGAAGTCTCGCACTCAAGTCCTCAAGGACGATCTCGGAATCGGCCTGTGCAACATCACCAAGTGCTGCACCGAAGTATGCCCCGAGGAGATTCATATCACCGACAACGCGATCATTCCGTTGAAGGAGCGTCTGGTGGATGAATTTTATGATCCCGTGCTCATGCTGGTGCGAAAGATTCGAGGGGCAAGGGCGACACAAAAATCGGGCTGACGATACAAGGAGGTCCAATGGAATTCAAGCTGAAGACCATCTCAAAGGCCGGTATTCCGGAAGCCATTTCGAAAGCGGAGCTTTACCGCTCACTCAATGAACCGGAAGAGGCGGAATCGATTTGCCGCGACATCCTCGCAGTTGAGCCCGAACATCAACTGGCGCTTCGCCTGCTCGGCCTCGCGATCACCGACCAGTTCTGTGGAGATGCATCGGACCGCTCTGGGGAAGTGGAAGAACTTTTCCAGAGACTGGTCGAGCGCTACGAGCTACTGTATTACACAGGTCTGCTGCATGAGCGGCGTGCCAAAGCGCAAATGCGTGTCGGACGCTCTCCGCAGACGCTCACACCCCTCTTCGAGGAGGCGATGCGCTGTTTCGCGGAAGCGGAAATGATTCGTCCCACGGGCAACGACGATGCCATCCTTCGCTGGAACCGCTGTGCGCGGCTGCTGCAAGGCCATCCCGGCTTTCATGAAGAGAAAGAGGCCGAGGTATTCGACGCCTTCGATAGCTCACCAGTCTGAACGACGGCGCAGCCGGTAGGCGTTTGCCGTGTAGGACGGACACTCCCTTCGGCTTCCCCTTCGACTTCGCTCAGGGCTTCGGCAAGACGGGCAGGCTCTGTCCGTCGTCTTTGATCTTGATTTTGATCTCGTCCCACACGAGATTCCTTAACCCGCCCCACTTTGAAAGTGGCCGGGCTTCGAGGCGCGCCGCAAAGCCCGGGAAACACCAACTCCTCGATTGGTTGCTGGAGAAAGCGATCGCATGTTCTGGAGTGGATGAGGCCGTGTATCATCGCCCCATGGACGGCAACTTGATCGCCGTGACCGCCTTCATCCTTGCCGGGGGCAAGAGCACGCGCATGGGGACGGACAAGGCGTTCATGACACTGAACGGCCGGTCGCTGCTGGAGCGCATGTTGGATTTAGGGCAATCGGTCACGCCGGACGTACGCATCATTGGCAACGCACAAAAATTTGCGCCATTTGCCCCGACGGTGGAAGACGTATTTCGGGACTGCGGCCCATTGGGTGGAATCCATGCGGCGTTGCGGGCTTCGTCCAGCGAACTCAACTTGATTCTCGCGGTGGACCTTCCCTTTGTCTCGCCAGCGCTATTGCAGTACCTGATCACGCGGGCGCAGAGTGTCCCTGCCGCAAGTGCCACCGTGCCGGATGCTGCTGGCGGATGGCAGCCATTGTGTGCCGTGTATCGCCGGGAATTCGCCGATGCAGCCGAGAGTGCTCTCCGTGCGGGTCGCTACAAGATTGACGAGTTATTCGACGTGGTGCAAACGCAGCGGATCGAGGAAGGAGAACTCGCAAGCGCGGGTTTATCGCCGGAACTATTTCAAAATCTGAATACCAGAGAAGAAGTGAAAGCCGCCACCGAGAAGCTGGAGGTCCCAAGCGAATCGCAATTGTCTGACGACTCGCGACCTCAACACCCTTACGTCGAGTTTAGGGACGTCAGCAAAGCGTTCGGCGATAACGTTGTGCTCAACCATGTCAGTTTCGACGTGTTACCGAGTGAAACCGTGTGCGTCCTTGGTCGCAGTGGGGTAGGCAAGTCGGTCGCGCTGCATCACATCATGGGTTTTCTCAAACCGGATTCTGGCCGCGTGCTCGTTGCCGGGGAGGACATTACCGATTACACCGAAGAGCAATTGGAGGCAATCCGCAAGAAAGTAACTATGGTCTTTCACGTGCAGGAGATGCGCGACCTGCTGCCCTCGGACCTTTCCACCGGGATGAGGCGTTCGGTCGCCATCGCGCGAGCACTGGCCGCCCGGCCGGAGTGCGTTCTGTACGACGAGCCCACGACCATGGTCGATCCACTGATGGCACAACTGCTCGGCGACCTCATCAAGCGCCTCAAAATCCAACTGAACCTCACGAGTATCGTAGTCACCCACGACATGCGCCTGGCCAAGAAGCTGGCCGACCGAATCGTTTTTCTGCACGAAGGCAAGGCAATTTTCTTCGGTACGTACGCGGAGATGGAAAAGGCCCCGGAGCCCATCATCCACGAGTTCTTGGAACTCGATGAGTTGAAGCTGGAAGCGTGAGGCAGTTGCGCCAATCAAGTATTCCGAACCTGAAGCGAGAATCTCCTAAAACCCTTGCCGCACCAATTCCTCCACTGTCAGTGAACTCCCTGCCGGTTCACCTTTCATCATCTTCTCCACGTACTTCGCGATCAGATCGGCTTCCAGGTTGACGGGGTCGCCCGGCTTCAACGAACCCAGGTTCGTCATCTCCACCGTGTGCGGAATGGCGGCGATGGTGCAGCGCCGTCCCTCGAGCCGCGCCACTGTCAGGCTTATGCCCTCGATCGAGATCGAACCTTTGTGCACGGTGTACTTCTCCACCTCCCGAGGCAGCTCAATATGCAGCCACCAGTTTTCCGAATCGGCAATCCGGTCCAGCGCGATGAGATTGCCGACGCCGTCCACGTGGCCTTGTACGATGTGTCCGCCGAAACGTCCATCCGCCTTCATGGGAAGCTCAAGGTTGACGCGTGCGCCTTCGTGCAGGCGTGAAAATGACGTGCGCATCCAGGTTTCCGGTGCCAGGTCGGCACAAAACGAGCCTGGCCTGATGTCGAGAGCGGTAAGGCAGACTCCGCTTACGGCGACGCTGTCGCCGGGTTTTAACTCCTTCGGCGCATGCTCGGCCGTTATCGTGATGCGGCGGTCTTCACCGCGCTGTTCAATGCGATTGACCTGCCCAACCTCTTCAATAATGCCGGTGAACATAGGAGCCTCCGAAGCGACCATAACATCATAAATCCATGACCGGGTCCCGAAGATGGGAGCAAAGCCGCCGACCCTGTTCGAAGCGCCTGTGCTCCCCAGTAGAAAATGAGCTATCCTGTTTCGCTCACGAGTACGGAAAGGAA
>WNFI01361975.1_pt1 | contig 11166 bp, 10 predicted proteins | sample 5400471 | NCBI WGS metagenome assembly WNFI01 (sample SAMN13153348, study PRJNA577476) | soil metagenome | isolation source: 100 cm saprolite on Douglas fir-dominated hillslope | place: USA:California | collected 2013-09-17 | reverse complement strand
TCGGGAAACAGTTGTCGCGCAGCGACGAGATTTCCGCCGTGCAGGAGCGCAGGTTCCATGTTCGTCACGCTGGCGTTCATTGCGTTGTTGATCGAGGCCTTGGTGGGCTACCCGGAGTGGCTCGTGCAATCAATCGGCCATCCGGTGACGTGGATGGGCCGCTTGATCAACCTCTTGGACGACACCTTGAACCACGAGCGCCAGAGCCGCGCCAGCCGCCGGGCGGCGGGAATTGCCTCGCTTCTTATCGTGATCGGCGTTACCGGCGTCCTCGCTTATGCTCTTGAGCGCAGTCTGTTCTGGCTTCCGCTCGCTGTCGTCCTTGCCGCGCTGCCAGCCAGCACTTTGCTAGCCCAACGAAGCCTGTATGCCCACGTCGAGGGGGTCGCCATCGCACTCGAAAGAGAGGGCCTCGCAGCGGGTCGCAAGGCCGTAACGCATATCGTTGGCCGGGACACGCAAGCCCTCGATAAGGCGGCCGTTGCACGGGCTGCGATTGAGAGCCTGGCGGAGAATTTCTCCGACGGAGTGGTGGCTCCCGTGCTCGGGCTTGCAATTGGGGGCCTTGCTGGCGCCGCCGTCTACAAGGCGATCAACACGGCGGACAGCATGATCGGGCATCGAACCCGGCGGCACGAAGCCTTCGGCTGGGCGGCGGCGCGTCTCGATGATCTTGTCAATCTGCCGGCATCGCGTCTGTCCGCATTGTTGCTGATCGCCGCAGCGGCGACGACGAGCCGCACAGCGGCGGCGACGGCGTGGCGCGCGGTCGTGCGCGATGCCGCCCATCATCGGTCGCCCAATGCGGGCTATCCGGAGGCCGCAATGGCGGGTGCGCTTGATCTCGCGCTGGCGGGACCGCGAATCTATGCGGGGGTCGAAATCGAGGATGCCATCATGGGCCGCGGCCGCCGCGCTGCTACGGCCGCCGATATCCGCAGAGCGCTGGCGCTGTTCCGGCGCGCGGACGCCATGCTGATCGGGCTTTTCGCTATCGCTGCAGCGTTTTTCATCGCGCGAGTTTAAGGATGCGCTCGACATCGATACAGGCCGCGATGTGCGCCGCAAGGCGATCAAGCGTGTTCTCGACCATGGCGTCATGAGCGACAGCCGAAGGTCCGGCGCCAAGCCGGGCCAGCCAGGCGGCGCGTTGGGAGTCATTGCCAAACAGCCCGTGGATATAGGTGCCGATCACGCGCCCGTCGGCCGATACGGCGCCGTCGGGCGCACCATCGGAAAGGCGGGCGAACGGGCGGGCACAATCCGGGCCGGCCGTCACGCCCATATGCATTTCGTAGCCCGAAAACGGAATGCCGCCGGTGTCGCCGTGCACGGGTTCGAGCCGTTTTTCATCAGACAGCACCGTCTCAACATCTAAGAGGCCCAAGCCCTCGGCCACGCCAGGAGGCCCCTCGGTACCGGCCGGGTCCTGGAGGGTTCGGCCGAGCATCTGATAGCCGCCGCACAGGCCGATGACGGTCCCGCCGCGGCGCAGATGCGCCGCGATATCGATATCAAATCCGGCTTTCCGCAGCGCCGTGAGGTCCGCGATCGTCGCCTTCGAGCCCGGCAGAATCACGAGATCGGCGTTGCCCGGCAATGCAGCGCCTGGTCGGACCTTGACGAGCTCGACGGCAGGTTCTGCCTCAAGCGGGTCAAGGTCGTCGAAATTGGCGATGTGCGGCAGGATCGGCACCGCGATGCGTATGCGCGCGCACGGCTTTGCGGGCAAGGCTCGGTCGAGCGCCAATGCATCCTCGGCCGGCAGGAGGCGTGCATCGGGAAAAAACGGGATGAGGCCGAGCGCCTGCCACCCGGTTGCGTCCGCGATCGCCGCCATGCCCGAAGCAAACAATGCCGGGTCGCCGCGAAACTTGTTGACCAGGAAGCCGCGCACCAGGGCGGCATCGCCCGGTTCGATCACCGCTTTGGTGCCGACCAGGCTTGCGATCACGCCACCGCGGTCGATATCGCCGATGAGCACGACCGGCACGTCCGCGGCGCGCGCGAACCCCATGTTGGCGATGTCGTTCCTGCGCAGGTTGATTTCCGCAGCGCTGCCGGCGCCCTCCACCAGCACGACGTCGGCCTCCTGCTTGAGACGGGTGAAGCTGTCGAGCACGAAGCTCATCAGCCCCGGTTTCATCTGCTGATAGGCCGCCGCTTTGGCGACGCCGTGGACGCGGCCCTGCACGACGACCTGCGCGCCGATCTCGCTTTGCGGCTTCAGCAGCACCGGATTCATGTGTACGGTCGGCGGCGTGCGGGCTGCGCGCGCTTGCAGGGCCTGGGCGCGGCCGATCTCGCCGCCGTCGGCCGTCACCGCCGCATTATTCGACATGTTCTGCGGCTTGAACGGCCGCACTTTGAGGCCGCGGTCAGCGAATAGGCGCGCCAACCCGGTAACGATCAGCGATTTGCCGACATCGGACCCGGTCCCCTGAAACATCAGCGCGCGCGCCGCCACGTTTAGAACTCGATGCCCGGCTGCGCTTTCACGCCAGCCGCGAAATGGTGCTTCACCAGGGACATTTCCGTCACCAGGTCAGCCGCTGCGATGAGGTCGGGTTTTGCGTTGCGGCCGGTGACGACGACATGCAGGCCTCCTCGGCGGTCGCGCAACGTCGTAACGACCTTCGCCAGATCGAGATAATCGTAGCGCAGTGCGATGTTGAGTTCGTCGAGAATGACGAGGCCGAAACTCGGATCGGCCATGAGCTCCAGCGACTTCGCCCAGGCGCGCTCGGCCGCGGCGATGTCGCGCTTGAGATCCTGGGTTTCCCAGGTGAAGCCCTCACCCATGGTGTGCCATGACACCTGCTCGCCGAATTTCGCAAGCGCATCACGCTCCGCCGTGTGCCAGGCACCCTTGATGAATTGCACGACGCCAATGCGGTGGCCGCGCCCCAGCATGCGCAGCGCCAGGCCGAACGCCGCCGTGGATTTGCCTTTGCCGGCGCCGGTGTGTACGATGAGAAGTCCCTTTTCGACGGTCTTTTCCGCGACTTCGGCGTCCTGAACGGCCTTGCGCTTCGCCATCTTGGCGCGATGGCGCTCACTCTCCGCATCGTCGATATTCTTGGTCATTTTGTATCCTTCACCACGATCGGTAATCCGGCGATCATGAGGACGACGCGATCGGCGCGCGCCGCCATCCGCTGGTTCAGGCGACCTTGCAGGTCGCGAAAGCGCCGCGCCAATTCATTGTCGGGGACGATGCCAAAGCCGACCTCATTGGACACCAGCACCGCTGGCGAAAGGTGAACATCGAGAGCGGTTTCGAGACCCGCGATTTCGGCATCCATGTCCGCGCCTGCCAGCATCCGGTTGCTGAGCCACAGGGTCAGGCAATCGATCAGGATCGCGCCTTCGTCAGCCGCGAGGACGGACGCAACGTCATGAGGCGCCTCGATGGTCCGCCAAGCGCTGCCGCGCCGGGATCGATGGTCCGCGATGCGCTCCGCCATCTCGGCATCGCCGGCCTCCGCGGTCGCCACATAAATCCAAGGTGGCGGCCAAGCCGCGATCAAGTTCTCGGCATATCGGCTCTTGCCCGACCGGGCGCCGCCGAGGACGAGCGTAAGTTGGAGCATCGTCGATTGGGTCACGTGTTGCACGTGAGCGACATTGCCCCTCGCCGTCAATCAAAAATGTGTCAGAGCCGTCGGGCGTAATAGCCGATGTAATTGGAAAACTGCGCCGCCGATCATTGACAAACGACGCATAGCGGCCGTTATGTAGCGGTGATCCCGGGAAGGCGGTGCCGGGCGGTGACCCGCGAGCCAGGAGACCTACCGTCGATTCGCGCGTGCGCCGGGCGGGGTGCCCTCGGCGCCGGTCGCGTTGCGTGCGGCTTGTCTCCTGCCCTCCGCTGTCTGCGTGGGAGGTAAGGAGGGGGCAGACGCCGCCCAAGCACCCGAACCCGGGGCAGACGCCCCAAGCAGCGGACGGGTGACCTTGGCAGATACCGCGACTCCAGACATCACGGTCCCAAACCCGACAAGTGACACGGTGACCGCATTCGCGCCCCACGCGGGGAGGGCGAATGCGATCACGATCTTTGTCTGCGTCACCTGCCGGGGCGGCCGGCCGCTCGATCTCGTGCCGGTGCCGGGCGAAGTGCTGGCCGCCGCGACATTGCGGGCTGCCGAGGGAACCGGCGTCACGGTGTGCCCGATCCGCTGCCTCGCCAACTGCAATCGCGGCCTCAGCGCGGCCGTGCGGCGCGACGGCGCTTGGACCTACGTGTTCGGCAATCTTGATCCCTTGGCCGGCGCCGACGCGCTGATCGAAGGCGCGAAGCTCTTTGCTGGCGCACCTGATGGGCTGATGCCGTGGCGTGGCCGGCCTGATGCCCTGAAACGTGGCCTCGTCGCCCGCACGCCGCCGTTCGATTTCGCCGGAGATCGCCGATGACCGATTCGCTCGCCCGCGTGCCGTGCACCATCATCACGGGCTTCCTCGGCGCCGGAAAGACCACGCTGATCCGCCACATCCTCGGCAACGCGCAGGGCCGGCGGCTGGCCGTGATCGTCAACGAGTTCGGCGACGTCGGTATCGACGGAGAAATCCTCAAAGGCTGCGGCGACGCTGCTTGTCCGCAGGAGAACATTGTCGAGCTCGCCAATGGCTGCCTGTGCTGCACCGTGGCGGACGAGTTTGTGCCGGCTCTCGATACGATCCTGTCCCGCCGCCCCGCCGTGGAGCACATCGTGATCGAAACCTCCGGCCTGGCGCTGCCGAAGCCGCTGGTTCAAGCCTTCCATTGGCCCGCAATCCGTAGCCGGGTTACGGTCGATGGCGTGGTGGCGGTGGTCGACGGCGCAGCCGTCGCGGCGGGGCAGGTCGCGGCAGATATGGAATCGCTTGCGCGCCAGCGCGCAGCGGATCCCTCGCTCGAGCACGACGATCCGGTGGAGGAAGTGTTCGCGGATCAGGTCGCATGCGCCGATCTCGTCGTGCTGAACAAACGCGATCTCCTTGATACCGCCGCGCTCGATCGCGCGCTGGCGAGCGTGGCCGGCCGATTGCCCCGCGCGGTCAAGATCGTCGCCATTTCGGAAGGCAAGATCGATCCCGCCGCCCTGCTCGGCCTCGGCGTACAACGTGTTTCGCGTGAAGGGATTCGCGGCGGTGGCCGGCAAGCCGATGCGGCTCCTCCTTCAGGCCGTCGGCGCACGCGTGTCCCATCAGTACGATCGCGCCTGGACGGCGTCTGATGGGCGCCAGGGCCGCCTCGTGGTCATCGGCCTCAAGGGGCTCGATCGCGCCGGCGTCACTCGCGCACTCATCGCGTGAACCATGCACCGGCTCAACACGACCAGCACGAGCCTCGACGAAATCGTCGAGCCGGTCGACCTCAAGCAGCCGCCCGGCGACGTGGTCGTTCTGTCGTTCGCCGACAGCGATCTGTCCGCGCTCGCGGCGGCATGGGCCCTTGAGCAACACGCATTGCCAAGCATGCGTCTCGTGCACCTTCGCGACCTGCGCCATCCGATGTCGGTGGACTTGTGGATCGAACAGGTGGCTGTTCGAGCGAAGGTGATCCTGGTGCGCCTGATCGGCGGACTCGATTGGTGGCGTTATGGGGTGGAGCAACTTTCGGCGATCGCGCGTAGCCACGGCATCAGGCTGGCGTTGCTTCCCGGTGAAGACCGCGATGACCCGCGGCTCGCCGAGGCTTCGACCTTGCCGCCCGGGGAGCTCGACAGGCTGTTGCGTTTTTTCCGCGAGGGTGGGCGAGAGAATTTGCGCGCATTGCTGCGCCGCCTCGGCCGCTACGCCGGGGCAGGCTTGGATTTAGCCCATTTGGATTTAGCCGAACCGACGCCGCTGCCGCGCCTCGCCGGCTATTTGCCGGACGCAGGCGCGATCGACATCGAGCGGCTCGGCGCGAGCCTCGCGCCCGGCCGTCCGGTCGTGCCCATCATCTTCTATCGGGCGCTGCTGCTTGCGGGCGATACAGATGCCATTGATGCCCTGTGCGAGGCGCTGTCCGCGCGCGGTCTCGCGCCGGCGCCGCTCGCGATCACCAGTCTCAAGGAAAGGGCGGCGGCCGCGTTCGTTCGCGATGCCCTGGTGCGGCTGCGTCCTGCCGTGGTCGTCACGACGACTGCGTTCGCGGCGAGCGGAGATGGGGGCGATCCAACCCCGCTTGATGACGCGGACGTGCCGGTGCTGCAAGCCGTGATCGCGAGCACCAGGTGCGCCGCGTGGCGCGAAAGTTCACGCGGGTTGGGGGCTGCCGATCTTGCCATGCATGTGGTGCTGCCGGAGCTCGATGGTCGGGTGCTGGCGGGCGCGATCGCGTTCAAAGATTCGCGGTCGCCCCATGCCGAACTCGCGTTTACCTCCCTTGCGAGCAGGCCCGAGCCGGATCGCATCGCTGCGGTGGCCGATCGCGTCGCTGCGCTTGTGCGCCTGCAGGCGAAGCCGCGCGTCGAGCGGCGCATCGCTGTGGCGATGCCTGATTATCCAGGCGCGCCCGGCCGCACCGGCTATGCGGTCGGTCTCGACGTTCCGGCGAGCGTCGTGGCTCTGCTCGGTGACCTTGCAGCGGCAGGCTACGATGTGCGCGATGCGCCGCAGACTTCGGGTGCGTTGCTCGATGCGCTCGACTACCCAACCACTCTGTCGCTTGTCGATTATGCCCAGCTCTTGGCCGATCTGCCCACAGAGCTGGCAGCACGAATTCATGACGCCTGGGGCGACGCGGCAGACGATCCGGATGCCCGCGACGGCCGCTTTCAGTTTCGCGTCGGTGTCTACGGAAACATCGTCGTCGCGCTACCGCCCGATCGCGGCCGTCCGGCCGAGCGGCGTGCAGACTATCATGATCCGGCGCTGCCGCCGCGCCATGCCCTGGTGGCGTTCTGGCTGTGGCTGCGGCATGTCTTCCGGGCTGATGCGCTGGTCCACATGGGCGCCCACGGCACGCTCGAATGGCTGCCGGGCAAAGCCGTGGCGCTGACGGCCGCCTGCTTTCCGGAGGCCATCATCGGGGCATTGCCGGTCTTCTATCCGTTCATCGTCAGCAATCCGGGCGAGGCCGCGCAAGCCAAGCGCCGCATTGCCGCCGTCACCATTGGGCATCTGCCGCCGCCATTGGCTGCAGCCGATCTTTCGGGCGATGCGCTCCGCCTTGAACGGCTGGTCGACGAATATGCCCAGGCCGACGGCCTCGACCGCAGGCGTCGCGAGCGGCTCGCGGCCCTGATCGTGGCGGCAGCGCACGAGACCGGCCTTGGACGTGAAGCCGGCGTCGGGGCGAATGCCGATGCGGACGAGGTGTTGCGCCGCATCGATGCGTGGCTCTGCGATCTTAAGGACCTCTCCATCAAGGATGGTCTCCACGTCTATGGTTGTGCCCCAATGGCGCCCGGTGCCGATCCGGCTTGGCGGATGAGCGCCGCGGCGGAGCGCAACGCACCTCCAGGTCCACGGCGAGATGCCGCGCGCGCTTGTCATCGACCTGTGGGGCAGTGCGACGTTGCGCACCGGCGGCGAAGAGATCGCTCAGGGTCTCAGCCTGATGGGATGTCGGCCGACTTGGGACCCCGCTACCGGCCGCGTGACCGGAATCGAAGTGCTGCCGCCGGCCGCTATGGGGCGGCCGCGCGTCGACGTCACATGGCGGATTTCCGGCCTGTTCCGCGACATTTTCCCGGCCCAGATCGCGCTCATTGATGCCGCCGTGCGGGCGATTGCGGCGCGCGAGGAAACTGCGGATGAAAATCCGCTGGCCGCCGCTTGCCGCGCCCTCCCTGTCCCTCCCGCCCGTATCTTCGGCACGGCGCCCGGCGCTTACGGCGCCGGCGTCGAGGATTTGATCGGTCGCGATGCCGATCGTAGAGCCATCGGTGCAGCCTATCTGGCTTCGGGCGGCAGCCGCAGCCGCGTTCGGCCGTGCTCCCGATTTGATCATGCTGGATGTGACCGACCCGCAACGTCCTCGCGCCCGTCCGCTCGCTGCCGCGCTCGCCCGCATCGTGCGCGCTCGCGCCATCAATCCGCGCTTCATCGCCGGCCAGATGCGCCATGGTCCGCGCGGCGCCGCGGAACTTGCTGAAACCGTCGACCGCCTGATCGGATTCGCGCAAACGACCGATGCCGTCCCGAGCGCGCTCATCGACCTCCTTCACGAAGCCTATCTGGCCGATCCACAAGTCCGCACGTTTCTGCTGCGGGAAAATCCAGCCGCCGCGCGTGCCATCGCGGAGCGACTCGGTGCGGCGCGGCGACATGGCTGGTGGCATCCGCGGCGTAACGACATCGACGCCGATCTGGCGGCCGTGATGGCGGAGACGGCACCATGAATGCGCCCCGCTTCCGCGGCATCTGCCCGGGTCTGTCCGTCCCGATGCCGACCGGCGACGGTTTGTTGGTGCGCCTTAGGCCGACCGCGCCGGTTCCGCTCGACGCAATGGCCGGATTCTGCGAGGCCGCGCGCCGACACGGCAACGGAACCATCGAAGTTTCGGCACGCGGCAGCCTGCAAGTACGTGGGCTTACACCACGCTCGGCGCCATTGTTTGCCTCTGCCCTCGCGGAACTGGGAATCGCCACTCAAGAGGGCGTCCCGGTTGTCGCGGGGTTTGATCTCATAAGTCAGATAAACACGGCCAACGTGGCCGGTGAGCTGCGTCGGGCGATTGCGAATGCGCGGCTGGCGTTGTCCCCGAAGATCTCCGTCGTGGTGGACGGCGGCGGCCCGTTGCACCTCGATGCCCTATCCGCCGACATCAGATTGCGCGCGGCGGACCCGGCCCCAGGGCCTCGATTTCGCTCGCCTCGATTTTATCTGGGGCTCGGCGGCGATGGCGCGTCAGCGACTTGGCTGGGATCGGTCGCGCAGGAGGATGTGGTTGGCGCCGTCCTCGGCATTTTGACGATAATCGGTGCGCACGGGCCGACCGCTCGCGCCGCCGCAGTTCTTCGCGCGGAGGGAGCAGAGGCGTTTCGCTCGGTCTCGGCAGCACTCATCGAGCCATCACCGGCCCCGCCGCAACGCAGGCCGGCCGAGGTGATCGGGGTTCATTCGGCGCACGAGGGCATGGTTGCGGTCGGTATCGGGCTTGCCTTTGGCCACACGCATGCCGATGCGCTCGCGGAACTTGTCCGCCTCGCCGCCAGGCATGGGGGGCAAGCGGCGTGGCCGGCCCCCGATCGCGCATTGCTGCTGATTGGCGTTTCTGCCCCGGACGCGCTTAGTCTGACGGCCGCGGCAGAGCAACTCGGCTTCGTGGTGCATGCCGGCGATGCTACCGGCTCGCGCGCTTGCGTCGGCGCTGACCCCAATCCTTGAGCCCCTATTTAGGCCCGTGCGCAACGGCATTGCGGTCCACATTTCGGGCTGCCCCAAGGGCTGCGCCCATCCAAGGCCCGCGGCGCTCACCCTGGTGGGGACCCCGGACGGCTGCGGTATCGTTCACCGTGGTTCCGCGCGTACGGCGCCTGGTCATTACGTCGATCCCGCGAATCTCGGCGACGAGATCTCGCGAATCACCGCAGGGAGCAAAGAGGCGGCCCATGGCTGAGCCCTATTTGCGTGACGGCGCCGCGATTTATGAACGTTCGTTCGCGATCATCCGCGCGGAAGCCGATCTCTCCGGTTTTTCGGTGGAGGAGGCCGGCGTCGCGATCCGCATGATCCACGCCTGTGGGCTTGTGGACGCCGCGAAGTATTTTCTATTCGGTCACGGTGTGGTCGCGGCGGCGCGGGCGGCCTTGGCGCGCGGCGCACCTGTTCTTTGCGACGCCGAGATGGTGGCGCACGGCATCACCCGGGCGCGGTTGCCGGCACACAATGAAGTGTTTTGCGCGCTGCGCGATCCAAGCGTGCCGGCCCGCGCGGAAAAATTCGGCACGACGCGCTCCGCCGCAGCCCTGGAGTTGTGGGGCGACAAGCTTGCCGGCGCCGTGGTCGCAATCCGTCAATGCGCTCGCGAGGGCCGGGATATGAGCGAGACCGCGCGGCTGATTGGCGTCGGCGTAGGACCGGGCGATCCGGAGCTCCTCACTCTCAAGGCGGCGCGAGCGCTGCGGGAGGCCGACGTGGTGGCGCATTTCGCCAAAGCCGGCAATGTCAGTCGTGCGCGCGCCATCGCGGCCGATCATATCCGGCCGGCCGCGGTCGAATTGCCGCTGCTTTATCCGGTGACGACAGAAATCCCGCCAGGGGCTCCGGCCTATTGCGACAAGATCGCGGCGTTCTACGACGACGGCGCGGCTGCGGTCGCGGTGCATCTTGATGCGCATCGCTCGGTTGCGGTGATCTGCGAAGGCGATCCCCTCTTCTACGGCTCCTACATGCATCTGCACGTGCGGCTGGCGTCGCGCTATCGAACCGAAGTGATCGCCGGCGTCACCGGGATGTCGGGCTGCTGGTCGGCGATCGGCGCACCGATTGCGCAGGGCAATGATGTGTTCACGGTGCTGCCAGGCACGCTGGCAGAGGACGAGCTCGCGCGCCGTCTCGCCGATGCCGATGCGGCTGCGGTGATGAAGCTCGGCCGCAACTTGGCGAAAGTCCGCCGGGCGCTCGAGCGCGCCGGTCGGCTTGGCCGCGCCATGTATGTGGAGCGCGGCACTATGGCGGACGCGGTGGTCATGCGGCTCGCCGACAAGCCGGATGACTGCGCGCCCTACTTCGCAACCGTGCTGGTGGCCGGCTGGGAGCGCCGGCCATGAGCGGTCGCCTCACCGTGATCGGCCTCGGGCCGGGAGATGCGCGCTGGCTCACCCCGCAGGCCGAAGCCGCGCTGGCAACCGCCGACGCCATCTACGGCTATGGCGGCTATCTGGACCGGGTGCCGATTCGGCCCGGCCAGACACGCCATTCGTCCGACAACCGCGAGGAGCAGGCACGGGCCGCCGCCGCACTGGGGCACGCAGCCAGCGGCGCGACTGTCGCCGTGGTGTCCGGCGGCGATCCCGGCGTATTCGCCATGGCGGCGGCCGTGTGCGCCGAGATCGAGGCCGGTCCACCGGCGTGGCGCGAGCTCGATATCGCGATCGTTCCGGGCATTACCGCAATGCTTGCGGTGGCGGCGCGGGTCGGCGCCCCGCTGGGGCATGATTTCTGCGCGCTTTCGCTCTCCGATAACCTCAAGCCGTGGGAGTTGATCGAGCGGCGGCTCGAAGCAGCGGTGCGCGCCGGATTCGTCA
>WNFI01073414.1_pt1 | contig 11167 bp, 10 predicted proteins | sample 5400471 | NCBI WGS metagenome assembly WNFI01 (sample SAMN13153348, study PRJNA577476) | soil metagenome | isolation source: 100 cm saprolite on Douglas fir-dominated hillslope | place: USA:California | collected 2013-09-17 | reverse complement strand
CTACCTGCTTCTCGGAATGCGCAGCGCTGATCACCCGTGGAGGTTTCCCCTCAGCATCTGGGAGAAGCAGCAGGCATTCACGAACACCCCAGAAGGAAAATACCTCCTCGACGGCTTGCACAAAGATCTGAAGCTGTCTCTCCATATCCTCCTCGCGATTGGTAGCGCGAACAAGGTCATAAAGAATACGGGTTTCGCGTTCCTTTCGACGTACTTGCTCAACGTAACGACGCAGTGCTGCGGTCAACTGTCCGGTCAGAATGGCCGTAACCAGGAAGACGATCAATGCAAGGAAATCCGCAAATTTCGTCACAGCCAGGCTGTAGAGGGGAGAGACAAAGAAAAAATCGAAGGAGAAAAAGGCAGCGAAAGCGGCCAGTAAAGCAGCGTAGCTTCCACGCGTGCTGGCCAGCGCCAGAATAACGAGCAGATAAAGTAATAGGCTATCAGGAACTTTAAAAGAAAGATGAAACAGAAAAATCGCACTTGTGAGAAAGCAAATACTCCCGAATGCGAGCAAACTGTCGCCGACATACCGTTGCCATCGACGTTTCTCTTTCAAAGCGATTTCTTGCGGCGGTAACATCTTCGTATGCCTCTTGCCCCTCTTCAGCGTGATTTCTGTCCTAAGTCACGGGGCCGCTAGCGAACTTCAACAATCAATTCAAGCTCTACCGGCGCACCTCCTGGCAACTCGGCAACACCTATAGCCGCGCGGGCGTGTTTACCTGCCTCGCCAAAGATTTCCTCTAACAGGAGAGAGGCTCCGTTGACCACCTGCGGTTGCGCGTTGAAGCCCTCTGCTGAAGCCACACAGCCATTCATTTTGACAACTCGTACGATTTCATCCAGGCTACCTGTGACACTGCGTACTTCGGCCAGGCAGTTGAGCAGTGCCAGGCGTGCGGCCTGCTGTGCCTGTTCGATCGAAACTGAACCGCCCAATTTGCCCTGGATAGTCAGCTTACCATCGACCGTGGGGGTCTGCCCGGAGGCAAAAATAAGCTTGCCGGTTGCAACCGCCGGGACATAGTTGGCGACCGGTTTGGGAGTCGCGGGAATAGTAAGACCCAGTTCCTGCACACGGTTTTCAAATGACATAGGATAAAACTCCTCCATTTACATAGGTTTTTCTGCTACTGTCGCCGGCCACGTGCTGCGACCCGCCATATTTCTTTCACAATACCCTGTTGTACAATCACAAGCTCATCAGAAAGATTGACCGAAGTACACACGTGGTTGGGGAAAAATGCCAGTTTGTCGCCAATGGCAGGAGAATAGCCTGCTGCTAAGCGCACAATGCCGTGCTCCTCGTTCATCTTCTCGACGATGGCGCTCTGACCATCGACCATGATACCGTAGCCATCCAGGCCTGCGTTCGCAGGAATGATGTCGCCGCAAAAGGTCTTCGAGCCCGCATCGATAACCGCAATATTCTCTGTCGGGCGACTGACTACCGTTGCCAGGATGGAGAGGGCAATTTCGTCAGGAGAACTTGTCCCGGAGCGGCAGGTCATGCGGTCAAAAAAGACGTAGGTGCCGGGTCGTACCTCGGTGACGCCGGGGACGTTGGCTGCACCCGAGGATGTAGGCGTGGAGCCCACACTGACCTCCTGGATAGGGATATCAGCGGCGCGCAGACGCTCGGCCTGAGCCACCATCCATTCACCCTCCAGGCGCCCCAACTCCTGTGGGTCGCGTGTGGGCGCACCTGGAAATGAAGCACCTCGGAAGGTAAAAATGCCATCTAGCTGTAGACCCTGCGCGGCCTGGATCTGGCGGCAGAGTTGCTCGGCGGCTGCGGGCGCGATTCCGGTGCGTTTCAAGCCCGAATCAAGCTCGACACGCACATTGAGCGTGACGCCCGCTTCGATTGCGGCCTCAGATAAGTGCCGGACTCCAATTGCACTTTCGACTCCGACGATCAGGTGACAGCGTCGGGCAAGTTGAGCAGCTCGGCGCGCCTTTTCTCGCCCAATCACAGGATACGCAATGAAAATATCGGTGATCCCGGCCTCAACATAAACTTCGGCCTCGCTTACTTTCGCGCAGGTAATACCACCAGCCCCGGCGCTCAATTGCATGCGCGCAATCTCAATAGTTTTATGCGTCTTGATATGTGGACGCAGACGCACACCTGCCCGCTCAGCTATGCTTGCAAAACGACGAACATTCGCTGAGAGCAAGTCGAGGTCGACCAGTAGTGCTGGAGTGTCTATCTCTGCTGCGGGTGATCCAATAAGGGACATGCTTTCCTCCTTCCAGAACTGGCGGTCGGTGTTGCTCTTATTCTACAACCTGCGCGCCAGGGGCGAGCAACTTGCCTGACCAATTTGCTTGCAACTGACCTCGCAGCACTACAGGTTTGCCGGAAATAATCACAGCTAGAATGCCTTTCGGGTAAACCTGGGGATCCAGGTAGGTCGCAAGGTCGCAGATCTGCTCAGGATCAAAGATGACCAGATCTGCGATCTTGCCTATCGCGATTACTCCCCGTTCCGCAATTCCGAAGCGCGCAGCTGGGAAAGCTGTGATCTTGGAAATAGCCTGTTCTAGCTTCAGGCTTTTGAGTTCGCGCACGTAGCGTCGAATAAAGCGAGGAAATGTGCCATAGAGGCGTGGATGCGGGCGACCAGAGAGAATTGGTAGGCCATCAGAGCCAAGCATTGTGAAAGGTGCCTGGATGGCTGCATCGACATCGCGCTCATCCATTGAGAAAACAATGATGGTAATCTGGCCCTCTTCTGTTAGCATCAGATGAAAGAACGCCTCTACGGGCGATAGGCCTAGTTTTTCGGCTGCCTCCGCCATATTCAGGCCCTCTAATACACGATGCTCTTCTCGTTGCATACTGGAAAGGGAGATACGCTCCCAGCCTAGCGCTCCCACCTGGTTCTCCCAGCCAGGAATGCCGTTGATAAAATCCTGAGTGATCTGATGCTGTACGGCAGGATCGTGCAGACATTTGAGCATGTGTTTCATGCCGCCCTCCAAAACCCAGGGTGGCATGAGTTGGGTCATGGTCGTAGACCCGGCAGTGTAGGGATACATATCGGCAGTGATGGAAAGGCCACGCGCTCGCGCGTTTTCAATCAGTTCTAGCGCGTTGGAGATGCTGCCCCAGTTTGTCCTTCCAGTCACTTTCAGATGGCTGATATGGACCGCTACCTCAGCCTGTTCCGCGAGAGTCAGCATTTCATCCAGCGAGTCCAGCAAATGATCGCCCTCGCCCCGCATGTGCGAGGTCACAACGCCACTATAACGGGCCACCACGCGAGCGAGACGTACCAACTCGGGCGAAGGCGTATACATGCCGGGTGTATACATCAGCCCAAGAGACATTCCCACTGCTCCGGCTTGCATAGCCTCTGCAACCAGCGCTTCCTGAGTCGCTAACTCCTGCTCAGTAGCCGCACGTGGCTCGAAACCCATAACTGCCACACGTAACGCGTTATGCCCCAGCAGTGCGCGCACGTTCTGGCCCAGTGCCATTGAACGCAGTGTTTCCAAAAAAGCGCCCATCGTTGGCCAGTTCCACGGCTGATTGTCTTCGCCCAGCACTGCGGCGGAAGCCATTTTCATCGCCTCCCTGTACGCTGGAACCATTGGTGCTATGCTAAAACCGCAGTTGCCAATCACAAGCGTTGTGATACCCTGCTGCACTTTGGGTGGCACTACAGCTCTCCTCAATACCATCAGATCGTCATGCGTATGGGCGTCAATAAAACCAGGCGCTACCACCCACCCATGAGCGTCAATCTCGTTGTGAGTTTCTCCCTCCAGGGACGCTCCCAGCCCGGCGATGCGTTCCCCTATAATGCCGACATCGCCTACAAAAGCCGGGTTACCTGTACCGTCGATAATGCTGGCAGTGCGAATGATCAGATCGTACATGCAGGCCTTTCTCTGGTTCTCCTAAAAAGAGTTTTTTCAAAGGTCATGGGGCGCCCTATGCGGATGGAAAGCTCCTCTGAAAAGCTCTTTTTAGAGATGATGGCGAAAGGCCCGTTCAATGGGGCCTTTTGGGAAGGGTACCATACAGGCTTGCCCCTGTCAACCTGACGGATAGGTTGACAGGGGCAAGCCGCATTAGCTATACTATAGCCAATATTGAAGGTTGCGCATGAGATTGGTGGGGAAGGAGAGAGTCGAATGCTGGAGAAGTTACGTAGAGAGACGCTGGTCGAGCAGGCAACAGCAGGTCTTATGGAGCTCATTCTGAAGCAGGACCTGAAGCCCGGGGACATGCTGCCCGCCGAGATCACACTGGCTACTGGCTTTGGGGTGAGCCGTCAGGTGATCCGCGAGGCGCTAAAATCATTGCAGGGCCAGGGAGTCCTTGAGATTATCAATGGCAAAGGAGCGGTTATACGGCCTCTTGTCGGTGATACTTTACGCGTTTTCTTTGCGCGGGCTATGCAGATCGATCGAAAGACTACTATCGAACTGATAGAGGTGCGCCGGGGCATTGAAGTGCAGTGCGCTATGCTGGCGGCGGAGCGGCGCACGCCAGAGGAATTGTCCCGTATGCAAGATCTGGTAGCGCAGATGGGAGCGCGACTCGACGACGTAGAGGCGTATAGCGAACTGGATCTGGAACTGCATCTCAGCATTGCTGCAGCCACGCACAACGCGATGATGTACCACCTGCTCGAATCCATGCGCGAGATCTCGCAAGACACGATGCGTGAAGGATTCCGTCGCCGCCGAACTGCTGAGCAGCGTGAGCGTGTTCAGCAGTTGCACGCCATGCTCCTGTCTGAACTGGAACGTGGTGATGCGCGGGCAGCCGGACGCACCATGGCTCTCCAATTCGATGAAGCCATCACTGCACTAGCCGACCAGAGCCAGGAGGTTCAGCAGGCGCAAACCGAATGAGGCTTGTTCCCTGCTGGTTCGCATGGTCAGAAAAGAGGTTCTATGTCTACAGTACTCACCGAGATCGCACGCACGCGAATTATCGCTATCGTGCGCCTGGCGCACTACAATCGTGCGCTAGAAGTTGCTCAGGCCTTGATCGCCGGGGGCATAACAACCATCGAGTTTACGCTGACCGGCAGCGGTGCTCTTCATGCAATCGCTCAAACACGTGCGGCGCTCGGGGATAGCGCCGTGATTGGGGCTGGAACAGTGCTTACCGTAGAAGATGTAGAGGCAGTGGCTGGCGCGGGTGCTCAGTTTATTGTGACCCCTTATATGAGCCCTGTGGTCATTGAAAACTCTCACGCCTACGATATCCCGATTATCTGCGGTGCGCTGACACCAACAGAGATGATGCAGGCGCACGAAGCCGGGGCCGATATGATTAAAGTTTTTCCTGCCCGCCAGGTAGGCCCGCAGTATGTGCGTGATGTGCTGGCCCCCTTGCCGCATCTGCGCCTGGTCCCTACAGGCGGCGTTACCGCGCAGAATGCTAGCGCGTATCTGCAGGCGGGTTCGGTCGCGGTTGGCATCGGTGGAAACCTGGTCTCGGAGCAGGCTGTCTCAGTCGGTGCCTGGGAGCAGATCACGCGCCTGGCGAGGGAGTGCGTTGAGTCCACGAGGACTTAGATTGCAGGAGATCGCATGATGGCACACGAAATTGTCACCCTTGGAGAAGCTATGGTTGTGCTCTATCCAGGTGAATCTGTTTCCCTGGATCAGGCTCCCACAGTAACCCTCGGCATTGGTGGAGCGGAGTCCAATCTGGCGATTCTGCTCAGTCGACTCGACCACGGTGTGCGTTTTATCAGTCGCGTTGGCAATGATCCTTTCGGACAGCGCATCCGAGCGACGTTGCAGAACGAGGCTGTTGATATTACCCATGTGCAGATCGACGATGCGGCTCCGACTGGCATTTTCTTTCGCGAGTGGCTATCTGATGGCAAGCGCCGAGTTTTTTACTACCGTTCTGGGTCTGCGGCCAGTCTCTTTTGATCCGAATTATCGTCCGACTCTGTGGGATCCTGTTACCGCTAGCAGAACACTGATGCCGCTGATGGCCAGCGTTGATATTGTGTTGATGGGCCATGAGGACAGTCAGGCCATTCTGGGCGTTACGGATGAGGAGGAGGCTTTACGCAAAAGCAGCGAGCTGGGTGCCAGGATCGTTGTGCTCAAGCAGGGTGAGCGCGGTGCCACCGCTCTGGTCGGAACAACCCGCGTTACAGTGCCCGCAGAAATTGTTACAACTGCCATCGACCCCGTCGGCGCGGGCGATGCCTTCGACGCTGGCTTCCTTTCAGGTTGGCTGCGCGGCTACACGCTTGAGCAAGCTCTACGTCTAGGCGCGCGTCTCGGAGCTGCTACGGTGAGTGTCGCGGGCGACTATATCCCTCGCGACTACCAAATCCAGCTACCAGAATGAGCTGATCTTTCCCGGAGATCTGTCACTGCATTGGCGATCTCATCGTGCGTGACACGGCGCACGTAGCCAGGCAAAACACCGAGTGGCTGCCTTGCGAGCCTAAGGGGTTTTCACGTGAGCCAGAAGCCACACAAAGCCTCTGAAGAAGAAAAGAAGAAGAAGCGCAAGCAGAAAAAGAAGAGCAAACAGACCATCACCCGCGCCGTGGCCCATATTCGTCTGCTGGAGGCCAATGTGGGCAAGCTCTCGGCCCTTGATGCGCTCATGACCGTTTACCTGGAGCTCTGCCAGCAGTACACCACCCTCTTTTGCCAGGCGGAGAGCAAGCCCGACAAGTACCGCGAGCCGGTCTTTGAAACGGAGCTCTCTGACCGGTTGCATCGCGTTGCCCTGCAACAGGCCGCCGGCATCGCGCAATCCTTTCGCACCAACCGCACCACAGCGTATCAAGCCTACCTGCAAGACGTGGCGGCCTACGAAGAGGCCAAAGCGCAAGCCGAGGTCGAAGGGCGGATGGCCTCCTTCAAGCGGCGAGAGCCTACCTGGAGCGAATGGAAGCTGCCGGTGCTGCGCGTGCCCGTCATGCAAGCCAACGCGAATGTGGTGGTGGTCGAGCCCTCCACTGACTCGACGTTTGACTACTGGCTCAGAATCTCGACCTTAGACAAAGGCAACCCGCTGCGGGTGCCGGTCAAACTGGCTTCTTACCACAAAAAGACCCTCGCAGGCAAAACGCTCAACACCTCCACCACGCTCTCCAAGCGCAAGGGGGTCTGGTGGCTCACGCTCTCCTTCGATGAGGAGATTGCTCTGCAGACGGCACCTAGTGCTCCGGTGGTCGGGGTGGATGTCGGCATCGCAAATTTCGTGATGACCTCGACGGGTCAGAGCTACGGGACGTTCCACGGCGCTCTGGCCCGCAAACACCGCAGAGATCGGCGCAAGCGCCGCAACAAAGCCAAACTGCGCGCCTGCCTGCAGAAGAAGGGGGTGCCGAAGGTACAGCTTCCTTCGACCAGCAGTGCGACGGGGCAGCGGCTCAGTCGGCACGTGCGTCAGGAGATCAATCGAGCCGTCAACCAGGCGCTCGATGCGTACCCAGAGGCTCGCATCGTGTACGAGAACCTCTCGGTGGCCTCCATGCGCTTTCATGCACGCTCCATGAACGCCTACTTGTATGCGTCCCAACTCGGTCATCTCCCAAAGCAGTTGGCGTGGGCTGCGGCCAAACGAGGGATGGCGGCTCACACGGTCAATCCTGCCTACAGTTCGCTGGAGTGTCCCCGCTGCCACTTTGTTTCCCGCGCCAATCGGCCTGATCAGAAGACCTTCCGCTGTGTTGTGTGTGGCTATCAGGACCATGCTGACCACAAGGCCGCCCTGACCCTGGCCGCGCGCTGGGGAGATCAAGCCCTGGCTGCCTGCAAGACCAAAGAGGCAGTCAAGGCGTTGCTTTTGCAGCGCCATGAACGCTGGAAACAGGCGCAAGCAGCGCAAAACACCCAGAGGGTCGAGGAGATCGGCCCTGCCCACAAGCCCGAGCTTCTGGGATGGCCCAGAGAGGTTCCTGGAAATCTCTTGAAAGCACCTCTCTCGATTCGGAGAGGGGCATAGGGTGCCCGTAGTGCATCCTGCCGCCCAGTCCGCTGTTTGGTAAACGGGCGTAGCTCAATGCGAAGAGACAGCGCCAATGCACTCGTTGGGAATGTTTTTAGCAACTATCATTGCCAGTTCGTGTTATCGTATAGACAAGAGAGGTTCTTGAGAGCGAGAAGGAGCCAGGATGGAAAGGAAAAACGAACATGGCAATAGACGAAAGCAATCTGGCCAAACGCATCAGCGAGGGTCCGATCAATTATGCGCTGCTGAAACTGATCAATCATGAATTAGGCAATGGACATGCCGTGCTTTCGGGGTATCGGCACCTGCTACAGCGCGCGATCTCGGCGCAAGCGCAAGAAGCTTTCCCGCCTGCACAGGATATCTGGCGGCATCAGAACGAGCAATGCTCAGGCTATTTGCGCCTTATGCAAGAGCGGGAAGCGTTTTTGTATGATTTCCTTGCACAACTGCGCGCGCTCGCGGCTGGTGTGACCGCTGATCGCTTCTGTCAGAACTTTGTACGGACTGATCTTGTGGTTTTACTCAGACGGCTCATTGAGCGACTCGTTCCACTCTATCCCGATCATCTCCTGCAAGCTACCATGCCTGTTCAATCACTCTTTATCATGTGTGATCCTTTCTGGATGGAGTTGGTTCTCGAACATATCATCAACCATACAGTTGCAGCACATACTGGTCCCGCGCCTGTTGAGATCCACCTCGAACTCTCTCCAAACCGCATGGGTCAGGAAGCGAAAATCACGCTTCGCATCAGAGTTCTGCCAGGAAGAGAGGGAATGTTTGAAGCATGGTCACGGGTGCTTGTCCCGGGCGATCAGGAGGTTTGCCTTGCGATGTGTCGTGAGGTTCTGCAAGAGCATGGAGGGCGGATCTGGAGCGAGCAGGAAGGAGAGCAAGAAAGGACCATCTCTCTCGCCTTGCCATTGGTAGAATAGGGTCCTGTCAGGACTCAGATGATTCTTTGGCAGAGAAAATTGTGCGTTGTTCTTAATAGATTATCCCAGGTATCATTACTTGGCAAGTGACCCACTAGGCCCCAAAGAGGGCCTGTCAGCTTGCTGGCAGGCCCTCACGAAAAATCGAGGCTAGTAGCCGTAGCCGAGCGCGCTGGAGCCGCGGATGGCGGTCAGCGTCTCTTGCTCGGAACTGGTGTCACCGCTGACCAGAATCTGACCTTTGGAGTCGAAGGTGTATCCCTGCGCGGAGGCGAAATCGGGCGGGACGCGGAAGGTGCCGGTGTTGGTCGTCTTGGGGTTGGTGAGGTCCGGGACTCCTCCGGAAATGGGGTAGTCGACGAAGGCGGCCGCATGGGTGCCGACTGTTCCGTACACAATGTCCAGAGTGCTGGCGGTGCCGCCGTTCTTGCCGACGTGGGTGCTCTTTACGCGGGCCAGTACCGCCTCGCCGTAATTCGGGTTGATCAGCTCACCGGTCCCGTTGAAGTTGGTGTCCAGAGCGCCGGTGCGGTCCTTGATGGCCACCGTCAACGCCGTCGCCTTCGCAGACGAACCGGCCTTGGTGCCCTTGGTGAAGGAGAAACCGGAAAGCATCACGTCCGGGAAGTTGGAGTGAGCGCCGCTGAGGCTGACGTTGGTGATTTCCGCCGATGTGCCGGAACCGTTCACGCTGTCCACCGGATATTCGACGACACCGTTGGTGCCGAACATGGAGTCCCAGCCGCCGAAGCTGCTGATCTTGGCCGCCAGCACCAGGCTGGACGAGGAGGAGCTGTCCACACCGCCCACGAGGATCGCGCCGCTGTGCCCCGCACCCTCATCGACCACCGAACAGCCGTACAGGTCAGGAGCATTGTTCCCGTTGGGCGTGGAGATGGTGACTACGCCCGGGATTGTGCCACCGGGATTGAAACTCGTGTCAAGGGTGGCAGTCCCGGAGCCGCTGGCCGGAGGTATCAGGCGTTCGACGACTGCCTCCGTGCCGCTGGAAGTGCTCTCCTGCCCGACGACGATGATATTGCCGGTGCCGGGATCGATGCACAGACTGTTGAACTTGTAGTTCGCGTTGTCGCTGGCGGGAAACGCGCTGACGTAGCCGCTGTCGCCGAATGAGGTGTCGATCGCCCCGTCGCTGGTGCGCCGCACGATGGAGTACGGCCCCAGGTAACTGGGGGTCGTGGAGCCGGGCGATATGGTGCGGCTGCTCGCCGGGAAGCAGCCCCGGCAACCACCCACACCGACATTGGCGTTGGCCTCCACCAGGCTGTAGACCTTTTGACTGGGGTCGCTCGCCTGGATCGCCACGCCGGTGCCATAGCTCTGCCCGGTGGTGGTGGGGCCGGAGTAGGGCTGCGACAGACCGGCCGTGCCGTAAGAGCGGTCGTAGTTGAAATAGGAGTTTGCTTTGCTACTCACGGTTTGTGCCGACGCTGCCACTGGATTGATGAGGAATGCACCAAAAAGGATGCATGTCATCAAGAATACGCTTTTACCAATCAAAAGGGTCGATTTCTTCAAGAGTTTACCTTTCTACATTGATCTTGTTGACATCATTTGTTTGCATACATATGCTCTATGAAGCTTCGTTTGAAATGTGTGCCGTCGTCTTTGACCATGAAGCGAGGAAACCGGCAGTGGGAATATCCCCTGCCTTCAAGTACACCGCCTCAGTTAGCATGCCCATAGGATAGCAGCAAAATGCAAAGAATTTATATGTAAAAATACAAATATTTTTAAAATAAAACATTTTGAAATAATATTTGACATAACTATCTACCGGACCGTAACTTGCTGGGCGGTGGATTTTCTTTTGTGGGAGTGTCGAATTTTGCGAGACCGCAACTTGCAGAGCGGTAAAGATTGGCTTCTCAGGCGCAGACCCCCGGGACCGCAACTTGCCTTGCGGTCCCGCAATCTGCGGTCCCGTGGGTCTGCGTCGGCCTGACCGGGATTGGTAGAAGTGTAGCACGTATCTTGAAGGATGGCAAGGGCGAGGGAGGCGTGTGGGCGCTTGCCTCCCTGACGCCGGAGGGAAAGATGATCTTATGAACTGCGCGCAGGCGAACGCGTCTGCAGCCTGGCTCGCGCTACAACAAAGCGTATCTACAGAGGCGTCAGAATGAGAAAGGGCGAGCAATTTGAGCAAGACATGAGTCATCCCGAATTTTAAGGATGGGCTTGTAAAAAGATGAACGTGTAAAAAGACACCTCCTGAGCGAGACTGAGAGAGAAAAAAACGAAC
>WNFI01671070.1_pt2 | contig 11168 bp, 10 predicted proteins | sample 5400471 | NCBI WGS metagenome assembly WNFI01 (sample SAMN13153348, study PRJNA577476) | soil metagenome | isolation source: 100 cm saprolite on Douglas fir-dominated hillslope | place: USA:California | collected 2013-09-17 | reverse complement strand
CTATCGACGCTGTAGGCGGCGTAGACGTCGACCAGGCGATAGAAGCCGTCGGTGGCGAGGAGAAGCGTGGCCGGGCCTTCGAGCTCGAGCCGCTCCCGCTCGAAGGCGGCGGCACTGGCGGCACCCGCGGCCCAGGCGGCGTACCGTTCGACGGCGCGGCGGCGCGACTGCCGCAGTCGCTCGAGCATGGCGCGCATCACCTCGGCGGGATCGGCGATGCCGGCGTCCTGGAGCGCGCGGACGGCGGCGTTCACGTGGCGATCGGCCGAATCCTCGCCCGCCTGTCCCAAGGCCCGTGCCGGGAAGCCGGGGGCGACCAGCAGTGCCTTGCCATCGCCGAGCGAGGCATAGTCCAAGGATACGCCGCCGCCGGGCCGGCATTGCCAAGCGACCACCAGCAGGGTCGCGAGCGGCCGGCCATAGTCTGGCACCGAGGTATTGGCGGCGGCGGCGAAGGCGGCATTGGCATCGAGGTAGGCTTGCCGCATTTGCCGATCGAGGCCGCCGCCGAGCATCGCCTGGCGGGTCATCGAGCGGTTGAGGGGGAAGGACCGGCGGCCAGGCTCAACCGGTCGATGATGCGGAGCATGATGCACACTCTAGCAAAACCGCCGTGCTAGGCTCGCGTGCCGCCGCTAGGGAGGAGCCGCCATGGTCGCATCGTTGAGCGAGAGGGAGACGGCGCTCGAGCCCGGATCGGTCATGGTGGCCGAATCCGGAGCCGGATTGCTCGAGCAGAACGTCTTCGACGGTCGCCACCATCTCCTCGCCGATGAACCGGTCGCGGCCGGCGGCGGCGACACCGGGCCGGGCCCCTATGAATATCTGCTGATGGCGCTCGGCGCCTGCACCTCGATGACGCTGAGGCTCTACGCCAAGCGCAAGACCTGGCCGCTCGAACGCGTAGTGGTGCGCCTTCGCCACCAGAAGATCCACGCCAAGGACTGCATCGACTGCGAGACCAAGGAAGGCAAGCTCGATCTGATCGAGCGGCGGATCGAGCTCATCGGGCCGCTCGACGGTGAGCAGCGCCAGCGCCTGATGGAGATCGCCGACATGTGCCCAGTGCACCGCACGCTCACCTCGGAGATCAAGATCATAACCCGGGCCGACGCCTGAGCCGGGTCAACCCGACTGCCGCCGTGTCATGACAGGAGCCAATACCATGCAGCTTGCCGAGCTCGAGCGCGCGCGCATCGACCACCGCTTCAAGGGCATTCCCGGCGGCGCCAACGCCATGGCGCTGAAGGAGGTCGGCCAGCGCGGCTGGAACGTGCTGAAGGAGGATTTGGTCCTGCCGCTGGCGGTGCTGCGCCAGTCCGCACTCGTCCACAACGGCCAGTGGATGCGTCGATTTCTGGAGGCGAGCGGCGCCTTGTTCGCGCCCCATGGCAAGACCACGATGGCCCCGCAGCTGTTCAAGCGGCAGCTCGACGACGGCGCCTGGGCGATCACGGTGGCGAACGCGCAGCAGCTCGCGGTGTGCCGCGACTTCGGCGTGAAGCGCGTGGTGATGGCGAACCAGCTCATCGGCCGCCATGCCATTCGCTATGTGCTCGACGAGATCGCCCGCGATCCGGAATTCGACTTCTACTGCCTCGTCGATTCCATCGATGGCGTGCGCATCCTCGCCGAGGCGGCGAAGGCGCGGGCGCCGGGACGGCCGCTGCAGGTTCTGCTCGAGGGCGGCTTCGAAGGCGGGCGCACCGGCGTGCGCGAGCTTAAAACCGGGCTTGCGGTCGCTCGCGCGGTCGCGGCCCAGCGCCCGCATCTCGAGCTCCGCGGCACCGAAGGCTTCGAGGGCTTGCTGCAGGGCAAGACCGCGGAAGAGCGCCAGGCCAAGGTCGATGCCTTCCTCGACTTCCTGGCCGAGCTCGCGGTCAAGGCCGGCGCCGAGGGCTTGTTCGGGCCGGGCGACATCCTGCTCACCGCCGGCGGCTCGGCCTTCTACGACCGCGTGGTCGATCGCTTCAAGCGGGCCAAGCTCACAGGCACGCCCCGCATCGTCATTCGCAGCGGCTGCTACCTCACCCATGACGACCTCATGTACAGCGAAGCCTTCAAGCACGTGCTGGAACGCTCCGCCACGGCGCGCGAGCTGGGCGAGGGCCTGCAGCCCGCGCTCGAAGTGTGGACCTATGTGCAGTCGCGGCCGGAGTTCGGCCGGGCGCTGGTAACCATGGGCAGGCGCGACGCCGGCGCCGACGCCGGCTGGCCGGTGCCGATCAAGTGGTTTCGCCCCGGCCTGCACGACCAGCCGCAAGCGATCGGCCCGGGCCATGTCTGCGTCGGCATGAACGACCAGCACGGTTATCTGGACCTGCCCGTCGGCTCGCCGCTCAAGGTCGGCGACATGGTCGCCTTCGGCGTCTCGCACCCCTGCACCACCTTCGACAGCTGGCAGGTGCTCTATGTCGTCGACGACAACTACACCGTCACCGAGGCGGTGAGGACGTTCTTCTAGGAGAGGGCGCCGGCTCTCACCCGATCCCCGCCCGCCCCATCTCCAGGTACTTTTCGCGGCGGCGCTTGCGCAGGAGCCCGCCATCATGATGCACGTGCTTCATGAGCGCGGCCTCCAAGGCATCGCCCAGGCTCGCCAGCGCCGCCTTGGGCTGCCGGTGGGCGCCGCCGAGCGGTTCCGGCACGATCTCGTCGATGATGCCGAGCTTGAGCAGGTCCTGGGCGGTCAGCTTGAGCGCATCGGCGGCGTCCTTGGCGTGCTCCGAAGAGCGCCAGAGGATCGAGGCGCAGCCCTCGGGCGAGATCACCGAATAGACGGCATGCTCCAGCATCAGCACATGATTGCCCGCGGCGAGCGCCATGGCGCCGCCGGAGCCGCCTTCGCCGAGGATGGTGGCGATGACCGGGACCCGCAAGGCCAAGGTGGTTTCGATCGATCGGGCGATTGCCTCGGCCTGCCCGCGCTCCTCGGCGCCGATGCCGGGATAGGCGCCGGCGGTATCGACCAGGGTCAGGACCGGCAGCTGGAACCGGTCGGCCAGCTCCATCAGCCGCCTGGCCTTGCGGTAGCCCTCGGGCCGGGCCATGCCGAAATTGTGCCGCACGCGGGCTTCCGTCGTAGCCCCTTTCTCGGTGCCGAGGACCACCGCGGAGAAGCCGCGGAAGCGGCCGATGCCGCCGATCACGGCGCGGTCTTCGGCGAAGGCGCGATCGCCGGCAAGCGGGGTGAACTCCTCGATCAGCTCGGCGATCACCTCGGTGGCATGCGGCCGCTCCGGATGGCGCGCCACCAGCACCTTCTGCCAGGGGCTGAGCTTCTGATAGGTGGCGCGAAGCTGACGCTCGACCTTGCCCTGGAGCTTGGAGACCTCTTCGGCGATGTTGATGGTGCCGTCATTGCTGAGATGCTTCAGCTCCTCGATCTTGCCCTCGAGCTCGGCGATCGGCTTTTCGAAATCGAGGAACTGCCGCGTCATCGGCCGCTCGCAAGGGCGCGCCGGATCATGTCTGACTTGGCGACCATGACTTGCGCCTGGCGGATCGAGGCGAGGTCGATGAGACGGCCATCGAGCTGAACCGCGCCGCGGCCTTGGCGGGCGGCGGCGTCCATGGCTTCCAGGATGCGCCTGGCGTGGGCGGTCTCGGCTTCGCTCGGCGTGAAGGCGGCGTTGGCGCCTTGGATCTGGCTTGGATGGATCGCCCATTTGCCCTCGCAGCCGAGGCTGGCGGCGCGCTGGGCGGCGACCTCGAAGCCGGCGGTGTCGGCGATCTCGCCATGCGGCCCGTCGAGCGGGCGCAGCCCATGCGCGCGCGCCGCCACCACGATCCGCGACAAGGCGTAGTGCCACATGTCGCCCCAGTGGCGCTGGCGCCGTCCGGCGTCGTCGGGATCGGTCAGCATCGCATAGCCGGGATTGCTGCCGCCGATCTGGGTGGTCCTGGCCCTGGTCGAGGCGGCGTAGTCGCCTGGCCCGAAATGCAGGCTCTCCAGGCGCGGGCTCGCGGCGGCGATGGCCTCGACATTGCTCATGCCGAGCGCGGTTTCGATCAACGCCTCGAAGCCGACGCGCTTCTTGCGCCCCTTGGCCGCCTCGATCTGGGTCACCAGCATGTCGAGCGCATAGAGGTCGGCGGCATTTCCCACCTTCGGGATCATGATCAGGTCGAGCCGCTCCGAGGACTGCTCGAGCACGTCGACGACATCCCGGTACATATAGGGGGTGTCGAGGCCATTGATCCTGACCGAGAGAGTCTTCTCGCCCCAATCGATGTCGCCGATCGCCTGGATGACGTTGCGCCGCGCCGCCTCCTTGTCGTCCGGCGCCACCGCGTCCTCGAGGTCGAGAAACACCACATCGGCTTCCGAGCCCGCCGCGCGCTCGAAGTATTTGGGCCGGCTGCCCGGGACAGCGAGCTCGCTGACGCGGGCGATAGATGCGTGGGCCGGTGGACAAAGTCAACGCAGGCGCCGCCTGCGCGCCAGCGGATGATGCGTGCCGACGACGCGTGCCAGGCGGACTTGCGCGACATGGGTATAGATCTGCGTGGTGGCGATGTCGGCGTGGCCGAGCATCTGCTGCACGCTGCGCAGATCCGCCCCGTGATCGACGAGATGCGTGGCGAAGGCATGGCGCAGCACATGGGGCGAGATGCGCTCGGGCGAAATGCCTGCCGCCGCAGAGAGCTCCTTCAGCATCTGCGCGAAGCGCTGCCGGGTCAGATGCCCGGTCGCACCCCTGGACGGGAACAACCAGGGCGAGGGCTGGCCGCGGCTGAGGAAGCCCTCGCGCGCCGCAAGATAGGCCTTGAGCGCCGCCATCGCCGGTTCGGTCAACGGCACCACGCGCTCCTTGTCGCCCTTGCCGCGGATGAGGAGCGTGGTCGCATCGCGCTTCAGCGCTTGCAGCCTTAGCCCAACCAGCTCGGAGACGCGCAACCCGGTGCCGTAGAGGAGCTCGAGCATTGCCATCAGCCGCAACCCCTCGGCGCCATCCAGGGCCGCCGCCGCGTCGAGGAGCCGGCCCACCTCCGCCTCCTCCAGCACCTTCGGCAGCGGCCGGCCGAGCTTGGGGCCGTCGACCGCACCAGTCGGGTCGTCGCCGCGAATGCCCTCGGCGTAGAGGAAACGATGAAATTGCCTGAGGGCGGAGAGCCGCCGCGCCGCGGTCCTCGGCGACAAGCCGGCGGCATCGAGCGCGCCCAGATAGGCGCGGAGATCCGTGGCGCTGCCGGCTTCGATGGCACGCCGCCGCCGCTTGAGGAAGCTTGCATAGTCCTCGAGGTCGCGGCGATAGGCCTCGATCGTGTTGATGCTGCCGCCGCGCTCGGCCGCAATCATCTCGAGAAACGCCTCGACGTGGTGCGAGAGAGCCACGCTTGTGGCCGCTACAGGCCGGCGGCGATGGCGGCCTCGAGGGCGAAGGCGCGGGCCTCATCGGCCAAGTCGACCGCGCGCAGCCGTTGCGCGATGAGACCGAGGAGCAGGGCCGGCTGCTCGGAAAACGCCGTCTCCCCAAGCGCGATGTCGACGAGCAATACGGTCTCCGCCAGGCGCCGCTCGCTGCTGGCTGCGGCGAGCGCGGGCAACACCGGCGCCGGAGGCAGCGAGGCCGGCCGGCGTGCCGGTTGGCTCACCAGCTCGCGCCAGAGCTCGTTCGGCACCGGATGGCCGGCCGCCTCGATCAGCAGCACGGCGAGACCAGTGCGCGCCTCGACGTCCGCATCCGGCCCTTTCAGGCTTCGGCGCCACGCCTCGAAGGGCTCCGGCGCCCAGGCAGCGGCGCCGGGCTGCGCCAAGAGGTTCAAGACCCACAGCCCGTCGAGGATGCGGCGCGCATCGGCGGATTTCGGCGCCTCGGCCTCGAGCAGCCCGATCCAGCGCTGGGCCGCCTCGGGCCGTCCGGCGGCATCAAGGGCGCGGACCAGGCTCGCAGCCTCGCCCAGGAACTCGTCCTTCGGCTCCAGCGCCGCCAGGTCGGCGGCGTAGAGCCGGGCCTGCTGGGCATAGGCTTCGGGCGTGGCGGCGAGGTTGAGCGCGCGCTCGATCATCGCCATCCGCGCCTCGGCCGAGGCTTGCTTGCGCGAGGCCTGCCAGAGCCCAGCCCGGCCACGCGGCCCCTTGTCCGCCCCGCCGGCATTGGCGGCGCTCGCCAGCAGCTCGGGCGGGAGCTCGACCGCGCCATAGAGCTTCTGCAAATCCTGGGTGCGCCAAGCCCCTGCCGCCTCGACGCGCTCGCCGGCGGCGAGCCGGAGCTGCGGATCGGCGGCGGCGCTGAGCGCGACGGCGACCAGCACGCGCAGATCCCGGCTGGCGGCGATGTCCGCCGGGACCGGCCGGTGTGCTGCCCGGAGCATCGCAAGGTCGGCGGGCCGAGCTTGCTGAAGCGCCGGGAGCTTGGCGCGCTCGTTGCCCAAGACTGCGTCCATGAGCGCATCGAAGACCGGATCATCGGCGAAGCCCTGCTCCGGTAGGAGGCGCATCGCCAAATCGGCTTTCTCCTTGTCGCCGTCGAGCGCCAGGCAGAACGCCTGGTCCCTCTGCCATACCTCGGCGCGGTTGCGGGCGAGGTTTTGGCGCGCTTCGGCGCAGCCGCCGGCAAGGTCGTCGGCGAGCCAGGCGGCGTCGACCTTGAGCCGCGACAGGCGGTCGTCGAGATCGCGCTGGGGCACCGACTGCAAGAGCCGCCTCACGCCGGCCAGATCGCCCATGGCCATGAGCTTGTCCGCCCTGAGCGCGATGAGCCGGGTCGCGCCGGCCGCACCCTCGGGATTGAACGACGCCGACAGCAGCAACCGGCGCTGCAGATCGTAGAGGATCCGACTCGCCGGCTGGGCCGGGAGCAGCGACAGGAGCCGCTCGGCCACCGGGCGGGGCGTGCCTCCCCACATGGTGAGCGGCAGCGGACGCTCATCGGGCCCGAGCGCGCCGACCGTATCGGCGTCGACGGATTGCAGGGTATCGACTTGGAAGCCGGAGGGGGCTTGCGGGGAGGAGGAGGGCGCGCCCGGGAGCGCGGTCGCAGGCGCCGCCTGGTCGCCGGCCGCCGGCGCGCCTTGCGGCAGGGTGGGGGAGGCCGGCGCCGGGCCCTGAGCTGCCGGCGGCCGCGGCGTCAACCGAATCGGGGCGCCAGGGCTCTGCGCCCAGACGGGTGTGGCGAGCAGCATGAAACCGAGGAGGGCCGCGCCGCCCGTGGCGCGCCTAGCGGCTGAATCGATCATTGGGGATGACTCGCTCGACTCTTGTGCTGGGGGCGGGAATGCTCCAGGTAGACAGCGCCACCGCAGCCACCACCAGCAGCATGCCGATGCCGGCAACCACGATCAGCGCAATCCTCGATGTTTTCACGTCTGTCCCCTGAAATGCATGCCGAATCCCGCCTCGGCGACAGCTCGGCAGAGTAATGCTAGAGTTTAACCGTGGCGGATTTGCGACACCACACGCGGATGCCGGGACCACTCCTGACATGGCTGCAATGACTCCGCAACCGACTTGGACACCCTCGCGCTCGGTGGTGCTGGTCGGTCTCATGGGCGCCGGCAAGACCTCGATCGGGCGGCGCCTGGCCGGTCGGTTCGGCTTGCCGTTCGTCGATGTCGATCACGAGATCGAAGCGGCAGCCGGCTGCGCCATCGAGACCATCTTCGAGCTGCATGGCGAGGAGGCCTTCCGCGACTGCGAGCGCCGCGTCATCAAGCGTCTGTTGGATCGCCCCGTGCAGGTGCTGGCGACCGGCGGCGGCACCTTCATCGATCCGGAGACCCGCCGCTGGGTCAAGGACAAGGCGGTCTCGCTGTGGCTTCGGGCGGAGCTGGAGCTCCTGATCGACCGGGGGTCCCGGCGCGGCAACCGCCCGCTGCTCAAGCGCGGCGAGCCAAGGGAGATCCTGGCGCAGCTGATCGCCGACCGCTATCCGATCTATGCGGAGGCCGACGTCATCGTCGACAGCCTCGATGCCCCGACCGAGGCGACCGTGGAGGCGTCATTGCGCGCCCTGCACCGCTTCTTCGCGCAGGAGCGCCAGCGGGTGAGCTCGTGAGCGCCGGCGCCACCGCGACGGTCGAGGTCGGCCTCGGCGAACGCAGCTACGAGATCCGCATCGGCGCCGGCCTGATCGCGCGCGCGGGCGAGCTCATGGCTCCCCTGCTGCCGCAGCCTCGCGTCGTCGTCGTCAGCGACGAGACCGTGGCGCGGCTGCATTTGCCGGCGCTTCGATCGGCGCTCGACGGAGCCGGCATCGCCCATGACAGCGTCATCGTGCCGCCGGGCGAATCGAGCAAGGAATTCCAACCCTTCATGCGCCTCATCGAGGAGCTGGTCGAGCGAAAGGCGGAGCGCCGCACCACCCTGGTGGCGCTGGGCGGCGGCGTCGTCGGCGACCTGACCGGGTTTGCCGCGAGCGTGCTGATGCGGGGCGTGCCGTTCATTCAGATTCCAACGACGCTGCTGGCGCAGGTCGACAGCTCGGTCGGCGGCAAGACCGGCATCAATACCCGCCACGGCAAGAATATGGTCGGCAGCTTCTATCAGCCGCTTCTGGTGATCGCCGATACCGGCGTGCTCGACAGCCTGCCGCGGCGCGAGCTGCTCGCGGGCTACGCCGAGGTGGCGAAATACGCGATCATCGGCGATGCGGCGTTCTTCTCCTGGCTGGAATCGCATGGGCCGAAGCTCATCGCTGGCGACGGCGCCGAGCGGCGGCGGGCGGTCGAGGTCTCCTGCCGGGCCAAAGCCGCCATCGTCGCCGCGGACGAACGCGAGGCCGCTGCCGACGAGCGAGGGGGGCGTGCCTTGCTCAATTTCGGCCACACCTTCGCCCATGCGCTCGAGGCCGAGACCGGGTACTCCACACGGCTGCTGCATGGCGAGGCGGTCGCGATCGGCACGATCATGGCGCTGTCGCTCTCGCACCGGCTCGGCCTGTGCCGGGCCGATGAGGTCGAGCGGGTGCGGAGGCATTTCTTGGCCGTCGGCCTGCCGACTGGCCTTTCCGACATCAAGGCCGGGCGGTTCGAGCCCAGCCACCTGCTGGCGCACATGGCGCGCGACAAGAAGGTCAAGGACGGGCGCCTGACCTTCATCTTGGCGCGACGCCTCGGCGAGGCCTTCGTCAGCCGCGACGTGCGCCCAGAGGCGGTGCTCGAGCTCTTGGGTCACGCCGCCGCGGCCTAAGGACATGGAGCTTCACTGGCCCAGCCCGCACATGATCGTGGTGATCGTCACGATCATCGTGCTGCTCATGCTCTCGGCGGTGTTCTCGCTGGCCGAGACGGCGCTGACGGCGGCCTCGCGGCCGCGGATCCACCAATTGGCGCGCGAGGGCGACCGGCGCGCGGCGACGGTGCGAGAGCTCCGAGTGCATAGCGAGCGGCTCATCGGCACCGTGCTCCTCGGCAACAACCTCCTCAACATCCTGGCCTCGGCCCTGGCCACCGGCACGCTCATTGCCGCCTTCGGCGAGGCGGGCGTGGCCTACGCGACCGCGGTGATGACGGTCTTGGTGCTGGTGTTCGCCGAAGTGCTGCCGAAGACCATCGCGCTCAACAGTCCCGACCGGCTGGCCCTGGCGCTGGCGCCGGTGATCCGGCCGGTGGTGCTGCTGCTGACGCCGGCGACCCGCGCAGTGCAGCTCATCGTGCGCGGCACCCTCAGGCTCTTCGGCATCCACATCCGCGCCGAGCTCGGCAGTGCCGAGAGCGAGGAGGAGCTGCGGGGCGCCATCGAGCTGCACAAGGGACCCGGCAGCGAAGTGAAGGAGGAGCGGGCGATGCTGCGCTCGATCCTCGACCTCGACGATGTCGAGGTCGGCCAGATCATGGTCCATCGCAAGAGCGTTACCATGATCGACGCCGGCGACAGTCCCCAGGCCATCGCCGAGCAGGTGCTGGCCAGCCCCTATACCCGCATCCCCCTCTATCGCGGCCAGCCCGACAATGTCGTGGGCGTGCTGCACGCCAAGGCGGTGCTGAAGGCGTTGCAGGCGGTCGGCGGCGACGTCGCCAAGCTCGACATCCAGAGCATTGCGCAACGGCCTTGGTTCATTCCCGAGACCACGACCTTGCTCGACCAGCTGCGCGCCTTTCGCGCGCGCCACGAGCACTTCGCCGTGGTCGTCGACGAATACGGCTCGCTCATGGGCATCGTCACGCTCGAGGACATCCTGGAGGAGATCGTCGGCGACATCACCGACGAGCACGACGTCGCCGTTGCCGGCGTGCGACCGCAGCCGGACGGGTCGTTCATCGTCGACGGCACGGTGACCATCCGCGATCTCAACCGCGAGTTCGAGTGGCAGCTGCCGGACGAGGCGGCCTCGACGGTGGCCGGGCTGGTCCTGCACGAGTCGCGGCGCATTCCCGATGTCGGCCAGGAGTTCACCTTCCACGGCTTCCGCTTCGCGGTCTTGCGGCGTCAGCGCAACCAGATCACCCTGCTCAGGATCACGTCGCCCAAGGCCGGCGGCACCGGGCAGGCGGCCTGACCTCACACTCAAATTGATGCGCTGCACAATGCTGGCGGATCCGCGCCTCGCGGACCCGATTGGCATTGAAGCCGGCCGGTGATGGGCTCACATTAGCTTTATGCGCGGCGCTCAAGCCGCGGGATCGTACGATTGGGGGAAACATGAATCGCCTCATCGTCCCCGATATCGTTCATGGCCAGACGCTTACTGTGATGGAGGAGGGCGCCAGCGTGCGCGATGCGGCACGTCTCATGGCGCAGCGGCGGATCGGCGCCGTCATGATCCTTCGCGGCGAGCGCTTGGAGGGCATCCTCACCGAGCGTGACCTGCTGACCCGCGTGGTGGCGGTCGGGCGCGACCCCGACACGACGCTGATCGGCGAGGTGATGACCCGCAATCCCGACACCGTCACGCCTGAAAGCCGGGCCATCGATGCGCTTCTACGCATGCGCGAGAGGGGCTATCGCCACTTGCCGGTGGTCGCCAAGGACCGGGTGGTCGGCATGGTCTCGATACGCGACCTCTACGACGCGGTGACACAGGGTCTGGAAGAAGACCTGCAGGAGCGCGAGGCCTTCATCTTCGGCAGCGGCTACGCCGCCTCGCCCTAGCGGCGCCATGCGCTTGCTCTAGGCCCGGCGCCTGCCGGGCCGATCGTCGATTCTCGTCCGATCGGGCCGACCCGCCGGCGAAGGCGGACGTGCTCGCGTCGGCCGTCGTCGATTCCGGGTTGCCGTTGACGTC
>WNFI01311523.1_pt1 | contig 11168 bp, 10 predicted proteins | sample 5400471 | NCBI WGS metagenome assembly WNFI01 (sample SAMN13153348, study PRJNA577476) | soil metagenome | isolation source: 100 cm saprolite on Douglas fir-dominated hillslope | place: USA:California | collected 2013-09-17 | reverse complement strand
CGAAAAACAGCTTCTCGTGGAACGCCATCTGATCAGCCGCGAACTCAGCGCGAGCAAGGCTGGCGCCGGTTTCGTGATCAATAAGGACCAGTCCTGCGTCGTAATGATCAACGAAGAAGATCATCTCCGGATTCAAGTTTTACGGTCTGGTTTCCAGCTCAAAAAAGCGTGGAATATGATCAACGCGTTGGACAGTGAGCTCGAGGAACAACTGGACTTTGCCTACAATCCCACGCTCGGATATCTGACTGCGTGCCCCACGAACATCGGCACCGGGATGCGCGCTTCGGCGATGATGCATCTGCCGGCATTGGTCATCTCCAGCCAGATGGAAAAAGTCGTCCGCGCCGTGAATCAGCTCGGTATGGCCGTACGCGGCTGGCTAGGTGAAGGATCGGACGCCTCCGGCAGCATTTTCCAAATTTCCAATCAGACGACGCTCGGCGAAAGCGAAGAGGACATCATTAAGCGTCTGACGAGCGTTCTAAACACCATCATTGAGCACGAGCTCAACGCCCGCGAAAAGCTGATCGAAGCAGACGCGAACAAACTGTTCGACAAGATCGGGCGCGCGTATGGGATTTTGCAAAACGGGTATCTTTTAAGCTCTAATGAGGCAATGAACCTTCTTTCGCTCATTCGTTTGGGCGTAGATTTGCAGATTTTTCCCGAGGCTCAGCGCTCGGCGATCGATCGGCTCTTCATCGAAAGTCAGCCCGCGCACGTGCAGTACGTGGCCAAGGGCACCTTCGAATCCGACCGCCGCGATGTTCTCCGCGCTCAGCGTCTCCGTGACGAGTTCGCAAAATTTGCACAACCCAACCTCTCTACTTTAACGAACAACTAACCCCTCATCCTCATATATCCATGGAACCGATGAATAACTTCACGCCGCGTGCACAGCAAGTGCTCGCCCTGGCTCGCAAGGAGGCGGACCGCTTCCATCACAATTATGTGGGAACGGAACACATACTCCTTGGCTTAATCAAGCTAGGCCAAGGCGTGGCGGTTTCCGTCCTGCAAAAAATGGGACTCGACCTGGAAACGGTGCGCAACGCAGTTGAAAAGCAAGTGGGCACAGGCCAGGAGACCAAAACCTCCGGCAGCATCCCTTACACGCCTCGCGTTAAAAAAGTCCTCGCCCTCGCCGGCAAGGAAGCGAAAGCGCTCAATCATTCTTATGTCGGCACCGAACACATTCTGCTCGGCCTTCTCCGTGAAGGCGAAGGCGTGGCTGCTCGCGTGCTGAAGTCGCTCGACGTCGATATTGAACGCACCCGCAACGAAATCCTCCGCGAACTCGATCCGCAGTTCTCCAGCGAAGGTGGCGAGGAAGCCGCCAGTTCGCCGCGTGGCAGCACTGCAGGCGCACAGCCAGAGGAAAAGAAAGACGTCAAAACACCCGCGCTCAAGGCGTTCGGTCGCGATCTTACTGAACTCGCCCGTCGCGGTGAGCTCGATCCCGTCGTGGGACGCCGCAACGAAATCCGTCGCGTTATTCAGATTCTCTGCCGCCGCACCAAAAACAATCCGGTGCTCATCGGTGAAGCCGGTGTCGGTAAGACCGCAATTGTCGAAGGTCTCGCCCAGGAAATTGCCAACGGCATCGTTCCGGAGATCCTCGCCGACAGACGCGTGATCACTCTCGATCTCGCTCTGATGGTCGCCGGTACGAAGTATCGCGGTCAATTCGAAGAGCGCATCAAGGCCGTCATGGATGAAATCAAACGTTCCAAGAACGTGATCATCTTCATCGACGAGCTTCACACCATCGTGGGCGCTGGCGCTGCCGAAGGTGCGATGGACGCGTCCAACATCTTCAAGCCCGCTCTCTCGCGGGGCGAACTCCAGTGCATTGGAGCGACGACCTTGAACGAGTACCGCAAGTACATCGAAAAGGATTCGGCGCTCGATCGCCGCTTCCAACCTCCCTGACAAAGCAATCGACGTCATGGATGAAGCGGGTTCGCGTGCGCGCATCGCTTCGCTCAATCGTCCGCCGGAAATCGAAGAGATGACCAAGGAGATCGACTCCGTCTGCGCGCAGAAGGAAGAAGCGATTGCCAAACAGCATTTCGAGGAAGCCGCGAAGTTCCGTGATCGCGAGAAGCAATTGCGGGCCAAGCAGGAAGCCGTTCTCGAAAACTGGAAGAAGCATCGTGAAGAGAATCGCCTTACCGTCGACGAAGACGAAATGGTCAAAGTCGTTTCCGACTGGACCGGTATTCCGCTTAATCGGATGGAGAAGAAGGACAGCGAAAAGCTCTTGGCACTCGAAAGTGAACTGCAAAAGATCATCGTCGGCCAGAACGTTGCGACCATTGCGATTTCCCGCGCTCTGCGCCGTTCGCGTGCTGATCTTAAAGATCCGCGCCGTCCGATCGGTTCGTTCCTGTTTGTCGGCCCCACGGGTGTTGGCAAAACTGAACTCGCGAAGCAACTTGCTGCAAATATGTTCGGCTCGCAGGACGCGATCATCCAGATCGACATGTCCGAGTACATGGAGAAATTCTCTGTTTCGCGCCTGATCGGTTCGCCTCCAGGCTACGTTGGATACGAGGAAGGTGGCCAGCTCACTGAGGCTGTCCGCCGTCGCGCGTACTCCGTCGTGCTCTTCGACGAAATCGAGAAGGCTCACCCGGATGTCATTCAGCTTCTTCTGCAGATTCTTGAAGACGGACGTTTGACCGACTCCTTGGGACGCACAGTCGATTTCCGCAATACCATCATCATCATGACATCGAACGTCGGTGCAGCGTTGCTGCAGCGCCAGACATCGATGGGCTTTGCGGCGGCGACTGGCACCTTCTCCGATCAAGAGAAGATGCGGGAAAAAGTCCTCGAGGAAGCCAAGCGCGTCTTCAAGCCGGAGTTCCTAAACCGTATCAGCGACATCATCTTCTTTGGACCACTGAGCAAGGACGACTTGTTCAAGATTGTGGACATCGAAGTTGCAAAAGTCGCGAAGCGCCTCATCGAGAAGAAACTCATCCTCGAATTCACACCCGAAGCGAAAGTTCTCCTCATCGAAAAGGGTTACGACGAGAAATACGGTGCGCGTCCGCTGCGTCGCGCAGTCGAGCACTACCTCGAAGATCCGCTCGCTGAAGCCATTCTCCGTGGTGAACTCAAGGACGGCGAAACCATTCTCGTGGTCCGCAACGGCGAAAAGCTCGAGTTCAAGCAGAACACGCCCACTGCCGGTAGCAGTGCCGAAGTATAAACGCTAAGGCTTTAATTTCAAAGCCGCCGACTGTATAAGTCGGCGGCTTTTTTAATTCATTGAAAACAGCTGTCGGCAGAGGTCTCGAAAGCAACGCGCGGCCGCGTTATTTCAAATGCACGCATTTAGCACTACGTCGTTAAGCCGCTTCTCGGAAATGATTTTTGAACCACAGCGGCACGGAGTTCACAGAGAAAAGCAAAACCGGAAAGCACTCTTTGATCCGACAGATTCAATTATGTTTATTTTGTGCATTCTGTCCAAAAATCTGCCTCTGTGATCTCTGTGGTTCAACTGCGGTTTTTCACGCTGCTGCTGGTTTTTCTTTTCTCCGGTATCAGCCGTGCGCAGACGGTCGATATTTCCGCAGCAGAACTAACGCGCCCACCGACATCCCAGCGCATCGATGCGCTCATCAAAGACGCGCAGATAAAAGGATGGAGCGTCGTTGCTCAACAGCTTTGGCCTTCGGTCACAGCGGCTTATGGGACAAACGGAGCGGTAATTCAGCCATGGTACTATGTCTACCGGTGGGCAGAGCTTTGGGGTCTGCAGGACGATCAATTTATTGGTGCGTGGATCGAGGCAGTCCGCAAGGCCGGGGTAGCCCACACGAATATGTTCTAGATTCGCTTTACACCGCCGATCCTGCCCGCGTCGCTGACTACAGCGGTTTGGCCATCGCCATTGCCGTGGTGTACGACCTGCCGCCGCCGCCGGGTTGGCCGCATTTTCAGGTGAGCGAACGTTCGCTGCCTCGGCAGCTCCCGACACCGGAAGCGGCGTTTGCATTTTGGAGCAAAGCGGATCTCGATCATCGAACCCTCCATAAACTCAAACAGCTCACGGCGGCGGAACTAAAATTCGTGGTCGATTCAAATGCGGCCTTCGAGGAAATGAAATGGGCGCAGGAAAACATCCGTCTCGATTTACCGGGATTTTCCGTTGCATACGATATGGTGCGTTACCGCCGTGACCGCGCTCAAGAGAATGTGATGATCTGGCCAGGACAGACCTACGAGCTTCCTGAGATTCTGAAACAAGGCGGTATTTGCGTCGATCAGGCGTACTTTGCCGCGACTGCGGGCAAGGCAAAAGGCGTGCCGACGCTCATCTTTCGCGGAGCAGGTCTCGATGGACGCCACGCTTGGTTCGGATATCTCGATCTCAATCACCATTGGGTTCTCGACGCGGGTCGTTACGCCGAGCGCAAGTATGTATCCGGCGTCGCCTACGATCCACAAACGTGGGGCAATTTGTCGGATCATGAACTGGCATTTCTGACCGAGGATTTTCGTCGACTGCAACCTTATCGGAACTCCCGAATCCACGCGGAATTCGCCGATGAATTTCTTCGCCGGTCAGATTTCGATGCCGCACAAAAAGCCGCGCGACGAGCGGTGAATTTCGAGCACCGCAACGTAGATGCATGGAATATACTTCTCACCGCCCAGCAGCAATTGCATGTCGAACCCAAGGTCGCCGAAGCCACCCTGCGCGAAGCTGCGATTGCCCTGCAACGCTACCCCGACCTCGAAGCGACATTCATCAACCGATTGGCCGCAAGCTTGCGCACACGAGGAGAAACCAGCGCCGCTGACTACGAGGAGGGGAAGATCGCGCGCAAAAACCAAAGTGATCGAAGCGATATTAGTGTGTCGCAGGCGCGCGAAATCATGATGCGTAGCATGCAGGCCGATGAGACCCAGGGCCAACTACAGACCTATACGCGCATTCTATCAATTTACGGCAAAGGCGCCGGCATCGATTTCTTCGACAAAGTGGTTCAAGTCTTCATCGCGCGATTGCAATATGAAGGCAAAACCCAAGCCGCGTTGCAGGTCGCACTTCAGGCGCAAGCGACGTTGAAAATCGATCCCGATAGTCAGCTCGACCACGAACTAAAAGACCTCATCAAAAAACTCGGCCGTTGAATTCGAAGAGCGGAGCGCACCGTCGCGCAACAGATTTTTACCATGGGAGCGCAGGCCACTGGCCTGCATCTTGAATCCTGCAGGCCAGCGGCCTGCGCTCCCAACCTGACCGATACGCTCTCTTATCTAAGCGCCATTCGGGTCAGATGTGGGACAACTGGCCAGTCAACATTTGTATCTCCAGAAAGACTAATGTCTGTCATCCGTAATCTGACTCTCCGCGCCTCTGTGTCTTGGTGGTAAAAATCTGTTGCGCGAACGTCTCTATTTAGATTTCGACGGTTTACCTCGTGCACTACGACTCGCGTGATTTCCGTTTTCGCTTTCGGCCTTTGCAGCCAACGGCGCTCCGGCCAGTTTTAAAAAGGCCGCGACAGGTCCCGACGGCTCGGAAGAACCTTGGCGCCACCCTAAAACCAAGCGACTCTCCGGTGCAGGGCCAACGAGGGGACGAAATACCACCTCAGGAGGAAGCTGTTTGGCTTCTGACGGACACATAAGCGTCGCGCCCAACCCACCGCGGACAAAGCCGATGGCATTGGCCCGGGGCCAGACTTCTTCCGTGATGCGCGGTGTAACAGACGCCTGCGCGAACGCAGCGAGGATTCGATCGTAGAAGCCCGGGTTGTATTCGCGCGGAAAAAAAATGAAGGGTGTCTCAGCCAGATCGCGCAACCGGAGCGTTTCTCGACCAGAGAGAGGGTGATCCGCCGGAAGAACCACGCCATTGCGCTCGCGCAAGAGCCAGTGCGTCGCGATTCCCGGAGTGGCTGCGTCCGGGTGAAAAAAACCGCAGGCCAAATCGCCCGCTTGGAGCGCAGCGAGCTGCACGCTGGTGGGAGACTCACTTAGTTCGAGCCGAATATTCGGAAATTCGCGGTTAAATTCGCGTAGGAGACCGGGCAGTACAGTGGCCATCGCAAGTCCAGTGAAGGCGACCTTGAGATGTCCAACTTTCCCTTCAGCGACCGATTTTAATTCCGTACCTACATCCTGCAGGGAGCGCAGGATGGGTTCGATTCGCTCGGCTAGAATTTGCCCGGCTGCAGTGAGTTCGACCCGACGACGCGAACGAACGAAAAGTTTAACTCCAAATGCCGTTTCCAGTTGCGCGATCTGCCGGCTCAGGGCGGGTTGGGCGAGGGCGAGAGATTCTGCTGCGCGGCGAAAATGGAGGTGGTGCGCCACCTCACGGAAGTAAACGAGGTGACGTAAATCATAGTTGTACTGATACTTCCTAGGCATCACGGGAGACCAAATAAGTATTTTCCAGGCAACGCAAACTTATGTTATGATTGCGCCCATTCGTTAGCGTTTCGTTGACGGAAATCTTTAAATCCCAAACCTCTTTATTTTTATGGCCGAATCTCTCTTCGAAAAAGTCTGGAATGCGCATTCCGTGCGCACACTCGCCAATGGACAAACCCAATTGCTCATTGGCACCCACCTAATTCACGAGGTCACAAGCCCGCAGGCCTTCGGCATGATGCGCGATCTCGGTCTCAAAGTGCTGATGCCGCACCGGACATTCGCCACCGTGGACCACATTGTTCCGACGGATCAATTCGATGAGCCGTTCGCCGATCCGGTGGCCGACTCGATGATCAAAGAGCTGCGCAAGAACTGTAAGGAATTCGGTATCACGTTTTTCGATCGCAGCACCGGCAAACAGGGCATCGTGCACATCGTCGGACCCGAGCAGGGGATCACACAGCCCGGTACGACCATTGCGTGCGGCGATTCGCACACCAGCACCCACGGTGCGTTTGGCGCGATCGCGTTCGGCATCGGAACCACACAGATCCGCGACGTTCTCGCCACGCTTCGACCGTATGTCGATGGAAGAGCGTATGACGGTGTGTAACATGTCGATCGAGGGCGGCGCCCGCGCGGGCTACGTCAATCCCGACGAGACGACGTTTGCCTTTCTCAAGGGTCGTCCTTACGCGCCCAAGGGTAAAGCTTGGGACGAAGCCGTTGTGCGATGGAAGGCGACCGCGAGCGACGAAGGTTGCCACTACGACGGCGTTGTAAACATTCGCGCGGAAGACATTCCGCCCACCGTCACGTGGGGCATCAACCCGGGCCAGGCCATCAGCATCGACGAAACGATTCCCACGGTTGAAGGTGCGACCACTGTGGACGAAAAGGCATCGATTAAGGAAGCCTTGGAATACATGAAGTTTACGCCTGGGGCACCGATCCGCGGCACGAAGATCAATGTCGCGTTTCTCGGCTCCTGTACCAATGGGCGTCTGAGCGATTTCAAGGAAGTCGCCAAGTACCTTCAAGGCCGCAAGGTCGCGAAAGGCATCAAGGCCATTGCGGTCCCCGGATCGCAAGGTGTTGCGGTGCTGTGCGAATCGCTCGGGCTCGATAAGATTTTCCGCGAAGCCGGTTTTGAATGGCGCAACGCGGGTTGCTCCATGTGTCTCGCCATGAATCCGGACAAACTCATCGGCGACCAAGTGTGCGCAAGTTCGTCCAACCGCAATTTCAAGGGCCGCCAAGGTAGCCCGACCGGCCGTACGATTCTTATGAGTCCGCTGATGGTGGCCGCTGCGGCCGTGACTGGCGAAGTTTCGGATGCCCGCGAAGTCTTCGGCGTACGTGAACTCGTCGAAGCCTGACCGAAAAAGTTAACGGTTATCTGTTTCCGTTTTCGGTTCTTCTCTCAACTCTCAACCAAAACCTCTCAACTTTCCGTCCCATGTCTCTCGAAAAAATCACCCAAGTCGTCGGTCGCGGCGTATTCGTGCCTGGCAACGATATCGATACCGATCGCATCATCCCTGCACGTTATTTGAAATGCATCACCTTCGACGATCTCGCTGAAGGTCTGTTCATCGATGTGCGCAAGAACGCGGACGGCACCGACAAGCCACATCCCCTGAATGAACCTCGCTTCAAAGGAGCCAACATTCTTCTCTCGGGCGCCAATTTTGGTTGCGGCTCGTCGCGCGAACACGCGCCGCAGGCGATCAAGAAGTACGGTTTTCGTGCGGTTATCGCAGAGAGTTACGCGGAGATTTTCCACGGCAACTCGACCACACTCGGCATTCCGTGCGTCTCGGCAACCCGTGAGGACATCGCGAAACTCGGCGCAACCATCGAGGCAAATCCGCAACTCGAAATCACCGTCGACGTCGCAAAACAGGAGGTCCGGTTTGGCGGCCAAACCGTCAAAGTGACGCTTCGCGAATCTGCGCGCGACGCACTTGTCAATGGCCGTTGGGACGCAATCGGCGAGCTTTTGGAAGGCGTGCCCGGCGTGAAGAACCTGGCATCGCACACTGCCTATTTTGCGGCCTAACCCGTTCAATCTTGGTAATTTAAAAAGGCGTGAAAAATGCTGAATCCTTTTGCTCGCCGATGAGTCTTAGCGGGTGCTAGTACTTAAGCTAAACCATCTATGATCGAGATTTTCAAAGGAGCCGGCCTGCTGATCTACCCCCTTGGGGTGTGCTCGGTGAGCTCTGTTTATATCATTTGCGAGCGCCTCTATTCCCTGCGCCGCAATGCCGTCCTCCCGGACGATCTCGTCGAGGCCATTGTGCAGGGCCGTCCTTATTCCGGCGGATCTCACTCGGTTCTAGCTCGCATTCTGGATTTCGCTGAAGAGCACCAAAACGACGAGGGCGCGATGAAAGCCTACGCTCGTTTGGAGATCAACCGCCTGGAGCGCGGTATTCCGTATCTCGACATTATTTATGCAGTGGCTCCGCTGATCGGTCTAACCGGTACGGTCACAGGTCTGTTGCAAGTATTCTCCCAGATTTCCCCGGAGACGGGCCTGCCGGATCCGGTCGCGTTTACCAAGGGCGTCGCCCTCGCGCTTTCTGCCACGGTGATCGGTCTGTCCATTGCCATTCCGTCGCTTGTCGGCGGTGGTTTTCTGCAGCGGAAGATCGAAAATTATGCCGTGCGCCTCGACGCGTTGCTTGAACGCATCCATAGCCGCGTTCGCCAGAATAACACCCCGCAGCTCGTAAAATGAGCGGACTCTATCAGAAACGGCGCGCCCGGCCCGAGATGAATCTCGTGCCTTTGATCGACGTGCTCGTCATGTTGATTTTCTTCGCGTTCGTCACGATGCAGTTTCGCGCCGCCACGACATTAAACGTGACTCTGCCGAAAATCGAAACGGCCGGTAAGAGCGAATTCAAAGGCACGATCACGATTAGTATCGGTAAGGATGGTACGCTCGATTTTAACGGCACGCCCATCAAAGAAGACTCCCTCAACGCGATGGTGCAGGCAGTCCGTGCGAAAGACAAAGACGTCACCGTTTTGATCAAAGCGGATGAAAATGTCCCACTACGCCTTGTGACCCTGACGATGGATACATGCCGCAAAAACGGCCTGAGCAAGATCCGGCTGCAGTCGCGATAAGCCAGCTACGCAGGTGACCAAGCGGTTCGCGCAAAGGCGCGAAGCAGAAACCGGATTTCGAGGGTAGGGCTGGCCGCCGGACCCGCCGTCGCGGAACATGCTGTTCGTATTATCAATGAGCGTGACCGCCTACGACCCTTCGAAAGACATCCGCTGTTATAGGCAATCAACGTTTCTTTGGATCGTGCCATAGGCGTATTGATGTAAATTCATAACAGATATAAATTGTTGTAATAATTATCTTGTAGTTACAATAAGGCGACAAGATGCAAAGAAGAGAAATGGTCTGAAGGTGGGCCATGGGTTTGCGCGCCATCCGAGGGTAGGGCCGTTATCCCTAACGCCCTCATTGTGTATGCGCCGCTTCAAAGAGGGCGGCGGTTAAGGACAGACCGTCGTCCCGCCTTCTTAAATGCCTTGGGTTGTTCGAGGATCTTAATTCGTGTCGATTCGTGCAATTCGTGGATAGTGCCTGATGTCGAACCGGATGCGGGCTGAAGCACCGCTCTACTTTTGTATCAACAAAGTATCCTCGGTGACCTTGACCTTACCTCAGCGACCTCCGCGTTAAAACTCTGAACGCCTGTTTCACCGCGAACCGCCCGCCACCTTGCGTTTTCTATTGGCGCGCTTCGAAGAACCATTGCATCTGTTTAGCATGGCTTTGAAAATCCTTATCACGGGGGTGACTCACGGACTGGGACGCGCATTGGTTGCTGAATTTATTTCGGCCGGGCACACGGTGTTCGGTTGCGGCCGCAGTGCCGAAGGGATTTTTGATCTGCGCTTCGCTCATCAAGCGCCCAATTCCTTCGACGTGGTCGATGTCGCCAACGATGCCAAGGTAGCACTTTGGTCGGAGCAAGTTTTGGCCAAGGTAGGCGTTCTCGACATCCTGATCAATAACGCCGGTTTGATGAACAACCCGGCGCCTTTGTGGAAGGTGCCGGCGGACGAATTCTCAAAACTGATCGACGTCAATATCAAGGGCGTGACGAACGTCATTCGACACTTCGTGCCTACGATGGTGGAGCAAAAAAAAGGCGTGATCATCAATTTGAGTTCGGGCTGGGGTAGGAGTGTTTCGCCCGAAGTCGCTCCCTACTGCGCATCCAAATGGGCGATCGAGGGATTAACGAAGGCGCTGGCCGAAGAGCTTCCAAAGGGCATGGCGGCCGTTCCACTGAACCCCGGTGTCATCGACACCAGGCTGCTTCGACAATGCTGGTCGGACGGCGCCGGCAATTACCCCAAGGCCGAGGCATGGGCCAAACGCGCCGCTCCTTTCATTCTCAAACTCGGTCCCAAGGATAACGGAAAATCTCTGAGCGTAGGCGGGTTTGAGGACTGAATCGCTTCCAAGGTAGGGCGCGGTCCGCTGGACCCGCCGTCACGCAAAAGATGGAGACAGCAGTTGAACCACACCCCGCAAGCGCGGGGTGTGGTTCAATTTAAGATCATTCCGATTCCGCGATCTAACCCTGAACGCTCGACACGAACTCCCGGATATCCCGCACCAGCAAATCGGGCACTTCCAGCGCGGCAAAATGGCCTCCATGTAATTGCGGAGTCCAACGAACGACATGGTAGCCGCGTTCTACCCAACTTCGGGGCGGAAG
>WNFI01310633.1_pt1 | contig 11168 bp, 5 predicted proteins | sample 5400471 | NCBI WGS metagenome assembly WNFI01 (sample SAMN13153348, study PRJNA577476) | soil metagenome | isolation source: 100 cm saprolite on Douglas fir-dominated hillslope | place: USA:California | collected 2013-09-17 | reverse complement strand
AGGAGGTGCGCCTGCCGAAGAATCCGCTGACCAGCAGTCAGAAGCGGCGCGGTGAGCACCTACGCGCCCTCGTCTCCTATCATGTCCTGGACATCCACCCGATGCGCCAGGTCTTGTGCACCGAGGGACGGGAGGCGAGCGTCGGTTCCCGCAAGGCGCTGTATATCTGTCGTGGTCACTTCGCCTACTACCGGGAGCGCGGCCTGTTCGGGAAATATAAGGGGACCTTCTGGAGACCGCAACATGTGCGAGGGAGCGCTGAACAGGGCGTGCAGGTGAAAGACTACCGAATCACGCTCCCAGATCCGGCCTCTTGAGGCAGGTTTCACGGCTTTGCGACAGCGCTATCAGCCGCCTCATCATCGTAGAGAACAACCCCAACAGGGTGATCATCAAGCGAGATGGCTCGCGGGTGTTAAGGCAGTGAGCAAAAGAGCGCCAGGAGGGAGACTGTGCTCCTTGCTGGCTCTCCTGGCAAGGCCTTTTTTATTTCCGGGGTTTTTCGCGAGACTTCCATCAAGGCCCTTCCTTTTCTTTGCCATCGAAAACCTCGCAGAGCACCTCAGTGGCCTGTTCCTCGCCAACCAGTTCACTCAAGCGCTGATGGCAGGCATCCATGCGCCGAAAGCGGGCCGTAATGAAAGCATGTTGCGCGGTGCCTGAAGATAACCCGGTCAAAGCCCAGACGCTGGCCGCATGCTCTTGCTCCAGTTGTGCACGTAGGCGGGCGATTTCGCTTTCGCTCATTTCTCCTCCCTGACTAAGCTCTTCTTACCGACTACCGGTCAACAGGTTGGCTGGTGGCATCCAGGCAATCAACAAACTATAGTTTGATACATGCGCATTTTCAGCTTTAAAGGCTAATGCAGGAGGTCATGCGCATTTTCGGCCCTTTCACGACCAGACATACTCGAAGCAGACCAGCTTCAAATCCTCGCGCTTGATCAGGGCTTTCTGCGTTTTTTTCGCTTCTGGCTGCTCACCAGGACCGCCGATACTGAGAACGATGCGCACCAATGCTTCCAGATCGCGGTTCGCTTTGAATTCGGTGAGGGCTTTGCGCAACGTTTTCAGATAAACGCGCGGTTGAGATATCTGAACGCGCTGGAGTGCCGCGATGAGATCCTGACGTTCCAGCGTGAAGTTAGCAAGGCGAGCTGGATTGCTGAGGACGCGCTGAAACAGCGTGGCCAGTTCCTGTTGCTCTTTTTCTAGTTTGCGCGGCCCCTCTTCTGCCACGTACCGTTCGGTGGCGGTCGTGATGATCGATTCGATCACCTGCTCCTGCAAGGCAAAAATGTCTACCTCGCCCGCCCAAGGTTCGTACCGCTCGGTATCCGGCTGACACTGAATCAGGTTGGTGATCACGTACCGGTTCTGCTCAATGCTCGCCTCGCGAGGCGTGTCCAGTAAGTCAACGTAGCGCCAGAAGTGCTGGCGTTTGCTCTCTGCACCTGCTTGCCCTTTGGTTGTGAAGGCGAAAAAGAGACCCTTTGTGTTGGCACGCAACAGTCCGCTGTGGATGCCATCGGGCAAATTTTCTAACTGCTCGCGCATACTCTCCGTCAGGCGCTCTTTGAGCTGCAAGAGCAAAAATTCGCTACTGACCAGTTCGGCGAACTGTTCTTGCTCTTCCACGACCGTGCCATCTTCCTCAGCAATGCGGCGCAGGGTGTTGAAGTTCTGGGGATGGACCATCTCACCAAGCACGCTCGCATCGAGCATTCCGCTGCGATCGATCTCGTTGATCTTGCGAGTCAGGCTCTCGACCAGGCCAAGCAACGCTTCCAGCCCGGCGTCAGGGAACATATTGAGAATCCAGAGTGTCTCAAAGCTCGTACCGATGCGGTCAATGCGCCCGGCACGTTGGATCATACGTGTGGGATTCCAGTGCAGATCATAGTTGATGAGCACCCCGCAATCCTGGAGATTTTGTCCCTCGGAGAGCACATCGGTTGAGATCATGAGGTCAATCTCTTGCTCACTCCCCGCGATGTCGAGCCGGTGGTTAGCCAGTGGGGCGAAACGGGCCACCAATTCTGCCCGTTCGCGCGCGTCCGCGCTGCTATCCATACGCCGAATGTGGGGCGCTCCGGCGCGCATGCGCCAGGCGGCGGCCTCTGGCTCAGGCGCGCAGAGTTGTTGGAAGAGATAGCGCGCGGTATCTTTATAATAGGTAAAGACGAGCACCTTTTGTCCTCGCAACTCACCCGCGAGCAACTCTTTCAGGCTCGTCAGTTTCGCATCCTGCTGCGGCGTAATGGCCGCAATCTGCTGCCAGATCGTGCGTAAGGCTGCGATATCAAGGAGCACATCCCGACGCAGGCGAGCGAGATCATAGCGCGTCGCCTCCAGGGTTGGCAGCGTCTCCAGGAAGACGCGCGCCTCCTCACTCGTTGCGAGTTCCCCGGCCTTTGAAGACGGAATGGGATCGAACAGCGAGGGAGCAGCGATGGAACCGTTGTCCGCCTGCATTGTTGTCACTTCCTGGTCTGCGCTGTTTTGCCCATTCTTGCCAGAAGTGGCATCGTCTTCTTCGTCTTCGCCTGCCAGATAGCTCAAGGCTCTGCGAAAATCTGCGCTGTTGAGCACCTTGCCTGCGTCGATAAAATGCTCGCAGGTTTGCATGAATTCCAGTGCACGTCGCACACTGATGCGAAACGCCTCGATGCTGCTCTCAAAACGTTTGAGATAGCGGCTTTTAAAGATCCCGGCTAACGCGTCTTCGCGCCCTTCCTCGAAGACATCACGTTGCTCGCCTCGTTGCTTATAATGTTCCAGGCGATAGGGGGCCAGGCGTAGGCTCTCGATCAGTGATACAACGGTCTCATAGATGCCCTGATAGATGGCTTCCAGATTGTAGCTGACCGTTTTAAGCTTGCGCTCCGGCCAGTGGATCGGTTGCCCTTTGATCGTGGCATTGGGGTAGGCCTGCTTGATAAATGGGCGCGTGCGACGAATGACGACCTCTTCTAACAGATTGTAGAGCGCGATGCCGCTCTCTTGCTGGCGACTCTCACGCCGCGCGGCCTGGAAGTAACGCTGCAGATCGCCGATGCCAATGGCCGCGAAGAACGCGCGATCCCCGCCGGTAAAGAGGTTGACCTGGTGATAAAGATCAAAAATGCTGTTATTGATCGGCGTCGCGGTTAGCAAGATCAATTTCTTGCGCTGACCGCTGATCGACCCACGTCGCTCGTTCGCGGCCAGGATGCGCTCCAGGTTCTCATAGCGCTGCGAGGATGGATTGCGGAAGTTGTGACTTTCGTCGATCAGATAAAGATCGGAATCTGCAATGTCATGGAAAGCGAAAGTGGCTCGTCCCAGGCTTTCCTGGGAGATGATCTGGGCGGCGATACTCGCGTCGCGCAATTCATCACTCCACAGCTTGACCAGGGCCGCCGGGCAAATGACCACTGCTTTATAGCGCTGATGATAGGCATAATCCTCCAACAGCTTTTTGCCGATCCACGTCTTGCCCAGGCCCACGCTATCAGCCACCAGCACGCCATCGTAGCGTGCGAGGATCTTACGCGCCTTTTTGACCGCATCTTCTTGAAACTCGCTCAACTCCACTGCTGAGCGCGTGATCCCCATGCCCGCTTGTTCTGCCAGTTCCAGATCATCGCGAAAATACTCGAAAAGCGCTTTGGTGTAAATCTGATAGGGTGTGTACTCTTTGCGACCAAACTTCGAGGCATTGAGCAGCTCGATCAACTCGTCCTTGAAGTCACGCGCGGCCTCCCACTGGCCCTGATACCACGCTGCCAGTTCGTGCAGGGCCATCAGGCCAGGGAGATTGGCTGCCGCGCGCCGTTGCTCGTCGTTAAGTGTGATCAACTGCTGATGTTCTTCGTTCTCCACCAGTCCACGCGCCCGTTCCAGGCTCGTCTCCGTTGCGCTCAAATTAGCGCGATGCACAAAATTCAGCTCTTTGTTGGTACGCAGGCCCGCGCGCGTAAAATTGGAGGAACCTACCACCGCAACCAGCGGGGCAATGCGCAAGAAGCCAGAATCAGCAAAACACTGATAGCACTTGGCATGCAAGAATGTTTCGGTGGCCAGGCGCACCTCTACGTGATCATGGCGCAAGAAGCCGATCAGCTCCTCAACCAGGCGTTGCATGCGCTCGTTAAAACCGAGTTCCTCCAGGTCCCGAATCAAGCCATGTTGCAGGCGGGGGCGGCCAGAGCGCTTGCGCAGACCTAGTTCCTCACCCTCGTCCGGCTCGTCGCCCAGTAAGAGACGCACCGAGCCGCGCCGCTCTTTGCTCACAAGGCGTTGCATTTGTGTTTGCAGACATTCCCAGCCGCCAACATTGAAATACGCCGTGGCAATATCGAACGAGCGCACAGATGGCCCGGCCAGCAGCGTATTCAAGACAGCGCTCATTGTGTGCTGCTGATTATCGATCACAAAAGGGATGGTAGATTCTTCCATGCTTTCAACTCCAAGGTAGAGCAACACATTTTCTTCTCGCTCATTGCTCTGCGGTCTATTCTACTACCCACGTGTGCCTGGCTCCAGCCAGGAGCAGACCTCTTTTTGCATATCCGTAACCACCTGCTGCATCTCCAGTGCAATCAAGGCCGCAAGCTGGAACTGGCGGCTGCTAACGGCACGCTGAAAGCGACCAAACCCCAGCAGCATACACGCCTGGGCTTCCTGCCAATGCGTCCAGGTGAAGGTGGCAAAGGGCACATCGAAGCCCATTTCTTCCATAACCCCACACGCCTGCTGCATCTCGCTCAACGCGATCGATCCCTGTCCATTGTGTTCAGCCATAGATACAATCCTTTCTTTGCCCCGTCATATGCTGCGCCTGGTTGTGTTTGTTCAGTAAGGATAGGCTATGGGAAGAGTATAACATAAATTTGGCATTTTTGAAAGTGCTAATTACAAAAGTCTAATTACAAATTACCAAAGCAAATAGAATCCGTTTTATGGATAATAACGTTGATCTTCCAAATATGCCGGAATATGTTTCCATCAAAGAAGCTGCTGAGCTATTAGGCTTGTCAGCGAATCGTGTTTATGAGTTTGTGATGGAAGGGCGTCTTTCTGGAGTACGAGCAGCAGATGTCATAATGATTCCTTTAGAGGAAGTAAAGCAATTTAAAAGAGGATCAACCGGGCGTCCACGTAAAAATCAACCTAAATGGCGTATATCTTCCAAACTAGATGTGCTGTTGACAACTTCTATTTCTGTCTCGATGTACAAAGGCAAGCAAGACATTATGGACAGGAAATTGTCAGAAATAAGACGAGAAGAGAAATATATTTTTCCTGGTACAATAGCTCGTTATATGATTATGAGCGATACTATACCAAATCAAGTACAGATTTTACTTATTTGGCGTAGTTCTATAATGCCAAACAGAACAGATCTTGAAGAAGAGCTAGATATGCTGCGAGAAGAACTAGCTGATGTGCTGGATTGGAGCACAGCGCAGTATAATCATGGCAAAGCGTTTATGCACACTTGACAGAGAAACCCAAACATCTTATATTCCTCTATCTGCCTATTTTATTTTTCAACCAGCGCTCTTTCCTCTTCCGTTAAGCCATAAAGTCGATAGACAATCTGATCGATTATCCCGTCGGTAGCTTTTAACTGACGTTTGAGTGGCTCCAGGCAAGCTTTGCTTTGCTCATATTCTACTTCAAGCTCTCTGAGAGCCTGTTTAAAGCTATCCTCATAGAGCAGGCAGCGCTTCCGGTTTTTCCGCAAGACTCCCTGCATCTCGTCCAATGGCTTGACGAGTGTGCCTTTCTGATAATCGCCAGCGTATTCAAAAAGCGTGGTTTTGCTGGAGAGTGCATCGAGTCCCATTTTGCCGGTCTTTGGATCTGGTTGTTGCTGAATTTTGAAGGTACTCTCGATAAAACTGAGAAACCTTCGCTCTGAGGTCTGACGCGCTTCGTTCAAGCTCAACATTGTCTCTACCAGAATCTCCAGCAGATCGCGCACGACATCTGCGGCCTCTGGCTGGCGCGCGAGTAGTTGTTCAATGAAAGCGAGGATCTCTTGTTGCTCGCCCGTCTCCAGAAAACGCTGACAGATCTGTTGACTCTTTTTGCGCAGATCGCTTCGTTCATTTTTGGGGGTGATGGATTTGATACGACGTATGGGAGTTTCAACAATATATTGGGTGAAAAAGCGTAAATAGCCTCCTCTGTACACAGCCGTTTTACTGCGATAGAAAAATTCTATCAAAGAACTATTCAGCAAAGAGAGTAGGAATAGGTCATCACTACAGAGGAAGTATGTCGTATTTCCTGAGAACTCGCCTTCTGTACTGAATGCAAACCGGCAACCGTCAGCAATATCAGGGAAAAGGATCTTGGGTTTCTCGAAATCAGCGAAATATGCTATGTTATCTTGAATCTCATACCACTTATAAGGTCCAGGTTTTCTTCCAGGCCATTTCCCTTGTTTGCGTTCATCCCAATTTTGAGATCGTGGCTCTAATTGCTGCCTATATTGCGATAAATATTGTTCAATCGCTTTGTACTGAGTAATATCAATGCCGCGCCGCGTAAAAATGATATACTGTTCGTCAAATTCGTAAGCATAACGCTTAATATTCTCTCCAGCAAGAAAAGGCTTAATGATATCCGCACTTTTGGGGTCAGCATCGATCAATTGGTCTCTGGTTCGTTGATCTATAACAAAAGCTTCATTGTATCCAGTGACAATACCACGTCTGATTATGTCGCCAAACGAGCGTTGCAATGATGCCGTATTTTGGTTTAGCTTATCTAGAATTGCCTGAATATTTACATCAGCCAGCGACCAGTTGGTACCGCTAAACGCGCTTTCAGGCATTTTGTTTAATGCGGACTGCACAGCCTCATCCAGGCTGGCAACTCCAGAGTCATCTTTGAGGAAAGTCAGATCTTTAACCCGTCCATACTCAATGGTTGCATTATTACGTGCGGCCTTCTGAGAAAGAATAATAATTGGATATGTTACCACGTTGCCAAAGACTGGCAAGTCACCAAAATCGACAAGCTTTTCCAACTTCATTTGGTCGCCTCGAACCAGAAAAGCGCGCAAACCTGCGCCATAGTTGGCGCGCATAAACTTGTTCGAGGTAATCATGCCAAAGCGCGCCTCGTTGTGCAAAAGTTCGTGGCCACCACGCGCGATGAAATAGGTATAGAGATCGGCGATGCTACTGAAGACTGGTTTATAGAGATCCGCAAAGGCGTCTTTGTCAACGCCCAGCCCCTCCTGGCGCACGTAGGGCGGGTTACCGATGATGGCGTCGAAGCCACGTGTGCTGGCTGGACGCAGGCCGGTCGCGTCAAAGAAGACTTCGGGAAATTCGAGATCCCAGTGGAAGAAATTGCGTCCCTCACTACCCGTGCGAGCAGCGAGCTGTTGGGCACGCGCGAGCAGATCTACGACGCTGATCTGTCTCAGATCACTTTCACCGAACGTGAGCTTCTTGTGTTTGCTTTTATCTTTCACGGTGGCGAACTGTGCTGGCGTGACCTTGCCCTCGACGATTTCGCGGCCGAAGGTTTCGAGGGCGTTGCGCGCACCTTCGTTACCATAGCACTCGCTGAGCCAGAGATTGGCGAGCTGCTGATACGGCTCTAACCAGGCAAGAGCATCGTGATACTGCACGCGCGAGGCTGCGAGCGTTTCAGCGGTTTCATCCGCGCTGCGGCTGATCTTCTCAAAGCCTTTGACGCTGGCCAGGACGCCATACAGGTTGTGCGTCAGCAGGTTGCTGGCAGGCGGGCGGCTCATAAATTCCATGGTCACGCCGAGCAGGGAGTTGCCACAGCGCAGATGGTGGTCGAGGAAAGAGAATGGCGCACCCTGTGTCAGGCTGTCGATCCAGAGGCCGAGTTTAGCAAGACGTACAGCCATCGGGTTCAGGTCCACGCCAAAGATGCAGCGCTTCAAAACCTGACGTTTGAGCAAGTTGATCTCGGTTAAGAGTGACGAATCGATGCTGATGCCCTGAGCTTCGGCCTCAGCCTGAATAGCCTGGCGTATGTTCTGTAAACTCACATCAAGCGGGGTGGGCAACCAGTCACGCAGGCGTTCCACCATGTAGTCGGTAATGTAGTCTACCGCATCTACGAGGAAATGGCCGCTACCCATCGCAGGATCAAGCACCTTGAGATTAAAGAACTCATCGACAAACGCCTCGTGGCTCTGCGCGAACTTTTGCAGTTCGCGCTGCAATTCCTCCGGCGCTTTGTGTAGCCTCTTCTCCTGTAACACCTTCTGTTGATACGCATCCAGATTCTTTTTCAGCCGGTCATTGCGCTGCGTATCGAGCCGTGCTCGCAAAATCGGGCCAACTGTCTCCTCGATAATATATTTCACGATATAGTCAGGCGTGTAGTAGCTGCCGGTAGCCTTGCGCTCGTGAAGATCATTCTCGATATAGACATCGCCGCGCGTGTAGACGGGCGTTTGTCCGTTTGCGGGCAGAACTTTATTTTCGACAATGACCATGTCTTCAGTGGCGATGCGCAGCTTGAATTCCAACAACCCTTCGTAGATGCTGCCAAGCTGACGGACGCCCAGGCTGCGATAATCGATAAAGGAGAGTTTGTCAGCATCTCTGGCGGTGCTCTCCTTCTTCACGGGATCGACATCGCGCGCCAGTAGATCGAGGCCGAGCGCCAAAGAACGATCGGGGATCTTCTGCGTTTGCAGGAAAAGCGCGATCTTCTCGTCCTCATCCAGCGCAATCGTGGGCCTGTCCTCTGGGAGTGCGGTGAGGAAAATATCGCCGTGATAGGCAGGCACGTTCAGATCGGGATTCCCCTTATCGATGGCGACGAAAAGCTGCCAGAGATGATCATAGAGCCGACAAGCGTCCTCGCCAGCCTCGTACCCCTGCTGGAGGCGCTTGGCACGAACATCTCCCGCATACTCGCCCGCGATCCCAGAAATTTCCTGTTTCAGCGCCTCCAGGCTTTGCTTGCTATACCGCTCATCATGCACTGGCAACAGTTCACGGCTCTCGGCATACAGCAGGAAGAGCAAGCGATAGAGAAAGTTGAGTGTGCCAGTGAAGTAGGGGGCAAGTTCACGGTTGCGCTCCTCCTCGTGGAGAAGCAGCAGATCGGCGCGTAATAGGCGCTTTGCCAGCGCGTAGTCCACGAAGCCCTGGGCCAATTTGGGAAAGATCTCATCAAAGATGCGCTCTTTGAGAGACGCGCTCAGATCGCGGGCATAGAGTTCGCTGCCAGTCAGCACGCTGTCGAGAAAACACAACGGTGTGGTGTGATCTGGGGCCGGTTTGACCACAAAGGCCGTTCGCCGGAAGAAGAGCCAGAAATAGAGGAAAGCCTTGCTGGCTTTGTCCGCGTCCCGGCGCTCAATGGCAAACACGTCTTCCAGATCAATCTCATAATAGTTGGTGGAGCGACTACGTGCCTTTGCTGAATAGAGACGCCAGAGCTTGCCATTCGTCAGGATACCCCATTGAGCGCCTGTCTCCTTGATCTGCGCCACCAGCGTCACAACGGGATTTTCCGCTGGGTTCTCGTCGCGTTCCGCCTCTTCGGGCGCTAGAAAGGTCAGGGGGTCGTCAAGCAAGCGTCCCCAAGGATAGACCTGGCACACCACCCGTGTCTCGCTGCCATCTTGCTGCGCCACCGTAAAAAGATAATCATATCCTGCTGCCGCCGAGGGCTTAGCCGCGGTAAAGCCAAGCGCTTGCAAGGCCGGATCAAAAAGCTGCTCACGCATTGCTTGCTTACGCAAACCTGCATAGTGCTCGCTCGCGCCGCTGCGATAGAGCGCATGCAGCGCGTTGTATATCTGCGTGAACACCCCCGCCCGCGCGGAACTCGCCGCGTCTTCCCACTCACTGTTGTCAGGGAGGCGTTCTTTGAGATAATAATTAGAAAAGAGCGAGCGGTTGTTAAAAAAGACCTCGCGTGTTTCCGCGTTATCGAACGCTGTGCTGAGAAAGGTAGCCTGGGCGAGCACATCCACTGTTTGCAGGCGCAAGCCATTGAGCATCTTGGCCATCATCTGGCTGGGGTGACGACGATCAACGCGCTGTACACGGATGAATGGCTCTGTCGGAGAAGCAGTCAGATCGTCAAAATCGTCCTCCCAGATCGATGTTAGACGAAATTGGTTGGCCTGATCCGTTTTCTCCGCACGATCCAAGTAGACAAACTCCAGCTCGTGAAAATCGCGATCAGCCAGAATGAGGAGCAGGCAATTCACAGGGAGCTTCTTCATGTCAGCGACGATTTCGCGCCGTATGGTGCGTGTAATCTTTTGCAGTTCATAGAGATAGATATCCAGACGAAAATGAGCCTCGTCCTGTTGGTGCGCAACCTGGGTCACCCCAACGATTTTGTTCCGCAGGTCGCTGCGACTGTGCAGGCTATTGCGCAGGACTTCAGGAGATTTTTCATTGCGCTCAAGGTCAGTGGCATAGCCGAGCCGAGTAAAGAAACTGATCACCTGGAGCGGATTTTCAAGCCCGGCAATATCTCTGGCCTCAACGGTGGAATTCGCCTGTACCATCGTGCACGTTCTCTTTTCTTTCTCATTTTTGTGGGGTTCTGGAATCTCAGCCTAGCATGTGTGCTTTCGCCTGTCAAGGGAACTGCGGCGCGCCACGTTCGATCAGGCGATAGGCATAGGGGTATGCATCCGGGTTGAGCGATGGCAAAACGAGCAAACCCGCGCGACGACTCACGCGCCAGAGCGCGTGAAAAAGCACATCTACCACTGGTAAGTTGCGATATGCAGGATAGGGCGCGTGATATTTGTATTTGTGCAGTACGGTGAGAAGCTGTTCCGCAACTGCGCGCGTCTCACCTAACTCGCTGATAGCCTCAACGCAGGCCTGACATACTCGTTCTTGTGCTTTGAAGTGCTCAACCAGAGACATGAGCATAGGCAGCAATTCGGGTGCGCGGTTTGTGCGACCAAGCGCAAAGGCAAACTCCACGCGGTAGTACACATCTCCCTGCTTGAGCAAGTGCTCACAGTCGGCAGGAGCAAGCTGGCGTGCCAGGGTCGCCGCCACTTTGCGTCGCGCTCCGGGCATGGGGATCTTGTTCGCTTCCCAGAGTGCTCGTAGTTCTGGCAAGATGGCTAGTTCACCCAGCGCCCCCAGAGCCATCACCAGCGCATCACGTACCACACCAACTGGCTCATCGCAATA
>WNFI01130770.1_pt1 | contig 11168 bp, 9 predicted proteins | sample 5400471 | NCBI WGS metagenome assembly WNFI01 (sample SAMN13153348, study PRJNA577476) | soil metagenome | isolation source: 100 cm saprolite on Douglas fir-dominated hillslope | place: USA:California | collected 2013-09-17 | reverse complement strand
CGGGCGGGTTGGCGCTGACCGCAGGCACGCTCGCGCTCATCCTCGGTGGCGCGGCCGCGGTGGGTCTCACGACGGCCGTCGTGGTCAGCAACGAAACGACCACGACGTCCACCACCACGACGACGACCACGACAACGCCCGCACCGCCGACGACGACGACCACGACCACGACGCTTCCGCCTCCTCCTGCGAAGTGCCCGGGCTGCCCGCCTCTGCCGGCCATCTGCACGATCGTCTGCTGAGGTCGACGCGCCCGCGCGGATGCCGCATCCCTGCGGCGTCCGCGGTGTCGTTCCACTCGAGGCCTTGAAACGCGCGGGGCGCGCGCATAGGCTGCGCCTCGCGACCGTGGGACAAAGCGGACAGACCCTCGATGGTCCCTGAGGCTCCGCTGGAGGTGTCCCTCGTCATCCCGACGTTCAACCAGCGGACCCGCACCATTCACACCGCCCAGGAAGCCGAGCGCTGGCTCCAGGCACGACTGGGCGCGGGCGGCGAGATCATCGTCGTGGACGACGGCAGCACCGCGGCGCCCGTCCTGGACGCGGGAGACCTTCCTCCCGGCGTCCAGTTCCTCCGGCATCCGAAGAACCTCGGCAAGGGGGGCGCGGTGCGCACCGGTGTGTCCCGTGCCCGTGGCGCCTACATCGTCTTCACCGACTCCGACCTCCCGCGCGGACGTCGTCATCGGCGACCGCCTCCACCCCGAGTCCGACGCCGCCGTCGAAGTGGGGGCGCTGCGGAAGCTCTCCAGCATCGTCTACACCTGGCTCGTGCGTCACGCGCTGGGGCTCGACTTCGCGGACACGCAGTGCGGCTACAAGGGATACCGGGCGGACATCGCACGGGCGCTCTACGGCGCGCTGGAGGTCACGAGCTTCGCCTTCGACGCCGAGCTGCTGCTGCGGGCAAAGCGCGCGGGCTACCAGATCCGCCGGCAGCCCGTGCGCCTGGTCCACGACAAGGAATCGTCCGTGAGCCTGCTGCGGCACGCGCCGGCCATGCTGTGGGACGTCGCCCGACTGGCCTGGTGGCGGTACCGGCGCGCCCTTTGACGAACGTGACCGCCGTCCCGCGGGGCCTCCGCCTGCCCGACGCCATCACGGCCCTGGCCATCCTCGCCGTGTGGGCGCTCCTCCTGTCCTACTTCCGTCCTTCCCTCCTGCTGCTCGACACGATGACGGCCGGCGGCGACACTCCCTCCTTCCACCATCCCATCGAGCATCTCAAGAACGTCCTCCTGCCCGCCGGCCATCCTCAGGGCTGGGATCCCGGCAACTTCGGCGGATACGCGCCGTACCGGTCGTACTTCCTTCCGCCGTCCCTGATCGTCATCGCCCTCTCGTGGGTGATGCCGTTCAACGTCGCGTTCAAGCTCGTGACCGTCCTGGGCATCTTCCTGCTGCCCCTGGCCACCGTGGTGTGCCTGCGCGCGCTCGATTACCCGTTTCCCATCCCCGCCATCGGATCCGCGGCCAGCCTCCTTCTCCTGTTCAACCAGGGGAACTCGATGTGGGGGGGCAACATCCCGAGCACGCTGGCCGGCGAGTTCAGCTTCAGCATCGCCTTCGCGCTCGCCGTGCTGTTCGTCGGCCTTCTTCATCGAGGCCTGCGCGGCGGACGCCATCGGGCCGGGCTCGCCGTGCTGCTTGCGCTCGTCGGCCTCTGCCATCCTGTGCCCTTCATCAGCGCCGCCGCCGCCGGCCTCTATTTCCTGCTCGATCCGGCGACGCTGCGACGAAACCTCGTCTACCTCGCCTGGGTCTACGCGGCGGCCGCGCTGCTGATGGCGTTCTGGCTCCTGCCGTTGATCGCGGGCCTGCCCTACGCGACGTCGATCCATTGGACCTGGCAGTTCCAGTCGTGGATGGACGTGGTGCCGCCGCTGCTCGTCCTTCCCGCCGCGATGGCCGCGATCGACGGCATCCGGCTGAGCCGTACCCGGCGCGCGCCCGGAGCCGGCCGCTACCTCCTCTTCAGCCTCCTCGTCAGCGCCGCCGCCTTCTGCGCCGCGAACTCCGTCGGCATCCCCGACATCCGCTTCGTCCCGTTCGCCCAGTTCGTCGTCGTCCTGCTCGCGCTCGATTTCCTGTCCGCCTTCCTGCCCGCGCTTCCCGCGCCCGGGCTGCCCGGCCTCGCCCTCGCGGCGGCCACCCTCGGGTTCGTGCAGGCGGGCGCGGGGTACATACCGAACTGGGTCCAGTGGAACTACGAGGGCATCGAGAGCAAGGGCCCGTATCCGGTGCTGCAGCAGATCATGGCCGCGTTGAAGGGGAGCCTGGCCGATCCGCGCGTGGGGTACGAGCATTCACCCAGCTACGACGCCTTCGGCAGCATGCGGATCTTCGAGAGCCTGCCGCGCCTGGCCGGACGCGCGACTCTCGAAGGCGTGCTCCTGCAGACCGCGGTGACGTCGCCGTTCGTCTACTACATCCAGTCGCTCGTCTCCGAGCAGGGAACCAGCGTCATCCCCGGCTACTCCTATCCGGACTCCGATCCCGTGCGCGGGACGCCGCGCCTCGACCTGTTCAACGTGCGGGACTTCCTGGCCGTGTCGGGAAAGGTGAAGGGGGCGCTCGACAAGGATCCTCGCTGGACCCGGCTCTTCGCGCTCGATCCCTACGTGATCTACCGGCGCACCGATCCTCCGGCCGGGTACGTGCGCGTCCCGAAGTTCCACCCCGTCCTCATCGAGACCGAGAACTGGAAGAAGGACTTCCACCGCTGGTTCGACCGGGATGGTCTTCTCGACGTGCCGCTGGTCGCCGCGCGCACGGTTCCGGCATCGGCGCGCGGGTTCTTCCCCTTGTCGACCAGGTCACCGACCGACTTGCCGCGCGTGACCGAGACGTCGCGTTGCGCGATCTCCGAGAAGGTCTCGTCACTCGAGATCGAGTTCACGACGACGTGTCCAGGCGTGCCGCACTACATCTCGGTCGCTTACCATCCGAATTGGCGTGTCCAGGGCGCGGCCGGAGTGTTCCTGGCCAGCCCGGCGTTCATGATGGTCGTCCCCCAGCAGCCGGTCGTGCGGCTGCGGTTCGGCCGTACGGCGATCGATTGGGCCGGGATCGTGGCGACGCTCGCCGGCATCGGCCTGTGCTTTGCCATGCCTCGTCGGTCCGCGGACACGTCGCGTGCGCTGTCACCCGTCGCCGCTCGTCGCTTCCGCGCCGCGACGCGCGCCCTGTTGGCTTTCGCGCTGGTGGTGATCGCCGTAAGCGTCGTCCGCAAGGTCGGCGCGCAGTACTTCGCGAAGCGCGCTTGGAATGCCTTCGAGGCCCAGGACTATCCGCGAGCGCGGCGCGAGTACGACCGGACGCTCCTGTTCGGCCGCGGCCATGCCTCGTCGGCCGACGCCATGTTCTGGCGGGCGTCCAGCCTGTTTCGAATGGACGATTGCGCCGACGCCATCCCCGCCTACGAGGAGCTGATCGCGCGCGTGCCCGAGAACGTCTGGGCGCCCGAGAGCCAGTACCAGATCGGGATCTGCCAGCAGCGGCTGGGCCAACCGGCGGCGGCCGCGGCGGCCTTCCGGCGAACGGTCGAGCAGTACGAGAGCAGCCGCTGGTCGGGCCTCGCCGCCGATCGCTTGCGCGCGCTCGAAGCCATTCCGTGGGAAGAGACGCGATGACACGCGTCCTCGTCACGGGAGCGACCGGATCGAAGCTCTCCATCGCCCGTGCCGCCGCCTCCGGTCGAGGTCGTGGTCGGAGACGTGACCGACGGAGACATGCTGCGCGTCGCCCTCGAGGACGTGACGGCGGTCGTCCATATGGCCGCCGCCACCTCCGCCGGCCGCCTGGATCCTGCGGTGGCCTATCGCGTGAACGTCGGCGCGGCCACGGCTCTCGTGGGCGCGTGCCGGCGCGCGGGCGCGCGCCCGATCGTCCTCAGCACGCAGCACGTCTACCTGCCGGCGCCGGGACTCTACGGACGCACCAAGCGGATGGCCGATCGCATCTTCCTGGAGTCCGGCGTGCCGCTCACGATCCTGCGGCCCAGCCTCGTCTACGGTCCGGGCCGCCGTGGCGTGTTCGTCCGGCTGGCGACCCTGGTACGCAAGCTGCCGGTCATTCCCGTGATCGGGCCGGGCCGGTGGCGCCTGCGGCCGCTCTTCCTCGACGATCTCGTCGGCGTCATCCTGGGCGTCCTCGCGCGTCCGGAGCTGGCGGGCCGAACGTATGACGTGGGCGGGCCCGATCTCGTCACGTACGACGAGTTCCTTTCCGCCATCTGCGCCGCGATCGGACGGCGGTGCCGCACGGTGCACCTCCCACTGGGCCTGTCGTTCGCGATGGCCTGGACCCTGGAGAGACTCCTGCCGACTCCACCCCTCACGACGGACAACGTCCGTGGCGCCGTTCGCGATGCGCAATGCGATACGCGCGCCCTCGAACGCGATCTGCGGCCGCGGCTGACCCCGCTGACCGAAGGCTTGAAACGATCTGGCCTGGCGGCGTCACATGGCTGACCCAAGGCCCCTCCGCTGCGCCGTCATCGGTGCCGGCCGCATGGGCATGGTCCACGGCCACTTGCTGCAGGTCTATCCCGGTACGGAGCTGGTCGCGTTCGCGGATCCGCAGTCGGGCGCGCACGATCGGCTGGCCAGCCAGGGCCTTCGTGCACCCGTGTTCACCGGCATTTCCGATCTGCTGGCGGCCGCGCAACCGGAGGCCGTGTTCATCTGTACGCCGACGCACACGCACCTCGCCGTCACGCGCGAGTGCCTGGTACGGCCCGTCCATCTCTTCATGGAGAAGCCGGTCGCGACCTCGGTCACGGACGCGGACGCCATCCTCGCCCTTGCGCGCGAGCATCGCGTGATGCACGCCGCCGGCTACGTCTACGCGCACCTGCCCATCGTCGAGGAGGCGCGCCGGCTGCTGGCGGAGGGCGTGCTGGGCGAGGTCCTGCGCTTCAGCGCGCACGCCTACATCAGCGAGGTCTTCGGCCCGAAGTCGGGGTGGTTCTTCCAGCGCGAGCTCTCCGGCGGCGGCGTGGTCGCCAACATGGGCTCGCACGTGCTCTTCATCCTGGGATGGATGTTCGGCCGCATCCGCCGCGTCATGGCGACCACCAGCTCGCACGCAAGCAACGTCGAAGACTCCGCGCACGCGCTCCTCTGGTTCGACGGTGGCGTGACCGGCATGCTCGATACGTCGTGGAGCATGCCCGGCGCGCAGATGCTGGACTACGGGATCACGATCGACGGCCGGCAGGGGACGCTGGTGCTCGGTCGAGAGCAGATCCTGCTGCACCTGTTGCGCGCTTCGGGCGATCACCCGGAGGGCTGGTGCGAGATCCATGCCAGCGATCTACCTGCAGACACCGCCTTCGACATCAGCCCGCACATCGGGGGCGAGGCCTTCTATCGCCAGCTGCGGGTGTTCGAGACGGCGTGCCGGACGGGCCAGCTTCCCTTCTGCTCGCTCGACGAGGCGGCCAACACGCAGCGGATGATCGAGGGCATCTACACGTCGGCGGAAAGCGGACAGCCAGTCGAGGTTTCGTGATGGAGCTCGCCCTCGACCTGAGCCCGCCCGAGAGCAAGCACTACCGAAGCTGGAACGAGCGGCTCCGCTACGTCGCCCGCTACAGCCAGCCGGAGGAGATCCACGTCGTGTGCGAGATGGCCCGTGCCATCGGCGTGACTTCTTTGATGGCCGTGCTCGACGGTAGGACCGAGGCCGCGCTTCGGGAGTTCCAGATCTGGCGCGATCTGGCGATCTGGGCAGTGGTCCCCAATATGTACGCGTTCATCCGCGACCTCACCGATCGTGGTCTCGTCGGTGCGGCCCTCGCGCGCTTCCTCCGCCTGCGGCCCGGGGCGATGGTCGCCACGGGCGTCAACGCCCTACGGGAGCTTGGTCCGCTGGCACGTTCGGACTTCTCAGCCGGCGCGCTGTGGCTCGCTCAGATGGAGCTGGCGGCGGCGCAGGGACTTCGCGTCCGGCGCGTGTTCCTTCATCCGCAGCTGACGGAGATCGCGCTGGCGGGCCGGATAACCGGGCTGTTCACCGAATTCGCGCGACGCGCTCGATCTGTCGGTCTTGAGGCTGGACTCGTGACGCACAATCCCGTCGTCGCAGCCGAGGTCCTCGGTGCCGAGCTGGACGCGTTCGCGGCGATCGTCGCGCCCTGCAATCCGAAGGGCTACAAGATGGTGCCGGACCAGTCCTCGTGCCAAGCGCTTTTCGTCTCGGATCCGGGGCGTTTCTGGGCCGCCGATGTGACCGCCGCGGGCAGCAGTTCGCTTGATGAGGGGCTGGCCTGCCTTCGCGACCTCGGGCTCAAGCGGGCGATCCTGGACGTCCGAGCGTTGGAGCCTGCCTTCCGCCAGAATGCACGGCTCTCCTGACGTGAACGGTCCAGGCGCGAAGAGCGGGCACTTATTCGGCCACCGAGTCGTCGGCATCGGGCTCGCCCTCATCTTGTTCGAGATCGTTCTGCGCTCTCTCGCCTACGGCGTCCCTACCCTCGACCCGAGGCGAGGTTGGATCTACCGGGATCGCACGGTCCGTCACCTTCTATCGGAAGGACACGGCGTCAGCCATTGGGACTCGTCGGGAAACCGTGAGAGCCCGTTCCGGCCAAAGGCGGCCTCGATGCGCTTCTTGGCCATCGGGGACTCAATGACTGAGGCTCTCCAGGTCTCCGACGCAGAAGTCTTCACTGCTCGGCTCGAGCTTGCGCTTCAGCACGTCGAGTGGCCCGCCGCAGTTCTCAATGCGGGCCGGTCGAGCCTTTCCATCGCCGACTACATTGCCACGGCTCAGTCCGACCGCGACGACTTCCATCCGGCGTGGACGATCGTGCAGCTACGGCTGGACGATCTAACCACCGACTGTCGCATACGGGCGCGCACGCACTTCATCGATGATCGGGCCGGGCTTCGAATCGAGGTCGTGCCCCCCCGATTCGGCCGTCTCACGGCGCTGCTCTTCAAGCTTCGCGGCTGGAGCGCCCTGATCGACAGGACGATCGCGCGCGCAAGCGCGTTCAACACGGCGTCAAAGCTGCCCCCGATGTTTCGGGGCGGCACCAGCACTCCGCCGCCGGCGGTGTCCGGCGTAAGTCCCGACTATCCGATCGAAGAGGAGCTCGCGATGCTTGCCTCCGCCTGGGGTGGCCGCCTCACCATTGCCCTGATCCCTGATGCGACTGGCACCCAAGGGGACGTTGAAAAACGAGTGCTCGCGTACTGCCGCGAGCGAAGAATCAGCGTGGTCAACATGCGGGAGACATTTCCGCGGTTTGATCGCGACCAAATGTCACCCTTCGGATTTCCGAACAGCGAGTACGGGACGGGGCACCTCAATGCCCGGGGCCACGAGGCCTTGGCATTGCTCTTGGTGACGGAATTAGAAGGCCTACGCGCGCGTGGTCTTTTCTAGTCTTCGCTATCTCCTGTTCCTCGCCGGGGTACTGGCGATTCTCGCGCCGCGGTACAGTCACGCCCGAAAAAAGCTCGTCCTCTGCGCTGCTTCGTGCTTCTTCTATGCGGCGTGGGACCCACGCTATCTTGGCCTTTTGCTCCTCATCAGCGTCATCGACTATGCCTGTGCGGTGCGCATCGTGCGCTCGCGACAGTCCCGTGGGCGGCGCTTCTGGGTCTCGGCGAGTGTCGTCTCCAACCTAGCCATCCTTGGCTATTTCAAGTACGCCAACTTCTTTCTCGAGAATCTGAACGTCGCGCTCGGCCCGTGGGGGCTGACGGTGCCGTCTCTGCGCGTTCTCCTGCCCGCCGGCATCAGCTTCTATACGTTCAAGTCGATGAGCTATACGATCGACGTCTACCGGGATCAGATTCCGACGACACGCTCCCAGTTGGACTACACGATGTTCGTGACGTTTTTTCCAGAGCTGATAGCGGGCCCTATCGTTCGAGCGTCGGTCTTTCTTCCGCAGATGGACCGAACCATCGGTCCCACCCGACAGCGCTTGTTCGAAGGAATCAGCCTCTTCGGTCAGGGATTGGCCAAGAAGCTCCTCGTCGCCGACCATGTCGCCGTCGTCGCCGACGCGGTGTTCGCCGACCCCAGTCGCTTTTCGTCATTCACCGTCTGGTGCGGCCTCTTGGCCTACACATTGCAAATTTACTGCGATTTCTCGGGCTATTCGGACATGGCTATCGGAAGCGCGAGGATGCTGGGCTACGACCTGCCAGAGAACTTCAACATGCCCTATCTGGCCACCAGCGTCACTGAATTCTGGCGCCGCTGGCATATCACCCTCAGCCAATGGTTGCGCGACTATCTGTACGTCCCGCTCGGCGGGAACCGAAAAGGCCCTGCGCGTACCTACGCGAATCTCATGCTGACGATGCTTCTGGGCGGGCTTTGGCATGGCGCCAGTTGGAACTTCGTGCTGTGGGGATGCCTTCACGGTGTCGCGCTCGCTCTGCACCGCGCGTTGAGGACAAGCATACGGGGCTGGCAGATGCCTGACGCGTTAGCTCGCCTGTCAACTTTCTCGTTCACGATGTTCTGTTGGATTCCTTTCCGTTCACCGAACTTCGGCACGACGCGCTTGATGATCATGAAGCTGTTGGCTCTCGAGGACGGGGGCGGCCGCTGGTATCCCGAAGTACTCTGGTGGAGCCTGCTACTCGTCGCCGCCGGTCACTTCTTCGGAATGAAGCTCCAAACGCCTGCACCGAAGACCGATCGGTTCGGGACACTGTTGGACATATTCTCGATCCGGAGGATGGCGAATCCGATCTCGGGGATCTGGCCGGTGTTCGCGATGCGGAGCATCGCCGGCTGCTTTGTCGCGATGGTGATGCTCCTCTCGATCTACTTCTTCGGTGCCGCCAACGCCAGCCCGTTCATATATTTCCAGTTCTGAAGCAATGACGGTTAGCGGCATCACGAAGGAGGAGCGCCATCACACGTTGTACCCCGTGCCTTCACGATCTCCACAAGTCCGTTCCCGAACGTCGCATGGTGGCCGCTGTCATCGTCGTATTCCAAGGTCACAAAGACGGGATAGCGGCTTCTGGGCAGGGCGGCGCGATTGAAGATTTTGGCGCTGGCCTCGGTATCGGCCCAGGGCCCGATTTCAAACAGCCGGACCGGCGGGTCGACGTCCAATCCTCGGGGAACGACGAACTCGACCCGGACGTGCCGCGCGAGTTCCGACAGGCTCTTGAACCGTACATTGACGTGGCCGTCGCGGGCGACCTGGCCCGCATCAACCTTGAGCACTGCGAGAAGGGCCGGCGAGGCGGCGGCCGTGGACACCAGTGCCACCTGCACGGCCTGGTAGGCATACCCGTTGCCGTCGGTGTAGTCGACCGTCGTTGTGAGAGGCCACTGCCCGGGCGTGGCCGCGGTCCAAGGAATGTCGAGCGCCGCCTCCATGCTTTGCCCAGGGGATAGCGTCGGACGTGCCGGCGCTCTGACCTCATGACTGCCGAATCGAACTCCGGCGACGACCGCCTGAGCCGCCGCATCTCCGGAGTTGCAGACTCTGAGCGAAAGCGCCAGTACACCGCTGCGTTGGGTGGTCGTAACCTTCGTGGTGATGCTTATGCTGCCCGCCAACGCCGGCGATCCGGCGGTTATGTAGAGCGCAACCACCGAGGCGTGGACTATGATCGTCGCGGTCAATCGGTGGACATCTCGCGGGTTTCGCGTGCGAGTCTCCTGGGCAAGGCGCTCCGCGCGCCTCTTGCGTTCATCCCGAAAGCCGCGGTCGTTCGCGTGTTGCAAGGCCCTCTCGCCGGAAGGCGCTGGATCGTCGGCTCGGCGACACACGGTGCCTGGCTCGGCACCTACGAATACCGCAAGCAGCGCTTGTTCGCGCTGTCGATCCAACCTGGCATGGTGGTATTCGACCTGGGGGCAAATGTCGGCTTCTACACCCTCGTCGCGGCCGTCCGAACCGGCGAACGCGGACGAGTGTACGCGTTCGAACCCGTACCTCGGAACCTCGGCTTCCTGCGCCGGCACCTTGGTCACAATCGCGTGCGCAACGTCGAGATTGTCGAGGCCGCCGTCTCGAACGCTTCGGGCGTGGCTGCTTTCGAGGATTTCGGCGATCCGTCGATGGGCCGGATCGGGCCCGCCGGTCACCTGCAGATCCGGACGGTGACCCTCGACGAGATGGTGCTCGACCTTGGCCTGCCCACGCCGGATGTGATCAAGATCGACATCGAAGGCGGAGAGCGAGACGCGCTGGAGGGCGCCAGACGGATTCTCGATCGGCGCCATCCGTTGATCTTTCTCGCCACGCATGGCTGGCAAGTCCACGCCGACTGCTGCGCGCTCCTCACTGGCTTCGGCTACACCATGTCTGGCGTTGGCGGAGAGGCGCCGAACGAGACGGACGAACTCGTCGCCCGATTCGGAAGCTAGCGCCGCTCGGGAAGAACGGGAGACGTTGCACCTCGCTCGATCACGTCCGCGACGCGGGCCTTGTTCCGCATAGGGTCGAAGTGAACGCGAGCGTACTCCTGACCCCTCCGGCCTCGGCGGAGCCGCTCGCCGGGATCCGACGCCTCGGCGACGGCTCGCAGGAGTGCGTCTACGTCGTTTTCAGCGACCACCCAGCCTCCTCCGGACTCGTGGATCCAAGCCGCGGTCTCATTCTCCGCCGCGCCGATAAAGATCACGGGCCGACCGACAGCGAAGGCACCTTGGAGCTTACTCGGCACGATGAGGCCCTGCCAGCCACTCGAGAGACTCACGAGGTGGACATCGGCTGACGACAGGCTGGCGGCGACCTCCGTCGGAGCAACGGAGGCAAGGAGTTCCGCGCGAGCATCGGGATGCGCGCGCCGAAAGCGCTCGATCTCGGGACGCCGCGGACCGTTCCCGACGAAGGCCCAGATCGGGCCGCCGGGGCCAAGCCTCCGCGCCGCCTCCAGGAACTCTCCGAAGCGGTGGCCGCGGCCCATGTTGCCGGAATACAGCAGCACCAGGTCTCCCGCTGGCCAGCCGCGGGAGACTCGCAGGTCTTCCGACCCGGAACCTTCGGCCCGGAGCGAGCTCCATAGCGGTATTGTCTCGATTCGCGTCCCGTCGGTGAGGTACCGGCCCACGCGCGCAGCCATGGACGCGCCCAGAGTCAGGACGAACTCGGCGCGACGGAGCTGGAACCGTGCCAGCCAGCCGAGGACCCGTACGGACACCGCGCGTTCGTCGCGTGCCCAGTGCACCTGG
>WNFI01711294.1_pt2 | contig 11170 bp, 12 predicted proteins | sample 5400471 | NCBI WGS metagenome assembly WNFI01 (sample SAMN13153348, study PRJNA577476) | soil metagenome | isolation source: 100 cm saprolite on Douglas fir-dominated hillslope | place: USA:California | collected 2013-09-17 | reverse complement strand
TCCTCGCAGCTCGCGTGAATCGTCGCCGGATCGCGAAAGCATCGCCGGTACTCGGCAAGGGCCTCGGGCGCGAACGCCTTGAGGCCCGCGTGTCGAGTCCCCATGTGGCTCTCCATGTAGAAATCCGGATTGGCGCCGATCAGGGTCTCCGGAATCGGTTCGGGCCGCAGCAGGAAAAACCAGTGGTAATAGGCCTTGGCGAACTCGCGGGAGACTCGGGCATACATCGTGCGCGTGGGCACGATGTCGAGCACGACGAGCTTTTCCACCGAGGCGGGATGGTCCAGGGCCATTCGGTGAGCGACCCGTCCTCCGCGGTCGTGGCCGACAACGAAGAACGTTTCATGACCCAGGGCGCGCATCGCCTCGACCTGGTCCTGGGCCATGGCGCGCTTGGAATAATTCGCATGGTCGGGGAGCCCGTGGGGTTTTTCGCTGTCTCCGTAACCGCGCAGGTCCGCGGCGACCACCCTGAATCGCTTCGCGAGCTCGGGCGCGACGCGGTGCCAGATCGCGTGGGTCTGCGGATAACCGTGCAGCAGGAGCAGGGGCGGGCCCACGCCGCCATGGACGAGATTGATCGCCGCGCCGCTCGTCCTGATGCGCCTGCGCTTGAAGCCGGGGAAGAGCTCGCCGTTCACGAGAGAAATTCCCTGCCCTGCAGCGCGAGCAATCCCGATCGTCCGGCGACGCTGCCGAATGCGATCTCGTTGCGCGGCAGGTTTCTCAAGTCGAGGGATTCGGCAAGGGCCCGCATCGACACCAGATCGTAGCCCTGGCTTTTCCACCCCGCGAGCATCGCGTCGAACGCCGGCGCGAGTTTTCCGCCCTCGAGCTCGGCGTGGAGCGTGTACACGTGTCCCGCGGCGGGGCGCTCCCGGGTGAGACTGAGCACGTGGTCCGCGACGTTTTTTTTCGTGAGCCCGTTCGTGCCGATCAGCTCGTCCAGCGTTGGAAGCGTGGTCGGGAGCTGCGGGCAGGCGACGATCTCGGCGCGCCACACCGGGATGAAGGGGCAGCTCCCGCGGGTGTCCGAGCAGTAATCGAAGCCCAGACGCTGGGTCAGGCGCAGCGCGTGCAGATTCGTCTGCCAGCCCGCCGCGCCGTGCGCTCGCGCGGGCGTCCCGAAGATCTCCTCGAAGCGCTCGCGCGAGAGGAGCATCTGGCGCTCGGTCCACCGGGCGTCGGCATTGGGCACCCCGTCCTGCCATTTCACGTGGTCCCACGCGTGAATTCCGACTTCGAAATCGGCGTCCCGCACCCTGCGCATCACATCGGCGCAGCGGCGGCCGATGTCCGGACCGGGGAGGAGCGTCCCGTAGAGCAGCGTCGCGAATCCGTAGTGCGACAGCACCGAGGTGCGCGATGCCTTTCCGATGAAGCCGCGGCGGAAAGCGCGCTTGATCGCCCGCCCGGTGTGATCCGGACCGAGACTGAAGAGGAAAGTGGCGCCGGCGCCGTGCTTCTTCAGCAGCTCGACCAGACGGGGTACGCCCCGCCGGGTGCCGCGGTAGGTATCGACGTCGACTTTCAGAGCGAGCTTCATTCGACCAGCCGCCGCCTTTTCCGTAGTACTGCGCGGCGCTGGTACTGACGAGCTTCACCTTCTTCGCGTGCTCGCGGTATTCGGGATATTGCAGGGCGAGCTTTACCATCATCGCGGCCAGCTGCCTGACCGAGTAGTTGTTTTTCGGATTTCCGACGTTGTAGATTTTCCCGGTCGCGATGCCCTTGGGGTTTTCTATGATCTTCATCAGCGCGTCGATGCCGTCGTCGATATAGGTAAAGGCGCGCTTCTGCTTTCCGCCGTCCACGAGCTTTATAGGCTCGCCGCGGACGATATGGCCGAAGAACTGGGTGATCACCCGCGAGCTCCCTTCCTTGGAGGCGTTGAGATTGTCCAGTCCCGAGCCGATCCAGTTGAACGGCCGGAACAGCGTGTAGTCGAGCCCTTCCTTCATGCCGTAGGCGTGAATGACGCGGTCCATCAGCTGCTTCGCGCAGGCGTAGATCCAGCGCGGCTTGTCGATCGGGCCGTACACGAGCGAGGAAGCCTCCGGGTCGAACTCGCGGTCGGCGCACATCCCGTAGACCTCGGAGGTCGAGGGAAAGACCAGGCGCTTGCCGTGCCTGACGCATCCCCGCACGATCGGCAGATTCGCCTCGAAGTCGAGCTCGAAGACCTTAAGGGGTTCCTTGACGTAGATCGCGGGCGTCGCGATCGCGACCAGGGGCAGCACGGTGTCGCACTTGCGGACGTGATACTCGATCCATTCGCGGTTGATGGTGATGTCGCCCTCGAAAAAGCGGAAGCGCTTGTCGCCGAGGAGCTCGGTGATGCGGTCGGTCTGCATGTCCATGCCGTAGACCTCCCAGTCCGTGCGCTCGAGGATACGTTTGGAAAGATGATGGCCGATAAAGCCGTTCACGCCGAGGATGAGGATTCTTTTCACCGTGTCTCCTAGTGCAGCGGGATCCTGCGATCACCGATGCGATTGGCGAATTCTTGCGCGGAGAGCCGCCGTCCGTCCAGTTCCAGATCGAGAAGCTCCAGAACCTCTCCGTCGGCGCATGCGGCGTAGCAGCGGCTGTCTTCCGCGTACAGGAAGGCCGCCGCGCGCGCCGCGCCCTTGTTCGCGCGCCTTCGCGTCCGCAGCACCCGCAGCCGCGTCCCTTCCACTTCGGTGAACGCGCCGGGATAGGGCGGCGCGACCGCGCGAACCAGATCGTGCACCCGCTTCGCAGGCGCGCTCCAGTCGATGCGGCCGTCTTCCGGCCGGCGGCCGCCGAAATAGCCGCCCCTGGAAAGGTCCTGCGTGCGGAGCACCGCGCTGCCGTCGATCAACTTGGGCAGGCTGCGCCTGAGAACGCGCTCGGCGGCCCCCGTGACCTTTGCGAACACGTCCACGGCCGGCTCGTCTGCCAGGATGGCAACGGCTTCCTGGTCCACGATGCGTCCCGCGTCGGGCTTCTCCACCATCTCGTGCAGGGTCGCGCCGGTCTCGGCCTCGCCGTGGATGATCGCCCAGTTGACCGGCGCACGCCCGCGGTACTTCGGAAGGAGCGAGCCGTGCATGTTGAACGCGCCCCTGCGGGGAATCGCCAGCAGCGGCGCGCCGAGCATCAGGCGGTAGTAGAACGAGAAAAGAAAATCCGGACGCAGGTCGCGGATTTTCCCGACGATCTCGGGCGCATTGGGGTCATCGGGCACGAGGGTCTCGATCGAGCGCGCGCGCCCAAGCTCCGCGACGCTCGCGAACCATATCCTTTCGTCGGGCCTGTCCCGGTGCGTGATCAGAAGAGGCACTTCGATCCGCTCGTCGAGGAGGACTCCCAGGCAGCGGCAGCCGACGTCGTGATAGGCGAAGACGACCGCGCTCGTCACTCTTCAACCGGTTACGATTTGACGCTGTTTCGGCGGTTCCGAGACAGCGTCCTTGCGCTCCAGAACGGCCTGCACGAGGTAGCGCGGCCGCTGCCGCACCTGCTCGTAGATGCGGCCCACGTATTCGCCCAGGAGGCCGATGCCGAACAAGGTGATGCCGATCAAGAAGAATGCGATGCCGAACAGCGTGAACAGGCCTTCCGCCTCGGGTCCGACCACCAGGCGGCGGACGGCGAGGAAAATCACGAACGCCACAGACAATAGAGCTATCGCGATTCCCGAAAGCGAGAACAGCTGCAGGGGCATCACGGAGAACGCGGTGACGAGATCGAAGTTGAGCCTGACGAGGCCGTAAAGCGAATACTTCGACTCGCCGGCGGCGCGCTCCTGCACCCCTGATCTGTCATGCGGATGCGGGTGATGCGCTCGCGGACGGCGTTCATCAGCCGCGACGCGCCGCGCCGGAAAGCCGTGTCCTGCCGCTCGAGGCGTACGGAGCCGACGTAATCGTAGCCTTCGTCCATTTTGGCGAGGAGCTTCGCGATTTCTTCCGGGGGGTTCTGCAGGTCCGCGTCGAGCGTGACCACGCGCTCGCCGCGACTCGCCTCGAATCCGGCCATGATCGCGAGGTGCTGGCCGAAGTTGCCGTTGAACAGGATCACGCGGGTCACGTCGGGGCGAATCTCGAACTGCCCGCGCAGCAGCGCCGCGGACCGGTCGGCGCTGCCGTCGTTGATGAAAATGACCTCGTAGCTCGCCCCGAGCGCGTCGAGCGCCGGGTACAGCCGCGCGAACAGCGCGGGGAGGACCGCCTCCTCGTTGTAGACGGGGATCACGACGGAGACCTTCGGGGCGGCCATGTCAGGCGGCCTTGCGCCGCATCACGCGTTTCATGCTTTCGCACACGCGCTCGGCGTCGGCCTCGCGCATCTCGGGAAAGAGCGGCAGCGTGACCGTCTCGCGCGCGATGCGTTCCGAGACCGGGAACATCCCTTCGCGGAACCCCTTGTTGCGGAAGAGCGTGGTGAGGTGGATCGCTTCGTAGGAGACGCCGGTGCCGATGCCTTCCTTCTGCATCGCGTCCATGAACGCCTTGCGGGTGCTGCGCAGCGCCTGAAGCGGCAGCAGCACGGTGAACATGTTCCAGCTGTGCCCGGGGTTGTCGCGCGGCGGCAGGCGCTCGGGCGTGAGCAGGTCGTCGCCCGCGAGGCACTCGAAGTAGCGCTGCGCAAGCCGCGCGCGAGCGCGGCACCAGTCCTCCAGGTGCGCGAGCTGCTCCAGGCCCAGGCGCGCCGACACGTCGGAGAAGTTGTACTTGACCCCGGCGCGCTCGACGTCGCGCGTGCCGTCGGGCAAGCGCTTGATGCCGTGGAAGCGCAGCTCGTCCACGATCGCCGCCTCGCGCTCGTCGTTGAGCGCCAGGGCTCCGCCCTCGATGGTGGTGATGTTCTTGTTGGGATGGAAGCTGAACGACACGATGTCGCCCGTCGCTCCCACCGGGCCGCGCGAGCTGCGCGATCCGATCGCGAGCGCCGCGTCCTCGAGGATGCGCACCTTGTGGCGCTTGGCGAAGGCGTCGAGCGCATCGGGATCGAGCGGCGCGTTGTAATGCGTCGGAAACAGCAGGCGCGTCTTCGGGGTGACCGCGGCCGCGGCCTGCGCAAGGTCGATGTTGCGGGAGCCGAGGTTCACGTCGACGAACACGGCGGTGGCGCCGGCGCGCTCAACCACGTTGCCGGTCACGAAGAAGCTCTGGGCGGGGATGATCACCTCGTCGCCCGGCCCGATGCCGAGCAGCTCGAGGGCCACCTGCATCGCCGCCGTCGCGGAAGTGAGGGCGCGGACCGGCCGTCCGCCGAAGCGCTCAGACAGCGCCTTTTCGAACGCCGCGACACGGGGCCCGGTGACGATCCAGCGGCTGCGCAGCGTGTCGGCGACGGCGGCGATCATGGCCTCGTCGATGGTCGGCCGCGCGAACGGGAGGAAGTTCACTAGGAGCGCGCGACGAGAAACACGCCGACCACGATGAATCCGATGCCGGTGAGCTTCTGCGCGGTGAGCGATTCACCGAAGAGCATCCACGCCGCGACCGCGTTCACGACGTAGCCGATCGACAGCATGGGGTAGGCGACGCTCACCGGCACGCGCGACAGGCCCATGATCCAGACCACCAGGCTCACCACGTAGCACGCGACCCCGCCCGCGATGTGCGGCTCGAAAGCGAGCTTTATTCCGACGGGAACTATATTTTGGGCGCTGAACTCGAACTGCCCCACCGCATTGGTGCCCGCCTTGAGCAGCAGCTGGGCCGCCGCGTTGAGCAGCACGCCTGTCAGGATGAGAGCCCAGCTCGCCGCGTTCACGGTTTTCTCACGATCACCCGGCGCGGGTCGCTCGCGACGATCCGGACCTCGACCGGGTGCGCCTTCAGAAAATCGGCAAGGTCGTTCACGTTGAACATGGCGAACGCGTCCCGGTCGGATTGCCAGGCGCGCGCGAAGGCGGCAGCGTCCGGCAGGAATTTGCCGGGCTCCCAGGCGATCGACTGGGCCAGCTCGTCCTTGTTGCCGACCATGGTCACGGTTCGATTCAGGTAGAACGGCAGGGTGTGATCAAAGGTGTCCACGAGGTAAAAAGGAACGTCCGGTTTCACATCGTCCCGGATTTTCTGGACGACATGATACGCGGAAAAAGCCGGGGCAAGCGTCTCGTGCCCCGACAATACGATCTGCACCCAGGCGAGGCCCCCGAAGGCGAGAGTCAGTGCGGCGGCGGTGCGCCGGCCGCGCAGCGATGCGGACGCGATTCCCGCTGCGGCCAGCACGGTGCCCCCGGCGGTGAGCCAGGGGAGATAGCCCGCATACAGTTCGGGCGGGAGATCCGTCTTCAGGAGAGCCAGGGCCTTCGGGAGATTGGCCGAGGCCCAGAGCGACGCGGCAGCGAGGGCGATCCCGAGCAGGGCGGCGACCACTCCCTGCGCGAGCGCGAAGCGCGGGCTCGCGGAGGCGAGATGGATCCCGATCAGCAGGGCGAGCGCCGGAAATATCGGCAGGATGTAGGAGCCCAGCTTGGAGTCCGACGCGGAAAAGAACGCGAAAACGACCACGCACCACAGAAGCAGGAAACGCCGCGGCTGGAAACGGGTTTCCGGAACGCGCTTCCATGCGCGCCCGAGGGCGGGAAAGAGGTCCACGATCCAGGGGAGGATTCCGGCAAGCAGCACCGGCACGAAATACCACGCGGGCTGATAGCGTCCGTGCTCCCGGGTGGTGAAGCGCTCGAGGTGCTCGTGGATGAAGAAGAAACGCAAGAATTCCGGGTTGGCGAGCGAAACCGCGACGAACCACGGCGCCGCGATCGCGAGGAAGAGCAGCCCGCCGGACGACGCGTGCAGGCGACCGAGAAGTCTCCAGTCACGCTCGATCAGAATGTAGAGCGCCACCGCGCCGGCGGGCAGAACGATTCCGACCAGCCCTTTGCTGAGAACCGCGAGCGCTGCGGCGGCCCATGCGAGCAGCATCCAGCGGCGGCGCTCCGCTTCGCCCGCCGGGTCGCTCTGGGCGACGGCGAAGGCGAAGACCGATGCCGACAGGAAGACGCAGAGCGCCATGTCGAGACTCAGCAGGTGCCCGGCGGACGCGTAGATCGCGCTGCTCGCCGCGACTGCGGCCCCGTACAGGCCCACCGGCGGCCCGAACAGGCGGTTTCCGGCCCAGAACACGAGGAGCACGCCGAGAAAGCCCGTGACTCCCGGCCACAGGCGCGCGGCCCACTCGTTCTGGCCGAACGCGGTGAACGCGGCCGCGGTGATCCAATACTGCAGCGCCGGCTTCTCGAAGTACTTGTAGCCATTCAGGCGCGGCGTAAGCCAGTCGCCGCTCGCGACCATCTCGCGCGGAATCTCCGCGTAGCGGCCCTCGTCGGGCTTGATGAGGTGCCGATAACCGAGATTGCAGAACCAGCCGGCCGCAAAGACGGCAAGCAGGATCCACGGCCCGCGCCTGGAAATCGTCGATTTCATCCGAGCAGCAGAGCCGCGGCGACCCTGCGGTCTTCGGCGAGGAGAATGTTGTAGGTGCGGCAGGCGGCCTGCACGTCCATGACTTCCACGCCGACTCCGGAGCGTATCAGGGACTGCATGATCTCCGGGCGGGGAAAGCGCTGCCGCGCTCCGGTGCCGAGGAGAATGATTTCCCGGTCCAGACCGGCGAGCGCCGCCAGGTGCTCGGGCGCGAGGTCATCGAATCGGTCCGGCGGCCAGTCCGGGAGGATGCGCTCGGGCAGCACCACCAGGCTTCGTTCGAACCTCTGCCGGTTGACCATCACGTAGCCCTCGCCATAGCCGGTGATGGCGTTCTTGGCGGTCGCGGGATCGAGGTGCAGCTTCAAGTTTGCCGGTGCTGTAAGTGTCCGGTAACATTATAACTTTTTGCAGCCCAGCGCGGCTCGGAAAGCCCGCGGCACTCCTTAGAAAATCCCGCGCCCCATGAGAAAATTTGCCCGAATCGAGCGCCTTCCTCCCTACGTCTTCAACATCACCAACGAGTTGAAGATGAACGCGCGCCGCGCGGGCGAAGACGTGATCGACATGAGCATGGGCAACCCCGACGGCCCCACGCCCAAGCACATCGTGGCGAAGCTCGTCGAGGCCGCGCAACGCGCCGACACGCACGGCTACTCGGTCTCCAAGGGAATTCCGCGTCTGCGCCGCGCGATCTGCGGCTGGTACCAGCGCCGCTACGGCGTCGCATTCGATCCGGATTCGGAAGCGATCGTCACCATCGGATCCAAGGAGGGCCTCGCGCATCTGATGCTCGCCACGCTCGACCGCGGCGACACGGTGCTCGTTCCCAACCCGAGCTACCCGATCCATATCTACGGCGCGATCATCGCCGGCGCCGACATCCGCTCGGTGCGCATGACCGCCGAGGTGGACTTCATCGGGGAGCTCGAGCGCGCGATCGGCGAGATGATTCCCAAGCCCAAGATGCTGGTGATCGGCTTTCCGTCGAACCCGACCGCGAGATGCGTGGAGCTGGATTTCTTCGAGCGCGTGATCGCGCTCGCCAAGGCCCACGACATCCTCGTCGTCCACGATCTCGCGTATGCGGACATCACCTTCGACGGCTGGAAGGCGCCTTCGATCATGCAGGTGCCCGGCGCGCGCGACATCGCGGTGGAATTCTTCACCATGTCGAAGAGCTACAACATGGCGGGCTGGCGAATCGGTTTCATGGTCGGAAACAAGGACCTCGTCAACGCCCTCGCGCGCATCAAGAGCTATCACGATTACGGCACGTTCACGCCGATCCAGGTGGCCTCGATCGTGGCGCTGGAAGGCCCGCAGGACTGTGTCGAGGAGCACCGCATGAAATACGAAAAGCGCCGCGACGTGATGGTGAAAGGCCTGCACGAAATGGGATGGATGGTCGAGAATCCGAAAGCCTCGATGTACCTCTGGGCGAAGATCCCCGAGGCCTACGCGAAGCTCGGCTCGCTCGAATTCGCGAAGAAGATATTGAAGGACGCGAAAGTCGCGGTGTCGCCGGGGATCGGATTCGGCGACTACGGCGACGATCACGTGCGCATCGCGCTCATCGAGAACGAGGCCCGGTCCCGCCAGGCGATCCGCGGCATCAGGGAAATGTTCCGCAAGGACGGGCTGCTCAAGCCATGAACATCGTCCACGTGACCGATGACGCAGGCAGGGTCGTCGAGCTCGCATGGCTGAAGCGGGCAGAGGGCGTGCATCGCCAGCTTCGGACCGCGCTGCCCGCCGATTACGAGGGCAAGATGAAGCGCGTGTTCGCCGGCGGCGCGCGCATGTGCGTCGCGACGGAAGGGGACGCCGTGCGCGGCGTCGCCGTATACCGAATCAACGAGAACACCTTCGAGGGCCTTCACCTTTATGTCGATGACCTCGTGACCGACGAGCGGCAACGCTCGCGGGGCGTCGGCAGGGCGCTGATGGAGCATCTGCAAGGAGTCGCACGGACAGCGGGCTGCGAGGCCTATACGCTCGATTCCGGCACGCAGCGTCAGCAGGCGCACAAGTTCTATTTTCGCGAAGGGATGGTGGTGACTTCGTTTCACTTCAGGAAGCCGCTCGAATGAAGCCGATCAACGTGGGCCTGCTCGGCATCGGCACGGTGGGCGGAGGCACCTGGGCGGTGCTCGCGCGAAACCGGGAGGAGATCTCGCGCCGTGCGGGCCGCGACATCCGCATCAGCGTCGTCGCCGACAAGGAGACGGCGAAGGCGAAGAAGCTGACCGGGGGCAAGGCGCGCGTCACCGCGGACGCGTTCGAAGTCGTGCGCGATCCCGAGGTCGACATCGTGATCGAGCTGATCGGCGGGGTCACGGTCGCGAAGGATCTCGTCCTCGCCGCGATCGAGAACGGCAAGCACGTGGTCACCGCGAACAAGGCGCTGCTCGCGACTCAGGGCAACGAGATCTTCGCCGCCGCGCAGAAGAAGGGCGTGATGGTCGCCTTCGAGGGCGCGGTCGCGGGGGGCATTCCCATCATCAAGGCGCTGCGCGAGGGCCTCAGCGCGAACCGCATCGAATGGATCGCGGGGATCATCAACGGCACCTCCAACTTCATCCTCTCGGAGATGCGCGACAAGGGCCTTTCCTTCGCGACGGCGCTCAAGGAGGCGCAAAAACGCGGCTATGCCGAGGCCGATCCGACCTTCGACATCGAAGGCGTGGACGCCGGGCACAAGCTGAGCATCATGGCGGCGATCGCCTTCGGCATCCCGATGCAGTTCGACAAGTGCTACAAGGAGGGGATCGCAAAGCTCACCGAAGGAGACATCCGCTACGCCGAGCAGCTCGGCTACCGAATCAAGCTGCTGGGGATCACCAGGCACACCGCCCAGGGCATCGAGCTGCGCGTGCACCCGACGCTGATCCCGGCGAAACGCCTGATCGCCAACGTCGAGGGCGTCATGAATGCCGTGCTGGTAAAAGGCGACGCGGTGGGGCCGACGATGTACTACGGCGCGGGCGCCGGCGCCGAGCCCACGGGGAGCGCGGTGGTGGCCGATCTGGTGGACGTGACGCGCCTGCACACTGCGGATCCCGAGCACCGCGTGCCGCATCTCGCCTTCCAGCCCGACCGCATGTCCAGCCTCAAGGTCCTGCCGATGGACGAGGTCGTGACTTCGTATTACCTGCGCATGCAGGTCGAGGACCGCCCGGGCGTGCTCGCGGACATCTCGCGCATCCTCGCCGACGCCTCGATTTCCATCAACGCCATGGTGCAGCGCGAGCCGGCCAAGGGCCAGGAGCAGGTCGACATCATCATGCTCACCCACCAGACGCGCGAAAAGAGCATCAACACCGCGATCGGCAAGATCGAGAAGCTTCCGGTGGTGACGGGCAAGGTGACGAGGATCCGGCTGGAAGAACTGCAGTGACCGGGATTCGTTGGCACGGTTGAATCCCATGCTTTACGCCAGCACCCGCGGCGGGGCGAAGCCGCAGCCGTTCACCGACATCCTGCTCGAAGGCCTCGCGCCGGACGGCGGCTTGTTCCTGCCGCAGGAATTTCCGAGACTCGGTGCCGCCGGGCTCGCAGCCATGCGCGGAATGAGCTACGCGCAGCTCGCCTTCGCGATTCTGTCGAAGTTCGCGGACGATGTCCCTCCAGGCGACTTGAAGCGGCTCGTCGATGCGACCTACACGAAAGAGATCTTCGGCAGCGAGGACATCACGCCGCTGAAGAAACTCGAGCAAGGCCTCTATCTCCTCGGCCTCGCCAACGGGCCCTCGCTCGCCTTC
>WNFI01219203.1_pt1 | contig 11170 bp, 7 predicted proteins | sample 5400471 | NCBI WGS metagenome assembly WNFI01 (sample SAMN13153348, study PRJNA577476) | soil metagenome | isolation source: 100 cm saprolite on Douglas fir-dominated hillslope | place: USA:California | collected 2013-09-17 | reverse complement strand
AAGGCCTACACCACCCGAAACGGAAACACCGGCACCAACGCACCCGGTCGCGAACAGCAGGTTGCTTACGCCTTTTGCAATACCCATCGAAAGATTATTGTCGGGGGTATAGCCGCAAAATCCAGCGATGTAATGCGTCAATCCGATATCGTATACATGCGGGAAGAACCGGGCGAGCCGGGCAATGACTTCGGAAAGGTCATGCATGCCACGATCCTTGCTGAAGGGGAATTGACTGATGTCGGACGGGATGTCCTTGGGTGAAGCCGCTAACGATTTCTTTTCGCGGATGCCAAATAGTAAACTTCCTCCTTCCGGGCGGGTGTAAGCCTGGGCATCAGGCAATAGCACAATCGGCGAATTGGGGGGAAACAAGGTATCTTTTTCGGTGATCCAATATTGACTGCGCACGGGCCCCATCGGCAAACCGATCTCAACTTGCCTTGCCAGGAGCGGTGCCCATGCGCCCGTTGCAATGACGACAACGTCTGCATACATGTTCCCTTGGGTCGTCTCTACCCCTACTGTCGTGTCGCCGTCCATGATCAGGTGGGAAACTTCCGCATCCTGCCGGAAGTCGGCGCCTTGTTTTTTGGCACATCGTGCATAAAATGTCCCAAGCAGATAAGGATCACAAAAAGCTTCCCCGGGCAAGAATCCAATCTTGATGGCGTCGTCCGCCCTTAACCAAGGCGACATCGTATGCGCCTCGCCGGGTGAAACGTAGGATGCAGGCTGCTTGAATTCGGACGCCGCCTTCATGAGATCTTCCAGGTCATTCACTCTGTCCGGGCTCGCGGCCACGTGCAAAACCCCGGCGTATTTCACGCCCATGGATTCACCCAATTGCTTTTCCATTTCAGGAATGGCCCGGTAGGTTTCCAGGGAAAGAGGAATGAAATGTTTTTTTGACCGGATCCGGGTGATTAACGCAGCGGCACGGCTTGTGGCGGCACTGCATAGGGCATTGCGTTCCAGGACGATGATTTTTTTACCGGGATTATTCCGCGTATAGTAATAAGCGATAGCGCAGCCGAATAATCCTCCTCCGACAATAACGACACTCGCTTTTCCGGAGCTCATCCCTTTACCATGGTAAAGAAAATGTCTTTACAAAAGTAAAACTTTTGATGGCTTCAATCACACCTTCTTTGATGCCCAGGCCCGAATCTTTTATTCCTCCAAAGGGAGAATTTTCAATCCGGTATCCGGGTACTTCATTGACGTTGACGGTGCCTACCTTTAATCCTTTCACCGCTTTAATGATGTTTTGCATATTGTTGGTGACAATAGCGGAGGAGAGGCCATACGCTGTGGAGTTGGTTAGCTCGATGGCATCGTCGAGATCCCTGATGGACATGATCGGAGCCAGAGGACCAAACGATTCTTGTACGACCATCTGACAAGTACGAGGGACGTTGGCAATCACGGTAGGCTCCATGATCGCTCCCGTTCGTTTGCCTCTCAACAAAACCGTTGCACCTTGTTCCACTGCCTTTCTTACTACCATTTCCAGGTAGATGGCCGCAGGCTCGTCGATCACGGTTCCTACTTTGGTTTCTGGTTTCGCCGGATCACCGACTGTGTACTCCTTCGCCTTTTCAACAAAGCGTTTCGTAAACTCTTCGAGAATAGAAGCGTGCACGAGAATTCTTTTTACGGCCGTACACCGTTGCCCGGAATTGCGGAATGAACCTTCTGCGGCAAGCGTAACGGCAAGATCCAAATCGGCATCTTCCAGGATGATAATGGGATCGTTACCACCCAGCTCCAGAACTACTTTTTTGTAACCAGCCAGTTGGGCAATCTTCTTCCCGACCGCCACGCTTCCGGTAAAGGAGACCAGTTCTACGCGGGGATCTTTCACCAACACTTCAGCAACATCAGCGGTAGGTCCCAGCAATACACTCAGCATGGGACCTGGCAAACCGGCTTCATACAATAATTCTGCAAACAGGATCGCTGTCAACGGCGTTTTTTCAGAGGGCTTTAAGATGACGGGTGTTCCGGCGGCGATAGCGGGAATAATTTTGTGGGCCACCTGGTTCAAGGGGTGATTGAACGGGGTGATGGCCGCTGCCAGGGATAACGGTTCGCGGACGGTAAAAATCTTTCTCTGCTTTCCGCTCGGTGAAATATCACATGAAAATACCTGGCCGTCGTCTTTCAGGCTTTCCATCGCGGCGAACATCAGCACGTCGTGCGCCCGGCCGACTTCGTAGCGTGTTTCTTTCATGCATAATCCTGATTCCGAAGAAATGGTCTGGGCAAATTCTTCTTTTCTTTCCATCAGCAACAAACGTGCTTTGTCAAGAATGGAAAAGCGCTCATAGCGACTTAATGTATTGCTCCCCCTCAACCCGGCATCAATGGCAGCGAGGGTTTCTTCTTTTCCAGCAAGCGCTACGGTTCCCACGAGTCTGCCATCGTAAGGGCTTCGGATGGACATGGAATTGGTTGTATTGATTTTCACCCCTGCGATATAGCTGTGGAGATTCAGTGGAGCCTGGTGGGCAGGTCTCACATTGCCCGGTGCGGTTTGGGTATTCATTTGTTTGTAAGCGTCAGGGTTGAGTCCCGTTTATAGCAAAGTCAAAAATATCAAAATTGCGGGGGTCACCTCCCGCCCTCATCCTATATTTCTTATTCAATGGGTGGGAGATGATAAACGGTACCATCTCTTCGTACCGGCCACCGTGTGAACGCAACGTGCCGTCCAGCGCCTTTAGATCATGGTGTTCAGGAGTACGTCCCACGACGACATCGCGACCCGACAACACGACGAGGTCCCCGATACGGTCTTCCGGTTGTTCCAGGATTCTTACGGCCAGGTCCTTTTCGTAGACTTCCGTAATGCCGGATTGAAGGGAAAGCCAGTTCTTGACCGCCTGAATTCTTGACTTGTCTGAAATATGGACCACCACATACGACCCCAGGGCGCCGTGGTGCTTCACATACGGATCGGTGATCGGACATATAACGCGAAAACCGGGACCAAATTTTTCTGTCAATAGTGTTTCTACAAATAACACGTTGGGAGAGCCGTCCGGTTTCACTTTCGCATTCATGCCATGATCGGCTGTTGCTCCAATGATGGCACCCAACTTCAGTAGATTTCCAAATTCGGTATCCATGGCCTGGTAGAACGCCAGCGATTCTTCAGTGTCCTGGGCGTACGTATGTTGCATATAATCGGTGAGGGACAAATACAGAAAATCCGAGATGCCTTTTTCGATGAGCCGCACGCCTGCGCGCAGGACAAACAAACTGGCATCGGCGCTGTAGATCGCAGGGGTGGGGATGCCCAGTGTTTTTTCCGCATTTTCAATTCCGTGTGTCTCCAGTTTTGTTTGGTTTGCTTTTTCTGCGGAAAAGGCAATGCCTTTCAGTTTGTAAGACAGGATGTCCCTCAGTTTTTCCTTGGCGGTGACGACGCCTACCTTCCTTCCGGCCAGGGCGGCTGCGGCAAGAATCGTTTCGGCGCGGAGGTATTCCGAAGAATTCATCATCACAAGAGGGCAGGGCGCCCCGTGCCATCCCACGGTATCCCTGCTTTGCCATTTTTTTCAAGTTGGGCATACGGTCCTGCAGGAGCGTAGCATCCAGGTATTCATCGGCCGAACCATCGATACAAATGACTACTAGGGGTTTCGCGGAAGGCGTGAAACCGATGCCATTGACGGTAAATGGAGTAATGAGAATATTCGCCATAATCTAAGAATTGGATCAGGGGCCGAAGAAAATTTCAACCCACCCGACCGTGTTTAGCAAATATATACAGTTGTTTAGTATAAATATACAGTGGCCTTACCGTTTTTTGCCAACGGTCATCGGCAGGGAATTACAATCCATTGCCTGAAATAAAAAAATAAACGACCAGCATCTGGGCTTCTTTTTTACCGGCGTTGGATAGAGTATGACCCAACCGACCGTCAAAAAACAAAGAGTCCCCTTCTTCCAGGATGTATTTCTTACCATCGATTAGGTATTGAACGGATCCCTTCAGGATATATTTATATTCGTAGGCTTCTGTTTTTACCAGTCCTGGACGCTTTGCGCCCCGCTTCAGTGTCAGGCTGACGATATCGATGGGCAGGTTGTTGAAGTCTTTGGTAAGGATCCTTTTGTAGACAAAGCCTTTTGCACTTTCTTTTTTGAAGGGCTGGTAGTCTGAAGGTTTCTTGATCATCACCTTGGGAACTTTGGCCGAGGGGATGATGTCCTTGAAGAATTCGTTCAGATCGAGGTTCAACGCCCGTATAATACCCAGCAAAACAGGCAACGAGGGGATCGTCCGGTTATTCTCCACTTGTGAAATAAGCCCCTTGCTCACATGGGCTTTTGATGCCAATTCCTGAACCGTTGCATGCTTTCCTTTCCTGGCCCCTTTGATTTTATTGCTGATCTGTAGGAGAATGTCGTCTTGCATAATCACATAATAATAAAAAAATTTAGCCACAAAGGCACGAAGACACAAAAAATGAAAAGAAAAGATAACATTCGGTGGAAAAAGTTAAGAATTCCTTAATATCATTCGTAGCATTCATTTTTTTTCTTGTTCCACCTTGCATCAAAATGCACGGCGTATCGGTAAGATCCAATTCATTCTCCTTCTTATTAATTGAGCAAAACAGGATAAAAGAAGGGGGAGGCCCCTGAACGGCCATAAATCTAATAAACCGATTTTGTTTAGTATTTCTAAATTTTTATTTACATTTAATTAATTAACTCAACTTCCTTATTTCTTAACCCACAACCCTATGCAAAATACTTTACGCAGAAAAAAAGGCAGACTTTTCCCAGACCTGAGATTGGCCCTGCTTGTACTTCTCCTGGGGCTCATGACGGCGACGTCCGCCCTGGCTCAGCTTTCCGTGACCGGACGATTAACTTCCGGTGAAGATAAAAGTCCGATTCCCGGAGTCAACATTCTGGTAAAAGGTACCACCGGTTGCCGTGGGAGGACGCTCCACCATCGACGTGGCGCTGGCAAGCGATACGAAGCAACTTACTGAGGTCGTGGTGACTGCGTTGGGAATTGAGAAAGATGTAGCCAAGCTGGGTTATGCGACTCAAAAAGTGCAGGGGGCCGACTTAATTAAAGCCAGGGAACCCAATCCAATGAATGCATTGGTTGGTAAAGTAGCAGGCCTTACAGTTGGCGCCTCGTCGGAATTGTTGGGCAGGCCTCAATTGGTTTTGCGCGGGGAAACCGATGTCCTTATAGTAGTGGACGGGGTGCCTGTAGTTTCCGACACCTGGAACATCAGCCCCGATGACATTGAATCCTACACTGTATTAAAAGGTCCTAACGCCGCTGCTTTATATGGATTCCGTGGCAAGAACGGGGCCATCCTGATTTCGACTAAAAAGGGGACAAAAGATAAACGCGGTTTTGCCATTGACATCAATTCAAGTACCATGTTCGACAAGGGATTTCTAACCATTCCAAAAGTGCAAGATCAATATGGAGGCGGGGAATACAATACTTATCGTTTTGGCGATGATCAGTTTGGCCAGGTGGGAGGCTGGAATCAGAATGACTATGACGTTTGGGGACCAAAACTCAATGGTCAGTTGATTTCTCAATATGATAGCCCGGTGGATCCGGTGACCGGCATCCGGTCAGGCACGCCTTATATACCCAGAGGCAAAGATAATTTGAAGCATTTCCTTCAGACGGGGGTTCTATCCACGAATAATGTTGCCATCTCAGCCAGTACAGACAAATATGATATCCGGGCTTCGGTGTCTCATTCCTACCAGAAGGGGATCGTGCCTACCACCCGGTTGGAAATGAACAATTTCAACATCACGATGGGGTACAACTTTACGCCCAAACTGAGAATTGAATCGAATCTTAACTACAACCATCAATACACACCCAACTTTCCGGATGTGCAGTATGGCCCCAATAGTATGATCTACAATATTGACATCTGGGGTGGAGCGGATTGGGACATCAATGACTTGAAAAACAACATGTGGCAGCCGGGCAAAGTGGGGGTACAACAGCGGAACTACGAATACTACCGCTACAACAACCCCTGGATACTGGCACGGGAGTGGCAACGGGGTCATTATAAGACGGACATCTATGGATATATAGCATTGAAGTACACAATCACGAATTGGCTGAAGGCGTCCGTTCGCTCGCAAATCACCAGTTGGGATATGTTGCGGACTGAAAAATTCCCCTACTCTGCCGATGTGTACGGTCGCGAGCAAAAGCAAGGCGATTACCGCGAGGACAGGCGCAACTTGTTTGAGAACAACACCGACATTTTGTTCAACATCAATAAAGACCTGGGTTCCAATTTTAACATCTCCGGATTGGTTGGCGCCAATTTGCGGACTTATTCGTTCAACTCGTCCTATGCTACAACAGATTATTTGAACGTTCCCGGTGTGTACAACTTCGCTAATTCAAAGAACCCGGTAAAAGTGTACAATTATACTGCACCCATGCAGGTGGGAAGCGGATATTATTCGTTCGATTTTGGCTTTAAGAATTATCTAACACTTTCCACAACCGGCCGGTATGACAAATTTTCCACATTCTACTCCGGCTATAATACGGGATTCTATCCCTCTGCGGCACTCAGCGCAGTGATCAGCAATATGGTAAAACTTCCTGATGTGATTTCCTTCCTAAAGGTAAGAGCCTCCTATGCCAATGTGAAAAGCGGATTTACACAATCCACGATTGCACCGGCCTATGTTTATTCGGGCAGCCCGATTGGTTATGGCTCTACTTACTCATCGGCCTATGACGGGCCCAACTACAACAGTAACAGCTACACGATCTCGAAACCTTACAACAATATAGGGGCAGCCTACTACACCACGGTGGAAGCAAACACAAGGTTAAAGCCGAGTGCAAATTCTTCCAAAGAAGCGGGAGTGGATGTAAAGTTCCTTGAAAACCGGCTGGGACTTTCCGTAACCTATTTTGACGCCATCAATGGGCCCGGCATTGTCACCTCGCAGTGGTCAGAGGCATCCGGTTTCATCGGTGGTACGATCAATGGTGTTAAGAAAGAAAAAAAAGGGTGGGAGGTTTCGCTGAGCGGAACTCCTGTTAAAACAGCGAGTGGACTCACCTGGGATGTGTTGGTTAACTGGTCGACCTACGTTGAACGGTACAAGGAATTTTACAATGGCTTGCAAGTCTTGAACGGACAATTCCTGAATGCCGACAGCCGCATAGATTACAAGGTAGGTGACCGCACGGACAACTTTTACGGGTACAAATTCTACAGGGACCCAACCGGCCAGATCATTCACGAGAGTTCGGGCCTCATTCTAAGAGATAATAGGAAGGCACAGCTTATGGGCCATATGAACCCTGATTATGTTTGGTCCATTATCAATACCATTTCGTACAAGAGCTTTGCGCTGAATTTCCAATTTGACGGTCGGGTAGGCGGCGTGGCAAATGATTATGTCTACTATAAGCAGCTCCAGGGCGGCCGCGGTATAGAAACGGTACAGGGCGCCTATGGTGCAGCCAGGCTTGCCGAATTCAATGCGAACCCGAATAATGATCCTTCTGTATACACAACGACGTACACGGGCAACGGTGTAGTCATTGCTTCAGGAGTACCTGTTTATGCCAATGGACAAATCACCAACATGAATGAGTTGACCTTTGCACCCAACACAAACAAGCAGTACTTGCAGGATTATATCAACCGGGAAGTGGGCTTTGACGAGCGCATCATGATTAGCACATCCTTTGCCAAGCTCAGACAACTCATGCTTACTTACCATCTTCCTTCTGGTGCATTACAGCGTATGGGGATCCGTCAAGCAAGCGTTTCTCTGGTAGGCCGCAATCTGCTTTATTTTGCCAAGCGTAGCGATATGGACCTGGATCAGTTCATCGGCACCAACCTGGGCGCCCAACTTTTACAGTCGCCTACCCTCAGACGATATGGCGTCAATATTAATCTAACTTTTTAACCGGCAAACGAAAATGAAAACACATACAAAGATTATAACTGCGGTACTGGCGATCATCCTGTTAGGAAGTTGCCAGGATTACAACCAGTTGGTAAGAAACCCCAACCTGCCGCTGACTTCCCCACCGTCCCTGTTATTTACCGGGGTCTTGAATAGCATGAATGACGACAATGCATGGGATGGTTTTTTAGGCTCCATGAATTCCAACCAGTTTTGGATCAGTACCTACACGTATTACGGAACTAACAACTACGATCAGGGCCCCTTCATCGGAGGCAGCTTTAATTATTACGCCACAATGCAAAACGTGATACAGATGGAAGCAGAGGCTAAAAAAGCAGGGGCTCCTGACCCCAACCCGTATTCATCGTTGGGTAAGTTTTTCAGGGCCTATTATTACAACCTGATGTCCCAGAAGTACGGTGATTTGCCGCAATCCGAGGCCCTTCAGGGGGCTGCCAAAACTGCGCCGGTTTACGATTCGCAGCATGATATTTATGTGCAGATCCTGAAGTGGCTGGACGATGCGAATACCGAATTGGGCGCTATGGTGGCAGCACCAGGCTCTATTTCTTTGCCCCTGACCGGAGACATTTATTTGGGCAACGATCTTAGCAAATGGCAGAAGGTGGTTAATACATTTACCCTCCGTGTGCTGGTCAGTCTCAGCAAAAAATCTGGCGACGCCACGTTGAATGTTCTACAAAAGTTTGCTGCCATTGTTAACACCCCTGCGAAATATCCGCTGATGGCCGGGCTGGACGACAATCTCCAGTATCACTTCAATGCTCAATTCAACAATTATCCAAAGAATCCCGGCAATATTGGGTTCAATATCAGCAGGGAAAATGTTTCCAAGACGTTCCTCGACATTACCACCTCGCTCAATGATCCTCGCACGTTCGTCACATCAACCCCGGCGCCGGTACAGATAACGGCTGGGAAGCTTTACACGGATCAGGCGGCCTATGTTGGTGCCAACCCGGGCGATGATATGGGTACATTAGGGGGAGGCGCCCAGTCTGGCAATTATTCCTATGTGAACGGTTTGAGGTACTATACGACCTACGACGGATCCAATGCAGAGCCGGCCATTATTATCGGCTATTCCGAAATGTGTTTCAATATTGCCGAAGGCATCAATCGCGGCTGGACAGCGGGGTCTGCGGCCACTTGGTATACAAATGGAATTCAGGCAGCATTTGCACACCTCGGTTTAACTCAAAATGGGAAAATTACCGTGGCCGACTTTCATCTAACTCCATATGGCACGGTGAATGTTGATATTGCCGGCTATCTGGCGCAGCCCTCTGTTGCCTACAGTGGAACTCCTGCTACGGGCCTGAACCAGATATTGACTCAGAAATATCTCGCCTTCTGGCAGAACTCGAATTGGGAAGCATTTTTTAATCAGCGCAGGACAGGTGTGCCCACTTTCTTAACAGGGCCCGACAACCTAAACGGTCTACTTTGGATCAATCAGTAACGTTTCAGGTTTACTATTTTGAATTACACCCGGAGTCTCCGATTCCGGGTGTTTTCTTAAAAGGGTCTCTGGAACCTGCCGGACTCGAAACACCAGTTAATTCCTTTGTGAACCTTGTGAAACCTTTGCGCTCCTTGTGTTAAAATGCATTTAACCACAAAGCCCACGAAGGGTTCACAAAGCGCACAATGAAGTAGCCTGAAAATAGTATGACCAAATGAAAAAACTATTATTCATCGTTGCTTTAATTTTCATCCACACTAATTTAGTTGGACAAAAGGCGACAAAAACTGAAAACCTGATCCTGATCACGCTTGATGGGATGCGCTGGCAGGAAGTCTTTGGCGGTGCAGAAGCGAGGTTAATTCGCAACAACAAGTTTGTGGATGACACCACCGCAATAAAAAAAATATTCTGGACCCAAACTCCGGGTGACCGGCGCGAAATGCTGATGCCGTTCTTCTGGCACGTTATCGGTAAGCAAGGTCAGCTTTATGGCAATCGGAACCTGGGCAATAAGGTGAACACAGCCAACACGATGTGGTTCTCCTATCCGGGGTATAATGAAATCCTCACCGGTTCGGCCGACGACGAACACGTTACGAGCAACGATGCCATAGACAATCCAAACAAAAATGTACTCGAGTTCATAAATCAGCAAAAGGGTTGGAAGGGCAAAGTTGTGGCTTTCACGTCCTGGGAAACCTTTCCATGGATCATCAATACGAAACGCAATGGGATTCCTGTAAATGCCGGACGGATGAAAGCCGAGTCCAATCCCAATGAAAAAGAAAAGCTGATGAACGAATTGCTATTTCAATTGCCGGACATCACGGGGGGTACGCGCCTCGACGGGCTCACGTTTCATTACGCCTTTGAATACCTGAAGAAAAATAAACCCAGGGTTTTATACCTTGCCTTTGATGAGACCGACCACTTTGCACATGAAGGGCAATACGATCGCTACCTTGCGTCAGCGCACTACATCGACGGATTTATCCAGACCTTGTGGGATTGGGCGCAATCGCAACCGGAATACAAAGACAAAACGACCCTGATAATCACAGCAGACCACGGACGCGGAAATAAAAATGAAGAGGATTGGAGGCACCACGGCAGCAAAATGCCTGATGCGGACCAGATTTGGATAGCCATTTTAGGCCCGGATACGCCGGCCCTTGGGGAAATGAAAAAGGAACAGCAACTTTACCAGAACCAGCTGGCAAAGACACTCGCTGCTTTTCTTGGTTTTGATTATGCCGGTGAAGGAAAAAAGGCAGGCGACGCAATTCATTAGCCGCTTATTTAAGTAAGAGCCTATAATGCTTTTGCCACGCCTGCGTGGCTATCGATTTTTGCTCCTCGTATGTTTTGAATTTCCTTCGTGTCTTCGTGCCTTTGTGGCAACACAGGAGACACGAAGGCAGAAAGTTTTATTTATTGATCTTTAGAGTATGAACGATTCGGCATCGCGGGTGGAGGGTGACATTAACCTTTCTCCATCGCGGAAAGAATGGCTTGATAGCATCCGGCATGAACAAACTCTCCATTATCTGGAGGAAGATGCCCGCTATTTTTTTCACCAATCCATGTCGACTCCCTGCCTCGATGTGCTGGAGTCCTGTGAGGGGATTTACCTTACCGACATCCGGGGCAAGCGGTATATGGACTTCCATGGCAACAATGTGCATCAGCTAGGATACAAGAATCCGTACCTCG
>WNFI01665146.1_pt1 | contig 11171 bp, 9 predicted proteins | sample 5400471 | NCBI WGS metagenome assembly WNFI01 (sample SAMN13153348, study PRJNA577476) | soil metagenome | isolation source: 100 cm saprolite on Douglas fir-dominated hillslope | place: USA:California | collected 2013-09-17 | reverse complement strand
TCCACCTCGACCGAACCCTGGTTGGCGGAGGGCGAGATGCGCGAGACCTTGCCCTGCACGACGCCGTTGCGCGTGTCGACCGAAGCCGCGAGGCCCAGCGCCAGGTCGCGCGCCTGCGTCTCGGGTATGCGCAGCACCGCTTTGAGCTTCTCGGGCTGCACCACCTTGGCGAGCAGCGCGCCCGGCGTGACCCACTGGCCCAGCTCCAGCGGCAACTCCGAGAGCACGCCCTTCTCCACCGAGCGCACCTTCATCGACTCCACCTGCTTGCGGCGGAACGCCACCACCGCCTTCAGCCGCTCGATCTGCTCCGCTTGCGCGGCCACCACTTCCTTGCCGCTGCCGGAGACGACAGAGAGCCGCCGCTTCTCCAGCGCCAGCCTCTGGGAGAGCTCCGTCGCCCTTTCGATCTGCTGGTTCGCCTCGACGCCGCTGATGACGCCGTCGTGGGCAAGCTTGGTGTCGGCCTTTGCGCGGCGCTCCGCATCGGCGGCCTGCGCTTCCAGGGTGGCCAGGCCCGATTTGGTGACCAGCTCGCTGCCGCTCGCGGTGGCGCGCAGGTTGATCAGGTCCGCCTTGGCCTGCGCGAGTTGCCGCTCGGCGTCGAGCGCCTGCAGCATCACGTCCGGGTTCGACAGCTCGAGCAGCACGGTGTCCGCCTCGACCAGCGCGCCCGGCCGCAGCGGAATGCGCTCGACGCGCCCCGCGGTGTCGGCCGTGATGAGGCGGATCTGCTCGGGCACCAGCGTGCCGGGGCCCTTCACCTCGCGCAGCATGGGGCCGCGCTTGACGATGTCGGTCCAGAGCGCGGCGCGATCGACGACCGGCGCCGCGGACCGCAGGCGCGAGAGGGCAACCGTGACCAGGACGAGCACCAGCACGCCGGCGGCCGCGCCCAGCCAGCGCCACCGCTTGCTGCGCGGCTGGCGCGGGATGTCGACGATGCTCGCTTGGCGCTGTGGCTCGGCCATGGCGGACCAGAGAGCGAAGTTCGTGCCAATCCGCGCAGCAGGGGAGCCGGCGGGCCGGGTGCCCGCTTTTGGGACGGGCGGTCCCGCGGCCGCACAGGCCTCCGCGAAGCGCGCCTGATTCTGCAGTGAAGGAATGGCATCCATTTCGCTTCTCCCGGGAGCATGGACAACCTGCGTCTTGCGGCACGGGCGCTGCTTCGCGCTCCCGGATTCACTGCCAGCGCCGTGCTCGTGCTCGCGATCGGAGTGGGCGGGAGCACCGCCGTCTTCAGCGTGCTGCGCGGCGTGGTGCTTCGGCCGCTGGGAATGCCCAATCCCGAGGAGCTGGTGCGGGTGTACGAGCGTCCGGCCGGACTGGACGCTCGCTGGCCCTTCTCGGGCCCCGACTATTTCGACCTGGCAAAGGAGAGCAGCGCCTTTGCCTCGGTGGCCGGCATCCGCGCCGACCGGCAGACGCTCACCGGCCACGGGTCGCCGGTGCAGCTGCGGGTCGCCCGGATCACTTCCAGCTTCTTCGCCACGCTGCGGGTCTTCCCCGCCTTCGGGGGCGGGCCCGGCGTGGACGAGGACATCGCCGGCGGTCCGCGGACGGCGATCCTGACCGACGGCTTCTGGCGCCGCGAGTTCGGGGCCGATCGCGCCGTGGTGGGGCGCACCCTGGTCCTCGATGGACGCACGTACAGCATCGGCGGCGTGATGCCGGCGGACTTCCATTTTCCGCTGCTCCGCCAGGCAGAGGTGCTGATCCCGCTCGCGCTCCAGGGCTTCGAGAAAGACTTTCGCGGAACGAACTGGCTTACGGCCGTCGCCCGGTTGAAGCCAGGCCTCGGCGTGCGCGGGGCGCAGGCCGACCTCGACGTGCTGGCCCCGCGCATCCACGCGCGCATCGGCGAGCACGACGGCTGGCGAATGGAGGCGCAGCCGCTGCTCGAAGATCTGGTCGGGCCGGTGAAGCCGGCGCTGACAGCGCTGTTCGGTGCGGTGCTGCTCGCGCTGCTCATCGCCTGCGCCGACCTGGCGAGCCTCTTGCTCGCACGCGGAATGGCCCGGCAGCGCGAGCTGGCGATCCGCGCCGCGCTGGGCGGCGGCCGCGGGGAACTGGTGCGCCAGCTGCTCACCGAGGCGCTGCTGCTCGCCGTTCTCGGCGGAGGGCTTGCGCTTCTCCTCGCTCCCTGGGCGCTGAGCGCTCTCTTGAAGCTGGCGCCACCGGACCTGCCGCGCCTCGAGGAAGTCCACCTCGACGGCGCGGTGCTCGCGTTCGCGCTCGTCGCGTCGATCGGCGCGGGGCTCGTCGCCGGCCTCGTGCCTGCGCTGCAAGTCACCCAGCCGCACCTCATGGACGTCCTCAAGCAGGGCAACGGCGGCAGCGCGGCGCGAGGGCGGTCGCGCTCGGCGCTGGTGGTGGCCGAGGTGGCGCTCGCCTTCGTCCTCGCCGCCGGTGCAGGTCTGATGATCCGCACCCTCTCGGGCCTTCTCCGGACATCCAGCGGGCTCGCGTCGCCTGAGCGCGTGCTGGTGGCCGACGTCGACCTGCCGCTTCCGCGCTACCCGGACGAACGGATCTCCGCCTTCGCGCAGCAACTGCTGCAGCGGCTCACGGTGGCTCCCGGGGTTCGCAGCAGTGCGCTGATGACCAGCGTTCCCCTGGACCCGCGCGTCCGCAACGAGTTCGGTTTCGCGCTCGAAGGGGGCGACCCATTTCCTCCGGGCCAGGCGCCCAACACCGAGATCATGTGGGCCTCGCCCGGGTATCTGGAGACGATGGGCATTCCGCTCCTGCGCGGACGCGACCTGCGCTGGACGGACGTGAAGAGCGCGCCGCACGTGGCGCTGGTCAACGACGCGTTCGTCCGCCGCTTCATCCCGCAGGGCGAGCCGATCGGCCGGCGCATCTCGGAGGTCCTCGGGCCGGGGAACGATCCGTGGGAGATCGCGGGCGTGTTCGGCGACGTGCGTACCAAGGGACTCGATCGCGCCCCGACGCCGGTGCTGGTGATTCCGCTCTTGCAGAATCCGCGGCCGTCGCTGCGGGTGGCCGCGCGGGCGGTGAGCGGCGATCCGATGCAGCTTTTGCCGTCGATCCGATCCGAAGTGCTGGCGCTCGACAAGGACGTCCCGCTCTCGGTCGCGCGGACCCTGGACCGCGTGGTGAGCGAGTCGGTCGGCGAACGGCGCTTCCAGATGACGCTGCTCAGCCTCTTCGCGCTGGTGGCCCTCGCGCTCGCTACGCTGGGGATCTACGGCGTGATGGCGTACTCGGTGACGCAGCGCTCGCGCGAGATCGGCATCCGCATGGCGCTGGGCGCGGACGCCACGCTGGTCCGGCGCATGGTGGTGGGCGGAGGACTGCGGCTTGCCTTGGCGGGCGTGGGGCTGGGGGTTCTCGGAGCGCTGCTCGCCACGCGGGTCCTCGCCTCGTTCGTGTATCAGGTGAGCCCGACCGATCCGCTGACGCTCGTTGCTACCGCCGCCGTGCTGGTGGGCTCGGCCGTGCTCGCGAGCTGGCTGCCGGCCCGGCGCGCGACCCGCGTCGACCCCGCAATCTCGCTGCGCGCCGAGTAGAACGCATTTCATGACCGATTTGTATGGGCCAATAGCGTGGCGTCGAACTCTGCGGCGACCGCGACGTCGACCTCGACAACCTCGACCGCGACCGCGACTTCGACCGCGACCGCGACTTCGACCGCGACCGCGACTTCGACCGCGACCGCGAACGCGAACGCGACCGCGACCGCGAATTCGGTAATCCGAGGTTTGGGAGCCCCCGGCTGAAGCTGGCTTCAGCCAGTCGTGGTCGAGGTTCTGAAATCGCTAGCAGGAGGCGATGGTCAAGCCGGGTCCGCTGGCGCACAATCCGCCCGATGGCGTCGAGCACGATCACTCGTACCGGCAAAAGACGAGTCCGCGGCTCGGCAAAGCCGTTCCTCTTCATCGCGCTGCAATGCGACCGGCCCCTCGAACCCGGCGCCCGCTTCTGCATCGCTGATGCGCACGTCGTCTCCATCGGCCGCGCGCAGGCGCTCTCCCTCGGCCGGGAAGGCAAGGAGCTCCGCATCGACATTCCCGACTCGCGGATGTCCTCGAACCATTTGCGCCTCGAGGGCGTGCTCGGCCGCTGGGTCGCAGAGGACCTCGGCTCGAAGAACGGTTCGCTCATCGACGGACGCCGCATCTCCCGCGAGACGCTCGCCGACGGCGCGGTGCTCGAGTTGGGGCACACCTTCCTGCTCTTTCGCTCGGCGCTGCCCGCGGGCGATGACAGCGGGCTGCTCGATGCAAAGGAGCTGCAACCCAGCGCACCGGGCCTCTCCACGCTCTCGCCCGTGTTCGCGGCGGAGTTGGAGCGGCTGCGCGCGGTCGCCGCCGCGCGCGTGCCCATACTCCTGCGCGGCGAGTCCGGCACGGGCAAGGAGGTGTTGGCCACCGCCATCCACCGCCTCTCCGGGCGCAGCGGCCCCTTCCAGCCCGTCAACTGCGGCGCCATTCCGCCCAACCTCGTCGAGTCGCAGCTCTTCGGCCACCGGCGCGGCGGGTTCACCGGCGCGGTCGACGACTATCCCGGCCTGGTGCGAGGCGGCGACCGTGGCACGCTGCTGCTCGACGAGATCGGCGATCTGCCGCTGGCCGCCCAGGCGGCGATGCTTCGGGTGCTGGAGGAAGAAGAGGTGCTGGCGGTCGGCGCGGCGCGCCCGGTCAAGGTCGACCTGCGCGTCGTCTCGGCGACACACCGCGATCTCGATGCCCTGGTCGCGGAGGAGCGCTTCCGTCCCGACCTGCTCGCGCGCCTCTCCGGATACGTCTGCGCGCTGCCGCCGCTGCGCGAGAGGCGCGAGGACTTCTCGCTCTTCGTCGCTGCGCTCTTGACCAGGCTGGCCCCTGCCGGCGCGACCTTCACTCCCGAGGCGGTACGCGCGCTGCTGCGATACGAGTGGCCCTTGAACGTGCGCGAGCTGGAGAAGTGCCTGGCGAGCGCGGTCGCGCTGGCCGGCGGCGCGAGGATCGACTTGGAGCACCTTCCCTCCGCCGTGCGCAGCGCGCCTATCGCCGCGACACCGCCCGCGGACAGCCAGCAGCGCGATGAGCTGATCGCGCTCTTGCGCAGGCACGGTGGCAACGTCACTGCCGTCGCGCGGGCCATGGGCAAGGCGCGGACCCAGGTGCAGCGCTGGCTGCGCCGCTTCGGCATCGACCCGCTCTCGTTCCGCCCCTGAGCGTTGCACCCGCGTGGCATGCCGCGTGGCACCCCATCGCGAAGATGAATCGAAAGAGCGATCCACGGCGATCTGCGCTGGCACGGCTCCTGCTCATCCCTCCAGGCAAGGGAGGTGATGTCCATGCAGAAGATCCGCGAATTTGGATTCCCGGTCGCCCTGATCGTCTTGTGGATGGTGGCTGCCGCCTACACGCTCTCGCTGATGATCGAGGCCCCTGGCCGCGGCGTCGCCGGGCCCGAGGCGCCGACCGCCGTCGAAGCCGACGCGACCTCCGCCTCGTAGTGGTGCAACCTCACCCGCCTTGACGGGGAGGTCTCGTCGCTGATACGAGGTCCATGTCTGGGCTCGCAGTCCAACTCGTCATCAAGAGAGGGGACCATGAAGCCTCGCGGCCTCGTCCTCTTGTCGGTCATGGCGGCCGTTCTGTCCACCTCGGCGATCGTCGCTTCCGCGCAGGGCGCCGCAAAGCCTCGCAGGGGGGTGGCCCTCAAGACCTTGAAGACGTTCGACGTCAAGTTCAACAAGATGATGAACGATGTCATCCGGAAACCGATCTCCGCCGCCACGTCGGCGGAGGTCACGAAGAGAGCCTTCGTCGCTACCAAATGCTTCAAGGACTTTCTCGCCGAGGGTGCCGAAATCTTCCGCAAGAAGGGAACGGAGCTCGTCAAGCTCGATCGCGCAGATCAACAGGAACTGCGCGACCGGGTGAATCGCTGGCTGGACGACATCTACATCGGCAAAGTGCCCGTCGACCAGCTGAGGGCGCTCAAACGCAACCGGGATTTCTTCTCTGAGAAAATCCAACCCTGAGACGGCAGGCAGGGTCGATTGAGGCGGGCGTGTCGCCGAGCGAATGGGTGAGGCTGAATTCGCTTTCCATCGCCGCGGTTGCGGCGGGCGCTCACCTGGCTGTCGTGATCCTCGGCGCGGCGCGCGTCCCGGTGCCGGGAGCGTCGCTCGCGGGCAGGATCTACGGCGTCTACGGAGCCTACTCGGGCGCCAACAATTCCTACGGCTTCTTCGCTCCGGGCGTCGCCTCGAAGTGGCGCGCGACGCTCGATTCGTACCATCCCGCCGAGGAGAAGTGGACCACCTGGACCAAGCCTGCCGCGAACCTCGAGCTGGGCGTGCTCGACTCCACCATCAGCGGATTTTTTTCCAACGACGAGCTGCGCGAAGCGATGGCGGCCTCATGGGCGGGCAGCGGAATGGCGCAGGCGCCGGGTGCGGCAGTGGTGGTGGTGAGGGCTGAGGCCTTCATGGTGCCGACGATGGCCGAGTACCGCGAGGGCGCCCGTGGACGATGGCAGACCCTCGCCGCCTACGCGTTCACCACCGACGAGCGGATGAGACTGGTGGACGCAGGGAGCCGCGGTGCTCGATCGCCTTAGGACCGGCCTTTCGACGTTCGCGATGGAGCCGGCATCGCACCGGCCGCTGGCGGTCCTGCGCATCGGGGTCGCTGCGGCGCTGATCGGCGAAGCCGCGACGCTGGCTCCGCACCTGCACGAGTACTACGGGCCGCTCGGCGTGGTGCAGCCGCCGATCTCCGAGGCGCTGGCCCACGAGAGCTTGCCCTCGCTGTCGGCCCTCGCCGGTACGCTCTCGTTCACGGGGTGGACGGCTGCGGGCATCGTGCAGGTGGCTTTCGCCGCCTACGTCATCGCGCTCCATCTGCTGCTCCTCGGGTACCAGACGCGCATCGCCGCGGTGGCGAGCTGGCTCCTCTTCCTGGCGCTGAAGAAGTCGGGGAGCGCTTCCGCCTACGGCGCGTTCGAGTTCGCGCAGATCGGACTCTTCTATTGCGCCGTGTTTCCGGTCGGCGGGGCTCTGTCGCTCGATGCGCTCCGCCACCCCGCGCCCCCCACGGCCGGAGCGCGCCTGGCGCTGCGTCTGCTGCAGCTCCACCTCTGCGTCGTCTATCTCTCCTCCGGCATCGAGAAGGCCCTCGGCGAACAGTGGTGGAACGGCGAAGCGATCTGGCGTGCGCTGATGCGGCCCAGCGATGTGGGGCTCGATTTTTCCTGGCTTGCGTACCATCCCCTGGTGGCCAGGATCGCCTGCTGGGGAACCCTGGCGGTGGAGATCGGATACGCATTCCTGGTGTGGCCCAGAAGAACGCGGCCTTTTTGGATCATGGCGTCGATCGGCCTTCATCTGGCCATTGCCATCGCGCTGGGCCTCTTCTTCTTCTCGGCGATCATGATCGCGCTCAACGTGGCGGCGTTCCTCATCCCGGCCGGCCCGCTTCAGGCCGTCACTCGAACTTCAGCCGGGCCAGGAGACTTTCGAATCGCGGGTCCGGACGCAAGCTGTCCCAAAGCGGTTCCACCTTGAGCGCCATGAGCGTCCCGTCCCCGGCCGCATAGGCGTCATCGAGCAGGGCGAAAGCCCGCTCCTTGTCACCCAATCCGGAATGGATCATGGCCAGGCTCGCCGGAGGCACGAACTCCCGCTGCGCGCGTTTCTCCAGTCCAGCCAGCACCGCCATCGCCCCGGCGCGGTCGCCCGCCCTGGCGTGCACGAAGCCGCGCACGCCCAGCCAACCGGTATCTCCGTCCGCGCCGATGGCCTTGTCGATGGTGGCGACCGCTTCTGCGTAGTGCGCCTTCTCCATGTACGACGCAGAGAGCACCGCATGGACGGTGGGTGCGTCGGCGCCGATCTCGAGCAAGCCATTGAGCCGCTCGATGGCGCGATCGAAGTCGCGCCGATAATAGGAGTTGAGGGCGGAGACGATGATGATGGGCTTGGAGGTCGGCTCCAGTTGAAGGGCGCGAGCGAACTCCGCATCCGATTCGGCAAAGCGTCCCAGATCGCGGAGGAGGAGTCCGTACCAGTGGTGGGCCCTGGCGTAGTCGGGCTTCATCTCTATCGACCGTCGATGCTCGCGCTCGGACGTTTTCCAGTCGAACTCGAACTCGGCGATCAAACCGAGCGAAGTGTGAGCTTCGGCCAGCGTGTCGTCCGCTTCCAGCGCCTTGCGCGCGTGCAGCTTGGCCTTGGCCATCAGCTCCCGCGGGTCGATCTTCGGCGCATAGTTCCGGAAGAGGATGTACGAGTCGGCGAGCCCCGCGTGCGCGCGCGCATAGGTCGGGTCCAGCTCGACAGCCCGCTTGTAGAGGGCGATCGCTCTCGTCAGGGCCGGCTCGGTGCGGTCGTTCCAGAAGTATCGCGCCCTCAAGTACAGGTCATGAGCCTCGGTGCTCGCCGTCGTCGCCCGGAGCAGCGGCGTCGCCGCCTGCGCCAGCGAGGGCCGCAGCGCCTGGGCGATGGAGTGCGCCAGCTCGTCCTCGACCGAGAGGACGTTCTTCGACTCGCGGTCATATATGTTCGACCAGACATGGAATCCGTCGGCCACGTCGATCAGCTGCGCGGCGACCCGCAGCCTGTTGCCGTCGCGACGCACGCTTCCCTCCACCACCGTGCCGACGCTCAGCTGCTGGCCGATCTCGGCGACGCTGGCCTTCTTGCCTTTGAACGCGAACGACGAGGTCCGCGAGGCCACCCGCAGACCCTCGACGTTGGCGAGCGCGTTGATCAGCTCCTCCGCTATCCCCTCGGAGAAATATTCGTTGTCCTGGTCGCCGCTCAGGTTGACGAAGGGCAGGACGGCGATGGAGCTGCGATCGACCGGGAGCCGGCGCGGCATCAGGCCACCGAAGACGGCAGCAAGCAATGCGCCGGCGGCGGCCACCAACGAGAGGACGAGCCAGATCCGGCGCGGGCGGCCCGCGTGCTGCCCGCTCAACTCCACCAACAGGTCGTCCGCCGACTGGAAGCGATCCTTCGGGTCCTTCTCGAGGCAACGCCAGACGATCCCCTCCAACCCCCGCGGCACATCGGCTGGAAGGGGAGGAGGATCATCGATGATGATCGCCGCTCCCGTCGCGATCTCCCCCGCGACGTCGAACGCCCGATGCCCGGAGAGCATCTCATAGAGAATGCTGCCGAAAGCGAAGATGTCCGACCTGGTGTCGGCGCGCTGTCCGCGCACCTGCTCGGGCGACATGTAAGCGACGGTCCCGACGATGGTCTCATCGGTGATGGGCTTGGGATCCGGGCGTTCCACCAGCTTGGCGATGCCGAAGTCGAGGATTTTCAGACGGCCTTCGTGAGTGATGAACAGGTTCTCGGGCTTCAGATCGCGGTGCACGATTCCCTTGTGATGCGCCGCGCGGAGGCCTTGGGCGAGTTGCAAGGCGTAATCGATCGCTTTTCCGTGCTGCAGCGGCTTGCCTCGCATCCTCTCGCGCAGGGTCGCGCCGCGCAGCAACTCGGTGACGATGTATGGGCCCTTTTCCGTGGCGCCGACGTCGTGGACGACGAGCACGTGCGCGCTTCCTGCTCGAACCGCCGCAGTTGCTCAGCGCTATGGACGCCGCCAGTCAGGATCTTGACCGCCACCTCTCGATCGAGCTTCACATCGCGGGCGGAGAAGACCCGGCCCATCCCGCCGTGGCCAATCTCGCGCTCGATCGCGTATCGCCCATCCACTTCCGGAATATTGGCGAGGTCAGGCACGGCGCCGGCGTGTGCTGATCGCTAGAAGCTGATCTTGAGGATCCGACCGTTGGTCCCGACCAGCCAACCAGCGCTCGGGCTGGCGAAGGCGACCGCCCAGTAGCCGGTCACCCCCGCCAGGCTGTTCCACGTCTCGCCCTCGTCGGCACTCCAGGCGGAGCCACCAGGGCCGGTCACGACCACCGTCTTTGGTGACCCTTCCCCGTCCCGCTCGCCGTCTTCCTCTTCCTCATCGCCGCTGCCTCGCGCGTAGCTGAGTCCGAACACGGCGCCCGGCACCGGCGCCTTCGCCGTGAGCTTCCAGGTCTTCCCGCCGTCGCTCGAACGGGCGACGTTGTCGACGATCCCCGCGGCCGCGAAATCTCCCCCGCCGATGATGCCGTGCGCCGGATTGCGGAAGGCGACGGTGAACACGCCGGCCGTGCCAGTCCCGCCGGCGATGGGCGTGCCATGGGCGGCCCAGCTGTCGCCGCCGTCGCTGGTGGCGAAGACGCGCGAATTGGTGGTGACGATCCACGCGCGCTTCTCGCCTTGGGTGGCGACGCAGGTCCCGCTCGCCGCGAACGCGCCTTCGCCAGCCTGCGCGGCCGGCAAGTTGTTGCCGATGTCCTTCCATGTCTTGCCGTCATGCGTGCGGAGCACGGGGAAGCGGCCCTTCACGCCGTCGCCCATGGTGAGGCCTCGCGTGGGAGTCCAGAACGCGAAGCAATCGTAGAAGTAGTTGGGATCGGCCGGGGCCTGGAACTGCAGCTTCCATGTCTTGCCGCCGTCTTCGGTCTTGTAGATGCGCGAGTCCGAGCCCTGCCCGGCCGAGAGGAGATACGCGACCTTTGCGCTCACGCCCTGGACGTCGCGAAACTGCAGCGTCTCCGCGCCCGGGACGACGTGGGAGGTCCACTTCGCGCCACCGTCGGTGGTCACGGCGTAGGTTCCGCCCTTCCCGCTGGCCCAGACCACGTTCTCATCGACGGGGCTCACCGCCTGGAGCCGGTTGGTGGTGCCGCTCTGCTGCGGCGTCGTCGTCGGCGGCGTCGTCGTCAGCGAGCGTGCGCCGTGCAGAGCCGCGGCGGTGTCGCCGACGAGCGCCGGCGCCTGCGCCCCGCCCGAGCAGGTCAGCGCGGCGGCCGCGACCGCGACGAGAGTACCTTGCAACCCCAAAGTCGAGCTCGCTCGATTGCGCATGTGACCCCCGGAATTCGCGCAAGAACGCTGCGCCTGTGGACCGTGCGCGTCAAGAGAGGTCCAGCGGATCCTGCTGTCAGCGGCCTGCGACCAGGGAGCGCACTTCGGCTTCGACGGCCGGCTCGTCCTCGTCGCGGAAACCGTCGTGCCTGGCGCGCACCATCCCGCGCGCGTCGACGAGGAAGGAGGTCGGCATCAGCCGCATCCCCAACTCCTCGGCGACGGCTCCGTCGGGGTCGCGGAGGATGCGGAACGAGACCGGGTGGCGCAAGAGCCA
>WNFI01085596.1_pt1 | contig 11172 bp, 8 predicted proteins | sample 5400471 | NCBI WGS metagenome assembly WNFI01 (sample SAMN13153348, study PRJNA577476) | soil metagenome | isolation source: 100 cm saprolite on Douglas fir-dominated hillslope | place: USA:California | collected 2013-09-17 | reverse complement strand
GAAGCCCCTGTTCATGCCGACCACGATCACGGCCCAGAGCGGCGCCGTCCTCAAACAGAAGCTGCACCTGTCGATCGGCAGCTGCAAGATCAAGCTGCTCAGCCACAAGGTCAAGAAGCACAAGCTGATCCTGCGCGTGCAGGTCTTCACGGCGGGACGCCTCAGCGTCAAATCTCCGGGTCTGCACACGACCTTCCGCAAGGTCGGCGGCCCTGGGATCGTCACGCTCAAGGTGCCGGTGTCGAGCAAGGGCGGCCGCACGCTGGCCTCGGGGCATCAGCTCAAGGTCAAGGTGCGGGTCGGCTTCAACCCCCGGCACAAGGACGAATTCCACTCGGCGGCGTTCGCGAAGGTCACCTTCAAGCATTAGCCTGCGGCGCGTCCGCACGCGCCTCCTCACACGACCGTCTCCCCGCGGCGCCCCACCCGCTCGCCGCGGCGCGATGCTCGTGCTCGCGACGGTCGCGGCGCTGGCTCCGGCCGGTGCGCTGGCCGCTGCTCCCGCGACGGCTCTCACGCTTACCGCCTCCGCCGTGCCGTCCGAGCTCCCGATCGGCGGCACGCTGCAGGTCACGGGGCGCGCCACCGACGGCGCTCTGGCCGCGGCCGGCGTGACGCTCAGGCTGGAAGCCGCCCCGTTTCCCTACAAGGCCTTCGTCGAGCTCCAGCGAGCGACCAGTGCGCCCGACGGCAGCTTTGCGTTCGCGCGCATCGGGCCGGCGGAGAACACCCGCCTGCGGGTAATCGCCGCGGGCGCGATCGGCCAAACGGTCGATGTGCTCGTCGACCCGCGGGTGGCGATCGCCGCTGCGAACCTCGGTCCGGGGCATGAGCGCCTCAGCGTGAGGCTCGATCACGTCCCCTACCCTCACGAGACCCCCGTCGCCGCCCGCTGGTACGTGGCACCGCGCGGCAGCGACGTCTATCACCTCGCCGCCACGACCCAGAGCCACGAGCTCCCGGGGTCCGCGACCTACGCGAGCGCGATCGTCAACCCGCCGGCCAGGCGCTTCCACTGGCGCGTCTGCCTGAACCCTCCGTGGGAAGCCGCGATGGGGCCCGCCGCCGCGCACGGCAACTGCCCGCCGCGCGGTTTCCGTCTTCCGGCCGCAAGGCCACGGGCGGGCGCCGACGCGAGGGCGCCACGGGCGGGCGCGGACCCGAGAAAGCCACAGGCGGGCGCGGACGCGAGGGCGCCGCGGGCCCGCGCGGCGCTGGAGTTCGGCGGCGAAGCCCGCGGTACCCCACTCGCGACGTTCCCGACCGCAGCCGGCATCGCCGCCGCGCGCAGCTACCTCGCCGCGCGGGCCGGCCGCACCTCGTTCGCGGTCCTCGACAGCTCCGGCCGGCTTTCGGGGCTGAACACCCGCGAGCACTTCGAGACGGCCAGCGTCGTCAAGGTGATGTTCCTGACGGCCTACCTGCAGATGCTCCAGGCCGGTCACCGCTCCCTGAACGCGTCCGACAGGGCCCTGCTCTACCCGATGATCCACGAATCCAACAACCAGGACGCCTCCGCGGTGCTGGCGATCGTCGGCGGCGGCGCGGTCGCCCGGGTGGCCCGCGAAGCGGGGATGCGGGACTACGCGCCCGGAGTCGGCTGGTGGGCGTACACGCAAACCTCGGCCGCAGACCAGGCGAGGTTCTTCGCGCAGCTCAGTCGGCTGATCCCTGCACGCTTCTACGGCTATGCGCGATACCTGATGTCGACGATCGAGCCCGAACAGAGCTGGGGCGTGCCGGCCGTCGCGAGGCCGCGCTGGCAGGTCTACTTCAAGACCGGCGCGCTGCCGGAACGAGGCCTCTTCACCGAGGCCGCACTACTCGAACGAGGGCCGATCTCGTTTACCGTCGCCGTGTTGACGGACAGCGACCCCTCCAAGGCCTACGGCGAAGAAACGATCGCGGGCGTCGCCCAGCGGCTGCTCGCCGGGTCGCCGTGAGCGCGCTGCACTACGAGCAGCGCCCCGCGGCGGGCGAGCCCCATGGGCTCGTGATCCTGAACCACGGTCGCGGCACCGACGAGCTGGACCTGCTCGGGCTCGCCGACCTCCTGGATCCCGCACGGAGGTTCACGATCGTCACTCCCCGCGCCCCGCTCTCCCTCACGGGCTCGCCCGGCTATCACTGGTACCTCGTGCCGCGCGTCGGCTTCCCCGACCCCGAGACGTTCGCCACCGCGCGCCTGCTGCTGGCGGAACTCCACGACGAGCTGTGGGCGTCGACGGGCCTGAAGCCCGAGCGCACGGTGCTCGGGGGATTCTCGATGGGCTGCGTGATGAGCTACGCGCTGGGCCTCGACGCCGCGCGCCCCAGGCCGGCGGGGATCCTGGCGATGTCGGGCTTCATCCCGAGCGTCCCCGGCTGGGAGCCCGACCTCGCCCACCGCCGGGGCCTGCCCGTTTTCGCAGCACACGGCAGCGCCGATCCGGTGATCCCGGTCGAGCTCGGCCGCGGCGCCGCGGAGCTGCTCGCCGCGGGCGGCCTGGCCGTCGAGTACGAGGAGTTCGCCGGCAGCCACCGGATCGTCCCGGACGAGCTTCAGGACGCCACGAGCTGGCTGCAGCGGGTGCTGCCGGCGGAGCCTCCGCGCTAGCGCCCGGGGCGGGAAGCGCATAAGGTTTCACCGGCAGGGCGCCCAGTGAGGAGGGAGTGAGATGTCGGTCTCAGCGAACGGGTCGGAGCCGGGCCGCAGGCGCAGCCCGCGCGTGCTGATCATCGGCGCGGGCTTCGGGGGCGTGGCCGCCGCGATCGAGCTGCTGCGTCACGGCATCGACGACGTGACGATCCTCGAGCGCGCCCCGGACCTCGGCGGCACCTGGTTCTACAACACCTACCCCGGTGCGGCATGTGACGTGCCCAGCCACCTCTACTCCTTCTCCTTCGCCCAGCGCCGCGACTGGACGCGGCTCTGCTCGCCCCAGCAGGAGATCCACGACTACCTGCGGGAGGTGGCACGTGAGGCGGGGGTCGATCGGCTGGTGCGCACCTCCCAGACGGTCACGGCATGCAGTTGGGAGGACAGCACCGCGACGTGGACCGTCGAGACCTCCGAGGGCGAGCGCTACGAGGCGGAGGCGCTCGTGCTCGCCACCGGGCAGCTGCACCAGCCCCACGTGCCGCTGATCGCAGGCGCAGGCGAGTTCGCGGGGCATGCCTTCCATTCGGCCTCCTGGGACCACGACTACGACCTCGAGGGAAAGCGCGTGGGGGTGATCGGCACCGGCGCGAGCGCCGTCCAGTTCGTGCCGGAGATCGCACCACGGGTCGCGCAGATGACGATCTTCCAGCGCACCGGCAACTGGTTCCTGCCGCGCGACAACCGCCCCTACCCCACGCTGCTGCGGAGAGCCTTCGAACGCGTGCCCGGCCTGCAGGAGTTCAGGCGGCGCTTCATGTTCGAGTACGGCGAGTTTCTGACGATGATGATCCGCCACCCCGCAACTGCGGGAAAGATCGGCAAGGCGCGTTCCGCCCGGTTCATGCGCAAGCAGCTCAAGGATCCCGTGCTGCAGGAGAAGGTGTGGCCGGACTACACCTTTGGATGCAAGCGGATCCTGTTCAGCTCCCACTTCCTCTCGGCATTGGAACGTCCCGACGTCGAGCTCGAGACCGATCGCATCGAGGCGATCGTGCCGGAGGGGGTGCGCACCGCCGACGGGCGCCTTCACGAGCTCGACTGCCTGATCTGGGCGACGGGCTTTCGCACCAACGACTTCATGTTCCCGATGGCCATCACGGGCCGCGACGGGAGCGCGCTGGAAGAGGCATGGTCGGGTGGCGCGCATGCCCACCTCGGCATCTGCGTGCCCTCGTTCCCGAACATGTTCGTGATGTACGGGCCGAACACCAACACCTCGGGCGGCTCGATCGTCTTCTACCTGGAGACCCAGGCGGCCTATCTGCGCCAGGCGATCCAGCACCTCGCGGCCCGCGGCGCAGGCGCGATCGAGGTGCGGGCCGATGTCGAGTGGGCCTCCGACCAGGCCGTCCAGCATCGCTTCGCGGGCACCGCATGGACGGCCTGCGACTCCTGGTACCGGGATGCCGATGGGCGGATCGTCGCCAACTGGCCCGGCTACATGCGCGAGTATGCGCAGCAGGCTGCCCGGCTCGACGCGAGCCAGTTCGCGTTCGCGCCGATCCCCGAGCGGTCGGCGGTGACGTGAGCGTGCGGCCCTCGGAGGCGCCGTGCATGACTACGTGATCGTGGGCGCCGGCTCGGCCGGGTGCGTGCTCGCCAACCGCCTCTCGGAGGACCCGTCGACGCGAGTGCTGCTGCTCGAGGCGGGCGGCAGGGACCGCTCGCTGAAGGTCAAGATCCCCGCGGCGTTCCCCCAGCAGTTCCACACGAAGCTCGACTGGGACTACGCCACCGAGCCCGAGCCCCACGTCGATGGCCGCGAGCTGTTCGTGCCGCGGGGCAAGATGCTGGGAGGCTCGAGTTCGATGAACGCGATGCTCTACGTGCGTGGCCGTCCGCTCGATTACGACGGCTGGGAGGCACAGGGGGCGCCCGGTTGGGGCTACCGCGAAGTGCTGCCCTACTTCATCCGCTCCGAGGACAACGTCCGCGGCGCTTCCGAGTTCCACGGCGCGGGCGGCCCGTTGCGGGTCACCGAGCAGCGCTCGCCGCGGGCACTGGGGCGGCGCCTGCTGGCGGCCAGCGAGGCGGCCGGAATCCGGCGCATCGCCGACTACAACGGCCCCGAGCAGGACGGCGTCTCGATGTTCCAGGTCACACAACGCGACGGGCGCCGCTTCAGCGCCGCCGACGCGTACCTGCGTCCCGCCTTGACGCGGCCCAACCTCGAGGTGCGCACGGGTGTCGAGGTGCAGGGCGTCGAGCTGGAGGGCGAGCGCGCGGTCGGGGTCCGCGTGCGGCGGGGGCGCCGCGGCTCGGAGCTGGTGCGGGCCGCAGGTGAGGTGATCCTCGCGGCGGGCGCGATCAACTCGCCGCAGCTGCTGCTGCTGTCCGGCGTCGGCGACCCGGCGGAGCTGCGCGCGGCCGGGGTCGCGCCACGCCACGAGCTGCCGGGCGTCGGGCGCAACCTCCAGGACCATCCCTTCGTGACCCTGATCTGGGAGGTCTCCGGCGAGGACACTTTGTACGGAGCGGACAAGCCGAAGGCGCTCGCCGAGTGGCTGCTGCGCCACTCGGGAAAGCTGACCTCGACGGTCGCCGAGGTGTGCGCCTTCACGCGGACTCGCGGCGGCCTACCCGCGGCGGATGTCCAGTTCCACATGGGGGCGGCGTACTTCGAAGACCACGGGGCCGAGGAATACGAGGGCCACTGCATGGTGATCGCGCCGGTGCTGGTCTCGCCGAAGGCGCGCGGCCAGGTGTGGCTGCGCTCAGCCGACCCGAAGGACAAGCCGCGACTGATAACCAACGCGCTTTCGCAGCCCGATGACGTGGACTCGATGATCGCCGGCATGGCCCTCGCCCGGGAGATCGCGGCGCAGGATCCGCTGCGGGAGATCGTCGTCGAGGAGCTCAAGCCCGGCGGCGGCATCGACGGCCGAGCGGATCTCGAAGCGGACCTCCGCAGGCGGCTGATGCTGATCTACCACCCGGTCGGGACCGCGCGGATGAGCGACACCGACGAGCTGGCCGTGGTCGACTCGCGCCTGCGTGTCCACGGCCTGCAGGGCCTGCGCGTGATCGACGCCTCGATCATGCCCTCGATCGTCGGCGGCAACACCAACGCGCCAACGATCATGATCGCCGAGAAGGGCTCCGATCTGATACCTGCTCGCAGCGGACTTCGACGTGATCGCCTGCGACTCCCCCGGCTTCGGCCGCTCGGCGCCGCTGCCCTCCGGGATGGCGCCGACCATCACCTCCTACGCCGACGCTTTCGAGTGGTTCTTCGCCGAGCTGGGCCTGACGCGACCTCACGTCGCCGGCAACTCGATGGGCGGCGCGATCGCGCTCGATCTGGGACGGCGGCGCGCCGTCGGCTCGGTCACGGCGATCTCCCCGGCGGGCTTCTGGACTGCCCCCGAGCGGCGCTTCTGCCAGCTCTCGCTGTCTGCCGTCGCAAACACGCCCAGGGCGGCTCGGCCCGCGCTGGAACGCGCGGCACGAACGCGCGCCGGACGCGTGGCGCTGTTCGGCCAGACCTTCGGCTACCCCACGCGGCTCCCCGCCGAGGAGGCCGTCGCGACACTCCGCGACGCCTGGGCCTCGCCGGCCTTCGCCGCCGTGCTGAAGGGCTTCGACGGCTACAGCTTCCAGCGTCCCGAGGAGCTGCGCCAAACTCCCGTGACTGTCGCCTGGGGCGATCGCGACCGCCTGCTCCCCTACCGCCTGCAGGCGCCGCGGGCGAGGGCGATGATGCCCTGGGCCCGGCACCTCACACTCGGAGCGGGCCACGTGCCCCACTACGACGACCCCCCGGCCGTGGCCGCGGCGATCCGCACCACGGCGCTCGGCTCACGGCCCCCCGCGCGCGGCGGCGTCGGCGTCCGCTCGGCGTAGCGCGCCCGGCGAACCTAGCTGGAGGAGTCATCGCCGCCAAGCTCTCCTGCGCGCTCGCCCGAGCGCCGCTCGCGGCCTAGCGGCTACAGTCGCTCGATGGTGCGCCAGCGGCGCCGAATCACGGTCGCCAGCGCAATCTCTGCGGCCGGGGGATGGCTGGTTTGGGTTGCACTGCTGACAGCCGGCCTGTCGGTTGGAGTCGCAACGGCCGTTGCCTGCGTCACCGCGCTCGGGCTCGCGGGTATCGTGCCCCGGCGCCTCGACAGACAGCTCTTTGGTCTCGCCCTGGGATACACCTTCGCGTTCGCGCTCCTCGAGGCGCCCGTCTGGATACTCCTGGTGTTGGTCCTGAACCCCTCCGGCGGAGATTGATGCGAATGAGAGGGAGCTCCGCGAGTCGTTTCGCTCGACCCCTCCTCCCTGTCCCCGGGACGGCGATGACGGCCGCGAGTGTAATTGCCCTCGGACGGTCAAATCTTGTACTCTCGCCACCGTCAGGGAGGACCGGAGGAGGGGAAATTTGTTCGCCGCGAACAACTTCCATCTGGAGGAGCACGAAGGGGCGCCGGCCCCGCCGCCGGCTGAGCTGCGGGCCGCTCTGACCCCGGGCATCCCTGCGATCGTCGAGGAGGCGATCGCGGAAATCCGCAGGCAGGGAGCCGGCTCCGGCTTCTCGCGCAGCGCGCTCGAACGGAATCTGCGGTTGGGCCTGACCGATGCCGTGGACCGCTGGTTCGAGCCCTCCCGTACGGCTCCGGCGGACCTGCACTTCGCGCTCGGACGGGCACAGGCGCGGGCCGGGCGCAGCCTCGACGAGCTGATGGGGTTCTATCGCCTGGCGGCACAGACGATGTGGCGGCGGGTCGCCGAGCTGGGAAGCGACCAGGGGGCGCGGCCGGAGGACCTCTACCGGCTCGCCGAAACCGGCTTCGGCTGTGTCGATGAGATCTCCACGCAGGCCGCGGCCGGCTTCTCCGAGGAGCACTCGCATCGCTCCGGCGCCTCGCACTCGCGGCGCAGCGAGTTCGTGAGGCTGCTCCTGCGCGACCCCCAGCCCCCCGTCGACGTGCTGGAGGCGGCCGCCCGGACGGCGAGCGTCTCGCTGGCGCCGCGCGTCGCGATGTTCGTGGGCCCGGGCGAGATGTACGAGGCCTTCGCCCGCACCGCCCGCGACCAGACGGTGCTCGGCCCGCGCGAGGGCGAGTTCGTCGGGGCCCTGTTCGACCCCGATGGGCCGGGCCGTCGCGAGCGCCTGCGCGCGGCCGCCGAGCACGCCTCGACGAGGCTGGCCCTCGGCCCTTCGGTCCCCCTGAGTGGGGCGCGCGAGAGCCTCGGCCGCGCCCAGGCGCTGCTCGCCCTGGTGCTCGCCGGCCTGATCGGCTCCTCCGCGCTGGCGAGCGTCGAGGAGCATCGCCTCGAGTTGCTCCTCGCTGCCGATCCGGGCCTCGCGGGGGAGCTCGCCGAGCGCCGCCTCGCGCCGCTGCAGGATCTCGCCGGTGCGACGACGCGGGCAAACCTGACAGAGACGCTGCGCGCCTGGCTGCGCGCTCCCGGACAGCGCAAGACGATCGCCCACGAGCTGGGCGTGCACCCGCAGACGGTCCGCTACCGCATGACCCGACTTCGCGAGCTGTTCGGCGACGCGCTCGATGATCCCGACGGCCGCTTCGAGCTGGACCTCGCTCTGCGCCTGCAGCCGTTCGCGGAGCTGGCCGACCCTGAAGGTGTTTCTCCGATACCTTCAGGCCGGTGACGCTGGAGGAACTCAGGGAGGCGGTCGAGCTCGGCACCGTGGACACGGTGCTGCTGGCCCTGACGGACATGCAGGGGCGGCTCCAGGGCAAGCGCCTGACCGCCACCCACTTCCTCGCGGAGGTCGTGGAGAACGGTGCCGAGGGATGCAACTACCTGCTGGCGGTGGACGTCGACATGGCGACCGTCGGTGGCTACGCGATGTCCTCCTGGGAGCGTGGCTACGGGGACATGATGTTGCTGCCGGACCTCGACACGCTGCGGCCCGTGCCGTGGCAGGAGGGCACAGTGATCTGCCTCTCCGACGTGGCCCGGCTCGACGGCAGCGACGTGGTCGCCTCCCCCCGGCAGATCCTGCGCCGCCAGCTCGCGCGCCTGGCCGAGCGCGGCTGGAGCGCCAACGCGGGCACGGAGCTCGAGTTCATGGTGTTCCTCGACACCTACGAGGAGGCTTGGCACAAGGCCTACCGGGACCTGCGGCCCGCGAACCTCTACAACGTCGACTACTCGCTGCTCGGCACGGCCCGCGTGGAGCCGCTGATCCGCCGCATCCGCAATTCGATGGCGGCGGCGGGGATGGTCGTGGAGGACTCCAAGGGCGAGTGCAACTTCGGCCAGCACGAGATCAACTTCCGCTATGCCGGCGCGCTGCGCACGGCCGACGAGCACGCGATCTTCAAGAACGGCGCGAAGGAGATCGCCGCCGACGAGGGGATGGCCCTGAGCTTCATGGCCAAGTACGACGAACGCGAGGGCAACTCCTGTCACATCCACTTCTCGCTCGCCGACGAGCAAGGTCCGCTCTTCGCGCGCGAGGAGAAGCTGTTCGAATCCTTCCTCGCGGGACAGCTGGCCTGCCTGCGGGAGCTGACCTTGCTGCTCGCGCCAAACGTCAACTCCTACAAGCGCTATGCGGCCGCGAGCTTCGCGCCGACGACGGTGGCATGGGGCAAGGACAACCGCACCTGCTCCCTGCGGGTCGTCGGCCACGGCCCGTCCAAGCGCTTCGAGAACCGCGTCGGCGGCGCCGACCTGAATCCCTATCTGGCCTTGGCGGTGATCATCGCCTCCGGCCTGCACGGCCTCGACGCCGGCCTCGAGCTGGAACCGCCGCTGGAGGGCAACGCCTACGCCGACGAGGATCGCCCGCGGGTGCCCTCCACGCTCGCGCACGCGCGTGAGCTGTTCGCAGGCAGCGAGGTCGCGCGGGAGGCGTTCGGCGAGGAGGTCGTCGCGCATTACCTCAACGCCGCCGACGTCGAGCTCGCAGCGTTCGGCGCGGCCGTGACGGACTGGGAGCGCTTCAGGGGGTTCGAGCGGCTGTGAGCGGGACCGGGCGAGATGGGCGCCACTGAACGCCGGGGCTCGGAAGCGACGGCGGCGCCGCCGGAGGCCGTCTTCGCGCCGGTCCGTTCCCAAACCGCCTTCGAGGAGACCGTCGACCGCCTGGGCACCGCGATCAAGCTCGGCCTGCTCCCTCCGGGCTCCCAGCTTCCCGCCGAGCGGGAGCTGTGCGCGCGCATGGGCATCGCCCGCTCGACACTTCGCCAGGCGCTGACGGCACTGACGCAGAGCGGCCACGTGTTCGCCACGCGCGGACGCGGCGGGGGCACGTTCGTCTCAGACCCCCAGCCTCCCGCCGACCCGCCCTCGAAACGGATGCTCGCTGAATGGCGGGACATCTGTGACCAGCGCCTCGCGGTCGAGCTGGGCGTCGCGGTGCTCGCCGCCGGGCGGGCCTCGCCGGCTGCGCTCGTCGGCCTCGACGAGGCCGCGGCGGCGCTCGACGGTGTCCTCGAGGACTTCGCCGCCTACCGCCAGGCCGACATCCGCCTGCACGTCGGCCTCGCCGAGGCATGCGGCTCGGCGCGGCTCGTGCGGGCGATGACCGAGGTGCAGGGCGCGATGACCGATCTGATCTCCTACATCGCCCACCCGCCCGAGGTCCTCGCCTCCTCGAACGCCCAGCACCGCCGCCTGCTCGCCGCCGTCCGCGAGGGCGACGAGATGCGCGCGGCGAAGGTCATGGCCGAACACCTGCAGGGCACCGAGCATGTCCTCGCCGGGCTGCTTCCCGGGGGCTGATCCGCTCTCCCGCATCGCTCGGGAGGAGGAGAGGGAAGGACGAAGGAGGCCTCGATAGCGATGGTATTCACGCGGTCGATACCAATGCGCACGCGGCACCAATCGCCCTCCTCTCCTCCTCCTTCTCCGTAGGGGGTCCACAGATTCGCGCCGCTCCGCAAGCAGCGCACGATTTTGCCCGCCCAGACTTGACTTCCGTCCGGAAACGAGCGTATTGTCACGAGCGAAGGAAGGAAGATCAAACCTTTAAAGGGGGGCGAGTCGATGAGCACAGCCGAAGGCACGATGGGGACCGACCAGCCGGGGCTAGGAAGCGACGAGCAGCGGCTCGCCGAGCTCGGTTATCAACAGGAGCTGAGGCGCGGCTGGAGCTCGTTCTCGAACTTCGCGATCTCCTTCTCGATCATCTCCGTGCTGGCCGGCTGCTTCACGACCTATGGCCAGGCGCTGAAGAACGGCGGCCCGATCGCGATCTCGATCGCGTGGCCGCTGATCAGCGTGATGATCCTGTTCGTCGCCTTCTCGATGTCCGAGCTGGCCTCGTCGATGCCGACGGCGGGTGGCATCTACTACTGGGCCTCCAAGCTCGGCGGCGCCGGCTGGGGCTGGTTCACCGGCTGGTTCAACCTGATCGGCCTGGTCGCCGTTGTGGCGTCGGTGGACTACGTCTGCGCGACCTTCCTGATGAACCTGCTGGGCCTCTACAACGTCCACTTCATCTTCAACTTCGCGAAGGCCTCGGGCTTGACGGGATCGGCCACCGTCCACTACACGGCCCATGTCAACTTCGCGCTGTTCGGCGGGCTGCTGCTCCTGCACGGGCTGATCAACGTCTTCTCCAGCCACCTCGT
>WNFI01310300.1_pt1 | contig 11173 bp, 16 predicted proteins | sample 5400471 | NCBI WGS metagenome assembly WNFI01 (sample SAMN13153348, study PRJNA577476) | soil metagenome | isolation source: 100 cm saprolite on Douglas fir-dominated hillslope | place: USA:California | collected 2013-09-17 | reverse complement strand
GACGTGAACTACGCCGTCTTCAGCAGCGGCCCGTGGAACGAGATCATCGCCTACCGCGACTTCATGGGCTGGACGACGCCGTGGTACTCGACCGCCGACTCCGGCAATGTGCTGACGACCCGAACCGGCGGCGACCTCCGCTGCTACCTGCGGGCCGGCGACGAGGTGTTCCAGACGTATGAAACGAAGTGGCGCGGGATCGAGGCCATGCTGCCCACGCTGCAGTTGCTCGACCTCACTGCCTACGGCCGGCAGGAGACCTGGGAGGACTCGCCCGCCGGCTGGCCGCAACGGTGGGGGGGAAACACCGGCGAACCCAACCCCTACCGCACCAACGGACGTCCCATCGCCCAATGGTCTCGGCTGGCGGCCGGACGCTCCGACGACCTCGGCACCAGCGCCACCGCCCCACACGACAGCTAAAACCAGCCGTGACCTCTCGATCAGCACCGCCGCGGTGGTGGCGCGCAGTGCGGTGGCCAGTTCCCTCTCTCCATGCGGAGCAGAAAGGAGGCCAGTTCCGTGAACCGGTCAGGGGAGGCACTCAACCCGAGCTTGCCTCCAGCTTGGAGCGGGGCTGGCCGTGATCGAGGGGTATACTTCATGAAGAACAGGAGAAACAGGTGTACGATGCAGATGCAGTTGCAACGAGAGCATGGTCTTTTTCTGACACTGCTGCTGATCCTGGCCGCCGCGTCGTGGGCGCTGCTGATCTGGCTGTCCAGAACAGCAACTACGATGGGCATGGGCCTGACTATGGGTATGGGAGCCGTGTTGTTCCTGGCGATCTGGGTCGTGATGATGGTGGCGATGATGTTTCCCGCAACGGCCCCGATGAACCTGACTTTCGCGCGAGTCCAGCGTGAAAGGGGAAGCTTCGGGCGTGCCGTTGTCCCTCCCTGGATCTTCGTGGGCGCCTACCTGCTGATCTGGACGCTCTTCGGGGTGCTTTCGTACCTTGGAGCGAACGCAGCCTCGGAGCTGGCTCAACAGATTCCCTGGCTCATGATGAACGCGGCCCGGATCGGCGGCGGCATCCTCGTCTTGGCTGGACTCTACCAGTTCACGCCCTGCAAACGCGTCTGCCTGGCGAACTGCTGTCGGCCCCAGCAGTTCATTCTTGATGGATGGCGTGACGGTCACGTTGGTGCCTTTCGCCTGGGCCTCTCTCATGGTCTCTCTTGCCTGGGAGCGAACTGGTTGCTCTTTGTGCTGCTCTTTCCTGTGGGCCTCATGAATATCGCAGCGATGGCCGTGCTGACCGTTCTGATCTGCGCGGAAAAGTTTTTTCCGCAAGCAGAGCGCATTGCCTGGGGAGTGGGCCTGGCCTTGATCCTCTCCGGCACGCTCGTGATCGTCGTGCCCGCTGCGCTCCATCTGAACGGAGCAGGGATGTCCCATTACATCCCTAGAAAAGAGCTCATTGTTCACCTGGAGCAAAAAGCCCTGCACGGCCCAGTGCTACGCAATCTGTCATGACGTGTACAGGAAAAGCGGATTGAGAGGGAAAAGAAGGAGTGAACCAGCACTCATTGAAAGCCCTTCCTTTCCCTCCGGGCTGCTGTTCCCAAAATTGAGCACTTGCCGAGGAGAAAAGATGGCTCAGAAACTTGACAAAACCTGTTGTTGAAGAGAGCGCGCTTTTTCGAGCTCGCTCCTGTGCACTTCATGACAGCTGGCGTCGCACTGGGCCTTCCTGGGAGAAGAGAGGGTCTTCTCGCTCAAAGATTGGCACCGTCGCTCGTGCCGTCCGTCCCGGCGCCTCTCTTGCGCTGGTGGACCAGTATGCTCCGCTGCCAGAGGATCGAGAGATCATCGTGCGAGATGCGCAAGAGGGAGCTATCTATGCCAAACGCTCCTTACGTGGCGGTCAAACGTTTCTCATTGTGAAAGTCTTCTACGACCTGCAGATCATAGAGACCCTGTTGGAGGCGCTGGACTTTACGGTCACGGTCCAGAAGCTGGACGACAGCTTCTTTTTCCTCCTGGCCCGTAGCTTCGCGTCATGAAGAAGGAGGTGAACTGGCAACTCTTCATTTTGTGACCGACGCGCCAGCTGATCTCGCACTGGTCTCTCTGGACCCCATCGATCCAGAACAAACTCAGGCTCATTTTTTACCGGGTCCTATCTTGGAGGAACGGTGAATCGGACTCAACTCTGGCATGCTTACCATAAAAAGCAGAAGGATATCTATGAACACACCAGCAACTCCCATAGCAATTGTCAGGGCAACTATTGAAGATGTCCCGTTGATCGCGCCACTGTTTGATGAATATCGCCAGTTTTACAAGCAGCCGTCTAATCTGGAGGGAGCGCGACACTTCCTTACAGAGCGTTTAGAAGAGAAGAGCTCGGTGATTTTCCTCGCACTGCGAACCGACGAGAAAGGCGAACAACAGCCCTGTGGCTTTACGCAACTCTATCCCTCCTTCTCCTCAGTCTCGATGAAACGGCTGTGGATCTTGAACGATCTGTTTATGGCTCCCGAGGCGCGGCGTTTGGGCGTGAGCCGGGCTTTGTTGGAACGCGCCAGGACGTTTGCCGCCGAGATACAGGCCCAAGGGTTAACACTGTCAACTGCCGTCGATAACTACACTGCGCAGGCGCTCTACGAATCTGCTGGCTGGAAGCGCGACGAGGAATTCTATGTGTACCATCTCTATTTCTCGTTTTAACTCCGCACGCTTTCACGAGAAAAATTGATGAGGGCAGTGAGTGGACTGTTCTTCGAAGGAGCCAGACGATCCTGAAGCATCCTTTCTTACAGGGTGCGCATCAGGCGGGGCGTTTTCAGGATCAAAGCCTGGTGGATCCCTCTCACCTGCGTCCCGCCTCTCCGCTAGAGACCTTCACCATCCTCAAGGAATTGATCGTAGATGGTCCGCGCGTCGTCCTCGATGTGGGTTGCGGAACCGGCAATATCGCCCGTCCCCTGGCCGATTCTGGTGAACGCATTGATGCGGTCGATCTTTCGTTGCCGATGCTTGAGCGGGCCAGGATGCTGCCTAGAGGCGATTCACCGAAGATCCGCTAGCTGCATGAGCGGGCTAAGGACGTGGAACTTGAGCCACCCTATGCCCTCTATTCGTGGGTATGGGCAAACCAAGCAGGGGGGGGTGAGTGTCGCCAGATCTTCTTCGGGCGTGGAGACGGAGAGCTCTTCTCGATCGCCGTTGATCTGGCGCGCTTTTTCCGCACCTTGCTGGGGGAAAATGCGCTCCCAATTCGGGGTGCACAAACCCATACACGTAGAGCTATTCATACCGTTGTTGCACCCGAATAAGCGGGCGCGGCCCTCTGCGCGCCCAGACGCGCCTGATGATTGGGCCCAGACCCACCCGATGCTCGTCCATCGCCCATCGCTTCACCTGGGCAGCAGGATGGGTCTGCTGAACCTGTCGGATCCGTTCAGGGAGCTCACGTTTGAACGCCTCTCGCTGCACTGGATCAGCTTTGTGGTGACATGGCCGGGGAACTTGGAGGAGAAGCCCATTCGCTTGAGATACTCCCAGCCGCGTTGAGGATGGATTGCCCCTCAAGCTGCTCGCCCATCCAATGAGCAATTTTCGGACCCGCCCACAGGCCGCCATCAAGAGGAGCTTGTTCAAGAAGGTGCTGTAACTGCTGGCGATGTGCTCCAGAGAGAAGAGGAGAAGCACCGCTATTGTGCTGGCGCTGGTCGGTAAGGGCCGCTGGTCCCTCTTGGTTGTAACGGCGCGCTAGAATCCTGATCCAGTTCGTACAGTAGCTCGTGACCTCAGCCACCTCTCTGACGCGCTTGCCGCAAGCGAGCAACCAGATGGTCTGGAAGTGGCTGCGTTCGACCGGATCAGCCGCTTGGTGATACTGCTGCTCCAGTTCATCAGGGGTGAGAGGGGCAGCGACTTGGCCGTATTTTGGCATCGCCATTCCTTTGGACGAGCAACTCTTCCAGGAAGTTCTTTCAGGTTTGCAAGCTCCGCGGAACTCAGCCGTGAGTTTGATCAGTGATTAGGCGGATTTGGTATCAGTCGAACTGCGCCGTAAAGGAGGCTTATCGGCACAGTTTCTCCACCCAGGTGGTATATTATCGGCAGAGTTACTGGCGCTATCTCTCGAAAAACTGCGCCGATAATGGAACTGTGCCGATAACAAGGAGGAATCATGTGGCATGAAATTGCTGCTTGGCAGGAAAAGTTGAATCTTCGCCCGGATCTCTCCGCCAAAACTGTTGCCCTCTACACGCAAGATGCCCGCCGCTTTGTTACCTGGTTGCAGCATGAGCATACCGGTCTCAAAGCCACCGAGGTCACTCCAACGGATGCGAAGACGTATCGGGACCACCTGCTTGCCAAACGCTATGCGCCGACGACCATCAATCGGGCACTGATCAGTCTCATGCTCTTCTTCGATACCATCGATAGGACGAATCCCTTTCGTAACCTCACCATGATCGAGATCGTGGAACCTGCACCTGTCGCTTTATCCAAGACGGAATGGAACGCAGTACGACGATGTGCAGAAGCAGCTGCTCGGCGAGATCACGGACTCGCCTTGGCGCTCTCCACCCTCTTTCGCTATGCCCACGACTTGCGCAACGAGATCTGACCCATAGCCAACGGGCGTAAAAATATGCCTCCCTGAAGAGAAAGAACAAGACCATTCTCAACAGGGAGGTAGACATGACAAGTATCGTCGATGGGTCGGTAAATATCCAGACTTCTTCCGAGTCCAATCTCTCAACGCCCTCCTGGTTCGGGGAGGCTGTGTTGATCATCTCCCACCTTCGCAAGCAAGGCGTCCTTGACGCCATCAACTTACAGGTGCGCTTTGCCCGCCGCCGCTTCGGACAGTACGAGGTCATCGATTTTCTGGCGGTTCTTTTCGGGTATGCCGTAAGCTCCGAGCGCACCCTCGAAGCGTTTTACGAGCGGCTCCAGCCCTTTGCGGTCCCGTTCATGGCGCTCTTTGGGCGGGATCAGTTGCCCTCTCGTTCGGCGCTCTCGCGCTTTTTGGCCGCGCTCACCGAGGCGCCGGTTGACGCCCTGCGCACGCTCTTTCTCGATGATCTCGGGAGTCGCCCACTCACGCAAGACAAACAAACGGGAGGGCTGGCGGATCGCACAGGAAGCACCTGGGTCGTCTTTGATATCGATGGCACGCGGGAAGCGGCACGGCAACGTGCCCTTCCTCAGACCGAGGATCTGCCTCCGGCGTTTCGTCGATTAGATGACGTGTGTGCTCCTGGCTACACGCTCGCGCAAACGCGGGCAAGTGGTTCGGACCCGCACCACGGTAAGCCAGGCCCACAGCTACCAGTGGCTCGGCAGTTTTGGCAACCGCGGGAATGGACAATATCGTGTCGAACTGCGTCAGGGGCTCTCCGCCATTGGTCGGTATCTCACTGCCCACCAGCTTTCACAGGCACGTGCCTTGCTCCGGCTTGACGGCCTATATGGCCTGGGAGCCGTGGTCGCTGACCTCGCTGGTTTCGCGTTTGTGACCCGTGGCAAAGAGTACAGCGTGCTGGATCACCCACTGATTCAGGCGCGGTTGCACTTGCCTCCCGATCAGTTCCAGCAGCGTCCAGAAAGTCAGACCGTGCGCAGCCTCTACAACTGTCCACAGGTTCCGGTGGGACCCGAGGGCGTGTCCTACCGGGTTGTGGTGGCGACCCATCCGGCTGACCAGACGAGGAAGAAAAAGAAGAAGAAAACGGTCGGTGTCACGCGTGCGGGCGTCGTCTACGAACTCTTCTTCACCAATCTCCCACAACAGGCATTCAGCGCCTGCGATGTCGTCGAATTGTATCTGCACCGTGGGGCGTTCGAGCCAATCTTAGCTGATGAAGACAGAGAGCAGGACCCGGACCGCTGGTGCAGCCACTCCGCGTGCGGTCAAGAGATCTGGTGTGTTGTGAGCCAATGGGTGTGGAATCTGCGCCTAGAGGTCGGCCACCAGTTCGAGCCGACGCCTCTGCGCACGACCGAGTTTGCTCCCGCCATTCCATCACAGCGCACACCGCTTGCTCCCTCTCCCTCCTTAACCACTCCTGCCTCGGGATATGGTCCACCTACCACTGCCACGTCCTGGAAAACGGGGCGCTTCACCGGAACCGACTTTCCTCTTCAGCCCGATGGCACGCTCCGTTGTCCGGCTGGGCAACGACTGCTCGCGCATGAACGACGCCGAGAAGCCGATGGAAGCCTGCGTGTGGTGTATGCCGCCAGCATCCGCAGTTGCCGTCCCTGTCCGCTACGGGAACAGTGTCAATGGCAAGGCGTCGCCACCAAAAAGCCGCGCCAGGTCAGCGTGCTGCTCCATCCCCTCGCCGTTGGTCCGGCCCCGCTGCTCTGGCACGATTGGAGTCGCAGATACCATCGCCGAGCCTGCATGCAGTTCCTGCGTCATCAGCACATGGAGATTACCTGTTTACCAGCACAGCTCGCCTTGCCGTCAGCGCAAGAGCCCGTCCTTTCCCGTGCGCAGCGAGCGCACACTCGCCTCTCATGGGGAGAACGGCTGGTGCGCAATACCCGGAGAGACACTTCAAGCCAGGTCACGATCAAGCTCTTTGGGGTGAAGAGCGGCTTCGCTACCTGGTTGGGCCTGAGGGCGCAGGAAGAGCAGACGAGAGCGCCCCATGGAGAGAAATGAGAGGAAGCTGGCGACGCCTTTCACCCTCGTGGAGTGACTGTGGAAGCACTCCACACCCATCTGGCCGATGAAGACCCGCCGCCTGGAAGCACGTGCTTGCGCCTGTTCGTGGGCGTGGAGACAGAACGGACCGCAGCGGCCCTGGTTGCCAGCCATCAGAGAGCGCCCCAGCTAGACGGCGACGAGTTCCTCTGGTACACTGGATTGCGGTCATCAAGCTCAACATGCACGAGAGAAAGGGTCTGGATGCATGACTGTCTTCTATCTGGTCCGTCATGGAAAAAAAGAAGCCGTTCGGGGAGATGCCCCGTTGTCCCCACAGGGCATCAGAGAAGCACAGGCCACGGCTCACGCCTTGCGTGCGGTTCCCATCCGCCAGGTCTACACAAGTCCTTTGCTCCGCGCGAAACAGACCGCAGCGCTCATTGCCGCCTGCTGCGGTCTCGCCGTGATCGAGGAAGAACGCTTGCGGGAACGAGCCAATTGGGGCGATTTGCCTGGACAATCGTTGGCGGAGTTTGTCGAGATGTGGGAACGCAGTACCCATGATCCCACCTATGTTCCTCCCGTCGGAGACTCAGCCAGGCAAGCAGGGATGCGGATGGATCAGTGGCTTCGAGCAGCGGGAGAACGCGCTCCCAGCGGGAAGATGGTCATGGTCACGCATGGAGGACTCATCACGGATTTTCTGGTGACGGTCCTTCCTGTCGAACAGTTACGGCTCTGGCATCCTGATTTTCTGGCGGTCCAGAGTCGCTTGATTCCTGAATGCTCGATCACGGTCGTTCGCCTCGAACAGGGACGCGCCACCTTAGAACACCTGGCAAGGGTCGAGCATCTCCTCGCTCTCTCCCCTCGCTCACAAACGCGAGACCAGCCAGAAGCAGACAATGGGAGATAAAAGGCGGTTGGCGTTGGAACGGGCTCAAGTAGTATCGATGCACACAGGCCACTGGTAGCAGGGAATTGGATACCCTCGTTCTTCCCTCTGTGGTCCCGCCGGTCAAGTGATTGACCGCCAGTCGATCTCGTTGCGCATCGCGTGGGCTATGCAGGCCCACGCGTCTCGGAAGTGGCAGCCCTCCAAATTCCCGATGTGCAGATTTCTGCCCGGCGTGGGTTGCTCATTATCCGCCGAGGCAAAGGACTTAAACATCGAGAGATCCCTCTCGTTCAGGAAGCACGCGAACCGCTTGAGGCGTATTTCACCCATCGTGAACATCTGGCTGAACAGTGGCGTGAACGAGCTGCCGTTCGAGGAGAAACCGTCGCTTCCTGGAGCCGCTGGCCTGAGGGGCATCTCTTTCTCGGTCAACGTGGGCCTCTGGCGGAACGTGGCATTCGGGAAATCATTGCCAAACTGGGTCAGGCGGCAAAGCTTGCTTCCACCCTCGGTCCTCACGATCTGCGTCACACGTTCGCCAAGGCATTGCTCGATCCTGCGGCCTACGGACTGGACCGACCTCCGATGCCTCTTCCAGCTCTTCAGCAATTGCTTGGCCATGCTGATATTGCAACGACAACCATCTACACGCGGGTGTCTGCTGATGACCTGGCTCGGATGATGGGGACCTCTGAAGCACTCTAAACGAAAACTGTGCCGCACTTATCTACTTTGCGGCTACGAGACTCCTTCCTTAACGCAGGGCCTTATAGAGCCGGGGAATGGTCTCGACGTTGTGGTTGAAAACGTCCGGTTTCGCGTCGATCACCGCGCGCTGTGCTAGAATGATACGTATCTGGAGGAGTATCGCCAAAACCAGATCGTTTTGAGCGCGAGCATTGAGCCGATGTCTGAGACGCCTGTTGATCGTTCTCAGATGAACTGTCAACGCCTTGTGGTGGAGAACCCCGTACATCCACAGGTTTCGAGGGCCACTCACCACGAGAACGTGCGGTTCAGAACAGGCACAAGAGCGGAGGAAACTATGACAAGCGAAGTGAACAAGCACAACGATGAAATTGAAATCAAAAGGGTCATAGAGGGTTATGTCGAGGCGTTTCGCGCCAAGGACCTCGATGGGGTGATGTCCATCTATGCGCCGGAGATCGTGACGTTCGACGTAGTGCCCCCGCTGCAATACGTGGGAGCAGATGCAATGAGGAAACGTTGGGAAGAGGTATTCTCGTCGTTGCCGGGTCCGGTCGGCTATGAAATTGCTGACCTGTCCATCACGGTGGGCGAGGATATGGCCTTCACCCATAGCTTCAACCGGACGAGCGCAACCCTGCCCACTGGGCAGCAGATCGGTACCTGGGTGCGTTGGACCGCTTGCTGGCGCAAAATCGGAGGCCAGTGGCTGCTCGTGCACGATCAGGTCTCGGTGCCTGTCGATGTGCAGACAAGCCGCGCGGTGCTCGACCTCAAGCCATAGCAATGCGCATGGGATGTTTCGGCAACAGCCTGGTACGAGAGTACAACAGCTTGTGACGTGGAGAGACGTGACGCCACATCTCTTGACTCATCTGGCGTCTCCAGATGCGCAGGTGATCCACCTGCACTCTCTGATCTGTGCTGCTCATGCCTTTCCTCTTTTGCGTATCTGAGCTTCGCCGAGTCAATCGGCATCGGTTGAGGAGGGCGCGCAAGAGGGTACTGATCAAAAGCTGCGCAGTCAGTTTGCCCCCGGAATGGTCTCCATTTCCATCCCGATATGGCTGCTGTGAGCGCTTTGTGAGGCAGGTTTTTGTAAAGGAGTCGGTACTCACTTGAAAGTAGGTCAAACGGAAGGAGATGATCAATGATGGGGTCCACACGTCCAAAGCGTCCGCTTTCCCGGCAAATCCAAGCCCGCGTCATGGCTGTGGTCAACGTTCCAATGCGAGTGCTTCTCGGACTTCCCTTTCCGACTCCGCTCAGCGGACGGTTGATGCTGATTTCCTATCCTGGTCGCAAGACCGGTAAGCTCTACCGGCAACCGGTCAGCTATGTGCAACGGGACCAGATGCTCCTCACCCCTGGCGGCGGCAAATGGAAGTGGAATTTGCAAGACGGTCAGCCGGTGCGAATTCGGCTGCGCGGGCGGGATGTGCTTGCGCGACCTGAGCTCATTCAGGATACCGACGAGATCGAACGGTTGCTTGCGGTGATGGCAGCCGCAAATCCTAGCGTCAATGCCTTCGTCGGCATACCCAAAGGACCCGATGGCCGCCTGGACCGTGGTCGTCTTGAAACTGCTGTGCACTACGGTTTCAGGATTGTCCGCTGGAACCTGGGAGAGGAGGCACAGAGATGAGAGAAGAAAAAGAAAGCAAAATCCCACAGGATGGGCAACGAGATACACATTCCAAGCGAGGTGGCTCTAGACCGTCTTTCGTGCTGTTGTGTTTTCTGTGAGGAAGTGGCATTTCTCCCCTGTTGCCAACAGGCAAACACCGTGACCAAGATGGCTTCTGAAGCCGTTTTGCACTACGCAACCTGCTTGCTGCAATCTCGTTGCGCATCCCGTAGGCAATGGGGAACCAAGAACACCTTGATATTCTCAGACAAGGAGTGGGAGCATGAATATATGCTACCCGCTTTTCTCCATGCACGGGTCAGGTGTAAATCTTATGCACTGTAGTGTAAATCCCATAATTATCCTGGTGGGCAAGCTTTTAGAGGGAACTTACCCACCAGGATAATTGTTGTAAGAGCAACCAGTTTAATGTTGGGATTTACAGGTGTAGTGGTACTCACATACGAGCCAAATCGAAAATAAATAGGAAGTGAGGGGGTATGAAATTCTTAAATCATACTGAGGAGATCATGCCTCCTCACCTGAAATCTAACTTGAGCGAGCTGGAACGCCGTGCTGCGCTCGTACCTTAGTTCTTCATTTACAAGATACCGATGGCAGAAGCTAGATAGGAAGCGCTTTTTCAAACGGCAATGATTATGTTGATCACTCTTCGCGCTAATTGATCACTCGTGGCCTCAAAACTTGACCACTCTTGGCCTTATTTACCAGTTACAACGATTCTCTGAAGAGCAGTATTTGTGACTATTTTGTGCTATACTATAGGAGTAAACGTGCTAGTGCTCTCGTATCTTACCATGCAGAGAGTCTTCCCGAACCTGCTAGCAAGAGTTACATTAAGAAAGCACACAGCAAGTTTGTGTGAAAGGAGTTTAACCCATGGGGATTGGCTTTGATACGTTCCTGCTATACACCGACACTGACAGTAATGGGCACTTTTCCGTACCACATAACTTGGCTGTAGTGGATGTAGGAGGTCCTCATTTCGAAATTGATGGCATCACCGTTGCGGTGCAGCACAACCAGAATCAGAACTGGCACGCTCTAGAAGCTAGCAACGCAGTGGACAATCGATTCTGGTGGAACGAAACTCTAGTGGCGGGGTCCATCGGTTCATCCAACTTCCACAACTCTCCCGTCCGGATTATCGTGTTTGCCGCATATTTACCTGGAGCAATATGACCTTGAGCACCGAGGCCGTGAGTCTTCGAGCGTGCGGATTATCGTGTTTGCCCAATATTTCACTGGAGCATAGTGGGGACACTATCGGGTGGTGAGTGGTCCTTGGCTGGTATGG
>WNFI01294095.1_pt1 | contig 11173 bp, 11 predicted proteins | sample 5400471 | NCBI WGS metagenome assembly WNFI01 (sample SAMN13153348, study PRJNA577476) | soil metagenome | isolation source: 100 cm saprolite on Douglas fir-dominated hillslope | place: USA:California | collected 2013-09-17 | reverse complement strand
AGCTCCTGGATGGCGAGCTTCTTCTCGCGCTCGATCTGCTCCTTGGCCTTCTGGACCATGCGTTCGGATTCGGCGCGGGCCTGGGCGATGAGGTCGGCCTTCACCGTCTCCGCGTCGGCCAGGGCGCGCTTCATGATCTCCTCGCGCTGGCGGCCGGCTTCGCGGATCAGCTCCTGGTGCTGGGCGAGGAGACGCTGGGCCTCCTCGTTGGCCTTCTCGGCGGAGCCGACCGCGTCGTGGATGCCTTTCTCGCGCTCCTCGATCATGGCCAGGAGGGGCTTCCATCCCAGCTTGGTGAGCACGAAGGCGAAGATCGCGAACAGCACCACCGTCCACAGAGTGAGACCGAACTCCAGGTCGGTGAAGCCGCCGGCAGCGAGGGCGGCGGGTACCAGGGAGACCACCGGTCGCCTACTTGATGGCGAGGAGGATGGTCACGATCAGCGAGAAGAACGTGACGCCCTCGATGAGGCCGGCGGCCACGATCATGGCTCCGCGGATGTCGCCGGCCGCGTTGGGCTGGCGCGCGATGCCGTCCATGGCCGCGGCGGCCAGACGGCCGATGCCGTAGCCGCCGCCGATGATGGTCATTCCGGCGCCGATGCCGGCGGCCAGGTACGCGAGAGCCTTGGGATCAGTGGGCATGTCGGTCAGCTCCTCCAAAGAGTGTGATTGAGCGGCGCATCAGTGCGCGGGATGGGCGTTCATCCCGATGAAGATGGATGTGAGCAGGGTGAAGATGTAGGCCTGGATGAACGCGACCAGGATCTCCAGCATCATGATGAAGAGCGCGAGCACGAGCGAGATCGGCACCATCCCCACGCCGAACGCGAAGTTGATGCTGGCCATCAGGGGGATGAGGAGGAGCAGGCTGGCGATGACCATGTGACCGGCCAGCATGTTTGCGAAGAGCCGGATCATGAGGGCGAACGGGCGCGTGAACATGGCCAGCAGCTCGACGGGGATCATGATGGGCAGCAGCCACAGGGGCAGGCCGGGCGGAATCATGTTCTGGAAGTGGTGCACGAGGCCGTACTTGCTGATCCCCGCCCACTGCATGGCCAGGAAGGACACGAAAGCCAGCCCCAGCGTGACGCTGAGGTTGCCGGTGGCCGTCGAGGAGAAGGGTGTCAGTCCCAAGAGCGCCGCGACGAGGATGAAGAAGAAGAAGCTCAGGAGGAGGGGGACGTACTTGCGGCCGTCGTGGCCGATGTTCTTCTCCGCGATCTCGTCCCGCACGTAGACGACGAGCGTCTCCACGGCGGTGCCCAGGCCGCTCGGCACGTGGTTCCGGTAGCTGCGGATGGCCAGGCGCACCACCACCAGCACCAGCGCGGCGGCAATCGCGAACCACAGGAGGTGCTTGCTGGGGCCGACGTTCAGGCCAAACAGGTAAAGGTCACCGTAGTGCTGGTTCACCACGTGGTGCATCAGGATCTCGGCGATGCCCTCGTGACGCTCGGCCGCCCCTTCCGCCGCCTTCTCGGCCCCTTCGTGCGCGCCGGGCTCGTGCACCGCCTGCGCGAGGAGGACCCAGGGAATCATCGCGCGCCTTCTCCCGTGGGCCGCCGCGACACGACGGCCAGCTCCAGGACCAGGAAGACGACGAAGTACGCGAGGAGCGAGAACGTGAACGGCAACTTGGGCAGTCCGAAGACGAGCGCGCCCACCAGCACGGCGGCGAGCAGCACCGTCATGCGGGCGAGCATCCCGCCGAGGACGGCCACGAAGAAGGCGTTGTTGGAGCGGCCCGCGGACCACAGAGCCAGGAAATACGCGCAGACGGTATTGAGCGCGGCGAGGAGCGCGCCCGTCAGCACCGCCGGCCGCGCCTCCGCGGAGAGCGCCGGCCACGCCGCGGCGAGCGACGCGCCCACGGCTCCCAGCACCACCGCCACGTACCGCGCCAACGTCACTTCTTTCCCCCGCTCATCGCCCGATACATCTTCCAGAAGTGCAGGAACGCCGCCACCACTCCGACCACGGCCCCGACGAGGAAGTACCGCGGCTCGGTGCCGAACTTCTTGTCGAGCCAGTGCCCCAGCCAGAGGCACAGCAGGACCGTGAAGGCCAGGCTCGAGCCGATTCCCAGATAGGACGCCGAATCCCGCAGGGAGCGCTGCAAGCCGGCGTCCCCCTTGTCCCCACTCTCGGGAGTCTTCCCGTCAGGGTTCGACTGGCTTGGCAACGGTCGGGAAGACTATCACGGCCGCGCGCTCGCGGGCAAGCCTGCGCGCGCACCGACGACCCTCTTGCAGCGCTTAGGGCTGAGCAGCTTAGCGCGAGGTGGGGTGCGAATCCGCGCCCGCCATGGCGGCGGGCTCCGGCGCGGGCTCCGGCTCCGCGACGGGCACCCCAGGGGGCGGCAATCCCGCCATGATCGTCGCGCCCATGCCCTCCTCCTCGCGCCAGCGCAGGATGTCGTAGCGATAGATCCGGTAGGCGGAGAGCACGAGCGAGAGCACCACCGGACCGACGATCAGGCCCTTGGGGCCGAACGCGATCAGCCCGCCCATGATGGAAAGGAACCCGAGCATCATGTGGATCTGGGCGGAGCCGCGCAGGATGATCGGCTTCACGATGTTGTCGACCATGCTGATCACGAACACGCCGTAGGCGGTCATGCCCAGCGCGTGTCCCATGTGTCCGTTGACCAGGAAGTAGAGGGCAGCCGGGATCCAGGCCAGCGGCGAGCCGAGGATGGGGATGAGCGCGGCGAAGACCACCATCACCGCCCACAGCAGCGGCGAGGGCAGGCCGAAGGCCCAGAATCCGACGAACGCGACCACGCCCTGGATGAGGGGCACGATGATCATGGCCTGCAACACGGCCTTGACCGTGTTGCCGAGGTGCTCGAGCAGCTCGGTCTCCTGGCCACGCGTGAAAGGCGAGATGCCGCGCAGCGACTCGCGCAGGTCGTCGCCGTCGCGCAGCAGGAAGAACAGCATCATGAGGAAGACGACCAGGTCCAGCGCGACCGTCGCCACTCCGGTGAGCAGGACCTGCACGTAATGATTGACGACCTCGCTCGCGCGGGCGAGGCCCGCGGTGAGCGGCGGCGCCTCCCATCCGATCTGCCGCAGCCAGTTGGCCAGCTTCGGCGATCGTTGCGGGACCACCTCGCGCCAGAAGCGGTCCCATTCCCGCGCTTCGAGATGCGGGCGCAGCCAGTCGAGGAACGCCACCGCCTGCTGGAAGATGAGCGCGCCATACAAGAGGATGGGGACGAGGATGACGAACATGACCCCGAGCATGAGCAGGGTCGCGGCCAGCCCGTCGCGGCCACCCAGGCGGCGGCTCAGTGCGCCCTGCAAGGGTGACAGCATCAGCGCCACCGAGGCCGCGACCGTGAAGGTGAGCAGGAAGTAGCGGAAGACGACGAACGCGAGCACGACGGTGACGAGCAGGAACCCGAGCAGCGGTCCCTGCACGCGCCAGTTCGTGCGCAGGCGCTCGGGCATCAGGCGCGAGTCAGCCGCACGAGCGCGGAAAAGGACATCCCACCATCAGGATACTGCGGGAGCGGCGGCGGCGGCCGTTCTCCCGCGCACCACTCAGGGCCGCGGCTCGAGCACGATCTCGCGGGCCAGCCGCTGGGCCAGCACCTCGCGGATCTCCAGGCGCTCCTTGTACCCCTGCCTCTGCTTCTCGTCGTCGCCGACCACGGTCTGGAGCAGGGCGTCCGTCTTCGCCTCGTTGGCCTCGAGGGTGGCGAGGTCCTTGTACTCCGTCATGAGGATCAGGTTGAAGTCGCCGCTGTTGTGGGCCTCCGTCTGCAGCACCTTGTAGGAGAGGGAGTAGCCCGCCTTCTTGGACGCCTCCTGCTCGCGCTTCCAGTCGTTCGTGACGTAGCTGAGGTAGGCGGTCTCCATGCCCGGCTTCATCCGGATGAAGTTCACCTGCCACACCGACCCGTTGCGGTACGGCCGCTTCACCTGTGCCTTCACCACCAGGGCGCCCGGGACCACGAACGCGATGGCCAGGGCAGCGGCGATCAGGGCTCTGCGCAGCATGCTCATTCCGTGTCTCCTTTCGAGAGAAGGGCGCCCGCGCGCCCGGGTCGGGACGTGGTGGGAGGAGCGGATGTTGGCGCTCGCGCCCGCGGCTGTCAACGATGCGCGATCAGCGATGGGGCGAGGGCGACGCGGCGACGGCCGGACGGTGACGCTCTCCGCCCGCTCGGGCGGAGCGGGCGCGGCCGCGGTGGGCGGAGCGCCGGACGCGCGCACCGTGACCGCCTCGCTCCGCTCGGGGGGACCGGCCGGAGCGGGGGCCGACCCCGAGGGCCGCACGACGAGCGTCTCCGACTGCTGCGGGACGCCGGGACCGGCGGCGGCCGCGCCGCCGGTCGGACGCACCTCCAGGGCTTCGGTCCGCTCGACGTGGGGACCGCCGGGGCCGGCCGCCTGCACCGCGCCCTCGGCGTACGTGCCCGGCTGCACCACCGCCGCGACGTGGTTCGCGGGGCCGTGCAGGAAATCGAGGAACGGCTTTGGATAGATCCCGATGGCGAAGCAGAGCGCGACCAGCGGCACCAGCGTGGCCAGCTCGCGGACGTTGAGGTCCACGAGATGCCGGTTGTCCTCGTTCGTGATCTTGCCCCAGAAGACGCGCTGGTAGAGCCAGAGGAGATAGGCCGCGCCCAGCACGATGCCGGACACCGCCCAGTAGGCCCATACGCGGTTCGCGGCATACGCGCCCTGCAGGATCATGAACTCGCCGATGAAGCCGTTGAGCAGGGGCAGGCCCATCGAGGCGAGGAAGATGATCAGCGTGATCGTGGCGTAGACGGGCATGACGTGGGCGAGCCCGCCGAACTGCGCGATCTCCTTGGTGTGCCGCCGCTCGTAGACGATTCCCACCAGCAGGAAGAGCCCGCCCGTGCTCAGGCCGTGGTTGAGCATCTGGAGGATGCTGCCCTCGAGGCCGAGCGGGTTCAGCGCGAACATGCCCAGCATCACGAAGCCGAGGTGGCTCACCGAGGAGTACGCGATGAGCTTCTTCATGTCTTTCTGGACGAGCGTGACCAGGGCGGCGTAGACGATCCCGATGATGGACAGGATGACCATGGGGCGCACCGCCCACAGGGTGGCCGCGGGCAGCAGCGGCAGCGAGAAGCGGATGAAGCCGTAGGTACCCATCTTCAGGAGGACGCCGGCCAGGATCACGGATCCCGCGGTGGGCGCCTGCACGTGGGCGTCGGGCAGCCAGGTGTGGAACGGGAACATCGGCACCTTGATCGCGAATCCAAAGAAGAAGGCGATGAACACCCACTTCTGGAATTCGAAGGGCAGGCCCGGCGCCATGGTGTACCACTGCGTCACGTGTACATCGGGACGAGCATGACCTCCCAGAAGACGTAGAAGAGGAACATGTCGAGCGCGCAGAAGACGCCCAGCATCCCGACCTGGAGCAGGAGCAGGAACACGTAGTACTGGCGCACGCGGTCGTGGATGGCCGTCCAGGACGACAGGATGGCGATCGCGCCCAGCAGCGTCGTCAGGAGGATCAGGAGGGTGGAGATGCCGTCGACGCCGAAGTGGTAGGAAACGCCGATGGTCGGGATCCAGGGCGCCTTCTCGATGAACTGGAAGCCGGCGGCGCTGCGGTCGAATCGGAACCAGAGGGGCAGGCTGACCAGGAAGCCGAGGACGCCGAAGATGTTGGCCACCCAGCGCACCGCGTCGTCGCTGCGCTTGAACGCGGGGATCGCCATCAGCAGCACCGCTCCCACCAGCGGCGTGAACGTGATGACGGAAAGAAGGTGGTCCCGCAACAAATTCATGCTCTAGCTCCGGTCACAGGATGAACCGGCTGCCGATCCCGATCATGAAGAGGATGATGATCAGCATCGACAGCGCGTAGTGCTGGACGAGGCCGTTCTGCAGAGAGCGGAAGACGTAGCTCATGTTATCGAAGAGGGCGGCGACGAGGTTGACCGCGCCATCCACGAACCAGCGATCGAAGAAGTCCGAGATCTTCGCCACGCCTTCCCGGACGAACCAGCCGATCCCGTTCACGCCCAGGCCGGGCCGGACCTCGCCGTCGCCGCCGTCCACGACGTAGCGGTCGACCGCGTAGAGCGTCTTGCCGCCGCCGAGGGCGAGGCCGCGCACGAACACCGCCTGGTAGATCTCGTCCACGTAGTACTTGTCGAGGAGCAGGCGGTAGACGGGAGCGACCGAAGATGCGATCCGGGCCGGCACCTCCGGATGGCGCTGGAAGAGCTGCCAGGCCAGGGCGATGCCGAAAGCGGCGATGGTGACGCTGGCCGCCATGAGCGCCATCTCGATGGTGTGGGCAGGCGGCGCCGCCGTGAACACCTTCGGCAGCGTCTCGTGCGCGGCCTCGAACACCGGCTCGGTGAAGCTCTCGAAGAGGTTCGGGATGTGGAGGACGTCGCCCAGGAGCGGCGGGACCCCCAGCAGACCGGCCAGGACCGAGCCCACGGCCAGGACCTGCAGGGGGAAGACCATCGTGCGCGGCGATTCGTGCACGTGATGCGCCTGCTCCTCGGTGCCGCGGAAGGTCCCGCTGAAGGTCATGTGGTACAGGCGGAACATGTAGAAGGCGGTCATGGCCGCCACGGCCAGGCCCATGGCCCACACGTAGGTGCCGTACCCGGAAATCTTGTAGGCCGACCACAGGATCTCGTCCTTCGAGAAGAACCCGGCCAGGGGCGGCACGCCCGCGATGGCGATGCAGCCCACGAGCATCGTGCGATGCGTCCAGGGCAGCTTGCTCCGGAGGCCGCCCATGTTCCTCATGTCCTGCTCGCCCGACATGGCGTGGATGACGGAGCCGGAGCCGAGGAAGAGGAGCGCCTTGAAAAAGGCGTGGGTCATGAGGTGGAACACGCCCGCCCCGAAGGCGCCCACGCCGCAGGCCAGGAACATGTAGCCGAGCTGGCTGACCGTCGAATAGGCGAAGCGCGCGACCATGTAGACGCCCGCCGTGACCATGGTGGCGGCGTGGATGAGGGCCGACACCGGCGTGGGGCCCTCCATGGCGTCCGGCAACCAGACGTACAGCGGGAGCTGCGCGCTCTTGCCCGTCGCGCCCACGAAGAGGGAGAGCGCGATGACGGTGAGGGTGCCGCCCCAGGCCCACTCCACCGGCATCTGCGCGGCGTGCTCCATCACCGTCCGGAAGTCGAGCGAACCGAACCCGAAGTCGCCCACGCGGTTCGCGATGAACGCCTTCTTGCCGGCCGCCGCGTTGGCCGGGTTCTCGTACCAGAAGCCGATGAGCAGGTACGAGCAGAGGCCGACGCCCTCCCACCCCACGAAGAGCACCGCGTAGTTCGCGCCGAGCACGAGGGTGAGCATCGCGAACATGAAGAGGTTCAGGTACGACATGTAGCGGGCGTACCCGGGGTCGTGGCCCATGTACCCGATCGAGTACACGTGGATGAAGAAGCCGACGAAGGTGACCACGAGCAGCATCACCGAGGAGAGCGGATCCACCTGGTAGGCCCAGTCGACCGTGAAGGGCAGCGGGCCGTGCGCGGTCGCGGCGGCGCCGCCCGGGATCCACGTCCACAGGGTCTCGACCAGAGTGTGCTCGGGCGCGCCGTGCGCGCTCAGGACCGCGATGAGGGCGACCACGAACGAGAGGCCGACCATCCCCGCGGCCACGAAGCCGATGTAGCCGGGGGGCGGGACGTGCACTCCGTGCGCGTGATGGCCGTGGCCGTGACCCTCGTCGCGGGCCCGGCGCAAGGCGCGCACGCCGACGAGGAAATTGAAGAGGAAGCCGAGGAGCGGGAAGAGGGGTATCAGGAAGACGAACTTCATGGGCACCTCGGAAGGACGGCCGGCGCGGATCTTATGGGCCGCGCTGGCGGGCCGTCAAGCCTCGCCCCCGCCGCCGTGCTCGGTGCGGCCGGCCAGGAGATCGAGCGCGTGGGCGAGCACCGGTCGCAGCGCCTCCAGGCCGTCGGCCACCGCGCGCGGGCTGCCCGGGAGGTTCACGATCAGGCACGAGCCCGCGACACCCGCGACGCCTCGGGAGAGGGCCGCCATCGGAGTCTGGCGCAGGCCGTGGGCGCGCAGCAGCTCGGCCACCCCGGGCGCGTCGCGGTCGATGACGTCACGAGTCGCTTCCGGCGTGACGTCGCGGGGCCCCAGGCCGGTGCCGCCCGTCGTCACCACCAGCGCGGAGCGCGCGGCGGCCTCGCGCAGGGCGGCGGCGATGCGGGCTCGGTCGTCCGGCACGACCACGGGGTCTTCGACGGTCAAGCCCGCCTCGCGGAGGCGCCGGCACGCCTCCGGCCCCGACGCGTCCGGCCGGCGCCCGGCGGCGGCGGAGTCGCTGACGGTGATGACGACGGCTCGCATATTCTTTGACAAGGCGCGAATTGACGGGGGGACGCCGATCGGGGAACCTTGAAAGGATCATAAACGGAGAAGCCGAAACGATGTCCCTCATTCTTGCCGCCGCCGTCCTGCTGCTGGCCCCCGCCTCCCCCGCTCCCGCCGGCGACGAGGTGCGCTCGCTGACCGTCACCGTCACGGACGAAAAGGGCGCGCCCATCGACGGCCTGGCCGCGCAGGACGTCGCCGTCCTCGAGAACGGCACCGCCCGCACTCTCACCCGCGTCGAGAAGGACGAGCGTCCGCTGCGCGTGGCCGTGCTGGTCGATACGAGCGAGCCCATGGGCGATCACTACCGCCAGCAGATCCTCGAGCCGCTCCTCCGGCTCCTGAGCCGCCTGCCCAAGGGCAGCGAGTTCGCGGTCTGGACGACGGGGGACCGCCCGAACAAGGTCGTGGACTACGGCCAGGGCGTGACCGCCGCGACCAAGGCCCTGCGGCGCATCTTCCCCACGGGGGGGAACACCCTGCTCGATGCGCTGGTGGAGGCCTCGCGCGACCTCCAATCCAAGGAGGCCGCGCGCTCCGCGATCGTGGTCGTGACGGGAACGGGCGCGGGGTTCACGAACTACAGCAAGGAGCAGGTGGTCGACATCGTGCGGCCCACCGGCGCGACCGTGCTCGCGGCCGAGATCGAGGAGAGCGGAGCGGAGGCGAGCCGCGGACAGGGCGAGGTCAGTCGGACCGACTACGACTACACGCTCGCCAACCTCGCGGACGCGACGGGCGGACGGCGCGAGACGCTGCTTTCCGCCATGGGCACGGGCCATACCCTCGACTCCTTCGCCGGCGAGCTCTCCTCCCAGTACCGCGTCTCCTTCGAGAGCGTGGCCGGCCTCAAGGACAAGGACCGGAAGCTCGAGGTCAAGGTGGCCCGGCCGGGGGCCAAGGTCCGCATCGGCGTCCCGCGCAGTTGAAGGTATTGACGACGCCGCGCCTCCTCTTTCTCTGCGTCCTGGCCGCGGTGCTGGGCCCCGGAACGGCCTCGCGCGCGCAGACGCCGCCGCGGGCCACGCCGCGCCCACCCGTGTTCGGGGCCGGCATCGAGGTCATCAACCTCAACGTCTCCGTCACCGACGCCCGCGGCCGCTACGTCACCGACCTCGTGAAGAACGATTTCGCGGTCTTCGAGGACGGGGTGCGGCAGGAGCTCTCGATCTTCAACCACGAGGACATCCCGATCTCGCTCGTCCTCATGATGGACACCTCCGCCTCGATGGACGAGAAGCTCGCGACGGCGCGCGCGGCCGCCATCCGCTTCGTGGGCACGCTGCGGACGCAGGACAACGCGCAGATCATGCAGTTCAACGACCGGACGACCATCCTCCAGGACTTCGTGGCCGACCACCACGCGCTGGAAGGGGCGATCTCGCGCACGGAGGCCGCGGGGCCCACGGCCCTGCACAACGCGCTCTACGTGGCCCTCAAGGAGCTCGAGAAGCAGAAGAACCAGGGCGAGCTGCGGCGGCGCGCCATCGTGCTCCTTTCCGATGGCGAGGACACGGCGTCCCTGGTCAGCGACGACCAGGTGCTCGACCTCGCCCGCAAGACCGAGATCAACATCTACGCGATCAGCCTGCGCCCGCGCCGCATGCCCGACCGCAACCAGGTGAAGTTCAGCCAGGCCGCGCACCTCCTCACCGCGCTCACGCAGGATACGGGCGGGCAGGTGCACTTCCCCAACTCGCTCTCCGAGCTCGACGCTGTGTACGACCGGATCGCGGAGGAGCTGCGGACGCAGTACAGCCTGGGCTACGTGTCGAACAACTCGCGGCGGGACGGGAAGTGGCGCCGCATCGTGGTGCGCGTCCCCACGCGCGAGGACTTGCAGGTCCGCCACAAGCTCGGGTACTTCGCGGTCGCGACGACCACGACCTCGCGCTAGGAGGGCGTGCGATCGAGGCGGTGGTGCAGCAGGGCGAGGACCGCCATCTCCTCGGGGCGCAGACGGTCCTCCCCTTCCCGGGCTTCGTGGTCGAGCCGCTGCTGCAGGGTCCCCGCGAGGGTGCCGTCGAGGTAGGCGTCGAACACCACCGGGTGCACGTAGCACTTGCGGCAGACGGCCACGGTGTTGCCGAGCCGCCCGGCCACCTTCTCCACCGCGCGCAGGACGTTCTTCCTCGCCTCCGCCTTCGTGCGCGCGGCCGGCCGCTCGCTCAACGCCCAGGCCGCGAGCACGGTGCCCGCCCAGGTGCGGAAGTCCTTCGCCGTGAAGTCCTGGCCGGTGACCTCGCGCAAGTAGTCGTTGACGTCGCTGGACGTGACCGCGCGGCGGCGGCCCCGGCCGTCGACGTACTGGAACAGCTCCTGGCCGGGCAGATCCTGGCAGCTCTTGACGATCCGGCTGAGCCGCCGGTCCTGCACGTCGACCTCGTGCACCTTGCCGCTCTTCCCGCGGAAGCGGAACTGGACCGTCCAGCCCTTGATCGAGGCGTGGCGGCCGCGGAAGGTGGTCAGGCCGAACGAGCCGTTGTCCCGCGCGTACTCCTCGTTGCCGACGCGGATGAGCGTCGTCTCCAGGAGCTTGAGGACGGCCGCCAGCACCCGGCGGCGCGAGAGCCCGCGGTGAGCGAGGTCGTCTTCGATGCGCGCGCGGATGATGGGCAGGGCCTGTCCGAAGGCGAGCATCCGGCCGTACTTGGCGTCGTCGCGGACGGTGCGCCAGCGCGGGTGATAGCGGTACTGCTTGCGGCCGCGGGCGTCGCGGCCCGTGACCTGGATATGTCCGAGCGCGTCCGGACAGATCCACACGTCCGTCCAGGCGGGCGGGATGACCAGTGACCGGATACGGCCCAGGG
>WNFI01353935.1_pt1 | contig 11174 bp, 11 predicted proteins | sample 5400471 | NCBI WGS metagenome assembly WNFI01 (sample SAMN13153348, study PRJNA577476) | soil metagenome | isolation source: 100 cm saprolite on Douglas fir-dominated hillslope | place: USA:California | collected 2013-09-17 | reverse complement strand
GGCATCGCGGCGCAGGTAGTTGTACACGACTTGAATCGCCGCGGGATGGCCGTTTTTTAAAGCGAGAAGGCCTTCGGCGGGATCATGGATCGAGATGCCATAGAAACGTATCTTACCCTGGGTCTTCAATTTTTCGAGCGGTTCAAAGAGCCGCCCATGCTCGATGACGCTGAAGGGCGGGTTGTGCAATTGATACAGATCAATGTAATCCGTCCCAAGCCGCTTCAGGCTCTGCTCTACTGCATAGGTCAGATGTGTGTCAGTAAAATTCAGCCGGGGCGGGACGTGATAGAAGTCACTGCCTCCTTTGGTGGCGATAATAACCCGGTCCCGGTGTCCTTTTAAAGCCTGCCCCAGAAGCTCTTCGCTATGGCCGTGCCCATACACGTCCGCGGTGTCGAAAAACGTACAACCCAGGTCCAGCGCCGTTTTGATCGAACGCAGCGATTCGTCGTCTTCGGTCGGGCCGTAACTGTTGCCATGGGCATTGCCGCCGATCGGCCTGTCCGGTAGGCAGGGGCACTTTGTGGGCCCCGATGCCGACCGAAAGGTGTTTGTCGGGAGTGTCCGCCCAGGGACCGATCGGAACGCCCGCTGCGTTGACGGGAACGAGGGGATTACCTTCGGCGTCTTTGGTCCAGGTGATCTTGAAATCGTCGCGCGACATGAACATCATCTCGTACTCCATCGTGTGATGGACCGATTTAGGATTGGTGGGACAGGCTTCTTCGCAAAGCCGGCACCAATTGCATTTGCCAAAATCGATAGTGTAGTTCTGAATGATCTTCTTGCCCGCGGCATTGCGCTCGCTGGTCAGGTCGATGCAGGCCGAGGGGCAGGCACGCACGCACAAGTCGCAGGCGATGCACTCCTCGATATGAAACGTCAACATACCGCGGAAACGCTCCGGCACGGGCGGCTTTTCCTTAGGATACTGATAGGTTACCTTGCGCTGAAACATATAGCGCCAGGTCACTCCCAAGCCCTTGAGCAGGCCGGCGGTGTCGTTCCAAACCGTTTTAAAGTAGTTCAACATTTTCGTTTCGGATAATACCTTTTTTTAAGCCGTATTGTCAGGCTTAAGGGACTTTGCTGCGGATCCATTGAGAAATACGATGGTCCGGTAGGAGGACCTTCGCATTGAGCGAATACATCAAGCCTTTCAGCGCGACGCCGATCTTATTTTCAATGCCGCCGGGAGCGATGAGCAATGGGATGACGAGCGCCTTGCCGCCTTCCTTATCGATCGTTTCCACCCGGCTACGAATCGCATCCACCGCCTGGCTGCGGATTTCCTCAGGCGCATCGTCCCGTAGGGTCATGCCCTCCACGCTCCTGAAATGCCCGCGATCACGAACCGTGGTGCTAATCCGCCACAACATCGTGAGCCATTTGGCATTGTCCGAATTATCGTTAGGACCATGGGCCACCAGGATCACGTTTTCCTGCTCGGGATTCTGGCTGATTTCACGGGCGCGGTCCAATACGATCAACGCGACAATCGGATCATCGTTCAAGGGGTCCATGAACTGCACCTCGACGCGCTTCTCGATCGGAAAAAACCCCGTATTAAAACCAGGGTTCACATCCCCTCCCAACAGATAGCGCCATTGCCGGTAGACTTCTGAATACGACGAAACGAGCAAGGGGACGACCACGATGCTGTGGACACCCTTATTCTGCAAGGCGGTCACATCATTTTGCAACTGATCCACTTCCTCTTTGGTGTGAGCCATGCCAAAGAAAACCCGCGTCGGATAAGGGATGTCGGCCTGCTTCACAACTTCCGTGACCGTTTTATTCCACAGGGGTGTTCCTCCATGAGCCATTACGATGACGCCGATCTCCGGCTTTTTGGCGGCCGATGTCGACGCAAGAAACCCGAATGCGACCAGGAGAAGAAGGATCAGACGGTGGGAACGCACAACTTAGGCGTAGCGATTTAGCATGTCTTTGAAATACTTGTCATCATCCCGAGGGAACTGCCCGATGATATCCCGGATGCGTTCATTAAACGGCTGCCGGGTTTCATCTTTATAGAAGGTGCCCAGGAAGATGTTGTTCTTGTCCTGCCACATTTCCAGCGCCCGCATTTTGTTCGCAGGGTTCTCATAGGGCGCAATCGGCGTCACTTTCTTGCCGTAGTACTTGTAGGTGTCGTTGAACACGACGCAGGGCGACAAGGCATGGATGAAGGAGAAACCCTTGTGATTGATGCCTTCGACCATGAGATCGGTCAGATGTTTCAGTTGGCCTGAATAACCACGCGCGATGAACGACACATCGTACGCCAACGCGAGAGCGATCGGATTGAGGTTTTCTTCCGCCACCCCGTAGGGACTCGACTTGCCCTGGAAGGTCTGAAGGGTCGTCGGGGAGGCTTGTCCCTTGGTCAGTCCGTAAATATTGTTGTCGAGCATGATGTAGGTGATGTCGATGTTACGGCGCGCCGCATGCGGGAAGTGTCCGCCGCCGATCGCGAGGCCGTCGCCGTCGCCGCCCACCGCGATGACCGTGAGCTTCGGGTTGCCGATCTTCACGCCCATCGCCGTCGGCAGCACGCGGCCGTGCACGCCGTGGAAGCCGTAGGAATTGACGAAGATCGGGAGCCGGCCGGAACACCCGATGCCGGATACGACCGCTACATCCTTCGGATCCAGGTTCAGGGTCGTTAGCGCCTGATAAAGAGCGTTCAACACGGCGAAATCGCCGCACCCCGGACACCAGGTGATTTTAACGTCCGACTTATAATCTGCTGTGGTGTGTGCCATGATAATTCTCCCTAAGCTTGGGTGCGCGACAAGGCCGGTTCAGCCGTGACTTTCCCGCCAGCCACCGCGCGCAGCTTATCCAAAATTTCTTCCGCATAGAAGGGAAGCCCTTCGCACTTCGTCATCGAAATAGTAGGGACTAGGAATTGAGACCGAATGAATCCGTTCACTTGCCCGCTGTAATTGAGTTCCGCAACGACCACTTTTTCTACCGAGTTAAGAAATTCCTTCAAGTCAGCCGTCGGCAAGGGACAGACCATTTTCAACTGCAGCTGAGCGACACTGATGCCTTCCTTGGTGGCCTGTTCCACACCTTCCCGGATCGCACCCTGCGTTGAACCCCACCCAATAATCCCGATTTTCGCCTTTTTGGGACCGAACCGTGTGGTAAAGCCAGTTTCTTTAGACGCTTCATAAATCTTTAACGCCCTTTTTTGGGACATGATCACATGCATCTTCGGCGTGAAATTCGGAGCTCCGCGCTCGGTATGCTCCAGCCCGGTCGCCGCGTAACAACCCCCCTCGGTTCCCGGGAGCGCCATCGGCGACACCCCATTGGGCGTGAGGCGGAAGCGCTTGTATTCCTTTAAATCAGCTTCCGTAGGGAGCAAGCGATTCACGACGGGTACGCGCTTGAAGTCCGGCCAAGCGAACGTCTGCGTGCGGTGCGCTAGAGATTGGTCGGTGAGATACAGAACGGGGACCTGATACTTCTCCGCGAGGTTAAACGCGTGAATGATGTAATACAGGCATTCCTCGACATCTCCCGGCGCCAACACGATGCGCGGGGCATCTCCGTGGGCGCCGAAACACGCCAGATTAAAGTCGCCCTGTTCCATCTTGGTCGGCATCCCGGTGCTGGGCCCGGAACGCTGGGCATCGACGATCACGCAAGGGATTTCGGCCATCGTCGCGAGTCCCATGACTTCTACCATAAGCGATAGGCCGGGACCGGACGTCGCGGTCATCGCCTTTTTGCCGGCGTACGAAGCGCCGACCACGGAGGCGATCGCCGCGATTTCATCTTCCGTTTGAACGACGGCGCCGCCAAACTTCGGCAAGTCGCGTTCCATAAATTCGAGAATGTCCGAAGCCGGGGTGATCGGGTAGCCCGCGTAATACCGGCAACCGGCGCTGATCGCGCCTACCGAAAGGGCTTCGTTACCCGACATGACCACGCGCCGGTACGGAGAGGTCATCGGTGAAAACGAAGGCAGCGACTTTTTCCATGGGTGCTGGTCGACGTACGAATAACCGGCGCGGAGGGCTTCTTTATTCTTGTTGACCACGACGTCGCCTTTTTTACCAAAACGATCCTTCAACAACTGGTCCAGCAGCTCAAGTGAAAGACCGAGGATACGACCCATCACGCCGAGGGCCACGACGTTTTTCCCGAGCTTGGACTTCACCACATTCAGCGTGATTTCCTCGAGCGGAACGCCATACGCTTCAAAGGTCCCCTCCGGCTTATAATGCGCCGGATCGTAGATCAGGAGGCCATCCGGGCGGATCGTGTGGCCATGGAGCTGATAGGCCTCTTCGTTGAACGTCACCAGGATGTCGGCCAGGTTTCCTTGAGACAAAACGGGCTCATCGCTGGAGCGGACTTGGAACATCGCCGGGCCGCCTTTGATCTCCGCCGGATAGGTGCGAAACGTGAAGACTTCATAATTCGACCGGGCCAGTGCCGTCGTCAGCAATTCACCGTGGCTGATGACTCCTTCGCCGCCTTCTCCACCGATACGCACAACGATATCTTTCATGACTGGGCTCCTTGAAGCGCTGCTTGTTCCCACGCCTGCAAATGGCCGTGGATAAATTTTTCCGACGCGACGGCGGCCGTGGTGCCGTCTCCGACGGCGTTAGTGATCTGCTTGGTGAGCTGCTGCCGGACGTCGCCGATGGCAAACAACCCCGGGATCGAAGTCATCATGTTCTGATTGGTGATGATGTACCCCTTTTCGTCTTTCTTAATCGGGTCTTTGACGATGTGGCTGTTGGGCGTAAAACCAATGAAGATAAAGAGCGCGGCCGCCGGAATCTTTTGCACCTCGGTCGTCTTGAGGTTTCGGATCTGAACCCATTCCACCCAGTCATTTCCGCCCACATGCTCCACGACCGAATTTAATAGCACTTCCATATTGCCATGCGTCTTGATCCGGTCCTGCAAAATCGCGGAGGCGCGCAACTCGTCCCGGCGATGCACGAGATAGACCTTCGACGCGTACTTCGTCAGAAACATCCCCTCTTCAACCGCCGAGTCTCCGCCGCCTGCTACGACCATGACTTTGTTCCGGAACAGCGGCAGCGGGCCGTCGCAGATGGCGCAGTAGCTGACGCCTTTTTTCTGGAAATCCATTTCGCCCGGGCACCCCAGGTAATTGGGGCTTCCACCGGTCGCCAAGATCACGGTTTTGGCGATCAAGGTCCCTTCCGCGGTGGTCACTTCAAAAACGTCGCCTTTTTTCCGCACGGCGGTGGTCTCCAACGTTTTGATTTCGGCGCCAAAATGCTTGGCGTGATCTTCCATTTTCTGGGCTAGTTCCCTGGCGTCGATGGTGATAAACCCCGGGTAGTCTTCAATGACCCCGGTATTATTAATCTGTCCCCCGGGAAGCCCTTTTTCAAGGACTATTGATTTCAGCTTGGCGCGGGCCGCGTACATCCCTGCCGCCAGCCCGCCCGGGCCAGCGCCGACGACAATGACGTCGTAATGGCTATCTTGTTTACCGTCGTTATTGCTGCTCATAAATCTTCCATTTTCCCCTCCCCCCTTGTGGGGGAGGGCGAGGGTGGGGGGTGGCTTCGAGTGACTCTACCCCCATCCCAACCTTCCCCCACAAGGGGGGAAGGAGTTATGAAGCTTTCATAATGTCCCCGGGCGCACCTACAAACGTCCCCGGTGTTGCTGACGGATATTGCTCCCGCGGAAGCATCTCAATGCAGTCCCACGGACAGATTTGGACACACAAGGTGCAGCCGATACACTTCTGCGGGACGACGTGTACCCAAGACTTCTCCGGGCTGTCGCCATCCTTGATGATGCAGTCCTTGATCGGGCACATCTGGATGCAGGCCTCGCACCCGGTGCAGTAATCTTTATAGACCAGCGCCCAGGGCTTCGGTTTTCGTGCGGGAGCAGCGGCTTCTGCCATAAAGTATAACCTCGGTGGAGTGCTTACGTTCCCGGGATTTAGGCCATGTCGACGATAATCTCGTCAAGTCCAGCCCCCGCGGGGACCATCGGGAACACCTTCTCCGCGGGCTCAATAACGACGTCCATGACGACCGTGCGATGCTTCACTTCTTCTAAAGCGCGTTCCAGCGCGGAGGTCAGTTGACCTTTTTCGGTCACGCGGATCCCCACACCCCCGTGCGCCTCTGCCAATTTAACAAAATCCGGGACATAAGGGACCTTGCTCGGATCCGGCTGCGTGTCTTTTGACGCGCTTCCCCCTTCAGACGCCAAGCTGCTAGAAGAATACCGTTCTTTATAGAACAGCTCCTGCCACTGACGGACCATACCGAGGAAATAATTGTTCAGGATGATCACCAGCACCGGTTTCTTTTCCATCGTAGCCGTGGTCAATTCACAGGCTGTCATCTGGAAGCAGCCGTCGCCATCGATACACACGACGGTCTTATCGGGAAAGGCGAACTTCGCGCCGATCGCCGCCGGAAAACCGTAGCCCATCGTCCCCAAGCCGCCGGACGTGAGGAAATGCCGGGGCTGGTTGCACTGGTACCACTGCATCGCCCACATCTGGTGCTGGCCGACGCCGGTCGCGATGATGGCATCGCCTTTCGTCAGGCGATGGAGCTCTTGGATGACGTATTGCGGCCGGAGCACCGCATCGTCTTTGTAGGGAAGCGGGTTCTGCTTGTCCATCTCCATGATGTCTTTGATCCATTCGGCATGATTCAACGACGGGATGGCCTCCGCCAGTTCGCCTAGGACGTGCTTCAGATCGCCGACCACGGGGATATGGGCATGCACCGTTTTGGAGATATTAGCCGGGTCGATATCGATATGGATCTTCTTGGAATTCGGCGAAAACTTGGAGAGCATACCGGTCACCCGATCGTCAAAACGTGAGCCCGCGGCAATCAGCAGGTCCGCTTTTTGCATCGCCATGTTGGTGGAATATTTTCCGTGCATGCCGAGCGGCCCCATCGCCAGCACATGGCTGGGCGGGAACGCGCCGTTGGCCATCAACGTCCATGCCACAGGAATATTGCCCTTTTCAGCGAGTTTCTTGAGCTCGGGCCCCGCGCCGGCATAGACCGTCCCGCCGCCGACATAGAGCAACGGCCGCTTCGCTTCTTTGATGAGCTCGGCCGCCCGCTTGATCTGCAAAGCATTGCCTTTCACCGTGGGTTTATAGGAACGTATCTCCACGGTCGGCTCCCACTTAAATTCGGTCTTCGCGCGCTGGATATCCACCGGCACGTCGATCAGCACCGGACCCGGACGGCCGGTCGTTGCGATGTAGAACGCTTCGTGCATGACCCGCGCCATGTCCCGGACGTCCTTCACCAAATAGTTATGCTTCGTGATCGGGCGGGTCACACCCGTGGTGTCGGCTTCCTGAAAAGCGTCGGAGCCGATCGCATCGGTGCGGACTTGCCCGGTGATCGCTATCACGGGAATCGAGTCCATGTGCGCGGTCGCCAGACCGGTCACCAGGTTCGTAGCGCCGGGACCGGACGTCGCCAAACAAACACCCGGCTTTCCGGAGGCGCGGGCGTAGCCGTCGGCCATGTGCGAAGCGCCTTGTTCATGACGGGTGAGCACGACCCGGATCCCCGAGTCGTACAGTTTGTCGAACATGGGCAGGTTGCAGCCGCCGGGGATACCGAACACGGTATCGACGCCCAGCTTCTTCAACGACTCCACGATGATTTCAGCGCCAGTCAGTTCCATTAAAGTGATTGTAGATAATGCAGCAATGTCCGGACAGGGTGGCCGGTCGCACCCACCGGGCAATAGGGTTGGTCCGAATCCGTCCAGGAAGGCCCGGCGATATCCAGATGCGCCCAAGGGCGATCATCGACAAACTCCTGCAGGAAGAGCCCGCCAATGATGGTCCCGGCTTCGCCGCGGCGCTTGCCGATATTCTGGACATCCGCAATCTTACTTTTGACATCCTGCTGATATTCTTTTTCCAAAGGCAATTCCCAGAACTTCTCGCCGCTTAATTCGCCGGCCGCTTTTAAGGACCGCAAGAGCGCCGGCGTGTTGGTCATGATCGCCGAAATTCGATGGCCCAGCGCCACCACGCAGGCGCCCGTGAGCGTAGCAATATCGATCACGATATCGGGCTTTTTAGAACAGGCATAGGCCAGGGCATCCGACAACACCAGGCGGCCCTCGGCATCCGTGTTCAAGACTTCGATCGTCTTCCCATTAAACGTCTTCAGAACATCACCGGGCTTTTGGGCACGCCCTCCCGGCATATTCTCGGCGATCGCCAAGTAGCCGCGCACTTCAACGGGGAGCTTGAGCTCGGACAAGACGCTCATGACACCCAGCACGGCCGCCGCGCCGGACATATCGTCTTTCATCGTTTCCATGGATTGGGCGGGTTTCAACGACAACCCTCCGGAATCAAAGGTGATCCCTTTGCCAACCAGCGCGACGACTTTCTTCGTTTTACCGCTTGGCTTATAAATCAGTTCGACCAACCTCGGGGGAACGGCGCCGCCGGCACCCACGCCTAGGAGACCGCCCATGCCCATCTTTTCGAGATCCTTGGTTTCATACACCTTCACTGCCACGGCCCCCGTATGGATCTTTTTGGCCTCTTCGGCCAGGCGCTCGGGGTTCATCCGGCTTGGAGGTTCATTAATTAGATCCCGAGCCAGGGTAGTGGCCCTCGAGAAGAACTGCGCGCTGGCAATCGCCTTACCCACCGCCGCAGTGCCCTTATCGGATAAAAGTGTTACTTGGCCGAGCGGTTTAGGCGCATCGGGAGCCGGTGTCTGGTGTCGGTCAAAGCGATATGACGCCAGATACAGTCCTTCCGCCAGCGCTTGCATTTCTTCCTGTAGAGCGCGGGGAGAACGGGCGATCTCCGGCAAACGTACCGGTAATTCCTTCAAACCCAGGGATTCCCCTGCCTTGACCACGCTGGACGCGGCGCGGCGCAGAGTCTCTGGATTAAATTCAGATTTCTTGCCGAGCCCGATCAGCAGGAGTCGCTGCGCGGGCATGCCGGCTGCGGGACGACAGAGCAGTGTCTCGCGTTCTTTCCCTTTGAAACCGTCGGTCTTGGCTAATTCAGCGATGGCCTTGGCTTCTTTCCCAAGAGCTAAAAGAATCGGTAGCTCATCCTGAAACGCAAAGACGACGAGCGTTTCATTCTGCCCTTTCCACGATTTCCAACCCGCCGCTGAAATGTCCACCAACTGGCTCATAGCTTCACCTTATCCGATAGCCATCATGCGGTCGATCGCCCGTTTCGCCTTCGCGGCGATCTCCGCAGGCACGTTGACTTCATACTTTAAATCTTCGAGGGACCAGAGCACTTTTTCCAGCGTGATGTGCTTCATGTAGCCGCAGACGGCGCCTTCCATCACCGGGATAAATGTCCGGTCCGGATAGGCCTTTTTCAGTCTGTGGAGGATGCCCGTTTCAGTCCCGACGATAAATTCTTTGGCCTTGGATTCAGCCGGGCGCTTAAATATCCCCTCGGTAGATAAAATCTGATCAGCCTGCATCATCTGCGGCGTTAAACAACCACACTCCGGATGAATGAGCGCTTCCGCGCCCGGATGTTCCCGTTTTAGCCGTTCTACTTGATCGGAGGGGATCTGGGAGTGGACCCCGCAGTACCCGGGCCAAAGATGTATTTTCCGGCCGGTCTTTTCTCGGACGTAGCTGCCCAGATACATATCCGGCACGAACAAAATCTCTTTGTCCTTCGGAATGGACTCGACGATCCGCACCGCGTTCGATGACGTGCAGCAATAATCGCTTTCGGCTTTGACCGCGGCGGAAGTGTTCACATAGGCCACGACCACCACGCCAGGGTGCTCGGCTTTCCATTCGCGTAACGCCTTCACCGTGATCATGTCGGACAGCGAACAACCTGCTTCCAAGTCAGGGATCAGAACCGTTTTATCAGGCGAAAGAATACTCGCGGTTTCCGCCATGAAATGCACGCCGCAAAACACAATGACCTTGGCATCGGTCTTGGCGGCCTGCTGTGATAGACCGAGGGAATCCCCGACAAAATCGGCAACGTCCTGCACATCGCCGACCTGATAGTTGTGCGCAAGGATCACGGCCTGGCGCTGGTGTTTAAGCTCCAGGATTTGATCGTGAAGCGACGGCAGTAGTTTTCGCGCGGCAGACGTCATAAAAAGTTTATTGCGGCAAAAGGTTTCCGGCGATCCGGCTGCCGAGATATCCGATCACCATAGCCAGAGCGCCGAGGACGGCCATCTCTCCGCTGCTTTTCCACGCGCTGGTCCCCGTGATTTTCGCCTTGGCCATGCCCATCAAAATCAGTGTTCCAACCGATAACGCGGCGGCGACCGTCAACGCCAAAGAAATGCGGTTGATGAAAAAGTACGGCAGCACCGGGATCCAAGCCGCCACAAAAAAGGCGGCGGCCACCACCAACCCGCTGATAAATGGATTGTCAAAGCTCTCTTCGACCAGCCCCAGCTCTTCATGCATCATGAAGCGCAGCCAGAGCTTGGGGTTGCCGGTGATCCGCTTCACAATCATGTTCACTTCGTTAGGTGCAAACCCCATGGCTTGGTAATGCTCGCGGACTTCGGCTGTTTCCATGTCCGGCATTTGTTCGATCTCCCATTTCTCGCGGGCGATCTCATGCTCAAAGAACTCGCGCTGGGCTTTTGACGAGAGGTACGCGCCGATGCCCATCGATACAGAACCTGCAACGATTAACGCTTCCGAGGCTAGGATGATCGGCCGGTTCGTGGAAAGCACTCCCGTCACTCCGGCCACAAAACCGATCAAGGTCACCAGGCCGTCGTTGGCGCCGAAAACGACTTCCCGGATCATCCGACCCTGCGGCGTATGCCACTCCTCATGGTGCGGGGGAGGCGCGCTGAGCGTCTGCGGGGTCTCCACTAGGCTTCGATCTTGACCCGCTTTTCCTCTTCGATGTGACGGCCGTCCTGGCTGATCTTCATCGCACAGAACTTCGGGCCGCACATGGAGCAGAACGGCGCATCCTTAAAGCCTTCCTGCGGCAGCGTGCTGTCATGCTTCCCTTTGGCAGCTTCCGGATCAAGGGCGAGGGCAAACTGGCGGTTCCAATCAAAATTGAAGCGGGCTCGCGAAAGCTCGTCATCCCGGTCGCGAGCGCCAGGGCGTCCGCGGGCGATGTCCGCGGCGTGGGCTGCGATCTTATAAGCGATCACGCCCTG
>WNFI01103366.1_pt1 | contig 11175 bp, 8 predicted proteins | sample 5400471 | NCBI WGS metagenome assembly WNFI01 (sample SAMN13153348, study PRJNA577476) | soil metagenome | isolation source: 100 cm saprolite on Douglas fir-dominated hillslope | place: USA:California | collected 2013-09-17 | reverse complement strand
TGGTCCAGCTGGTGCAGGCGCGGCAGGCTGAGGTCGGCGAGCACCAGTACTGGCGCGTCGATATGCATATCAATGAAGAGCTGAAGCAGTCCGCCATTGCTCGGGCGAAGGACGGAGTCAAAGACTTCGCCGGGATGAAGGTGCTGCGGGTGGAGACGCTGGACGGCATCAAGTTCTTTCTCGAGAATCCAGCCTGTGCAGGGAAGCCGAATGCGGCGGAGACGTGGCTGCTGCTCCGGGCTTCGGGAACCGAGCCGCTGCTGCGGGTGTATTGCGAGAGCTGCTCGGTTGAATCTGTTGCGCGAGTCCTTGAGGCGGCGCAGGCATTTGTACTGCAAGGGAGTTTTGTTTGAGCGAGCCAGTCTGCGTTGAGATCAAGGGAATTCTGTTCGACATGGATGGGGTACTGGTCAGCTCTATTGGGTCTGTGGTTCGCTGCTGGCGTCGATGGGCGGAGATATACGACATACCGAACGCGGAGATATTCGAGGTGCCGCATGGGATGCGGGCCATCGAGATCATCCGCAGCCTGAGGCCGGATATTGACGCGGAGGAGGGGCTCCGCGTGATCGAAGACATGGAGATGGAGGACACGGCGGACCTGACCGTGCTGCCCGGAGTGAAGAAGCTGATGGAGAGCCTTCCGCTGGAGCGGTGGGCCATCGTCACGTCCGCGACTCGAAGGCTGTTGCTGGGACGGCTGGAGGCGGCAGGGTTGCCGGTGCCGGAACGCATCATCAGCGGCGACATGGTGGAGCGCGGCAAGCCGGACCCGGAGCCGTACAGGCGTGGGGCTGAGCTGTTGGGGTTTCGCCCGGAGGAGTGCGTGGTGGTGGAGGATGCTCCGTCCGGCGTGGGCGCGGGCGTAGCGGCTGGGTGTCATGTTCTTGGGGTGCTGGGGACGCACTCGGTGGAGGAGTTGCAGGAGGCGGATTGGGTGGTGGCTTCGCTTGATGGACTGACGGTTACGGCGGATGCGAGTGGGTTGGAGTTGTGCTTTCCGCCGGTGGAAAAAAACAGGGAACAGGGAACAGGGAGTAGGGAGTAGAGGGCAAGGGCGTTGTGTGGGTTGGGCGGCGTTATGGGTAGAGAAGCGGGTTTCTCCGCTGCGCTGCTCACAAAAGCGTGAGCAGCTTCGGTCGAAATGACGATTCCTGGGTGGGTTGGAAGAGAAAGGCGCTCGGGTCGCTACGCTCCCCCTGGAAAATGCGGGGGGTTCTTCGCTGCGCTCAGAATGACGGCGTAAAACTAGCAAGAGCAAGAGCAAGAGCAAGAGCAAAGACGAAATACAGAGATCTCTCCACTGCGGCGGCAAAAGAGCGCCGCCTTCGGTCGAGATGACGTTTGTTAGGGGTGAGTCAAAGAACGAGCAACAGCAACAGCCACGGCAAGAGCAACTGCAAGAGCAACTGCAAGAGCAACTGCAACGGCTTTGTGGCTGGAGGCGATATGGGTAGAGAAGTGGGTTTCTCCGCTCCGGTCGAAATGACGATTCTGATGTTCGGGGTGAGAGGGCAGGTCAAACAGTGGTCTAGTCTAGCGCGGATTCAAAGAAAATGTATCCGGATGAAAAGACAACCGCAGGTCCTTCGACTCCGCAACTCGCAAAAAGGGCGAGTTGCTCCGCTCAGGATGACACTTTATTTTTTGGTCTATCAATCCTGGAACCGCCCTAGCGTTGCAGGAGGGCTTCGACGTGTTTGAGGTCGTCTTCGGTGTCGACGCCGATGGTGTCGAAGTCGGTGGGTTCGACGTAGACGCTGATGCCGTTCTCGAGGAAGCGAAGCTGCTCCAGCCGCTCCGTCTGTTCGAGGGTGCTGGTGGGTAGGGTGGGGAAGCGGTTCAGGGTGGCCTTGCGATAGGCGTAGAGGCCGATGTGTTTCCAGTACGGCGGCCCGGCTCCGTCGCGGTCGTAGGGAATGGTGGCGCGGGAGAAGTAGAGGGCGCGGCCGTCGGTGGCGGTGACTACCTTTACCGCGTTTGGATTGTTGATGTTCGCGGCTGTGCAGAGGACTTTGAGGGTGGAGACGTCGACGTGCTCCTGGTTGAAGGGCCGGAGGAGCGCGGTGAGGTGCTGGGGCTTCAGGAGTGGCTCATCGCCCTGGATGTTGACGTAGATGTCGGCGTGGATCTGCTGCGCCACGGCATGGACGCGGTCGGTGCCGCTGGGCAGCTCGCTCGAGGTGAGCTGGCAGGGCCAGCCGTTGGCCTGGCAAAGTTCCGCGACCTCGTCGGAGTCCGTGGCGATGAGCACGCGGTCGAGCTGCGGACATGCCTTTGCGGCCTCGTAGACCCAGGCGAGCATCGGTTTACCGGCGATGGGACGAAGGACCTTACGGGCCAACCGCGTGGAGGCAAGACGGGCGGGGATGACGCCGAGAACGGTGGGGGAGTCCTTTTCGCGTTGCCCGGAATCAAGTATGATTGGAACTGGCTGTGCCGCGGCGATTCTCCTTCTTTTCGTCGCGTGACGTTCCTGCAGGCGTGGCCATACACACATAGGCGGTGTAGCTCAGATGGTTAGAGCGACGGACTCATAACCCGTAGGTCGGCAGTTCGATTCTGCCCACCGCCACCAATGTTGTAGAACGCCAGGTATCGCGCAATCTTCGTACGAGAGTATCATTTCGAGGATGGGGTACGTCTAACCCCTGGTGGCGAAGCTGTCTGAAATTTGTCTGTGGAGATCGTTCGAACCTATGCCCAAGATTACAAAGATCCTTCTGCTCGTCGTATCGGTTGTTCTGGTGCTGACCGTTTTCCTTGGCGTCAACTCGAGCGGGGTGAGCGCCGCGTCGGAGCCGCAGGATGGCGCGTACCGGCAGATCAACGTGTACAGCGAGGTGCTGCGACATATCCAGACGGACTACGTTGAAGAGCCGAACATCAACGCGGTGACGAACGGTGCGCTGCGGGGGCTGCTGGAGTCGCTCGATGCCGACTCAAGCTATCTGACGCCAGAGGACTACAAGGCCTACAAGGCAGACAAGGGCGGCAAGGCGCAGGTGGGAATCAACGTGTCGAAGCGGTATGGGTATGCGACCGTGGTGTCGGTAGTTCCGGGGAGCCCGGCTGACAAGGCCAACCTGAACGACGGCGACATTATCGAAGCGATCGGAACGCAGGATACGCGCGACCTGTCGCTGGCCATGATCCAGCTCCTGCTGGAGGGGCAGCCAGGGAGCGAGTTGACGGTTTCGGTGGTTCGACCGCGAAAGGCGACGCCGGAGAAGGTTTCGATGACACGCATTGCGACAGTGGTGCCTCCGGTGGCGGAGACGATGTATGAGAACTCGTCGATCCTGTACCTGAAGCCTGTCGTGCTCGACCACGATCATGTCCAGCAGGTCGAGACCAAGCTGAAGGCGATGCAAAAGGCTGGAAACAAGAAGGTTCTGCTTGATCTTCGCGACGTTGCCGCCGGCGACATGGCGGAGGCGACGAGGCTGGCGAACTTCCTCCTGAAGTCCGGGACGATCGCGACGCTGGAAGGCCAGAAGGTGCAGAAGCAGACCTTCGTGGCTGATGCCTCGAAGGCGATCAACGCGACGGCGCCTTTGGTGGTGCTGATCAACCGGGGCACTGCCGGACCGGGTGAACTGGTCGCCGCAGCTCTGCTCGACAACAAACGCGCGGAGCTGGTAGGAGAGAAGACCTTTGGCGAAGGCGCGCAGCAGAAGACCTTTGAACTGGCGGATGGCGCGGCGCTGATTCTTTCGGTCGCGAAGTACGAGTCGCCGTCGGGCAAGAAGCTGCAGGATGATGGCGTGACCCCGGGTGTGCTGGTGGCCTCGAATATCGACGATGGAGCGGCGGTGGAGGATGACACTATACCGGCGGACAACCAGCCGGCGGCGCAGAAGCCGGGAGTGGCAGTGGACGAGCAGCTTTCGAAGGCGCTCGATCTGCTGAAGAGCAAGGCTGCCTAGCGCACGGCTTGATTCTTCCCCCTGTTTCTGAGCGAAACTGATCGGCCGTTTGCCTGACGATGCCCATGCTATTGTGAGAGGCAGTACAGAGCCTATTCCACCGCGAAACAAGGTTGCCAGAGCTGGAAACCGAGCCGCGCTGGCGGCAGATTTTTCGACGCCTCACGCTGAACGGGCCCGACTATCCCAGCCGCCGGATGGCGAGGCGTTTTACGTTCTTTGCCTTGCTGGGGCTGTCGGCTGTTTTCGGGGCCATGTGCGGCCTGATGCTGGTCTATTCGATTGACCTGCCCCAGATGGAAGACCTTGCGCGGTATCGCCCGAATACCACAACTGAGTTGCTGGACGTTCACGGCAGGGTCTTCGGATCGTTTGCGTTGGAGCGCCGCGTGGTGGTGCCGTATTCGGAGTTTCCTCCGGTTCTGCGGCAGGCGATTATCTCGATTGAGGATAAGAGCTTTCAGCGTAACTGGGGCGTGAACCTGGTGCGGGCCGTGGGGGCGGCTTATCGCGATCTGCACTCCAACGGACGGGCCCAGGGCGCCTCGACGTTGACGATGCAGCTGGCGCGGAATCTTTTTCTTTCGAATGAGAAGACGTACGGGCGCAAGATTCAGGAAGTGTTTCTTTCGATGCAGATCGAGCGCCGGTTTACGAAGGAGCAGATTTTTACGCTGTATGCGAACCAGATCTACCTGGGGCGGGGAACGTATGGATTCGAGTCTGGTTCGGAGTACTACTTCAGCAAGCATATTCGCGACCTGACTCTGCCGGAGGCGGCGCTGCTTGCGGAGTTGCCGAAGGGGCCGGAGAACTACTCTCCGGTGAGGTATCAGGAGCGTGCGCTGAAGCGGCGGAATCTTGTGCTGAACGAGATGCTGGGTGACCGCAAGATCACGCGGCAGCAGGCGAACGCGGCCATGGCAGCGCCGCTTGGGCTGCATATCGAGTCGCCTCCGAATAGCGTCGCGCCTTATTTTGTGGAAGAGGTTCGGCGGCAGCTGGAGAAGGAGTATGGCGTCGAACAGGTGCATGGTGCGGGGCTGAAGGTGTATACGACGCTCGACCTGGATCTGCAGGTAGTCGCAAACAAGGCCGTGCTGGAGGGTACGGCGACCTACGAGCGGCGGCACGGATGGAAGGGCGGGCTGCCGAACATCGTGCTGGCCGGAGTGGATCTGCAAAGCTACAGGCATCCGGACTGGTCGCAGCCGCTTGAGGTTGGGAGCTATTTTCATGGGCTGGTGACGGCGGTTTCGGCGAAAAAGGTCGAGGTGAAGCTGGGCGCGCAGCAGGTTGTTCTGACGCCTGACGACTGGAAGTGGACGCAGAACCAGGATGGCGACAGCTTTCTTCGCAATGGGGATGTCGTTTACGTGAGGCTGGAGAGTAAGGCTGCCGATGGGAGTTTTCGTGCTTCGCTGCAGCAGGACTCCGGGGCGCAGGCGTCGATGATGGCGGTGAACAACTCCGATGGCGAGGTGTTGGCAATGGTGGGCGGGAGGGACTTCGCGCTGTCGCAGTTCAACCGGGCTACGCAGGCGCAGCGCCAGGTGGGATCGTCGTTCAAGCCCTATGGGGGCGATGACTCTGCTGAACGCGTTCGCCGAGTCGCGGAATATTCCCGCGCTGAAGCTGGCAAACCATCTGGGTATTCGGAAGGTGATTGAGACGGCGCATCGGTTTGGCATCACGAGCGACATGCCGGTGTTTCTGCCGGTGGCGATTGGGTCGGCGGACATTACCCTCTACGAGCAGGTTGGCGCTTACAGCGTGTTTCCCAATGACGGGATTCGCATCGAGCCGCACTACATTCGCAAGGTGACGCAGGCGGATGGACTGCCGTTCGATCAGAAGATGACCGAGGTGACTGAGGTGATCTCGGTCGAGACGGCGCGCACGATGATGGAGCTGCTGCAGGCGGTTGTGCGCATGGGGACGGGGGCGGCGGCTTCGCAGCTGAAGCATCCTCTGGGGGGAAAGACGGGCACGACCAACGACTACACGGACGCGTGGTTCATCGGGTTTTCGCCATCGATCACCTGTGGGACGTGGATTGGCTTCGACGATCGCCAGTCGCTGGGCGAGAAGGAGACTGGCGCGCGCGCGGCGCTTCCGATGTGGATGGACTTCATGCGGGCGGCGATCGCCAGCAAGCCCGACGAGACCTTTGCCAGCGCGGGCGCGCCAAAGAAGGTGCTGGATGTGCCGTTGAGCAAGCCGGATGGATTAGAGAGAGAGAGCAAACCGAAGACGCCGGAGGATGCAGAGCCCAATATTCCTGCCGGGAGCCGGGGAGCATCGAAGCCGGCTGCACCAGACGCTGCTCCCGCGGATACGGCTGTGCCCGTTGGCGATAAGCCGAAGGCTGCTGCTCCGGCGCATCCTGCCACTCCAGCGCGGTCGACAGCCAGTCCGGCGAAGGGGGCTACGGCGCCAGCAAAATCGGATGAGTCCCCGCGGCTCGGCGTCTCGAACCCACCGCCCGACACATTCTGAAGTAGCGCTGAGCCTGGCGGACGTCGCGGCCGATCTGCTCGCGGAGCGCCTCGGGATTCGGCCAGCGCATCTCCGCACGGAGTCGCCGGAGGAAGGTCAGGGTCAGGGGAGTCTGCTCGGTCAGCTCAATCGGATGGAAGTTGAGCAGGTGCGATTCGACGGCGAAGGAGTCCGCGCCGAAGGTGGGACGGTTACCGACGTTGGTGACAGCATCGAAGGTTTCGGCCGATGCGTCTTTGCCCACCGTCAGCGATGTGATGTAGACGCCGTTGGCCGGCAGCAGTTCGGTATAAGGCGCCAGATTGATCGTGGGTACGGTGTAGCGCGTGCCGTAACCGCGTCCAGCTGCGGGGGTGGAGGCGATGGAGAAGGGGCGTCCCAGCAGCGCGCGGGCATGGCCGACGTCGCCCTGTGCTATGAGCTGCCGGATGCGGCTTGAGGAGATCGCGTGTCCGCGAAGGCTGCGCGGCGCATAGACGCGGACACTGAAGTTCAGTTCGCGTCCAAGTTTTTCGAGGCTTTCGATGTCGGCCTCGGCCTGATAGCCGAAGCGGAAGTTCTCACCTTCGTGCAGCTCTGTTACATGCAGGGTCTGCTGCAGCACCTCGGTGGCGAACGAGCGCGCGGTCATGTGCGAGAGGTCGCTGGTGAAGGGGAGAACGAGCAGCGCATCGATGCCGGTGGTTTCGAGCAGAGCGAGCTTCTGCGCAAGGGGAGTGATCAGGGGCTGGTTGAAGGCCGGCCGGATAATGCGCGCGGGATGCGGATCGAACGTGACGGCGATCGATCGGATGCCGAGCGCATGTGCGCGGGCGACCACCTCCGCGATGACCCACTGATGTCCGCGGTGTACGCCGTCGAAGTTGCCGATGGTGGCGATACATGGCCCAAAGTCGGCCGGGACATCTTCGAGCTGGCGATAGATCTTCATCATGCGATCTCGAACCTGAGCTGCAGGCCGTCGTAGGCGAGGCGGATGTGGGGCGGGAGGGTGGCCTCTGTGGCGGCATGGTCGAGGTCGTGTCCCATGTGGGTGAAGAAGGCGCGGCGTGGCTTGAGCTGCTCGACGAAGGCGATGGATTTTTCGAGATGCGAGTGGCTGGGGTGGGGATCGTGCCGCAGGGCATCGAGGATGAGGACGTCGAGATCTTGAAGGAAGGGCAGGCTCTCTTCCGGGATGTCGCTCATGTCGGTAAGGTAGGCAGCGCTGCCGAAGCGATAGCCGGTGATCTGCTGACTTCCATGGGTGACAGGGATGCGGCGAAAGCATGCGCCGAAGATGTCGACCCCTGCGCCGGGCGCAGGGTCAAGGCGATGGAGCTGCACACGGGCACTGGTGGGATAGCGGTCCTCGGTGCGGAAGGTGTAGTCGAATATCCTCTCGATGGCGCTTGCCGTCTCGTCATCCGCGTAGATCGGCAGATTTCCTTTTACATGAAAGCTGAGGGGCCGCAGGTCATCGAAGCCCATGACGTGATCGGCGTGGCCATGGGTATAGAGGACCGCATCGACGCGGCGAACGCCTTCGCGCAACGCCTGGGCATGGAAGTCGGGGCCGGTATCGACCAACACCGTGTGGCCGTCGTAGGCCAGGCGAATCGAAGGACGCGTGCGGCGGTTGCGCGGGTCGCCATCAGGGGAGACGGCGGAGGTGCAGACGGCGCAGTCGCAGCCGAGCGTAGGCACGCCCATCGAGGTGCCGCTGCCGAGAAAGGTGAGAGTGGCCTCCATCGTTTAGCGAACGATACTTGGACCGACAGGACCGGGCTGGCCGGCGGGGGCCTTCGCTGCGGCGGAACGGGCCAGCGCCTGGGTGATTTCAAGGAATGCCATGCGCAGCTCGAACATTGCGCTGTCGAGGAGCCGCGTCTCATCCGCGGAGAGGTTGCCCTTCGTCTTCTCGGTGAGTACGCCGAGCATGTCGATACTCTGGCGTGCGCCGAGGATGTCCACCTGCGGCTGCTGGCCCTCCGGGGTTGCGCCTCCAAGCTGCATGATCGCGGTCATGTAGACAGACTGGACCAGTTGCTCGAAGCTCATTGCGGGCGGATGGTCCATGGCGGGATTTGCCGCGCGGATCGCGGTATCGAGGCGGTCGGCTGTCATCTGATAGGCGACACGGGCCTGCTCGTTCTGCTCATCGGTGGGCGCGGGCGGCAGGTCGTTCTCTGATGCCGGTTCTGGTGTGTGCCCAGACACGGGCTCCTGCGCGACGGGGACTGGCCTGGGGACTGCGTCAGTCGCGGAATCAACCGGAACAGGCTGGCGCTTCTCCTTCTCCGGCGAGGGGTCGGCGTCGGGCCTGAGATCGCCATCCATCGTGAACTTGCGGCGATCGGTAACAACGAACGGCTTGTTTTGTTCGGACATGGTCACACTCTTTCGGATGATTCAGATGCAGTCTGTAGACGAAAAGGTTCGGCTGTGAAAAGTGGGAGAGAGACTGGAACTGCGATGCCACCGGCGTAGACGAGCGGTGTGCCACGGTCCAGAGCTTCGCGGCGAACATATCCCAGCGCGAGCTGCAGCGTCTCGCTGCCGTCTGCGGGGAGCGGGATGGCGGCGAGGCTGGTCAGTTCGCCGACCTGTTTGCCGTCTGCGTCCAAAGCAGCTCCGGTTGCCGGGAGATCTCCCTGAAGCCGGAAGGCGCCAAAGACGCGATGAACGTTGCCGCGTGAACGGATGCGTTCGACGATCTCCTGCCCGAGGTAGCAGCCCTTGGCGAAGTGCAGCGCGCGGGTCTGGCCGGTCTCCTGCGGAAGTTCGCGATCGCGGATGTCTTTGCCATAGAGCGGCGTTCCTTCAAGCAGCCGCAACCACTCCCGGCTCTCAGGCTCGCAAGGGATGGATCCGGCGGCCACCAGGGCGTCAGAAAGATCAGCGACAGCCGCTGCATCGGCCCACACCTCGAAGTGAGGTACGAGGGGGCTATAAGCCCGTAGGGCAGCGACATCGGCTCCGTTCCTGGAGATTGTCCGCATCTCGAGCGCTCCAATATCTTCAACCGGGATACCGGCCTGCTTCAGGAGCGACGCTGCCTGTGGACCTGAGATCGACAAGCCGGACCTTGTGCCGGAGACATCCGCGAGCTCCACGTCATCCATGATGATGAAGCGATCCAGCAAGGACATCAGGCTCGGAATCCGCGCCGAAGCGGTCTCAATCAGAAGGGAATCGGGCTGGGCAAAGATGTAGGCGTCGCCCTGAATCCTGCCCTGCACACTCAGCACGAAATTGTAGGAGCCCTCGCCGGGCTGCAACTGCTGGATGGAGTTGGTGACCATCCCGTTGAGCCAGCGGACACGATCCTCGCCTGTCACGCGTATCCATCCAACCTCGGCGAGGGGCGAGAGACCGGCCCCATGGAGCAGGGCGGCAAGTTGGGAGGCGGAGCTTGCCGGGTGCCGGGTGGTGGTGTCGGAATGGGTCGCGGGGATCATAGCGGAATGGCGGACGGCGCGGAAAACTCTGCGTACACTTGATTATAGCGATGGATTGAGAGGTTCATGTTGCGGCGAGGACTTTGCGGATCAGGCAGAATAACGACGGTGCCGGTTATGGCGGCAGCCCTACTGTGGGCAACGTGTGTGGCTTACGGGGGACAGGCGGCCCATCCAGGCGCGGGACAGGCTCCGGCGCCTTCCACAAACCAGGCCCCGATGACGAAGGAGCAGGCGAAGGAGTTATTCCGCTCCGTCGACGAGATTCTGGGCTTCGTGAGCAACGACACAAAACTCCCGATCGCGCACAGCGTAAAGCGCAAGCTGATATCGCGCGATGAGGTGACTCATTACCTCAAGGTGAAGTTCGACGAGGACGAGAGTGCGAAGCGCATGGAGCGGTCCGAGATCGTGCTGAAGAAGTTCGGGCTGCTGGACCGGGACTTTCATCTGCGGCCGTTTCTCGTCACGCTGCTGACGGAGCAGATCGCCGGCTTCTACGACAACAAGACGAAGACGGTGAATCTGCTGGACTGGATCCAACCGGAGGAGCAAAAGCCGGTGCTGGCTCACGAGCTGACGCACGCGCTCCAGGATCAGAAGGTGGATCTGACCAAGTGGTCTGATATGAGCGTGAATGGAACGTCCCGCACCATGCAGGAGGATAACCATCACCTGCAGATGGATGAGGCGGAGACTGCTCGCAGCGCTGTGGCTGAGGGACAGGCGATGGCCGTGTTCGTCGACTACACCATACGATCAACCGGCAAGACTCTTGCGGATGCTCCTGTGCTGGGAGACAAGTTGAAGGATATGGTCGGAGACGTGAGCGGATCGCCTGTGCTGGCGAGGGCTCCGCTGTTGCTGCAGGAGTCGCTGCTGTTTCCTTACAGCGAGGGGCTTAGCTTCGAGCAGGCCGTTCTGGTGAAGGGGGGCAAGCAGGCGGCGTTCGCAGGTGTGCTTGCCAATCCTCCGTCGTCCAGTTTTGAGATCATGCATCCCGACGCCTATATGGAGCATGTGCCGGTGCCGGTGCTGCGCTTGCCGGATATTCATCCTTTGATCGACGCGGAGTACACGCCCTACGATCTTGGGGTCATGGGCGAGCTCGACGTTCGCATCCTGACGGAGCTATTCGGCGGGCGGGAGATGGCGGATGCACTCGCGCCAGCGTGGAATGGCGGCATCTACTATGCGGCGCAGCGTAAATCTGCCGTGACTGCTGCGGAGAAGGAGTCTACGGCTTCGCTGGGCTTGTTCTACTACTCCCAATGGAAGAATGAGGACTCCGCGCGCTCGTTTCTGCG
>WNFI01609843.1_pt1 | contig 11178 bp, 7 predicted proteins | sample 5400471 | NCBI WGS metagenome assembly WNFI01 (sample SAMN13153348, study PRJNA577476) | soil metagenome | isolation source: 100 cm saprolite on Douglas fir-dominated hillslope | place: USA:California | collected 2013-09-17 | reverse complement strand
CCGCTGAAGTATCCTGAGTTCTGGAACCCATTGTAGCTCTGGAAGGCATAAATGACACCCAGGAAGGTATTAAAGAATACCGCGCTCGGCAAGATTTGATAGCCAGCTTTCGTCGCTGTGTTAAGCACTGATTGATACGCACCATTCCCTTGATTGGCATTGAATAGCGTAACGAAATCGCTATGCGGCAGCACAAAGAGCAATACCATCCAGAAAATTGTACCCAGCATTATAAAAACGAAAAGGCCGAACATAATCTGGCGTACTCGTCGCAACCCGAGCAAGAATACTCCAAGCAGTAACAACGTAACGACAGTCCCGACCAGGACAGCGCCGTAGCCAGTCGTATCGGCGCTAAACGCGGCAGCGCCATCCAGTCCAAGAATGTGGAAGAAAGGAGGCAAGAACCACGTTGCCATTAACAAACTGTTCAGTCCAGCACTTGAAAGCAGAATGAAGGTAACAAAGAAGTTCACGCCAAAGCCTATCGACGGATGTAAAACCCTGCTGGTCCAAACATAGTCTCCGCCGGAACGCGGCATCGCCGCAGTAAATAAGGCGTAAACCATGCCAATAGTCAGCATAGCTGGCGCGGAAATTATAAAAGCCAGTGGCATATTCGCTGCAGGATATACCGTCGCTCCCGTCGCAAATGCGGACACTTCGGAAAGGCCTAGAGGAACGTTCAGGATGGCGAAAACCACGATGAAAGTATCGAACCATGATAGTTCGCGCACCAGGCCTGTTGCCTGGCGAACAAAGACCGATGCCGGTGCCGGTGTTTTGGCGCCTTCGATAGAACCAGCCATAATACATACCTCCGAACTCTGAGTAAATCAGCAGATAAATTGTCGTAGATACAAAGACAGCTACCAACCGGCAAGGGCACACCCCTCGTGGTCGCCTTTCTCCCTCCACGCAAAAATGTGGATCAACCTCTCCTACAACCATCCCAATTCAGATAATGTGAGCGGCCTCACCTCCTTGTTTTGTACTTGTTTGAAGAAGCCAGGAGAATGAATAAGATCGCGTGCGAACAACACGCCTTAGAGTTAGTATAGTTTCCTAACTTCGCTTTGTCAATATTTTTGCCGACCTTTTTCCTGCAACCAGTATCCTCGCATACAGGGCTGTTGCAAGATTGGGAATACCACGCGTGCTGGTGGGAGCGCAGAGGGCGACAGCCCTTTGCCAGAGCGCGAGGTGTCCTCGCTTCATCCTTCCTTCCAGCCGCCGGAGGCAGCAAAAATATGAGTAATCTACCTCATTGCGCTTGCCAGACCTGCACAGTTTTATCCCAGGAACCGGAAGCAAGGCGCTTGTTATCAGGGGCCCAGGTTACCGATCGAACACTATCGGTATGACCTGTATAGGTGTAGAGATGGTGACCACCAGCGGCATCCCATACGTGTACAGTCTTGTCGCCACTGCCTGAGGCGATGCGCCGGCCATCGTGCGACCAGGCCACAGTATAGACAAAATTACTGTGACCGGCATAGATATACAGTCGGCTTCCATTAGTAGCATTCCACACCTGGACAGTATTATTGTTACTGGCCGAGGCAATACGCCGGCCATCAGGCGACCACGCAACTGACCACATTGTCGTGTAATACAGTTGAAATGTATAGAAAAGATTTCCATTTGTAGCATCCCAGACCTGCACGGTTCCATCCCCGCCTGCCGAGGCGATACGTTTGCCATCCGGTGACCACGCCACGGCATAGACCGAATTCGTATGACCACGATAGATGAGAGGGTGACGGCCATCAGCAGTATCCCAGACCTGCACGGTTCCATCCTCGCCTGCCGAGGCGATACGTTTGCCATCCGGTGACCACGCCACCGTCCACACCCAACCGGAATGTCCGGTATAGGTATAAAAGTGATCACCAAAAGTGGCATCCCAGACCTGTACAGTTTTATCATAGCCGGATGAAGCGATGCGCTTGCCATCAGGCGACCATGCCACGGCATAGACAGTATCTGTATGGCGGCGATACACATTCGGGTGATCACCATTTGCAGCATCCCACGTCTGTGCTGTGCCATCGCTGCTGCCCGAGGCAATACGCTCACTTTTGGGCGACCATGCTACCGACCAGACCCAGTTTGTATGGCCAATATACGTATAGAGGGGAATTGATCGTTGTGGCGGTGGATGGGATGGCGTTTGCAGGTGGTTCACCAGGGCAACGCTTCCGCCAATTGCACCCGCAACTGCCAAACCTGACAGACCTATCACAACGCTGCGCCTGGAAATGTGTCTGTGCTTCGCATGCATTTGTAATAAGGTTGTCTCAGGTTGCCGCAATACAGGAGTCTTTAGCAGCGATGTAGTCGGCGGAGATGGAGATACTTCTGGAGGCTTACCTGGCAGCGTGGCAAAGCTCTCATCAGGTGTCTCTACGCCTGATAATACAATCGTATTAGCAGGCGAAGATAGCTGACTATCAGCAATGGGAATGTCAGTAAAAACAAAGGTAGCTGTAAGATCTTTCCTGCAGGCCTGCTCCAGGGCATATGCGTAGGCCTGGACTGTCTCAAAGCGTTGTTGCGGGTCTTTGGCAAGGGCCTTCATGACCACCTCTTCGACGGCAGGGGAGAGCTCCGGTACCTTATCACGTAACGAAGAGGGTTGTGCCATGGTGTGTTTAACGGCGATTTCAGCAAACGATCCTTGAAAGGGACGTTCGCCGCTGAGCCATTCGTATACAACAACTCCCAGGGAATATTGATCGCTGTTGGGGCATGCCTGCGATTGAATCTGTTCCGGAGCCATGTAAGCAATGGTACCGGCCATGTCCTGTATACCCCGTTCGCCGCTATAACGTGAACTTTGAGCCACCAGTGCTATACCAAAATCGCTGAGCAAGATTTCATTATGCCGGCCCATCAGCATATTTTCTGGCTTGACATCGCGATGAATGACTTTCTGCTCGTGGGCATAGTGCAAGGCTGAGGCGATCTGCCTGACATAGCTGACTACAGTTGAGGGTGGCAGAGGTATCCCCCTTGCATGACGCTTGCGCAGGGTACCATTGGGAGCATAGTCTACTATAAGGTATGGGGTCATATCCTGCACATTAAATTCAAGCACGCGCACGATGTTAGGATGCACCAGTCGAGCAATAGTGCGCGCCTCAGCGAGAAAGTTTTCCTCATCATCACTGTCTAAGCGGGTATGGAGCACTTTGATGGCAGCCAGGGTATCCAGGTAGATATGTTGGCCAAGGTAGACTTCGGCGAAACCACCCTGCCCCAGTAAACTTATGAGGCGATAATTGCCAAGCTGCTGCCCCACACGATCTGCCATGATTGTCTCCTTCGGATACAGGTCGGCTTCCAATTCCAGATATTGTCTCTGTTCATTGTAGAGAATCTAGATTAATTACGTCAAGGATGATCGCTCATTCACATCACACATAATTCTGCTGTGGTCTTCAGGTTAATTTACAGACCTTGATCAAGCTGGTTATACTACCCCTACAAATCGCTAGCTCTCGCCTTGATTTTTTCCAGTATCCGCTCAATGAAAACTGCCAGGGGCATCCGTCCCAGGTTCTCGTTCGTGCGCAAACGCACAGAAACAGTATGCTCTTGCTGCTCTTTATCGCCAACCACCAGCATATACGGGATCTTCTGAAGCTGCGCTTCGCGTATTTTGGCATTCATACGCTCACTGCGCATATCGACCTCGGCACGTACACCTGCCTCTTTCAACGCTTCCAGAATCTCATACGCATACTCCAGGTGGCGATCAGCAATTGGGATGATCATGGCCTGCAGTGGAGCAAGCCAGGCAGGGAATGCCCCAGCATAATGTTCAATCAGTATTGCAACAAGGCGCTCCACTGAGCCTGGGGCCCGGTGAATCAACACCGGTCTGTGGCGTTGCCCATCCTCGCCTGTATACCAGAGATCGAAACGTTCAGGCAGATTATAATCAACCTGTACTGTGCCGAGCTGCCACTCCCGGTTTAGAGCGTCACGAAAAACGAAGTCGAGCTTAGGACCATAGAAACCTGCCTCACCCTCCTCCGCTGTGTACGAAAAATCCAGTTTTTCAAGAGCGTTGATGATGGCGGATTGAGCCTTCTCCCATACCTGGTCACTGCCAATGTACTTTGAGCTTGTAGGATCGCGCAGTCCAACACGAGCTCTGTAGTCGGTTATACCTAACGCTTTGAAGACGGAGCGTACCAGGTCAACCACATTGATAAACTCTGCATCAAGCTGTTCAGGCATGGCGAAGATGTGCGAGTCGTCTACTGTGAATGCTCGCGAACGCAGTAGGCCATTTAGTTCTCCCGCCTTTTCGAGGCGATACACCATACCAAACTCAGCCAGGCGCAGCGGCAGGTCACGGTAGGAACGCAATTCGCTCTTGTAGATTTCGATGTGATGCGGGCAATTCATTGGCCTGAGAACGTAATGATGAGACCCTATACGGATTACAATTCCCGGCTCTTCGTTTCAATAATCTCTGTGATACGTCCTATGAAATCTTGAAGAGGAGTCGCTCCAAGATTTTCGTTGGTGCGCAAGCGCACGGCAACGGCATTCTCTGAGGCTTCTTTGTCGCCAACTACAAGCATGTAGGGGATTTTCTGCAGTTGCGCGTCACGAACTTTGGCGTTCATGCGCTCACTGCGGCTATCCACCTCGGCACGCACACCGACTGCCTTGAGCGATTGCAGTACTTTATTGGCATATTCCAGGTGGCGGTCAGCGATTGGTATGATCATGACCTGCACAGGAGCCAGCCAGACAGGGAAGGCCCCCGCAAAGTGCTCAATGATCAACGCCATAAAGCGTTCCGTCGAGCCGGTTACGGCGCGGTGGATCATCACCGGACGATGCGGCTGACCATCTTCGCCGATATATTCAAGTTCGAAATTTTCTGGTTGCACGAAGTCCAACTGAACAGTTGAAGTCTGCCAGTCGCGACCAAGTGCGTCACGCACCATGAAGTCCGTTTTCGGACCGTAGAAAGCCGCTTCACCGATCATCTCCCGGTATTGAATACCCTTGTTATTGACCGCCTGGCGCAAGGCACTCTCGGCCCTTTCCCAGACCTCATCGCTGCCAGCATAATCTTCTTTGTTGTTCGGATCGCGCAATGAGAGAGCAATCCAGTAGTCCTTGAGACCATAGGTGTTGAAGACCTCCAGCGTCAGGTCAATGGCGCGATCAAATTCCTCCTGAATCTGGTCAGGGCGCATAAAGACGTGCGCATCGTCCTGGGTGAGACTGCGTACACGCGCCAGGCCCGTCAACGTCCCCGCCTTTTCATAGCGGTAGAGAGTGGCGAACTCAGCGTAGCGCACAGGCAACTCACGATAGCTATGCATCTGCGACTTGTATAGCGTAATATGGTGCGGGCAGTTCATCGGCTTGAGCACGTAGGCATCATCCTCCGATGCTTCCTGCTCACCCTGCATGATGGGAAACATGTTTTCGCGATAGTTATACCAGTGCTTCGAGGTCTTGTACAGGCGCACTTTGCCAAGGTGCGAGGTCCAGACATGCTGGTAGCCGTATTTCTCCTGCGTCTCGCGCACGTAGGTCTCCATCTGGTGGCGCAGCGTCTCACCGTTCGGCAAGAACAAAGGCACGCCAGCCGGTACCTCGTCGCTTATGATAAAAAGCTTGAGTTCGCGTCCCAACTTGCGATGGTCGCGCTTCTGTGCTTCTTCCAATCGCCAGAGGTATTGATCGAGTTCCTCTTGCGTAAACCATGCCGTCCCATAGATACGCTGTAACATGGGACGATTCTCGTCGCCGCGCCAGTAGGCACCCGCTATCTTCATGAGTTTAAAGGGGCCGATTTGACCCGTATTCTCTACATGCGGTCCGCGGCACAGGTCAAGAAACGTGTCCTGCTGGTAGATACCTACCTCCGCATCGGGCAGATTTTCGATAATTTCAACCTTATAGGTTTGTCCTTTGTCGCGGAAGTACTCCAGGGCTTTTTCCCGTGGCCAGCGATCGTGCAGGAATGGGTACTTACCTGCAACGATACGAGCCATGCGCTGCTCGATATCAGGTAAATCTTCGGGTGTTAGTGTACGCGGCAAATCGAAATCATAATAGAAACCGTCTTCGATTGCCGGGCCAATAGCTAATTTAGCATCAGGAAAAATCTCTAACACTGCTTCCGCCATCACATGCGCTGCGGAGTGCCGCATACGCTGTATCGGCGTATAACTGACAGATTCCTCTAGTTCTGCTTCGACCGACATAATAAAATCCTCCTTATTACGACAATAAGATAATTAAAAAACCTTTCCATCCCTCTATGGGACGAAAAGGTTAAATACTCTTCGTGGTTCCACCCAGCTTCCGCATACCTGATATGCAGACAGGATTCACTGTCACGCTTCAGGAAAACGCGCTTTAGCGACCGGTAACGTGGACGAGACGTGTGCCTTGCAGGCTCGGTACAGGCTGGCGAGGGGTATCCATTTCTTACCGGTTGGAGCGCTTGCAGCCACTGGCGCTTCCTCTCTGGAAACCTCCAGGAAAGAACATGTCTCGCGTATTTGCCGTATCTGTTCGTTGCATCTAGAATAGCACAGATGAGACCATTAGTAAAGAGTTTCACAAGAATTTGTAACGAGCAGCTTCATGTAGCAGTTCTCTATGAAAGTGAGCACTATCACATACTCACTGTGCTGTAGAGCATAGCGTATCCCTAAAAAACAGTGTATTATCGTCTATTAGATAAGGTCTACTCTGTAGATGTTTACATCTCGTGTCGTAACGTGAAAGTTAGATTTGAGCCTACAAGCCCATTTGAGAAGCACGGAGAAAACTATGCAAACAATTCCATTACGTCGTTTTCAAGGTATGCTCGTGTGTACTGTAGCCCTTGCTCTAATGCTGTTGTTCACAGCGTGTGCGGGCACTGGCGCTAGTACTGGACAGCCTACGACAGGCACCACTACCACTACCACGACGACATCTGCAACGCAGGTGCCAACAACCGCTACTCAACAACCAACCCCTACTGCCATACCGGTCGCGTTTAAAGCCGGTGGCATCTCATTCATCGGCCCTGTGAAGAGCATCACTACTAGCAGTCTTGTCATGAGCGCGCCGAATGGGCAGGCATACACGATGGCCATCACCGCCCAGACTGACCTCTCAGCCTATGGTGGAAGTAAGCCGACTGTAGGGTCCTCTGTCAATATGGACTCAACCATTAACCCTGATGGGAGCTTGACTGCAACAATATTGAAGCCTTCTGTGGCAGGTGACCCGGACCTGAATAACATCGCCTATACAGGCATCACGACAAGCGCCGTTGGAGCTGATCGCGTTCTTCACTTCACAGCCGGTATCAAGAGCTACACCTACACTATTCCTGCGACGGCGGACCTGAGTGATTTCAGCGGGAACGCACAGGCCATCGGGATCAATATACCGGTCAAGGTCAAAGTATTGTATCCCGCTAACACAGTCATCAGTGTCGGAAACGGCTAGTGCGTAGCTAAACAGGGGGAGCAACGAAACAAATTGGAGGAGCGCAATGCATTGCGCTCCTCTCGACAGTTGGCTTTTCTTGAAACTCCAACACCTCCTATTCTAACGTTTCTTTACTTGCGCGCGGCAAGGTAAACCAGAAGGTCGAGCCTCGACCAGGAGCACTCTCGACTCCCACCTGCCCGTGGTGGTGCTCTATGATGGCCTTGGCGATGGCTAATCCCAGCCCCAATCCTCCGTCTGGCCCCTGGTGCCCGGGCGCTGCTACTTGATAAAAACGCTCCCAAATGTGTTGCTGCTGTTCCAGGGTTAACCCTGGTCCCTGATCACGCACCAACACCCGCGCGACGCTTGCCCCCACCTCCAGGCGCACAGATATCGCCCGGTCGACCGGCGCGTACTTGAGGGCATTAGTCAGGTAGTTAGTGAGCACCTGCCCGATGCGGCCAGCGTCGACCATTACCGGCACCACCGCGTCTGGAGGTAAAGCCAGCTCAATGTGACGCGTGCGTGCCGCCTGCTGCTGATTGGCGACCGTCTCCTGCACGATGGTGACGAGATTCTCCCGTCGCAACGACAACTCAAATTTGTGCAACTCCAGCCGGGATACATTCAGCAGCTCCTCCACCAGGCGGGTCTCGATCTCCACCTGCCCGCTTGCCCGTTTGAGCACCTGCTCGACCTGGTTGATAAGCTCTTCTGCATCTGGCGCGAGGGACCTGAGACGGAGGTCGATCTGCATCAGCGCCAGCTCAATCAGGCCCATGATCGCTGTCAGTGGCGTTCGAAGTTCATGGCTCACCATGCCCAGAAATTCCTGTTTGCGTCGCTCAGCTTCTTTGCGGTCGGAAATGTCGAGGAACATCACCAACGCACGACTGCGCTCTTGATTAATCGTGGCTGCCGCCACCAGGGTTGGCAAGAGACTGCCGTCTTTGCGTACGTAAACCTTCTCCTCGGGGAGCGAAGCCCCTTGAGAGACAAGCGTCTTCCAGGCTCGTGCGCGTACTTCTCGATATTCCGGGACCAGCAAGTGCTGTATACGCATGGTCTCGGAGAGCAGTTCCTCCTGGCTGTAGCCGAGCATCTGCACTAAATGGTTATTGACTTCGTACACCCGCCCCTCGGCATCGGTCACCGCTCGTTATCCAACACCCAGCGATACTGCCCATCAAATCTCCTCAGCCGATAATCCATGCTAAACGGTTTCCGCGCATCGAACGAAGAGGTGTAGATATCTACACAGCGCTGCTTATCAGCTGGATAGACGCCCTCTGCCCATCCATTCCCCAGTTCCTGTTCTATTGTTCGGCCAGTAAATGCTAACCAGGGCGCATTAAAGTAGGTACACAGCTTGTCAATACCTGATGTCCAGATCATGACTGGTGCGCCATCTGCGAGAAGGCGAAAAAGCTGCTCGCTTTCTTCTGTTTGTTTCCGCTCAGTAATCTTAACAATCGTTGCGCCAACGTAGCGCTCCTTCTGTTCGGCAAGTGCCTTTAGCTCCTCTTCCGCTTGTTTCCACTCGGTGATATCATGCAAGTTCGTCACAATAGCCTGCACGTCCGGGTCATGTAACAAATTGGTCACGGTGGCTTCCACCCACCGCCAGGTGCCATCCTTATGACGGCTGCGAAACTCGGGGTGAGGAGCGCGATGGCATCAGTACTGTGTTCAATGAGCGCGCGGAAGCACCGGTCGCTGTGCATAGATATTTCTAGTGACATACATCTTTTCCCCTCAGGCGTTTGCTGGCATGCTGCTTGAGCCCACAACTTCTAGAAGCATGCTTCTAGACTCTAGCATACCATACCGGCCACTACCGAAAAAGGTGGTCTGTGTTTCCTGCAAGTAGGGTGTTGGAAGTTAAGAAAGGATAATCGGCTGCGTATAATCGGCCGCGTAGGGGCGGGGGCGGTGTAGAGCGGGGTGGGGATGCTTGCATCGCCCAGGGTGGGGGAAGCATTCTCCTTTAACTCTCATTCTCATTAGAACTCGAACTTATTGGGTTAATGCTGATGGCATCTGCTATTTGGATTTTTAGAATTGTTGATAGTATTTGATGTTATTTCGACTGCACATCAACGTACTTATATAATAAGAGGCTATTTATCAATCTTGGTGACAGGTGGTTGTTATGGCAAGTGAAGATATTTACATCAGTAGCTATCGTCTAGTTGCACATCTTGGCAGTGGTTCCTTTGGTGATGTATACCTGGCTCAGCATGCTATTCTTACTAACCGAGTCGTTGCAATTAAACTGATGCATTTTGCAGACCTTGGTTCTTCACAATCAATTCTTCGGTTTTTCGCAGAAGCTCAATTGCTTGATAAGTTTAAGCATCCACACATTCTACCCATTATCAATGTCGATGTATATGAAGGCTTTCCATACTTGGTTACTGAATACGCATCCGGTGGTTCTCTCAGAGACCGATTAGAACGTCAGGCTAGGCGTCTTTTACCTATAGAAGAGTCTTTAAGTATTCTCGAGCAGGTTGGACAAGCGCTCCAACATGTTCATCAACAGGATATCATTCATCGTGACCTCAAGCCAGAAAATATGGTGGCCCACATTGTCAAGACACAAAAACTGGTTCAAATAAGAGCTACTGTCCTCCTTTTCGACTACTCTCTGTGCTCAATGGACTTCGCTCATGCTTGGTGAAAAATACACTTCGGCAGGAGTTTGGTAACCAAGTGCCTGGTGAAGGCGCTCCTGATTATAAAACGTGAAATAGCGCGTTAATGCTTGACGTGCCTCTCGTGGTGAGAGGTAATCATGAATGTATACCTCTTCATATTTGACCGTTCGCCATAACCGTTCCGTAAAAATGTTGTCTAAGGCTCGTCCCCTGCCATCCATGCTGATCTGGACATCGGATGCCTTCAGCAACTCCAGATACTGCGGGCTGGTAAAATGGCTCCCTTGATCACTATTGCAGATCAACGGCACGGCTTGCCCTAACGCGCGTTGTACTGTGGTCAAGACAAAGGGCAACTCCAACGTCTGATCGAGTTCCCAACTGATGACATAGCGAGAATACCAATCCAGCATGGCCACCAGATACATCCAGCCGCCTCGCAAGCGGATGTACGTGATATCGATGCCCCAAATATGATTCGGATACGCACTGCTGATGTGACGCAGTAAGTACGGATACACCCCTTCCTTTTGGTTCCGTTGACTCAGATTGGGTCCCGGATAGATGGCCGCAATGCCCATTTCGCGCATATACCGACCGACGGTTTTCCGATTGATCCCCATCCCCTCACGCTGTAATTGCGCTGCAATCTTACGCGCTCCATAAAAAGGAGACTGCGTGTAGACCTCATCAATGCGATGCTTGAGCTGCACTTCTTCTGCACTGGGAGGGCGCGGCTGATAATACAAGCTTGTGCGACTCAGACTCAGCAGGTCTGTTTGCATCGTGAGCGAAAGTTCACTCTCTGCCCGCTCAACGAGGGCGACTCGTTCCTCTCTCGTCAGACTTGTAACTTTTTTTTAAGCCAGGTAACCTGCGTGGTCAACTTGCCAATTTCTGCATAGAGATCTGTGAGCTGCTGTTCGTGTGCCGCTTTTAACTCTGCTGTACTGTCCTGTTTCTCAAAGAGACCTGGCAGCCCTTCCAACGCAACCGTTCGCCAATTCTTCAGTTGGGTCGGATGGACTTCATACTGCGCGGCGAT
>WNFI01116406.1_pt1 | contig 11178 bp, 10 predicted proteins | sample 5400471 | NCBI WGS metagenome assembly WNFI01 (sample SAMN13153348, study PRJNA577476) | soil metagenome | isolation source: 100 cm saprolite on Douglas fir-dominated hillslope | place: USA:California | collected 2013-09-17 | reverse complement strand
GGCCGTCAACGTCAGTCTGCTCGATGGCCACCTCGCCTGGCGGCAGCACGACGGCGGCCATACCGACGCGCCGAACTGGAAGTACTTCATCCCGTGGGCCGACAAGTTCCTCAAGCACACACCGCCGATTGCGGTCGGGTCGCCGCGATGAGGTTTACCGTGAATCAATTCCAGAGAACGTAATTACCCCCGTCCGTGCAGGCGATGACGGCGTTCATCAGAAGCAGCATCAGATCGTAATGCCATCCGGATGCCTTTTCTCCCCAGAAACCGGTGTGCCAATCCGAGATCTTCTTCTGGATCGCTCCGAGCATGATCAGGATCAGTCCAATCGCTGCGAGTTGCGTCAGCACGCCAATGGCGACTCCCAGGCCACCGGCGACTTCCGCGACACCGAGAAACGTGGTGAACGCCGGTGTCATACCGATGCTCTCTGCCCGCCCCTTGGGATCTCTGATGTCGGTCCAGCCGCTGGTCACGAATACCGCCGCGACCATCAGTCTCAGCAGCAGCAGGCTGAGGTCGGTGAACTGCGCGAGTTGTGGAAACATCACGTCTCCTCCCTGCGGTGAACGCCCCTGGAGTGCGTGAATATACTCGGATTCGAACTTGTGGGGCTATCGGTCGGACCGCGGACTATCTGAGCGCGGCGACTGCGGTACCGTCGGCGGCGACTGGGAAGGATGCGTCGGAGATGTCGCCACTCGGAAGTTGCAGCGATGGCCCGGCCGGGAGACGCAGAGGCGCCGGGTGCGCCGGTTCGTCGGGAGCCGACATGTATTGAGTCGACGCCGTCCAGAGAGCGGACGAGATCTCCATCACGGTCGGGAAGCCGAGGAACGCGACTGCCGCCACGAGGAGAGCCACGGTGGCCACCCCGACCCGGCGGAGCCACCGGTCGGTGAATTTCTCGATCGGTGTACGCGGCATCTGCCGTCGCAACACGAATCCGGAAGCCGGCCTCGGGAGATGTTCGGGGTCGCCCAGTTCCGCCGGCGGTATTGGCGCGGCCCGTAGAACCGCCTTCGCGATATCCGGCCGTTCGTCAACGGCGGCGAGCCACATGTCGACGGGATCCGGGAAGTGCGGCAGCGCCGGACCTGGTCCGTGGTAGACCACCGGTGATGGCGCTTCCTGACGTGCGGGCGGAGGAGCGTCTGGGATCGCGGCCTCCACGATCTCCCGGTCGATCGTCCCCACGCGTCTCGAGTAGCCATGATGGAGCGCGCGATCGCAGATGCGGTTGATGATCCGCGGCACCCCACCGGACACGCGGTAGATGGCCTCGATCGCTTCTGGAGAGAATTTGATGCGGTCCGGGCTGCCGCCGGCCGTGTACAGCCGGTGCTCGATATAGCCGGTCACGCCGTCGTACCCGAGCGGCTCGAGAGTACAGTGCACGGAGACGCGCTGATCGAGCTGGCGCATCTCCGGCAGCCTCAGTTTCTCTCGTAGTTCCAGCTGGCCGACAAGCACCACCTGCAGCTGGCCATCGGCGTCCGCCAGGATCCGGATTTCCTCGAGGAGCGGGATCGAAAGATTCTGCGCCTCGTCGATGATCACCACGGCAAACGCCTGGAGCGACACGAGCGTGCCGAGGAACTCATACAACAGGTAACTGAGCTCGGTACGGGACGCACCCTTCAGGCGGCCGCTGGTGAGGTCGTCCACCGACGCCACACCGAAGTCGACCAGCAGCACTTTGAGGAGATCCTCGCGCGACGCGAAAGGATCCGGGACGAAGGCGCTGAACGTCTTGCGATCGAGGTTCTGGAGGACGGCCCGACAGAGCGTGGTCTTCCCGGTGCCGATGTCGCCGCTGAGGACGTTCAGGCTCTCCCGCCGCCGGATGCCCGCGACGAGGTCGGCGAACGCTGGCGCGTGCGATAGGCTGTGATAGAAAAACCTGGAATCGGACGTGAGGCTGAACGGCTTTTCCCTGAGGCCGTAGTACGGCTCGTAGATCAACCCATTCGATCGCGGGTCGAGCATGACCGGCCCACGGACGCCCGCGCCCGCCGCGCCATCGCCGCGGCTGACCCGATCGAATTGAGACTCCGACGATGTACGGATCAACACTGTTTTGGCGGCCTCCGAGCCTGTCTGCCCTCTGCTGAGCACGACAGGTGCCGTCCGCCAAAGGATCACGATTCGGTGAGAAAATGAACGAAAACACAGGATTGCGCCGCAGCCCGCACATCTCGGGCTATTCATCCCGTGCCGAAACGACACACCGATTACATTTTGGGTCCGCGCGTGAGCCAACCGGCTTCATGTCAGCTCGGTGTCGATCGGCTTCGGTGTCGACGCAGCGGAGTGGCGTACCGCCAAAATTGTAGACCACGATGTTCGAAGATCGTGTACGGTCCGTACCCGCACGTTTCTTGACTCGGGCGGGGCGGCAGGCGACAATTGAGCTGCTCGTCCTTGGCAAGCTGCGCGAGAGTTTTTCAGGATCTCTATGCGCTTGCTCAGAATTCTCGCACCGGTATCGTGTGCGGTTGCCCTCGCCGCGATCTGTCCGCGGCCGTGGTCTCCGGTCTCCGTCCGAGCGGAGCGGACCCTTCATCGCGCGCTCGGCGAGAACCACATCTTCTGCCGGATCTACCTGGATCCGCACGACGCCTTCACGCGCGTGGTTCCGGAGCCGCGTGCCTCGCTCGCGCTGCAGGGCGCGATCGAGGCGAACGCGATGCTGTCGACGATCAACGTGAACTACACGGGTTTCGGGAGCAACCCTGCGGCACAGGCCGCGTTCCAGGCAGCTGTCGATCTCTGGAGGACGCAGATCGCGTCGAGTGTCCCGATCGTCATTGACGCGCAGTTCACGGACCTCGGCTCTGGAGGCCTGCTCAGTCAGGCCGGGTCAGGGGCGGGGAGGGATTTTGCCGGCGCACCGCGCGCCAACACCTACTATCCGTTTCCGCTGGCGAACAAATTGAGCGGTACCGACGTCGGCGCCCAGTTCCCCCCGCCTTCTTCATCGAATATCACGGCGTCGTTCAACTCCAACCCGGTTGTGAACTGGTATTACGGCACCGACGGCGTGGTGCCCTCGGGGAAGGTCGACTTCGAGTCGGTGGTCCTGCACGAGCTCGGCCACGGGCTCGGATTCCTGGGCGCGTCCAATTACAACGCCTCCACCGGCGTCGGGCGCGTCGGGGCAGGCGATGGCTTCCCCTACATCTACGACACGTTCGTCGTCGATGCGTTGACCGGCGGACATTTGCTGTTCAATAACCCCGCCGTGTATCCCAACCCGGGCACGGCGCTGGGCCGGGTAATGTCAACTCGCTGATGACGCCGCGGATCAATACCGCGGAAGCCATTCACACCCCGGGTCCGATCATGCTCGGGATGTTCGCGGACATGGGGTGGGGCTCGAATGCGGGAGCCCAGTGCAGCTACGCGCTCGATCGAAGCGCGGCCACGGTCCCTGCGGCGGGCGGCGCGGTGAGCGTCACGCTCAGCACGACCGCCGTGTGCCCGTGGACGGCGGCGACGGCCGCGGCGTTCGTCACGGGCATCTCGCCGGCCAGCGGATCGACCAGCGCCGTCGTGAGCATGACGGTGGCGGCGTACTCGGGCGTCTCCCCGCGCGTCGCGACCGTGACGATTGGCTCGCAGGCCCTCACGATCACCCAGAACGGCACCGGTCCGACGATGACGCTCGACCGCACGGCGCTCATCTTCGCTGGCGTCCTCAATAGTGCCGGCGCCGGGTTCACGTCGAGCACGGGGGCGCAGGCGGTGCGGATGACGCAGGGCAGCGCCGGCACGGTGTCGTGGACGGCCAGCTCCAACGTGCCGTGGCTACTTGTCGCCGCGGGATCCGGCACACCCGGCGCGCAGGCATCGGGCACACGCTCCGCGACGCTCAATATTTCCGTCCAATTCACGCCGGGCCTGGCGCCGTCGCAGACCGGCACCATCACCCTGTCGTTGACCGGCGCCGCCAATGTGGCGGGGCCGATCACCGTGACACTGAGGACGCTCCCGTACGGCACATCGGTCGCCCCGGTTGGTTACTTCGACACGCCGCTTACCGGCACCACCGGCATCGCCGGATCGCTCCCGGTGACCGGCTGGGCGCTGGACGACGTGGAGGTGACGCGGGTCCGGATCCTGCGCGATCCGGTCGCGGGTGAACCGGCCGGCGCCAAGGTGTATATCGGCGACGGCGTCTTCATCGATGGCGCGCGGCCCGATGTGCAGGCGCAGTTCCCGAGCCTGCCGCGCAACACCCGGGCCGGGTGGGGCTACCTGATGCTGACCAACTTTTTGCCGAATGGCGGCAACGGCAGCTTCACACTCTACGCGTATGCGGACGATGCCGAGGGGCACGCGACGCTGCTCGGGACGAAGACCATCACCTGTGACAACCTGAGCTCCCCCGCGCCGTTCGGCGCGATCGACCACCCGATGCAGGGAGAGGTCATCGGCGGCGTGTTTCTGAACGCCGGCTGGGTGCTGTCGCCGGGCAACAACCGCTTCGCGAACGGGGCTCAAGGCGGCACCGTGAACGTGCTCGTGGACGGGGCCGTCCTCGGCAGCCCGAGCGGATGGGCGGCGCGATCCGACATCACGGCGCTGTTCCCGGTCGCGCAATACGCCGGAGTGAACAAGGCGGTGGCCGGCTTCGGGCTGGACACGACGACCCTGACCAACGGCGTCCATCAGATCGCCTGGATCGTGACGGCGACCTCCGGCGGCACGTCCGGCGTGGGCAGCCGGTTCTTCACCGTGTCGAACGGCAGCCTCGTCCTCAATTCCAACGCCGTCGCCGCTGTCTCACCCGGCAACGTGATTGCGTCACGCGCGGCGCTCGAGATGCCCAGGGCGGCGGCGCTCAGAATGGACAGCGCCCTGACGCTTGCGGCGGAGATTGACGCGGCGCCCGCGGATCTGTCGGCGGTGCAGGGCCGGCGCGGTTACGACCTCGACATGCCGTTCGTCCGCTACGCATCAACGGGCGGCCGCGCGATCATCCAGAGCGAGGAGATCGATCGGATCGAACTGCACCTCTCGTCGGGCGGCCGGCATCACTACACCGGCTACCTGCGCACGGGGGACGGCGTCGCGCCGCTGCCGATCGGATCGGAGCTCGATGTGGCGTCCGGGGCGTTCACGTGGATGCCCGGCGTCGGCTTCGTCGGCGGCTACGATCTGGTCTTCGTGCGGTGGGCCGGCGGCCGCGCCGTCGCCCGGCAGGACGTGCGGGTCGTACTCAATCCCAAAGGCAGCAACCGCGTCGGCCCGCAGACGAGTGACGGCGGCGGGCGGGCGTGACGAGCCGATCTTCCTCGGCCAGGCCCTCTACGGCGGCGCGCGTCCGGATGTCGGCGCGGTCTATGGGGATCGCTTCTCGGACACCGGCTACGGCCTGATCGTGCAGGGCCTCGCGCCCGGCACCTATGACGTCGCGGTGTTTGCGTACTCGACCGTCAGGGGGGATTTTGCTCCGGCGAAGGTCGTCCGCATCGCGGTGCGGTAATTTGACGTGACGGATCTGGTCGCGCGGTACCTCATCGTCGCGGCCATCGTCCTCGGTGCGTCATACGTTCCAGTAGCCGCCCAGGCGGCTTCAGCCGTGCGGTCGAACGATACGGATCATTCCATCATCTTCGAACTCGGCTGGGCTGCTAATTATTCGCGCGCCGAAGGTCTCCACGCCAGAGGGGCGACGTTCGCCTTTGAAGTCACGCCGATCCCAGATCGGCTGGAACTCGAATGTGGCGTCACCGCTATTCGCGCGCGTGGCGCGACGGAGACTTCCGTCGATCTGCTGTTCAAGAAACCGTGGTCGCTCTCCCGACGCCTCGAGTTCATGGCGGGCCTTGGTCCCGAGATCATTCATGCGACCGGCGGGGAGGCTGGCACGTTCTGGGGCATCTCGGCCGTTGTGGATTTCATGTTCTGGCGGAGCAAACACGTTGGCTGGTACTTGGAACCTGGCTACGAGGCCACTTTCCGCAACGGCGTGATGCGTCACGGCTTCGCGACGGCCGGGGGCCTCCTCATCGCCCGATGACCTCACCGATGCGCGTGGGCTATCGTTTACTCGGGCCCGAGACTTTCCGTGGTTTGGGTCCGGTCCACGTCCAGCCGTGGATCAGCCAGCCACCGGCGCCATTCTTCAGAGTGAACGTCATCTGCGCGCTTTCTCGCATTGCCACGCCCGCTTGTTTGAACGCCTAAACGGAAGGAATGACTACATAGGCGCTGGCGCCATCGGTTTCAACTCGCGTCGCGACGCCAATTGAGACGTGTTGATCAGTGACGCCATGGTCCTTCGCGTCGCGGTCCAAATCGGCAGCCCAGGTCTTGAAGGCCTGTGCCCCTCGCCACAGGAAGGGGGGCACCTCGTCAGTGATCGCGAGGTCTGCCTCCGAGGCATGCGTCGCCGCGGCACCCGCGATGTCCCCCTTGTTGAACGCCTCGAGGAACTTGTTGATGGGGGCCATCAACTGAGGGTCCGCCGACTGTGCCCGCACGGCCGTGCCTATGCCCAGGCACAGGCACACCATCGCGCCGAGAGTCAAATACCGCATTGGTTTGTCTCCTCTACTTCGTCCGACTACCAGAGCCGTTCAACTGATTCCCTTGGGGGTCGCGAACGCCGAGAGTTTACCAAATGGCGCGCAGGTCTCGAGGCCAAAGGCTGCCCATTCGTGGAAGAATAGCGACATCGATCGACCGTCTTGTCCGAGGAGGTCAGATGCCTAGAATCCTCAGAAATTCCGTGGTCCTATCAGCGGTCTTGTTGACGGTTTCGACCGTCTCCGCTAGCCCAATAGTCTCGGTAGGTGAACAGACGAACAGTCAGGTGTCCGCGACCGAGGCGGCCCCCTTTATTGGTGAGTGGACGCTCGCGCTGGATGGGCCAAACGGCCCCGGCACGTTCGGCCTGTCGGTGAAACTCGAAAAGGACAAGCTGTCGGCAGAGGTTGCCAGCGAGACGGTGGAGACTTCGGCGATCACCAGCATCACGAAGGCTGACAAGACGCTCGTCCTCGGCTATTCGTTCCTGTACGAGGGAAATCCGGTCGACGCGGTCATCCGGCTGACACCGGCGTCCGACGGGAAGACGACCGCCCAGATCGATTTCGCCGGCGGAGCCTACGTCATGTCGGGATCAGCGACCAAAAAAGAGAAGGCGAAGTAGACAGCGCGCCTGACATTCGGCAGGGCGACACTATGTTCATCACAATCGCGCTGTATAACATGCGCGTACGCGAAAACACCCAGTAAATACTCGGGCGACACACCCAGCCAGTTGCTCGCCGATCAGACCGCCGCGCCGGCCTGCGCGTGCAGCTTGCGGGACATCCGGTCGGTGATCGTGGCCGTCTTTGGGAGGGGGCCACGCGGACAGGGTCCCGGCCGTTCACCGACAACGTACAGGTCGTGGTGGACGAGGTGCTGCCGGCCCGTGGCTTCCGCAATTCTTGTTGCGGGGATTCGACCAGGTGCAAAACATCTCGACCCGGAAGCAGAAACATCGCAGCTGATCGTGGGCCACGCCGTCACGCCGGACACGAACGACAAGCGACACTTGATGCCGATGATCACCGTCATCGACAGGACTTGCTCGAAGAAGCCTCGCAACGCCGTCAGGAGCGTCTTCCGATACAGGCGTTGATCTGCCCAAGGATGGCGGGCCATCGTTGCAGTCCCCGCTGCCGGCCGGCATTATTGGAAGGGTCAGGGAGCAACGTCAGCATCATCGGAAGCGCACGGTCGACTCCAGAATTCGCGGTGTTACAGGTGGCGAAGGGACACATTCGGATCGGTGCAAGCCGCACGACGGGCAGGCAGATAACACGCCAGGAACGCTGCAAATAGGAATGGCAGTGGCACAAGGCCAAACGATACGGGCTCAAGCACTCTTATAGGTGCCACAAGTACAACTCTGACGATGAGGCGTGTTAGCGTGCCAAAAAAAAGTCCCAACAATAAACCCTGTAGGACCGGCATAAATCCATCGACGAGGACCATACGGACGATCCGCGCAGCGCTTGCCCCGATGGCCAGCCGAATACCGAACTCGCGTGTGCGCCGGCTCACGCCTTCGGATTGAACACCGTAGAGGCCGATCATTCCCAATACCAACGTTAGCGCGCCTAGCGAGCCGGCAACCGACGCGACGAATCGCATCGCTACGTACTTTCGGCCCAGCATGAGTCGTCCAGTGCCGCCCTCAACTATGCTCAGCTCTCGATCTACCTGCTGAATCGCCCCGCGCAGCTGTCGCAACGCAGCACCCGAATCTCCTTTGGTCTTGCTCACGACCGTGAGGGCGGACTCATAGTGCTGGGCCAGAGGTACATAGAGCACGTCGTCATTGTGTCGGAAAAGGTCGCCACAGTCCGTATCTTTGGATACGCCTATGACCGTCGCGATTCGCGGTGACCGATCCTTGCCCGCTTGAAATGTGGCCTGCCTTCCCACCACATTCGTCGTGCCAAAGAGGGTTAGGGCAGTGCGCTCGCTAATGACAATTACGAGTGCAGATTGCCGATCATCTGCGGCGCCGAAAGGGCGACCACGAGTGATCGGAACACCGAGAGTGTCGAAGATCTCTGGAGTCGCCGCGAGCATGTACACGGCCTTGCGTGATCCGGATGGCATGGGACTAACAGAAGCCAGGGGCATCCGTGGACCAAATCCGGAATAGGCTGCGACTCCGAGGTTGCCTGGCTTGTGTTCAGCAGCCCCGATTACAGCCGTGAGCGCTTCACTCGCACGCGATTCCGCCCATCCTAATGCTTGGAAGTCGAGCGCGACGACCGCCAAGCGGTCCAACGCAACACTGTGCTCCGATTGAGCTTCGATGGCGAGAAATCGCGCGAACAGTGCGACGATCAAAAAGAAACTGACGGAGATGGCTACTTGCCACCGAATCAAAGCTCCCTGCTTCGGGCGGAGCGCTCCCACACTGGCGTGGTCGCTAACAAGGTCAACACTAACATTCTGTCTGCGGGTGACCCGAAGCGCCGGTTCAACACCGAACAGGAACAGACACACGAGAAGTAATGTCGCCGCGAAGACAACCGCATCTGTGCGTAATTCTGGCTCAATCGTTACCCTAACGTCGTAAGACAGCGGGGCAAATTCAAGTAGCAGCCAAACGAGAGCTCGAGCAACCACGAGAGCAGCAACAGTACCGAGCGCCGCAAGAATACTACTTTCAACACACTGCGCCCTGACCACGCGCCACCGGGACGCGCCAAGAGCTCTGCACATCGCGAACTCACGCTCGCGTAGCGCGCTTCTCGCAAATGTTAAGTTCGCGAGATTCGCGCAGGCGACGACAAGCACAAGCGACGCAAGAACGATCATTACTATTCCCGCGCGATTTGTCGACGGATTGCGCCAAGCCTCTGCCGCCGACCGTGCTCGCCATTGCCGCGGCGGCGGCTGTGTGCTGGCCTCGGCCGTCTTCATCGAGGAAGCAGCAGCGTCTTGCCTGCGACTGACCGTGCCAAGCCAAGCGGCCACAGTCGACAGGGTTCGATCCGGCGCCAGTTTCCCGACAACTGTCAGCGTCCGAGCTTTTCGGCTTGCGACTACTACCGCCTGAGCGGGTGTGCGCATCGATCGGACTGGAATCAGACGTCAGTGCGAGCACCGACGTAAGGCGAGAGGCCCCGGAAGGAGCGTGGCGCCACTCCCACGACTTCGAAATAGCGCTCGCCGATTTTCACAGACCGACCAATGACGAGAGGATCCTCCGCCAGCTTCGTCTGCCAGTAGTCCTGGCTCAGAACAACAACGGCCGCACCTGTACTCGCGTCGTGTGGCAGAAGAGTGCGCCCGAAGAGTGCGCTAACGCCCACGACGCTGAAATACTGGTCCGTGACAGCTTCACCGTGTGCCATCTCGGAGAGGTGTTCGGTGATAAGCGACTGATAAAAGTCTTCAGACGCCGCGACAGTTCCAAGTCCACTCAGATCTTGTTGGAGGGCCTCGAAGTCGTCCATGGACATGACTCCTTGCCACCGCGCATCGCCGCTCGATGTCAGCGCCTCGACCAGGTACACACGGGTCACGTCTTGGATGCCGGGAGGTCTCCAGAGAAGGGAAGAGATAATCGAGTAAACGGAGGTGCTGACGCCGAGGCCAATTGCCAGCGATGCTATGGAGAATGTCGCAAAAACTGGCGAAGCCCAAAGGCGTCGCAGAGCGAGTTTCGTGTCCCCGATGAGTCCGCTCAGCATCGACGTCGTCCTTCCAGTGACTGACGCCGTGGTCGTCCAGAGCAATCGCATCAGCCCTGAAAGACCGACGGCCGTAAACGCTCACATTCTGTTCAAGTGGTCAAGAATGTTAATGCCTTTCGCGAAACCAGTCATAGGCCCTCTAAGATGCGCCGAATATCAGCCTCATCCTTACTCGTCGGAACGTCCTCCGGTGCAAATATGATTCGTCCGTTGTTGGTCACCACCAAGCTGGTTTGCCGGCGACGCATGCCAGGCACGTGCTTCTGGAATAGACAATCACAGTGACGTGATGCCCTGAGTATGGCGGAGAGGGAGGGATTCGAACCCCCGTGCCGATTACTCGGCAAGACGCTTTCGAGGCGCCCCCGTTACGACCACTTCGGTACCTCTCCTTATTTCCTTGCTCGACTCTGGCGCACCTAACAGTCGTTAGAACCGGGAAGCTTCTGCCTCCTGCCTTCCGACTCCTGCCTCCTGCCTTCTACCTCCTGCCTCCTGTCGGCGAAGAACGCCTGCATGACCTCGCGGCAGTCGGCTTCGAGCACGCCGCCCGTCGCCTCGATGCGGTGATTGAGCGACGGATGTTCGTGCGCCCGCATCGCCGACTCGATCGCGCCGGCCTTCGGCTCCGGCGTGCCATAGACCAGCCGCGCGACCCGCGCGTGGACCATCGCCCCCACGCACATCTGGCACGGCTCGATCGTCACATACATCGTCGAACCGGACAGCCGGTAGTTGCCCGACTGCTGCCCCGCTTCCCGCAGCGCGACGATCTCCGCGTGCGCGGTGGGATCGTTCAGGCTGACGGGCTGGTTGAATCCCCGCCCGAGAATCTCGCCGTCCATGACGAGCACCGCGCCGACCGGAACCTCGCCCCGCTCGCGCGCCTCACGGGCCAGCGCCAGCGCGGCCTGCATGAACTGACTGTCCGTCATCGCTGCCAGTTGCCCCACTG
>WNFI01504241.1_pt1 | contig 11179 bp, 12 predicted proteins | sample 5400471 | NCBI WGS metagenome assembly WNFI01 (sample SAMN13153348, study PRJNA577476) | soil metagenome | isolation source: 100 cm saprolite on Douglas fir-dominated hillslope | place: USA:California | collected 2013-09-17 | reverse complement strand
GCGGCCTTTGAGTTGACGGAGCAGGGCGTGCGGCTTATATCCCCCGCCATGACGACGTTTGTTGCAGCAATCAGGCTCCGCCGCCGTGCCATCGAGGCACGGGCGTAGCTTTGTCGTCACCCGTGCCGCCGGATTTAAGGCCGCGGCACATGTCCCCAGTCAAAACCGCGCAGTTGGCCTTCTTCCGGCAGTTCTTTAAGACTTCTGGATAAGGATCGATTCATGGCCACGAAAGCGAAGATCGGCGTGTTGGGTGCCTCGGGCTACACCGGGGGCGAGCTTGTGCGCTTGCTGCTGCGCCATCCGCGCGCGGACATTGTGCTGCTGACCGCTGAACGCAGCGCCGGCAAGGCGATGCGCGACGTGTTCCCGCAGTTTTCGCCGTTTGCATTGCCGCAACTTGTCGCGGTCCATGGAATTGATTGGAGCAGCGCGGCTCTTGATGTCGCGTTCTGCGCCTTGCCACATGCGACCACGCAGAAAGTTCTGAAGGAGCTTCTTGCAAAGTCGCCGGCAACCAAAGTCGTTGATCTGTCAGCCGACTTTCGTTTGGCGGACACCGCCGCTTACGCGAAGTGGTACGGCCACGAGCATCATGCACCGGAGCTGCAGAAGGAGGCCGTCTATGGCCTCACCGAAATTCACAGGCGCGATGCGCGCAGCTGCCACTCATTCCGTTGATCAAGAACAAGGCGATTGAACTTGATGAGATTGTCGTCGACGCCAAATCGGGAATGACGGGGGCGGGTCGAACGGCGAAAGAGGCCATGCTGTTTTCAGAGGTGTCGGAAGGCTTCAATGCCTATTGCGTGGGGCATCACCGGCACATGGCCGAATTGGACCAGGAGTTCTCGCTTGCGGCTGGCCGAGAGGTGGTTGTCACTTTCACCCCGCATTTGGTGCCTATGAACCGGGGCATTCTCTCGACGATTTACGTGCGAGGCCGGCGCGGCCGGACGCCTGAAGACCTTCATGCGTTACTTTTAAAGTCGTACATGAAGGAACCCTTCGTGCATGTCCTGCCTTTTGGCGAAACACCGCAGACCCGTCATGTGCGAGGGTCCAATATGACCTTTATCGGAGTCGCCAAGGATCGCATTCCGGGGCGCGCCATCCTCGTCTCGGTACTCGACAATCTGGTTAAGGGGGCTTCGGGTCAGGCAATCCAGAACATGAATCTGGTGATGGGTTGGCCGGAGACGATGGCGCTGGAGCAGATCGCGCTGTTCCCCTGATTCGACTGGTACAATGGCAATGTCCTTGCCGGAGACCACGACCATGTTCGAGGTCCAGAACCAGCCTCCGCCGCTCGAGCCCTACAATCTGTTCGCGAGCGACGTTGTTTTGCGCGAGGCGGTGACGCGTGAGGGTGCCGGTTGGGCGCATAGCGAACTCACCGCATTGGGCGCCACTCTCGGTAAACCGGAAACCATCCAACTCGGTTTCGACGCCAATAAATTCCCGCCGCAATTGCGCACGCTCGACCGCTACGGTCATCGCCTCGACGAGGTCGCGTTTCATCCGGCCTGGCACGAACTTCTGGGAATTGCGCTCAAATCCGGGCTGCATTCGAGCCCTTGGGCCGAGCCGAAACCCGGCGCGCATGTGGCGCGCGCTGCCGGCACCTACATGCTGGGACAGACCGAAAGCGGTGTCTATTGCCCGGTCGCGATGACGTACGGCTCCGTGCCCACATTACGCCACGCGCCGGCAATTGCCGCGGAATGGTTGCCGCGGATTTTCTCGCGAGAGTACGACCGCCGTTTTCGCCCGGCGCGCCTGAAAACCGCGGCGCTCATCGGCATGGGCATGACCGAAAATCAGGGCGGCTCCGACCTGCGCACGAACACGACAAGAGCCGAGCCCTCCGGCAACGGAACTTTCCGCTTACATGGCCACAAATGGTTCATGTCGGCGCCAATGTGCGACGCATTTCTTGTCCTCGCACAATCGCCGAAAGGCTTGAGCTGCTTTCTGATGCCGCGCTGGACGCCGGAGGGCGAGCGCAACGCGATTCAGATCCTCCGGCTGAAAGACAAGCTTGGCAACCGCTCGAATGCGTCGAGCGAGGTGGAGTTCCACGGTGCCTACGCGCAACTCATCGGCGAGGAGGGGCGCGGCATTCCGACCATTATCGAGATGGGCAATTACACCCGGCTCGATTGCTGCATTGGCTCTTCGGCATTGATGCGTCAGGCGGTGGCGCAGGCGGTTCATCACGCTCGACATCGCACAGCGTTCCAGAAGAAGTTGATCGACCAGCCATTGATGACAAATGTGCTGGCCGATCTGGCGTTAGAAGCGGAAGCTGCGACCGTGCTCACGATGCGGCTCGCGCGGGCTTATGACGAGGACAACGAAGCCGCACAGGTCATCCGTCGCGTCGTAACGCCGGCGGCAAAATTCTGGATTTGCAAACGCACGCCGTTCGTGACCTACGAGGCGATGGAGGTGCTCGGCGGCTCTGGATACATCGAAGAAAGCATTATGCCGCGACTTTATCGCGAGGCGCCGGTCAATTCGATCTGGGAAGGCTCCGGCAATATTATGTGCCTCGATGTGTTGCGTGCGATCGAACGCACACCGAATGCCGCCGACGTGCTCCAGCGTGCGCTTGGTGATGGCAAGGACGCACGGCTCACGCGCTTTGCTGATCGGTTACGGAAGCGTCTTGCTGCGCATGACCGCAATGACGAGTCGCAAGCGCGTGCGCTGGCGCGCGAACTGGTGCTCGCACTCCAGGCCGCTCTATTGGTCGAACATGCGCCGTCGATGGTCGCGGACGCTTTTTGCGCCTCGCGGATGGATGGCGAGAGTGGCTCTGCGTTTGGCCTGTTGCCGCGCGGAGCCGATTTGAAGGGAATTGCGGAGCGCTCAGCGCCCGCGATTTAAAGTTTCCCGAATACCGCCAGGACGAGTGCGACCTGGGCGACGAAGCCGACAGAGAAAGCCAACGTGCGAAGAACCGGCACGCCCATCGTATAGACGATGACATGCGCGAGCCGCGCCCAAAAATAGACGGCGCAGGCAATCACGGTGCCTTCGGTTGAATGCCCCTGAGCATCGAGGATCAGGACCAGGGGGGCAAAAATGATCAGGTTCTCGACTGCGTTGGTGTGGGCGAAATAGAGCCGGTGCGCCCAGGGTGATTGTGCCTTGTCATTGCGTGAGGGGTTGGCCATTGCCCCAATCATTCCGCGCACCATGATGCGATCGAGAATGTAAGGCACCCATAACAGGCCCGTCAGGATGACCGTCAGTGTCAGCCAGAGCAGTTCCTTGGACATCGCGCTCCCCGTTTCTTGATACTGTACAGGGCTCGAAGCATAGGCGATGCGTCGGCCCTTGTCGCGCCTGCCGGTAATAAGGGGCCGTATTCGATCTCGGAAACGGGAAGCCCCAGCCCGAATATTAGATATAGAATATTAGATGTATAAGGGGACCCTGAGACCGAACGAGTTGAGGAAAAACATCATGGCAGTGACCGCCAGGCCGGAGATTCGCGGTTTTTTTGACGAGCCCACCAACACGGTGAGCTATCTCGTTTGGGATCCCGCTACCAAAGAAGGTGCGGTCATCGACCCGGTGCTCAATTTCGATCACCGCAGCGGCGATGCCACGGTGGAGTCAGCCGACGCACTGCTAGCGGAAGCCAAAAAGCTTGGCATCAAAATCAAGCAGGTGCTGGAAACACACGCGCATGCCGACCACCTTTCAGGCGCGCCGTATATCAAACTCAAAACAGGCGCGACGGTTGCGATTGGCGAGCACATCAAGGATGTGCAGAAGATTTTTCGCCCGGTATTTAATGCCATGGATGTTTCGGGCGACGGTTCCGAGTTCGACCATCTGTTCAAGGATGGCGAACGCTTCAAGCTCGGCGGCCTCGAGTGCGAGGTGATGTATACGCCGGGGCACACGCCGGCCTGCGTTTCGTACAAGATTGGCGACGCCGTATTCATCGGCGATACAATGTTCATGCCCGATTATGGTACCGCGCGGGCCGTGACCAGTACGCATGGGAGACGACGGTGGGCGAGGAGAAGACTCGGAATGTGCATGTGCACGAAGGCGTAAACGAAGATGATTTCGTTAAAATGCGGGAAGCGCGCGACGCTACACTGAGCACGCCGCTGTTGTTGTTGCCGGCAATCCAGGTGAATATTCGCGCCGGCCGTTTTCCGCCGGCGGACGTTAATGGTGTGCAGTATTTGAAGGTGCCTGTGAAGCTGGCTTCGTAACGCGACGCTACGTCAAACTCTTCACTTTGACGTACGAGCCTGGCGCGTCTTCGATGGCCTTTAATTTGCCTGCACCGATTTTGCGCGCAGACACCTTTTCGGCCCCTTGCTCCCTGAGCCAATCGACCCAATCCGGCCACCACGAGCCGGCGTGCTCGGTCGCGTTCTTCAGCCACGTTTCGACGCTCGATCCGCTCGGCTTGTCTCCGGTCCAGTATTGATACTTCGGTTTGTCCGGCGGATTGATCACACCGGCAATGTGGCCTGAGCCGGCAAGCACATATTTTACCGGGCCGCCAAAAAATTGCGAACCTGTGAGAACCGATTTGGCAGGTGCGATGTGGTCTTCTCTCGTTGCGAGATTATAGACCGGCACTGTCACTTTATGCAGGTCGAGCTTAACACCCGCGATTGTCATTTCGCCCTGGGTCAATTTGTTGTCGAGATAGCAGTTGCGCAAATAAAACGAATGATTGGCTGCCGGCATGCGCGTGGCATCGGAATTCCAGAACAGGATATCGAACGGCAATGGTGTCTTGCCGCGCATGTAGTTGTTGACAATGTAAGGCCATATCAAATCGTTTGAGCGCAGCATGTTGAACGTGTTCGCCATGCGTGAGGCCTCGAGGTAGCCCTGCTCTTTCATGTGCGACTCGAGCTGTTTGACCCGCTCTTCGTCGACAAACACCATCAAGTCGCCGGCGTGTTTAAAGTCGACCTGCGCCGCAAATAACGTCGCCGACTTCACGCGGTTTTGTTTTTTCGCCGCAAGATAGGCGAGGGTGATCGACAACAGTGTGCCGCCAACGCAATAGCCGATGGCATTGACCCGTTTTTCGCCGGTTGCGGCTTCGACGGCGTCGAGTGCGGCGATCACGCCCTCCCGCATGTATTCTTCAAAGCTTTTTGCAGCGAGCTTGGCGGTAGGGTTGACCCAGGAAACCACGAAAACTGTAATGCCGTGGTCGACGCACCATTTGATGAACGATTTTTCCGGTGTGAGATCGAGAATGTAGAATTTGTTGATCCAAGGCGGCACGATCAGCAACGGAAGTTTCAGCACTTCTTTCGTCGTTGCTTCGTACTGAATCAATTGCATCAGTTCATTTTGGAAAACGACCTTGCCGGGTGTGAGCGCGAGATTACGGCCGACGTCGAACCCCGACGGATCGGATTGGCGGATCTTAAGGTTGCCGTGGCCGGCCTGAATGTCCTCCGACAACATATGCATGCCGCGCACGAGATTTGCGCCGTTAGAGGACAGCGTTTCCCGCAACAGTTCTGGGTTCGTCAGCACGAAGTTCGATGGTGAGATCGCATTGGCGATTTGCTTGACGTAAAACTCGGCTTTCTTGCGGGTATGGTCATCGACACCGCCGGCGTCCTTGACCAGTCGGTCGCCCCACTGTGCGGTGAGCAGATAGGCCTGTTTCAGGAAATCGAAGAACTGGTTCTGCGACCAATCCGGATCTGCAAACCGCTTGTCCTTCGGATCGGGAGCGGCAACCGGAGCGGTGTCCTCGCCAGCCATACGCTTAACGGTGCTGGCCCAGAGATCGAGATAGGCACGGCCGAGACTGGCCTGCACCTCAAGCGCGCGGGCAGGATCGGACATCCAGTATTCCGCGATGCGACCCACCGATTTGACGGCGTCGGTCAGATCGTCGGCGAGATCGCCTTTGATCTTGCCTTCCTCGCGCGGTTTCAAATAGGCGGCCAGCGCTTTGCCACCTTCCTCGATCAGGCGCGCCAAATTGTGCGAGAGCGCCTCAATATCGACGTCGCTGACCTTGGCGGGCTCTTTGGTTGGCTTGTCCATCCGCTTTCCGCTCGTATCCTGCCAACAGAAGTGGCCCGGACCGCGCGCCCTCGCAAGCCGCGTTTCAGCACATGGTTTCGCCGATCTTCTGTCGTTGAGCCGTCGGCGCCCGACCTTTCTGTGGCCATATTAGCCCGATAGCAGGCTTATGTTACAATTCATTGAGTCTGCATCGGTTTCGCCGTCCGGCCCGGCTTCACGGAGCATGGTGCGCGTGTTCGAACGATCACTCTGGGCTGCATTTGGGGTCGCTGCTGCGCTAGCCGGCTGCTCGCCCGGCCCGCTCATTGACCGCCTTCCCGGCGATTTGGGTCTGCCGGCGGGGGCGCCCGCGCGGCCGGTGGCTCCTTATGACTATCCGGCAGTTCATGACATGCCGCCGGATCGCCCATCGACGCCGATGACGGAGGAGGAACAGGTTAAGCTCGAAAAGGACTTGGCCAAGGCGCGCGACCAGCAGGAAGGTCGTCCGCCGACGGCCAAGCTGCCGGCCAAAAAGCCCGCCCCGGCGGCTAAAAAGCCGTCAAAAGACGACGAAAACGGGCAAACCGCTGGCGCCAAGGCGAACCCGTGATAAAAGCCAGCCGGGGTCATGTGTGCGGCTGGACAGGGCAGCCGGCCTTTAGGGTTTGAGCTTATGGACGACTTTCACCGCATTCGCCGCTTGCCGCCTTACGTTTTCGAAGAGGTGAACAAGGCCAAGGCGAAAGCCCGCAACGCGGGGGCGGACATCATCGATCTCGGCATGGGCAATCCGGATTTGCCGGCGCCCGCGCACGTAATCGAAAAGCTAAAGGAAACGCTCGGCAAGCCGCGCACCGACCGCTATTCCGCTTCGCGCGGAATCCCCGGTTTGCGGCGCGCGCAGGGCGCTTATTACGAGCGCCGCTTCGGCGTGAAACTCAATCCCGAAACGCAGATCGTTACGACACTGGGATCCAAGGAAGGTTTCGCCAACGTCGCGCAAGCGATCACTGCGCCTGGCGACGTCGTGCTCGTTCCAAATCCGAGCTATCCGATCCACGCCTTCGGATTCCGCCAATCCGACCGCTTATGTCGCGACGCTCGATTTCTACAAGGACCTGATCGCGTTCGCGAAGAAGCACGAGATCCTGGTGCTGTCCGATCTCGCTTATGCGGAAGTCTATTTCGACGACAGTCCACCGGCCTCGCTGTTGCAGGTTCCCGGCGCAAACGACATCGCGGTCGAATTTACGTCGATGTCGAAAACCTTCTCGATGCCGGGATGGCGGATTGGTTTTGCCGTCGGCAACGAACGCATTATTGCGGCGCTGGGTCGGGTGAAGTCCTATCTCGACTACGGTGCTTTTACTCCGGTGCAGGTGGCGGCGACCGCCGCACTGAACGGTCCCGAGGATTGCATCAAGGACATGCGCGAAATCTACAGGCGTCGGCGAGACGTTCTGGTGGAAAGTTTCGGGCGTGCAGGCTGGCACGTCCCGGCGCCCCGCGCCTCGATGTTCGCCTGGGCGCCGATCCCGGAGCTATTCCAGAGCCTGGGGAGCGTTGAATTTTCTAAGTTACTGGTGGAGAAAGCCGACATCGCGGTGTCGCCGGGTATCGGTTTTGGCGAATATGGCGAGGGCTTTGTTCGGATAGCGTTGGTGGAAAACGAGCAGCGCATTCGCCAGGCTGCGCGCAACGTCCGTCGCTTTCTCGACCACGCGCCTGAACAGTTACATAACGTCGTTCCGCTCGCTACGCGACGCTGACTACGGACGCGCACGCGTGATGGCTCCAGCCCGAGCGCATGATCCCGAAAAATGGGAACCGGTTTTCGGATAAAATCATGCGCACTCAATCGCTAAAAGTGGGCGTCGCCGGGTTAGGCACGGTTGGTGCAGCCCTGGTTGCGCAAGTGGCACGCCAACGGGAGGCGTTGGCTGTGCGTTGCGGTCGCGCCATTGAAGTCGTTGCGGTGTGCGCTCGTTCACGCGCTAAGAATCGCGGCGTCGACCTCAAGAAAATGAAATGGTTCAACGACCCCGCCGTGCTGGCGCAGGAGCCCGGCATCGATGTGTTCGTCGAACTGATCGGCGGTGCCGGTGAGCCTGCGAAAAGCTCGGTCGAAGTCGCGCTTGCCTCGGGCAAATCCGTGGTCACCGCGAACAAGGCGCTTCTCGCCAAACACGGCATCGACCTTGCCGCGATCGCCGAACGTAAACACGTGGCGCTCAATTTTGAGGCGGCGGTAGGGGGTGCGATCCCAATCGTCAAAACCTTGCGTGAGGGGATGGCCGGCAACTCATTCGAGCGCATCTACGGAATTCTCAACGGCACCTGCAATTACATTCTCACGCGGATGGAGCAGGATAAGATGCCGTTCGCCGAATGCCTGAAGGAGGCGCAGCGCCTTGGCTATGCCGAAGCCAATCCAACCTTTGATATCGAGGGCCACGACACCGCACAGAAGCTCGCCATCCTGGCGAGCCTTGCTTTCGGCACGAAAGTCGACCAACGCGCAATCTATGTGGAAGGCATTTCCTCGATAACACCCGCAGATCTATTTGCCGCGGACGAACTCTCCGCTGACTTTGGTGGGGCCGGGGGCCGGGGGGGCGGCGACCGCTTCAGCGGTCCTGTCTGACATCGGCGATATCGCGCGCGGGGTGCGCACTGCGCCATTCGGGCGGCCTACGGCGCGGCTCATAAGCGTGCGCAAGGCGCCCATGCAGCGTCACGAGGGTGGGTACTATATTCGGCTGGTCGCGCGCGATAAGCCAGGGACTGCGGCCACGATTGCAAAACGCCTTGCCGAACAGGAAATTTCACTGGAGTCGATTGTCCAGCGACACGATCCGGCCCACGTTGGGCGCGATGTGAAGGCGGGTTCCGTCCCCGTTATTCTCATTACCTATGCAACCAGCGAGGATGCCGTGCGCAAGGCCCTTGCGGCGGTGGGGCGCGATAGGGTGATCTCGGGCCGCCCGCAGGTTATCCGGATAGAAAAGAACTGAGCAGCCGCGCGTTTGTGAGGGGAGCGTCCAATGCCGAGTATTACCGTCCAGCCGGAACTGCTGCTGGAGCGCATTCTTACCCTCGAGATCGTTCGTGTGACCGAACGTGCGGCGGTATCTTCGGCGCGTCTGCGCGGGCACGGTAAGGATAAAGCTTCGGACCAGGCCGCAGTCGACGCCATGCGGCGGGAGCTCAACAAGCTGCCAATCGACGGCACCGTGGTGATCGGCGAGGGCGAAATCGATGAAGCTCCGATGCTGTTCATTGGTGAGAAAGTCGGGACCAAAAACGGCCCCAAGGTCGACATTGCAGTCGATCCGTTGGAAGGCACAACGCTCTGCGCCAAAAACATGCCGGGAGCGATTGCGACCATCGCAATGGCCGATGCCGGTACCCTGTTGCATGCACCCGATTGCTACATGCAAAAGATTGCGATCGGTCCCGGATATCCAAAGGGGACGATCGATCTCGATGCGCCCGCGGACGTCAACATCTTGCGCGTCGCGAAAGCCAAAGGCGTCAAACCTTCGGAAGTCACCGCCATTTTGCTCGACCGGCCGCGTCACGCCGACATGGTTGCGGCAATCCGCAAAACCGGTGCCGCAGTCAGCCTGATCACTGACGGCGATGTGGCGGGCGTGATCCATTGCGCGGACCTAAAAACCGGTATCGACATTTATCTCGGCATCGGCGGGGCGCCGGAAGGCGTGCTGGCTGCGGCGGCCTTGCGCTGCATTGGCGGCCAGATGCAGACGCGGCTGATCATCGATACCGAGCAATTGCGCGAGCGCACGCTGAAGATGGGCATCAAGGATCCAAAGCGGAAATACGAGATTGAGGACATGGTGAAGGGAGACTGCCTGTTCTCGGCCACCGGCGTTACCACCGGCGCCATGTTGAGTGGTGTTAAATTCGGCAAAGACGTAATCGAGACTGAAACAGTAGTCATGCGATCAAAGACAGGCACCGTGCGCCGGGTGATGGCCGAACACCGGCAATTCGATAAATTCCACCTCGACTAAGCGAAGCGGGCAGGCGCCCATCTGATTTGTGTCCCGCCATGCGGGGCGAAATCTCGTCGTGCTCTCTTGTCCTCACGGGGCGTCGTGCCTCTAATCTTATGCGCCGTTTAAACCGGGAGATCTCCATGCGTCATGTTCATCTCGTCGGCAGCGTGCCGCTAAACGATGCGCGCACGGTGTTCGAGACTGTGAGTGCCGCACTCGGGCCGAAGCTCAAGCGTATTCCTGACGGAGAAACCGGGGAACGCGCCGACTGGATTACCTGGCTAGAGCCAGCTTTCGCTGACAATCCGGCCATGGAGAAGTCCGACGAGCTGTTCCGAATTCACGCCACTGGTACGGCGCGCATCCGTTACAGGCTCAAGCCGGGCAAAGCCGTGAAGGATGTTTCGTTTGACAATCTATTTTATGCCGACATCGCCAAAACATCCTATGCCGACTTCGCCGCACTCAAACGTGCCGGCAAGATTCCGCGCGATGTGAAATTTCAGATCGACCTCGTGCCGGCACATTCAGTGATCTGGCTGTTCCTGCAGGACGATCTACATCAGCCGCTCGACCCGATTTTCAACGAAGCGCTCAAGCGCGAGATCGACAAGATTGCGGCGTCACTGCCGCACGATCAGATCGCCATCCAATTCGACGTTGCCTCGGCAGTGTTCGCACGGCTGCAGCGCAACGAGCCGAACGCCTATGGCAGGACTCGCGCAGAAATGCTGGCGTCATTTTCACGGATCCTCACGGACCTCGCGGAGCATGTTCCCCACGACATCGAACTCTTGTTTCACTTCTGCTACGGGGATTCCAACCACAAGCACGTCGTCGAGCCTACGGATATGGGCGACATGACCGACGTCGCCAACCGACTTTCTATGGATATCAGACGCCCGATCCAGCTCATCCACATGCCGGTGCCACGAAACCGTAGTGACGATGCGTATTTCGCGCCGCTCGCGCGATTGCGGCTCAAGCCGGAAACAGAGCTGAGCCTCGGCTTGGTGCACTATACCGACGGGGTTGCCGGTACCCGGAAGCGGCTTGCTGCCGCCGAACGACATGCCAAAAACTTTTCGATTGCGACCGAATGCGGCTTTGGCCGCCGCGATCCGACGACAATC
>WNFI01198878.1_pt1 | contig 11179 bp, 9 predicted proteins | sample 5400471 | NCBI WGS metagenome assembly WNFI01 (sample SAMN13153348, study PRJNA577476) | soil metagenome | isolation source: 100 cm saprolite on Douglas fir-dominated hillslope | place: USA:California | collected 2013-09-17 | reverse complement strand
CCGGCGCGCAAGGCAGCGCGGCTGGACCCGATTGTGGCGTTGCGTTTTGAAATGTAAGTTTTCAGACGTAATTAGATCTTCTGACCATGATTAAGAAAGACGAATTCGGCGAAATTGTTCGCATGGCGACGGACACGATCCGCGGCAACAAGCTGCGTTCGTCGCTGACTGTACTGGGAATCGTCATCGGAGTTGCTGTCGTCATCAGCGTGTCGTCGATCGGCCGCGGCCTGAACGACAACGTGCAGGGCATCGTCGCCAGCATTGGTTCGAACGTCATTTTTGCCTTTCACATCGAGCCTTTCACCTTCGGTCGTCCTACCGAGGAAATGCGAACGCGCAAGGAGCTCACTTACGACGATGCAGTTGCCATGCGCGACCTGCCGCATGTGAAGGCCGTGAACGCGGGCGTGCGTTACTTCCGTCCGGAGTTGGGGATCGGCTCGTTCGCGGTGAAATATCAGGACAAGAAGGCGAAGAACTCAATCCTGGAGGGTAACCAGGCCTCGGCCAAAGATGTGTTCGACTTGCAGATTGCGTCGGGCCGCTGGTTCAGCGAGGTGGATGAAGAGCATCGCTCGCCGGTGGTTTTGCTGGGCTCTGGTACCACGGAAGAATTATTCGGCATGACCAACCCGCTGGGCAAAGAAGTCAACATCGAGGGCCAGCTATTCACCGTGATCGGGGTTGCCAAGCAGGTAAAGTCGGTATTCGGGGGCGGCAAGAACCCGGAAGATAATAAAGTTTATTTTCCCTTGAGCACGCTGCGAAAATTGCACCCCGAACTGAAGCAGCACTGGATCAGCGTTAAAGCCACCTCGCATGAAGATGTGCCGAAGGCGATTGACGAGATGCGCGAACTACTGCGCCGGCGCCGCAAAGTGGCCAACAACAAGCCAGACAATTTTGCCGTCTTCACCGCGGATTCGATATCCGACGTGTGGAATCAGCTCACCGGGATGTTGTTTATTGGCATGTTCGCGATTTCCAGCGTGGGCCTGATCGTCGGCGGTGTGGGCGTGATGAATATCATGCTGGTCAGCGTGACCGAGCGCACGCGCGAGATTGGCGTTCGCAAAGCGATTGGCGCACGCAAGCGGGATATCCTTCTGCAATTCACGCTCGAAGCGATTATCTTGACTATGGTTGGTGGAGGGATCGGCATTCTGGCTGGAGCGCTGGTGGTCTGGGTGATTCCGGCAGTCTGGCCGTCGCTGCCCGCCCGCATGTCGATGTTCTGGACCCTATTCGGTTTTAGCTCCGCTGCCGGAGTGGGACTGGTCTTCGGAATCTATCCCGCATGGAAGGCTTCAAATCTCGATCCGATCGAATCGCTGCGGTACGAATAGCGCGCTCGCGCATGATGCACTTTCTCGCCAGAATCTTTCAGGCCGTTGCGATTCTCGGTTGCCTGTCGAGTGCTAGCTACTATCTTCTTTGCTTATGGAGCGCTACTGCGTTTCTCCGCGAGCGCAAGGCGGCGGGCGAGAGCGCCCGCCCCACACAAGATCTGCCGCCCGTCTCCATTCTTAAGCCGCTCAAGGGCACCGATCCGGAGATGTATGCCAGCTTTCGCAGTCATTGCCTGCAGGACTACCCTGAGTACGAAATCATTTTCGGCGTCAGCGATGTTGATGATCCGGCGGTGGCGAGCTTGAAACAGTTGCAGCGCGAGTTTCCCAGCCATGCGATCAAGCTCGTCGTTTGCCCTGAAAAATTAGGGCCGAACGTGAAAGTTAGCAACCTGAAGCACATGCTGGAGTCGGCGCGATACGAACGTCTGATCGTTAACGACAGCGATATTCGTGTTGAGCCTGATTATCTTCGCCGGATCATGGCGCCGCTTGCTGACCAGCAAGTGGGAATGGTCACCTGCCTCTATCGCGGAGTGCCGGCATCCACGTTCGGTTCGTGCCTGGAGTCGCTTGGCATCTCTACGGATTTTTGCGCTGGTGCGCTAGTAGCGCGGCAGATTGAAGGCGGACTTCGCTTTGGACTTGGCTCGACTCTCGCGTTTCGGTGCGCCGATCTGGCGCGAGTTGGCGGCTTCAAATCAATTGTTGACTATCTAGCCGATGATTACGAACTGGGCAAGCGCATCGCAGGGTTAGGACTGAAGGTTGTGTTGTCCGATGTTGTGGTGGAGACATTTCTTCCCGCTTACGATCTCGCGGGATTTCTATCTCATCAACTTCGATGGGCGCGCGGCGTACGCGACTCCCGCGCAGGCGGCTACTTTGGATTGGTTTCAACTTTCGGCCTGATGTGGGCAGTTGTGAATGTGATCGCGGACCTGGCGCGGCGATCGTTTCGCATTGAAGAACGGCAGGCTTCAGCCCCTGCCGTAGAGACGTAGCTTGCTACGTCTCGCTCACCACGAGTCCAGAAGATGCGAGCCTCTATTCCGACAACGTTCGCGACACCGCAGGCAGAGACGTTGCTAGCAACGTCTCTACGACGGGATCACTTTGAAGCGTCCGTCAGCAAAAAGGCGATAACGCCGCCCGCGCCACGAAATCGTGTTGCCGAAAAATCCAGCGATCCAGAAGGCGAAGCCCAGCAAGTCTTCGACAGGCAGCAGCAACCAGTTGATCCGCGCGCGTAACATCCGCGCGGATACGACGTAAGCCGCCGCCGCCCGCACGAAAAACGCGACCGGTAACACTGGCCACCACGCCGGCACAACAGCGCACACAAGCAGCGCCAGAGGAATCGGCATGGTGAATATTTGTCCAACGTATCCCGCCGGACGCGAGCGGCGCGTGCTGCGCGTCCAGCGCAGCCGATGCTCGATATTCTCATGCAACGTTGCGCTGCCAATGTGATGCTCGATCACGTGTGAGGACAGAATCACGCCATGTCCCGCGTCGGCGGCGAATTTGCCGATGACGAAATCCTCGGCAAGATAATCTTTCACCCGCTCGAATCCGCCGATCGCATGCAGCACTCGGCGTCGAGCGACAATTGTGGGACCTACGGCGAAACGCATTCCTTCAATCATCCTTGCCACCAGGGCGCTCGCCCAGAAGTCGGTATTCATCCCCGTAGCTTCGAGGCGCGACCAGAAACTCGCGCCGGGAACGGCCCGGTAAGGGCAGGTTGCAACTCCGAGCGCGGCATCCTGAAACTCCGCTGCAATCGTTCGCAGCAGACTAGGATCTACACGAATGTCGCTATCGCTCATCACAAGCAAATCGTTGGCGGCCGTGCTCACCATGCGATCCAGGCTGTAAACCTTGGCGTTCGGATAAGGCGGCTCGCCCGTAACTAGCAGCCGCGATGAAATCTGCGGATGCTCCTTTTGCAGCTTTGCCACGACTGCGGCTGCCGGATCGTGCGCATCCCTCACCGCAAAAAGAATTTCGAACTTGGGATAATCCTGCTGAAAAAACGTCCGCAGGTTCGATTCGAGCCCGAGGTCGAGTCCCGAGAGCGGCTTCAAGATACTGATGGGTTCAGCCGATTGCAGCGCGGGCGGCCGTACTGCCAGATAGCGCAGCGCCGCCACGATGGACAATAGAGAATAGACGATTGCCCCCGCGAGAAGTGTGAGCAGGATGACAGCCGGAAGTCTGTGCCAATGCATCTCAAGAAAGCTGAGGAACAGTGCACATCTCGCGCCTGCAAGCATGGGTGAGCCAGACAAACACGTCATTATACCGTTGCGTTGTGCGCTTCCTAGGATGCCGGGAGTTTGCAGTTGAAAACCCTAAACCGTATTTCTTTGACGCAGCCTGGCCACCTCTAAAAAACGCGCGATTATCGCACCCTCTGCCGCGGTTGACGCATCTCAATTTTGGCGCTTATTATCTTCGTTTGGCCTTATCATACGGGACGCCTCTGGAAGGCGTCCCAAGATATTTTGAAAGCGACAGTTGGAAGTGAACTATGGACAAGAAAAAACTGGAAGGATTTAAAAAACGGCTGGAGACGCGGCAGCAGGAACTCCGCCGGACCGTGAGCCGCACACAGGCCGACGGCCGCTCGGCGGATGAAGACACCGCGCAAGATATTGCCGATCGCGCCGCTAGTTCCTATACCAAGGAATTTCTCTTCAGCCAAAGCAATAACGAGCGGCAGCTCCTGCAAATGGTAGACAAGGCGCTGGTGCGCATTCGCGAAGGCAGCTTCGGCGAGTGCATCCACTGCGGCAAGGAGATTAACGCGAAACGTCTGGAAGCCGTGCCCTGGACGCGCCACTGCATCGAGTGCCAGGAAAAACTCGAGCAAGGATTGCTTGAGGAAGCTCCGCGCTAGCGCTGAAGCATCTCGAAATGAAAAACGCCGCCAAGAGATTGGCGGCGTTTGTATTCCCGTAAGGTTAGTGCGCTGCTATTTGGCTGACTTCGCCTCTTCCTGTTTTGCCTCCGCACCCGGCATCACGTTCTTGAGCGGATTCTTGCGCTGCTCTTCGAGTTCGGGATGCGGCAGGGGCTTGCGCGGCAACATCTGGTCACGCATCGCGGTGTTGTAAACGAAGATGGCTTCGACCACCGCCGCCTGCGCCAGATCCTCCGGTTGCAAGCGTTCGTATGTATCCTGGTTGGAGTGGTGCGTACGCGAGCCGTAGTCCAGCATGTCTTGAATGAACTGGAATCCCGGTACACCTACGGAGTCAAACGCTTCGTGATCGGTGCCGCCGGTGTCGCGCATGGTAATCGTGCTCACGCCGAGATCCTGTAATGGCGCGATCCACTGCTGAAATATAGAAGCGATGGCGGCGTTTTGTTGCAGATAAACGCCGCGCACTTTTCCCGTACCATTGTCCAGGTTGAAGTATCCCGAAATTTTCTGCTGATCCGGTTTCAGTTCGACCGGGCCGGCGGGCTTGCGCAGGAACTCCGGCAACACAATCTGGTCGGGCGCGGTTGAGAGTGGCACGAAACCAAAATGCTGCTTCACATAGCCGTACGATCCAAACTCGCCCTGCTCTTCGCCAGTCCACAAACCCACGCGTATAGTGCGGCGCGGCTGTACATGCAAGGAATTCAGGATGCGCATGACTTCCATCGCAACCACGCTTCCCGCGCCATTATCGGTCGCGCCGGTCGCCGAAGCCCATGAGTCCAGGTGGCCGCCTACCATGACCACTTCATCTTTTAATTTTGGATCGGTGCCGGGAATCTCTGCGATGGTGTCAAAGCCGTGCTCGTGATCGCCGGTGAATTCGGTCTCAACATTCATTTCCACGTTGACGGGCACGTTTGCCTTCAGCAGGCGGTAGACGCGGCCATAGCTTTCAATCGCCATCACCACGATGGGAAGCGGCTCGGCGTGCTCACGCTTATAGGTGAACCATCCCAGCCCGGAGCCGCCATCGTCGAAGATCGTGCCGCCGGATCCGCCATTGTTCCGCCCATCGCGGCTCGGGATCACGATTCCCACCGCGTGCTCATCCGCAAAAAACTTTCCTGCTTTCTCGCGAAATTCCAGCCGGCGAATAAAATCCTGAAACCCTTGTTCCGGCTCGCCGACATGCACCGGGTAATCGGCAGTCTTCTTGAGATCGGCGTCGTCCCGGCGCTCGAATAGAGCTTTGTCAACCGGCTTCACATCGCGCATCTCGCCGAAGAAAACGACTTTGCCTTCCAGATTGCCTTTATATTTTTCGAGATCCTTCTCCTCCTTGGCATTCACCCAGACCGCGCCGCCGTTGATCGCTCCCTTGCTCGATGGCGACCAGGGCAGCGCCTGCGCAATGAAAACCGCCGTGTCGGGGGCTGACATACGCACCCACGAATTGAGCTGCCGCCAGCCCATGCCAAACTCCCCCCAATCTTCGAGATGAGCGTTGCTGCATCCCATGGCGGTGAACTGGTCGCGCGTCCATTCGTTGGCGCGCTTCAGGTTCGGAGAGCCGGTCAGCCGCGGCCCAATTCCCTCCATCAGTCCCGCGGCCAACTCCATCACATGCGAGTGCGAAAGCCCCTCGTCGCGGATGCGCTGGTACATGGTGTAGTCGAGATTCTCAGTGGCCGGCTGGGGCATCTCGTAGGAAGGCTTCGCCTCTTCAGTTTTCGCGTCTTTGGATTTCTTGTCCGCCGCGGACAGCGGCGCGGACAGCGGGAACGCGAGGCACAGCAAAGCAGCAGTAAAAGTAGAAATCAGAAATTTGGGAGATGGCATTTTTGAAATCCTCTCTGGGCGGAAAAAAGACTAGCAGAAGCAGCCGTCGTTGTTAAAGTCGGAAGCAGAATCGAGTGCTAGAAAAGCTGGGTGCCTGTGATCTATCAAGGGTGGCGGGTGGCCTACACAGACCCATCATGTCTTGTCATCCTGAGCGAAGTAGCGGCATCGCAAAGCGAAGCCGCTACACAGTCGAAGTGCCTGCCCTGAGCGCAGTCGAAGGGACCCCTACCAGCCCCACACCGTTCGCGGCCCATCACGGAATTCTCTCATCAGGCCGGCGGCCACCCGCCCCTGCTCGCGCAAGGTCACAAGGTTGCCGCACTTACGCCTTGCCGACCGTTTCGGCGGGGAGGATGCCTGCGGGTTTTTCATCGACGAAGAAATTGCTGCGGAGGCGGTGAGAGAAGCCCGACTCGAAGCGCTGGCTGAAGCCGATGGGTTTGGGCGGGGCGGGCTGCAGCAAGTCGGAGACGCGGACGCAGGAGGAGCCTAACAGGTTCTTCAACAGAGCGACGGGGGTCCAGAAGACGCCGAAGGGGAAGCCCCACCATCCATAGAAAAGGGTATACAGATTGGCGGCGACGGCGTTCCAGAAGCGGGGTTCCTGGCCTTTGATGATCCACTGGGTTTGCATGCGGCACGACACGATAAGAGCGGAGAAGACCAGGTGATGACGGACCAGTTCGGTGTCGAGAGTGATTCGCTGGCTGCGAAAAAACACGGGGTTGTTATTGCGGATTTTTTCGGCGTTGGCGACCAGCCAGGCAGTGAAGCGGCGGCTAACTGCTTGTGCTCGGGATTGGTGAATGCGAGCCATGCGGCGTCGGCTGCTTCCCATGTCCAGAAGCAAACGGCTGCGCACTGGGCGATGAGGCCGAGTATCCCAACGATTTTTCCTGAAAACATGATGCACCTCGCGCGGACGAATGCTCGTGAGGCATCATATAAAGGGAATCCGTGTCTGGCTGCGTGACGGAAGTAACTGTGGTTAACAGGCTCAGCAGGAGATGAAACGGGCGGGGCCCATTCAAGCCGTCTTTTGGCTTGAGTGGGGCAGTTCAGATTCCCAACTCTGTCATCCCGACCGGAATAGATCATCGCAAAGCGATGATCTGTGAAGTGGAGGGACCTGTTGTTGCGCCGCACCCGCTCCAAAGCTGACTCGAAGATTCGTCGGCTTGTGTCCGTGGTAAACAAATGGAGCCTGTCCTGAGCGACTGAGCGCAGCGAAGGAGTCGAATGGGGCGCTGGTAGCAGCAGAATGTGACGACATGACTCTGCCCGCTGTGGTGAAAACGCGTTAGTTCCGATGGCATGAGGACAATCTAGTTTGTTCGCCGGACTAAGTCTGTGACGTGTGAACAAAGCCAAAACCGGGCTTGAGTGGGCCACCCGCCCGCGACACGCCGTCTGTCCCTTGGTGCTCGGGCAGTGAGGCGTAGCGTGTTATCCTGACCGCAAAGCTCCCAAACAGGCTAGAGAAATGGCTGACAAGAAGACTCTGTGTGTAGACGTGTTCGCAGCGAGCTGTGCGGCTGCTCGGGACGGCGTACTCATCCATCGGGCCTCAAAACAGGATAAAGAGTTTCACTTCCAGAACTGGTTCAGCGAGCGGCTCGATGGTCTACATTGCAAGTACGACGAACCCGCTCGGAATACCTACCCGGACTTCCGGCTCGTCGAACTGACCGAAGGCTACGAGGTTAAGGGACTTGCCTACCCTGGTCGCGAAGCCAACTATGACTCAAACAGCCAAGTTCCGACTGGGCACCACAACGGCAGGGCTATTTACTACGTCTTTGGGCGCTATCCGAAGGATGCAGCCGACGACGACTATCCGGTTATCGATCTCGTTGTTTGCCACGGTGACTTCTTGAACGCGGATCACGAATACGTACACAAGAACAAGAACATCAAGGGATTTGGTAGCTATGGCGACATTATGATTCGCGACCGAAAAATGTATGTCGCCCCAACGCCTTTTGCATTGACATCGGGTACAACCGGACAGCAGACACTGATTCTCCCAACAAGCGGGGTAGTGGATGACCGTCTAGTAAAGGTCGGCGACCTTGCGCGGGTCGAGACTGAAAAGCTTGTGATTGGCTACACGTTTGATCTGAAAAACAATACGATCAAAGCTGAACTGGTAGACAATCCGGGTAAAGGCACCAAACATGAATTCACCGCGTATCGCTTAAAAGGCACTCCGGCAACGCCCGTAGCAATCAAAAAGGCGGAAATCGAAGCTCCCGAAAATGACGATTCAGATGCAGACTGAGCTATTTGATTTGCAGAAGGAAGCGCCCTTTGGTCCGTGCCCGACGGCGTGTGATTCAGACGCCCGATCCATCGAAGACTCACGTTTCCCCTTTGAAGAAATCAGCAAGGTCGCTCAGCGGGAAAGCTGGCGCAAGGAGATAAACCGACCGATTTATCATCTCCACAAGTGGTGGGCGCAACGACTCGGTTCTGTCTTCCGAGCGTTGGCGCTTGGGGCATTTAACTCCCCGGAAGCTGACATTATCGACTTGTTCTACAAACCGTCGCGTATCAAAGGGACGGTGCTTGACCCGTTTATGGGTAGCGGCACGACCCTCGGAGAGGTCCTAAAGCTCGGAGGACGAGCAGTAGGGCAGGACATTAACCCGGTTGCATTCTTCTTGGTAAACAACGCCTTGAACCTTCCGCACCGGGACGCAGTCCTGAAAACATATCGAGAGATCGAGGCGGATACCGCTCCTAGACTTTTGGAATACTATTCGACCCACCTGCCAGATGGAAGGAGCGCGCAGGTTCTCTACTTTTTCTGGGTCAAAGTGGTTGATTGTATATACTGTGACCATCCAGTTGATCTTTTCCCTTCCTACGTGTTCGCGCAAAACGCTTACCCTAATCGCAAACCCGAGGTCCGAATTGTCTGTCCCCGGTGTGGAGGCATTCATCCGGGAAAGCACGGCGTGGACGATACCGAGTGCCCTGAATGCCAGCTCCGGTTCGACCCGCTTGTTGGACCGGCCGGGAAAACGAAAGCGACATGCGCAGGCTGCAAGAAGTCCTTCAGGATCATCGATGCAGTTCAGAAGGGTGCCCGACCGCCCCGGCATCGTCTTTATGCAAAGCTCGTGGTGGGTGCCGGAGGAGAGAAGACTTACCTCGCGTCTGACGAAAACGATCGCGTTGTGTTTGAGAAGGCGGAGCAGGAACTCTCAACCCGAGTCAATGCTTACCCAACAGTCGCTATAAGGCCGGGATACAACACGAATCAAGCCATCGGCTATTGCTATCACTCTTGGCACGAGATGTTTAATTCGCGCCAATTGCTATGCCTCAGCATCCTAGGGGAACGGATTCGAGTAATACCAGATCAGCGAATAAGAGAGCTTTTCTGTTGCCTCTTCTCAGGCATGCTTGAGTTCAACAACATGTTTGCCTCATACAAAGGGGAGGGCACTGGTGCAGTGCGTCACATGTTCGCTCATCATGTGCTAAAACCCGAGCGGACGCCGATAGAGGCAAATGTATGGGGCACCCCGAAGAGTTCTGGCGCATTCTCAACGATGTTCAAAACCAGGGTGCTTCGAGCGATTGAATACGCAGAGAACCCGTTTGAAATAAGGGCTCATGGCGAAACCGGAGAAGCGGGGAAGGTCTTCGGGCTCTCTGAACGCCTGACCTTGCCACGGGGACTCGAAACACTTAAGCTCCGCTGCGGAGATTCCTCGGACTCCGATCTAGCGGCGGAGTCGATAGATGCCGTCATCACGGACCCTCCATTCTTCGATAATGTTTACTATTCGGAGCTTGCAGACTTCTTTCACGTGTGGCAACGTCATGTCCTCGGCGAAAACGGGTTTCACACCAATGGCAGCACACGAACAGTGGGTGAAGTACAGCATTCAGACGCTGAGGTATTTGAAACCCGGCTAGCAAATGTGTGGAGGGAGTGCAACCGGGTGCTAAAAGCAGAGGGCTTACTGATCTTCACCTTCCATCATTCTCGGCCAGAGGGCTGGAGATCGCTCCTTGGTTCGCTCGGGGCCGCAGGATTCTATGTAGTTCGCGTCCACCCTGTGAAATCAGAGATGTCAATCGCGATGCCGAAGCATCAAGCGAAAGAACCGATCACTTTCGATATCGTCTTAGTTTGTCGAAAGCGATCGGTTGCAGATGCACTGCAGATCGACTCAGTAGTGTCCACCGCGAAGGAAGCCGCCGAAGCTCAGTTGAGGCGCTTGTTCATTGCGGGGTTTGATCTTTCCAAGAACGATGTGCGATTGCTGGTGACGTCGAATGCAGTTCAGTTGCTAAGCGTACTTGAGCCGGAGAAGTCCAAGGTGGAATTACAACGACTGGAGCCGGAGTTGGCGAGCGCGAGTAAGCAAGTCATGACGGGGGCTGAAGAAATTCTGAAAATTCGGGGCAGACGGGACGTTCCCAACTAAACTAGCTTGAATCGCAACCCAGAGAGAAGCGCAGAGCCGCACACACCTCATTCATTCGTGCGGGACTAAGCTGGGCCACACGTTTCCCTAGGCGCTGTTGCGACACCGTCACTGCATTGCGTAGGTTGGCCGCGCACGGGGACTTCATGCCGTCCTCCTCGTTGAGAATTACTTCCGACGGCACGCCGCGAATCGTGGAAGTGACGGACTAAACGTGATCCCTCGACAAGCAGGCAAATAAGACAATGATGACTACCCGGGCGGCTACGTTGCCCAAGATTGAGACGCTCACACCCTGAGCATAGGCGTATAGCTCAAGAACGCCAGACGATCCGTGGAAGGCGATACAACTCCAGACGATGAGCCGGAGCGCTTTCGGGTCCCTCAGGCGGCTGCCACCAAACGACAGCACCGCAAGCCCGAACTCCGCGCCCGCGAGTAGATAGGCGACGACATTAGCACTCGGTTCGAGATGGATCCCCACAGCACTTGGGATCAGACTGGGCGCGATGGTGAGCACGATACCAGCGGCTATGGTGATGAAGCCGTGGACAACGAGCAGCGTGCGTAATCCCCTATGATCCATGCCTCTCCGCTATTTCCGC
>WNFI01539131.1_pt1 | contig 11181 bp, 10 predicted proteins | sample 5400471 | NCBI WGS metagenome assembly WNFI01 (sample SAMN13153348, study PRJNA577476) | soil metagenome | isolation source: 100 cm saprolite on Douglas fir-dominated hillslope | place: USA:California | collected 2013-09-17 | reverse complement strand
AAGGGCGCCGCCAAGGCCTGTCTGAGTGCCCCAGCGCAGGGATCGAAACAGGGCCAGACCCGTGGCCAGCAGGCCGCACAGCGCGACCAGGCTCGCGGCGAGCATCAAACTCCGGCCAGCCGGGTTGCTCCGGCGACGCGAATCGGACCGCCAGCGCTTCGGTGGTACAGTCCCCGCCGTTCGTGTTGATAAGGGTCAGACCAAGTTCCCGACTCAAATGTCCGGTTTCAAAACGACGGGCCGCATGCCCGGTCAACCGCCTCCCGTCGGTGGGTCCGGCTCACAAGGGTTCGACGCGCCGCTGTCGCGCGAGGCGATCGAGCAGGCGCTCGGCCTGGCGGGTTCGGTGCGGGTCGATGTGGTGGAGCAGACCGGATCGACCAACGACGATCTGCTGGAATCGGCGCGCCTGGCCGCCCCGGACAGGCCCGCGCTGCGGGTGGCCCTGCACCAGTTCGCGGGCCGCGGCAGGCACGGCCGGCGCTGGCACGACGCACGAGGCCGCGCGCTGCTGTTCTCGGTGATGACAGCCTGGATGCGCGATCCGGCGGCCGCCTCGGCGGTGACGCTGGCTTGCGGCATCTCGGTGGCCGAAGCGCTGAGGCAGCGGGGCATCGAGGCCCGGCTGAAATGGCCTAACGATCTGTTGCTGTCGGATCGCAAGCTGGGAGGCATCCTGACCGAGCTGGCGTTCGATCCACTTGGGCGTGCGAGCCTGGTGGTGGGCGTCGGCTTGAACCTTTGCCTCGATCCGGAGACGCGCGTGGCGATCGATCAGCCCGCAGCGGCGCTGGACGAACGCGTCGTCGAGGCGCGTCTGGCGTCCGAGCGGGAGGTGTGGATCGCATTACTGGCCCGGGCGGTGCTGGACGCGATCGAGCAGTTCGATCGCGACGGGTTTGCGGCGTTTCGCGCGCGCTTCGAAGGGCTGTTCGCCTACGCTGGCCGGCCGGTGGTGCTGCTGCAGGCGGGCCTGCCCACGCTCACGGGCATTCCGGTCGGAGTCGATGGCGAGGGGCGCCTGCTGCTGTCCACCGACGCCGGAGTTCAGGCCGTGGCGAGCGGCGAGCTGTCGCTGCGCGCCTCCGACGCATGACATGGCTGCTGCTCGATGCGGGCAACACCGCGCTGAAGTGGGCGCTGGCCGGACCGGATGAGCCTCGCGCGCTGGCGCGGGGCAGCGTGAGCCTGGACGCGGATTTCGCGCAGGCACTGGCCGGCGCGCTCGGGACTGCGCTTGCGAGCCTGCCGTCCGCACGGCCGGCCGGGTTGCAGGCAACCGGCTGCAGCGTTGCCTCGGATGCGGTGACGGCTGCGATCGCGATGGCGGTCGGTCCGTTGGTCTCGGGCAGTGTGCGCTGGATGACTTCCGAACCGCGATTCGAATACCGCGGGCTCGAGCTGCTGAACGGCTACCGCGATCCGGGTCAGCTCGGTGCCGACCGCTGGCACGCGATGATCGCCGCACGCCAGTCGTTTCCGGAACAGCCGCTGGTGGTGGTGTGCGCCGGCACCGCGACCACGGTGGACTCGGTCGATCCGGACGGCCGCTTTCTCGGTGGCGCGATCGCGCCCGGTACGTCGCTGATGGCCGACAGCCTGGCACGCGGCACCGCCAGCAGCTGGTTCTCGCGGGGGGGCATGCCGGCGAACTGGCCCCGCGCCTCTGGCTGGCCGGCGAAGTCGCCGGCATCATGATCGAAGAGCATCTGGTGCTGCGCGGGCTGTGGTTCCGGGCGAAGGCCGCCTCCACGGTCCAGGCCGGCGCGGCAGGAACGAACCCGAGATGAGAAACGTGTTCCTGGGGTTGCTGCTGCTGAATCTGGCGCTGTTCGGCTGGCTGCGGGGCATGTTTGGCGCGCATCCGGTCAGCGGGCGCGAGCCCGCGCGGCTGGAGCGCCAGGTCGCGGCCGAACGCATTCGCGTGCTGACCGACGGGGAGGTCGAGCAACTGGAAAAGCGCGCCGGGGAGACGAAGGCGGCGGCGGCCGCTACGACGGCAGCGGCTCTTGCGCCCGACTCGACGGTCTTCTGTGTGGAGATCGGCGAGTTTGCGAACGACGCAGCGCTGGCGCGGCTGCGCGAAAAGCTGTCCGAATTGAAGCTGACGGACCGCGCCAGCGAGCAGACCCGGGACCGGCCCGGCTGGTACCAGGTGTACCTGCCGTCGGAAAAGGCGCTCGCCGACGCCGAACAACGGGCCGAGCAACTGCGGGCGCAGGGCTTGAAGGATGTTCTGGTCTTCAAGGAAGAAGGCACGCAGCGCTTCGCGATCGGGCTCGGCTCGTTTCGCGACCGGGAACAGGCGCGCAGGCAGGTGGCGCAGCTCGAGCGGCGCGGAGTCAAGGGCGCGCGCGTGGCGGACAACCCGGCCGTCGTGCGTACGACGCGCGTGCTGATCCGCGGCGCCGATGCGGCATCGATCCGGCAGCTGGAAGCGGCGCAGAAAGACTTCCCGCAGCAGAAGCTGCAAGCGTGCGGCCCCGACGCGCCCTGAGCGGGGCCGACCGGATCAGTGCGCCAGCAGCTCGACGATCCTGGCGGTCAAGGCGGGAAGCCTTTGCCGGCACCGCTGCAACTGTGCGGCGTCAGGGTCGCGCTGCCTCGCCGCCCAGATCGGCTGCGGAAAGTGCGAGTCATCGAAGAAGCGGGCGATCACGTGCCAGTGCAGGTGCGGCACCTGGTTGCCCAGGCTCGCCAGGTTGACCTTGTCGGGAGCCAGAACCTCGCGCAGCGCCGTCTCCGCCGCGTTGACCGCGGCCAGCAGCCGGGCGCGCTGCGGCTCGGCGAGGTCGCTCATCTCGGTGACGTGCGCGTTCCAGATGACCCGAACGTAGCCCGGGTAGTCGGAATCGTCGACCAGCACCACGCGCAACTGCGGCGTGCGTGCCACCAGGACACCGCCATCGCCGCGGCACAGCGTGCAGTCGGGACGCTGTTCGGCGCGCGGGCCGCTCGGCGTCATCCTCAGACCAGCACCCGTTCGATGCCGCCGGCGTTGGCGCGGGCGACGAAATCGGCCATCCAGTTCGCGCCGAGCAGGTGATGCGCCAGCTCGACGACCAGGTAGTCGGCTTGGACTTCGCTGGTGTCCTCGAAGCGCGCCAGCCCCTGCAGGCAGGCGGGGCAGGAAGTCAGGACGCGCACCTTGCCGTCGAAGCCGCCGGCACGCAGTCGGGCGGCGTCGGCCTCGAGCTCGGCTTCCTTTCGCATCCGCACCTGCGTTGCGATGTCGGGTCGGGTGACGGCCAGCGTGCCGGCCTCGCCGCAGCATCGGTCCGCGCGGGTGATGCGTGAGCCGTCCGCGGTGCCGAGCAGGTTGTTGACGATTTCCATCGGATTGTGCTTGATCGGGCTGTGGCAGGGATCGTGATACAGGTAGCGCACGCCGGTCACGCCGTCGGCCCGAACGCCCTTTTCGAGCAGGAACTCGTGAATGTCCACAATCCGGCAACCGGGGAAGATCTCCTCGAATCGATAACTCTGCAACTGGTCGAAGCACGTTCCGCAGGACACGATCACCGTGCGGATGTCCAGATAGTTCAGCGTATTGGCAACCCGGTGAAACAGTACGCGGTTGTCGGTCGTGATTTTCTCGGCGTGCGCCGCCTGGCCGGCCCCGCGCTGCGGATAGCCGCAGCATAGATACCCGGGCGGCAGCACGGTCTGCACGCCCACGTGCCACAGCATGGCCTGCGTGGCCAGCCCGACCTGCGAGAACAGCCGTTCCGATCCGCAGCCCGGAAAATAGAACACGGCCTCGCTGTCGACCGCGCCCTTCAGGGGGTCGCGGATGATCGGCACGAAGCGCGCATCCTCGATGTCGAGCAGCGCGCGTGCGGTTCTCTTGGGCAATCCGCCCGGCAGCTTGCGGTTGACGAAATGCACGACCTGCTGCCGCATTGCGGGCTGGCCGGTGCTGGACGGCGGCTGGCGCCGCTGCGCCGCGGACGGCAGCGCGAGCAGGCGGTGCGCGACGCGCTGCAGCCGGTAACCCCAGTCGACCACCAGCTTGCGCGCGAGCTTCACGTGCTCGGGACGGGTGGCGTTCAGCAGCATCATGGCGACGGCCGTTGCCGGGGCGAAGCGCCTGCGGCCGATCCGCCGCAGCAGGTCGCGCATCGCCATCGAGACGTCTCCGAAATCGATATCGACCGGGCACGGCGCCGCGCATTTGTGGCAGATCGTGCAGTGATCGGCCACGTCGGAAAATTCGTCCCAGTGCTTCAGCGACACGCCGCGGCGCGTCTGCTCCTCGTACAGGAAGGCCTCGATCAGCAGCGACGTGGCCAGGATCTTGTTGCGCGGCGAATACAGCAGGTTGGCGCGCGGCTCGTGGGTCGCGCACACCGGCTTGCATTTTCCGCAACGCAGGCAGTCCTTGATCGCGTCCGATACGCCTTTGATGTCGCTTTGCTGCATGATCAGCGATTCGTGACCCAGCAGGTTGAAGCTGGGCGTGTAGGCGCGCGACAGATCGGCGCCGGGCAGGAATTTGCCGCCGTTGAAGCGCCCTTGCGGATCGACCCGGCCGCGGTAGGCGCGAAAGGCGGCGAGCTCGTCGTCGCGCAGGAACTGCAGCTTCGTGATGCCGATCCCGTGCTCGCCGGAGATCACGCCGTCGAGCTCGCGCGCGATCTTCATCACGCGATCGACTGCGTGCCCCGCCTCATGGAGCATCGCGTAGTCGTCCGAGTTCACCGGGATGTTGGTGTGCACGTTGCCGTCTCCGGCATGCATGTGCAGCGCGATCACCACCCGCCCTTTCAGCACCTCGGCGTGGAGCCGGTCCACGGCCGCCATCACCGGCGCGAACGCGCTGCCGCCGAACAGGCGCTCCAGCGGCGCCCTCACCTCGGCCTTCCACGAGACCCTGATGGAGCGGTCCTGCAGCAGATCGAACAGGCGCCTGCCCGGCGCCGTTGGCGGCACGGGTACGCCGGCCTCGGCCAGCTGTCCCGTGGCGCCCTCGAGCGGGGCATCGATCCATTGCATCAGCGCGGTCCAGCGCCGCCGCACCCCGCCGACCAGCTCCAGCGCGCGCTCGACCCGGTCGCTCGATCGCGTCCGTGTACTCGCCCAGCCGCGCCAGCGGAATCACGACGTCCTCGTTGATCTTGAACGCGTTGGTATGGCGCGCGATGGCCGCGGTCCTGGCACGGTCCAGCCAGAACGTGCGCCGGGTTTCCTCGCTCACCGCGACGAATCCTTCGCCCGCGCGGGCATTGGCCAGGTGGACCACCCGGGAGGTGGCGCGCGCCACCGCGTCCGGATCGTCCCCGACGATGTCGCCCAGCAGCACCATCTTCGGCAGCGTGCCGCGATGCGACTTGGTCGCATAACCGACCGCCCGCAGATAGCGCTCGTCCAGATGCTCGAATCCGGCCAGCCGGGCACCGTCCGGTCGCTGGTCCAGGTAGCTCTTGATTTCCAGGATGCAGGGGATTGCGGCGCGCGCCTGACCGAAGAACTCCAGACAGAAGCTGCGCGTGTGGGGCGGCATCCGGTGCACGATCCAGCGCGCGCACGTGATCAACCCGTCGCAGCCTTCCTTCTGCACGCCGGGCAGTCCGCCCAGGAACTTGTCGGTGACGTCCTTGCCCAACCCGGTCCGGCGAAAACTCGGGCCGGGGATCTCCAGCCGTTCACGACGCAGCTCGCGCGCCCGCGCCGCGGGCTCGCGCCCGTCCTTCCAGACCAGCTCGAAGCGGGCAACCGCCACCTCGTGAATCCGACCGAGGTTGTGTTCCAGCCGCGACACCTCGAGCCAGTTGCCTTCGGCATCGACCATCCGCCACCAGGCGAGATTGTCGACCGCGGTGCCGTACAGCACGGCCTTCTTGCCGCCGGCGTTCATCGCGATATTGCCGCCGACGCAGGAGGCGTCGGCCGAGGTCGGATCGACCGCGAACACGCATCCGGCGCGCTCGGCGGCCTGCGCCACGCGCCGCGTCACGACGCCGGCCTCGGTCAGCACGGTGGACACCGGACGGTCCAGGCCGGGCAGCAGGAGCTGCTCGACGCTGCCGCAGCATTCGAGTTTCTCCGTATTGAGCACGGCCGAAAGATCGCTCAACGGGATCACGCCACCCGTGTAGCCGGTCCCACCGCCTCGCGGCACGATCGTCAGGCCCAGTTGCGCGCAGGCGCGCACCAGCCCCGGAATCTCGTCTTCGGCGTCAGGGCACAGCACCACGAACGGGTACTCGACGCGCCAGTCCGTCGCGTCGGTCACGTGCGAGACGCGCGCAAACGGGTCGAACCGGATGTTGTCTTCGCGCGTGTGCCGCCGCAGCAACCGGCGCGCCCGCTGCCGAAGGTCGCGCGTGCGCTCGAAGCCGGCCGCAAATTGCTCAACCGCGCCGAGCGCCGCCACCAGCAGCTGCGGCACGCGCCCGTCGCGCTCGACCTCGTGCCGCTCCCGCCGGCGCCGCTCGATTTCCCCGAGCCGGTGATGCAGGGCCTCGATCAGCAGCCTGCGGCGCTTCGGATTGTCCAGCAGATCGTCCTGCAGATACGGATTGCGCTCGACCACCCAGATATCGCCGAGCACTTCGAACAGCATCCGCGCGCTGCGCCCGGTGCGCCGTTCCTGGCGCAGCGATTCGAGCACGCCCCAGGCGGCCGGCCCCAGCAGCCGGATCACGATTTCGCGATCCGACAGCGAGGTGTAGTTGTACGGTATCTCGCGCAGGCGGGCAGCGGGCTCCGAGGTGGGTCCGGCGCCGCGCGCCGCGGCATCGGGCTGCAGCGCGTCCATCAAAGGATCGATTCGGCGGACATGGCGGGAGTGTATGCGCGACCTGCGTCGCAGCGCGACCGCGACGGGGCGACCACGGCCCGCATGCTCCGGTTCATATCAGAGCGGGGCGGAGCATCTCACCACTCGACCAGGTGAAAGTGCAGGTACGAGATCTCCTGCTGTCCGGGCCCGTTCGTATACACCCGGTAATCCGAGAGGTCCTGGTCGTGGACGATCGACCGGATCAACGCGAAGCAGTCCATCACGTAGGCCCCGTCGTCGGCCGTCAGGTCGGTGATGTCCCGGATGTCGCGCTTCGGGAAGAACACCAGGTGCAGATGACGCCCGGCGCGCGGGTAGGGGACGACCAGGCACTTGTCGGACTCTCGCACGACCCGGGGCACCCATCCTGGCGCGTTGACGATGCCGGCCGAGGCCAGCAGGCCCGCGACGTCGTTGGCCCGGTAGCAGCGATCCCCGCACGATGCAATGTTGAGCCAGGCGCGCGGCTGAGTATTCATGAAGGCACGCGCGCCGATCGACAGGCCCGCCACGAACGCGAACAGCAGCAGGAGCGCGAGGCGGATGCGCCGGGAGTGGGGGGATCGTTCAGAATTGAACATGGGAAGCCCGGATTGAAAAGCCGGCCAGGTGCCGACAGCGCGAGTTTACGGAGGACGCGATGGCCCCCTCAATCGACCGCATCGTCACCCTACTAGACCGCGAGCGCCGGCTCCTGCATCGCCGCGATCTGCTCGCGCAGCTCCAGGATGCGCGCCTCCCAGTACCGCGGCGAGTCGAACCACGGAAACGCGGCCGGGAAGGCCGGATCCTCCCATCGGCGCGCGATCCAGGCCGAATAATGGATCAGCCGCAACGTGCGCAATGCTTCGATCAGCTCCAGTTCGTGCGGATTGAATTCGGCGAAGTCCTCGTAACCGGCCAGCAGGTCCGACAGCTGCTGCTGCATATCCTGGCGGCCGCCCGACAGCAGCATCCATAAATCCTGCGCGGCCGGACCGGTCCGGCTGTCGTCGAAGTCGACGAAGTGGGGTCCGGGGTGCGCGCCTGTGTCGGTCCACAACAGATTGCCCTCGTGGCAGTCACCGTGAAGGCGCAGGCGCCGGATCCGGCCGGCCCGCTCGAAGGCGCGCCGCGCCTCCTCGATCGCATCGCGCGCGACGCCCCGGTACACCTCGGCCAGGTCCGGCCCAATCCAGCCGGCGTCGAGCAGGTAGGTGCTGGGCTCGACGCCGAACGCTTCGACATCCAGCGCCGGGCGATGCCGATACGCGGCGCGCGCGCCGACCGCGTGCAGCCGTCCGAGAAACCGGCCGATCCGCTCCAGTACCGTCCGCTCCGACAGCTCCGGCGCGCGGCCGCCACGGCGCTCGAATACGGCGAAGCGGAAGCCCTCGTACCGGTGCAGGGTCTGCTCGCGTATTACGAGCGGGGCAACGGCGGGCACCTCGGCCTCGACCAGCTCGCTCATGAACGCGTGCTCCTCGAGAATCGCCGCGTCGGTCCAGCGCTCCGGACGGTAGAACTTGACGATCACGGGTGCGGCGCGAGACCCGCCCGGGAGAGTCGGTCATCACGATCCGGTCCGGGACGTGGTAAAAGCGCCTAAATGGAAACGCAAGCCGTCAAACTCGCCCTGCTGCGCGAACTGTACGCCGGCTTCGTGCGGGCGCGCGGTATTTCGCGCCATTTCCGGCGCTTCACGCTGTTCGAGTCGCTGCTGCGCGACACCGCTTCGCGCGAAGCGCTGCCGCCTCTGGCCGATGCGCTGCTGAAGGCCTCCCGGGCCAGTCCTGAGCAGGTGCTGGCCTCGCTCGGCAGTCATCCCAATGGGCTCACCGAATCTCAGGCGGCCGACATCCGGATGCGGGTCGGCCTGAACGAGGTCGGCCACGAAAAGCCGCTGCGCTGGTACGTTCATCTGTGGCGCTGCTATAGGAACCCGTTCAACCTGCTGCTGACGGTGCTGGCGGCGATCTCCTTTTACACGGAGGACGTGCGCGCGACGATCGTGATCGGAGCGATGGTGCTGCTGTCCACGCTGGTCCGATTCTTTCAGGAGACGCGCTCGAACCGGGCAGCCGACCGGCTCAAGGAGATGGTCAGCACGACCGCGACGGTGCTGCGGCGGGACCCGGCCGAGATCGCGGCCGAGGAGGCGCGCCGCTATTTCCAGGCAGTGCTGCGGCCCAAACCGCCGCGGCGGGTCGAGATGCGGCTGAAGCGGCTCGTGCCGGGCGACGTCGTGCTGCTGTCAGCCGGCGACATGATCCCGGCCGACATCCGGCTGCTGTCCGCCAAGGACCTGTTCGTCAGCCAGTCGGCGATGACCGGCGAGTCGCTGCCGGTGGAGAAGTTCTCCGAGCACCGGGGTCCCCCGACCAACAATCCGTTGGAGCTCGACAATATCGCATTCATGGGTACGAACGTGGTCAGCGGCTCGGCCACCGGAGTGGTGGTCACGATCGCGAACCAGACGTATTTCGGTGCGCTCGCCCAGAAGGTCACCGCGGCCAGCCCGACCACCAACGCGTTCCAGACCGGCGTGAACAAGGTGAGCTGGCTGCTGATCCGCTTCATGATCGTGATGACACCGATCGTGCTGCTGATCAACGGTTTCACGAAGGGCAATACGCCCGGCGCCTGGACCGAGGCGTTCCTGTTCGCACTGTCGATCGCGGTGGGCCTCACGCCGGAAATGCTGCCGATGATCGTCACCTCGACCCTGGCCAAGGGCGCCGTGTACCTGTCGCGCCAGAAGGTGATCATCAAGCGCCTGGACGCGATCCAGAACTTCGGCGCGATGGACGTGCTGTGCACCGACAAGACCGGCACGCTGACCCAGGACAAGATCTTCCTGTCGCGCGCCTGCGGCGCGTTCGGCGAGGATTCCGACACGGTGCTCGAAATCGCGTACCTGAACAGCTACTACCAGACCGGCCTGAAGAACCTGCTCGATGTGGCGGTGCTCGAGCACGTCGAGGTGCAGCGGGAACTGGCGGTCTCCACCGCGTTTCGCAAGGTCGACGAGATCCCCTTCGACTTCACGCGCAGGCGCATGAGTGTCGTGGTGGCCGAGCAGGACCAGCATCACCTGTTGATCTGCAAAGGGGCGGTCGAGGAGATCCTGGCGGTGTGCACGCACGTGCAGCACGACGGAGTCAGCGAACCGATCACCGAAGGCACGCTGGCGAAGGTGCGCGAGCTGACCGCGGACTTGAACGAAGAGGGCCTGCGCGTGGTGGCGGTCGCGATCAAGCAGATGCCTCCGACGCGCGAGACCTACAGCCGGGCCGACGAGTGCGACCTGACGCTGGTCGGATACATCGCGTTCCTGGACCCGCCCAAGGAATCGTCGGCGCCGGCCCTGAAAGCGCTGGCCGAGCACGGGGTGGCGGTGAAGATTCTCACCGGCGACAACCACCTGGGGACGCGCAAGATATGCAAGGAAGTGGGTCTGCCGACCAGCGGGATCGTGCTGGGAGCGGACGTGGAAGCGATGAGCGACGAGGAACTCGCTCAGTCGGCCGAGCAGAACAACGTGTTCGCCCGGCTGACGCCGGCGCACAAGGAGCGCATCGTGAAGGCGCTGCGATCGCGCTCACACATCGTCGGCTTCCTGGGAGACGGCATCAACGATGCGCCGGCGATCCGGGCCGCCGACATCGGCATATCGGTCGACAGCGCGGTGGACATCGCCAAGGAAGCGGCCGACATCATCTTGCTGGAAAAGAGCCTGCTGGTGCTGGAGCAGGGCGTGCGGGAAGGGCGGCGCACGTTCGCCAACATACTGAAATACATCAAGATGACCGCCAGTTCGAACTTCGGCAATGTCTTTTCGGTGCTGGTGGCGAGCGCCTTCCTGCCGTTCCTGCCGATGCTGCCGCTGCAGCTGCTGGTGCAGAACCTGCTGTACGACATCTCGCAGACTGCGATCCCGTTCGACAACGTCGATCCCGAGCTGGTCCAGTACCCGCAACGCTGGCGGCCCGACGACATCGGCCGCTTCATGATCGTGTTCGGGCCCGTAAGCTCGGTGTTCGACATCTGCACCTTCGCGGTGATGTGGTTCGTGTTCGGTGCCAGGACCGAAGCGCTGTCGCCGCTGTTCCAGGCTGGGTGGTTCATCGAGGGGCTGGCCACGCAGACGCTGATCGTCCACATGATTCGCACCCAGAAGCTGCCCTTCATCCAGAGCCGCCCGGCCTTGCCGCTGTTGCTGACGACGATCGCGATCGTCGCCTTCGGGATGCTGATCGCGGTCGGACCGCTGGCCCACGTGTTCAAGTTCTCGCCGCTGCCGCTCGCCTATTTTCCATGGTGGATCGCGATGCTCGTCGGCTACATCATGCTGACCCAGGTGGTCAAGACCTGGTACCTGCGCCGCTTCGGCTGGCAGTGACGGCAAGATCCTATTC
>WNFI01611064.1_pt1 | contig 11184 bp, 8 predicted proteins | sample 5400471 | NCBI WGS metagenome assembly WNFI01 (sample SAMN13153348, study PRJNA577476) | soil metagenome | isolation source: 100 cm saprolite on Douglas fir-dominated hillslope | place: USA:California | collected 2013-09-17 | reverse complement strand
CATGCACATGCATGTCGTGCCACGCTGGTATGGTGATACAAACTTCATGCCGGTAATAGCGGATACCAAGGTTTTGCCTGAACTGTTGAGTAGTGTATACGAGAAGTTGAAACGCGCCTTGGACGCGTTGAGGGATAGTCCTACGGAGCCGGGCGTGGACGCTGCAGGATAACGATATACTGGTGCGCAATATTAGGAACATAGCTACGTGGGTAGCCGTAAGGCCGTAACTTCGTTCCGGCTTGATACCAGATGATCTCACCCTTGGGTACAAATCCTATAGATTTGGCTCGCCGTGCCAGGTCTACATGCGTAAACATATTGACATGACGATACTCGATAGGCAGCAAATACGGTGCTACTTTCAGAAATGAGACTGCAGAGGCCGAAGTGGAGCGGTATCGTGCGCTCAATCGCCAAATCAGACAACTGAAGAACGGGATACTACATTTTCTGCCTCTACGTATGGTGATACTCTTCAGAAAGCCAGCGAACAAGACGATCAAATGTGTCTCCTACACCATGCCCATATTGGTAGAAACAGACACGCTCTCCTGAGCGATGTTGCATCATGCTGCTAAAGGGATTCCTCATATTATACAGCAAGCCATAGCCGTGTTGAGAACACGCCTCTTGTACTTCCGCAAGCTGATCCTCTATTTGATACAGACAGAGATAATAAGGAATCTCATCTTTGTCCACATGTACATAGATATCTCTGTCATTGGTTCGCAATCGTTCGAGGTATGAGTCCGGCAACTCACCTCGATACGCCTTAGCTAAACCGCGTATCGCTTCGGCCAAATCTCGGAGCCGGAATGGATAGTCGAGCGCTTTATGATCAAAGAGTTGGCTTAGTCGCTTTGCCGTTTCTTGCAATTGTTCAAACCCCTTGCTTGCACGTAAAACGCTTTCATCAAATTTACATTCGATTAGCGAGAAGTAGACGTGCAGAGCATGGACACCTTCAATGCTGGTCATGTTCGTATCCACTTCAAAGGTGACCACCAGGAGATCAGTACGGATTTCGTCGCGCTCAAACCAATCGATGTGATCATCGAGAGGAATAACTGTCCGGTATGTGACAATAGAGAGGTTGTTCTTCTGTGGAGTGTTGAGCTCTTCCACAGTAGAGGCTTCTTTCATTCGTTCTGCAGCCTCCAAAGCAGTCACCAATAAACCTAACAGCCCTTTGGTATTCGCCTTCGATGCCGCCAACTGGAGGGCTAATCCACCCGATATATCCTGAAGTTGCCGCATGATGGCTGCTGCTATAAGAGAGTGTTTAAAGGTATGGTCTCCCGGACGGGTCGCCTGAGCAATGTGCTCAAGAGCTATCTGTACATTGTCCTGAACCCGCTGTGTCCATATTGATGAAATGGTCACGTTATACCCACGTTGCGGCCCTACGCCCTTATGAAAGTCGATGAGCATGAGGGTATTCTCATCTTCCGTTTGTGCTGTGCGGAAAAATTCTCTCGTGATGGCCCGATCAACAATCGCTACCCAAATACCAAGGTTATGCAAGGTCTTCACCAAGGTGTCAATCCGCAATTCTTCGGCAGTAGATCGAGAAAGATTACAGACATACCGGTAAATTTTCCCAGCATGACCTTGACTGCGTGCTGCCATCGTATAGTAGAGTAATGACATGGTGTCACGGGGATCGACTAGGCCGCAGGTCCACAGATGGTGGTCTTCATCGAACATCTCTTGCCCCTGATGGAACAAAATGGTGAGTGGATCGGGCTGCCCTTCTCTCTCTACAGCCGTGCTTCGCACCTCTCCTGGCGACGTGGCCGCAAGTGTGGAGGTAAATGCCTGCTGCTCCTGCGACGTGATGTATTCCTCAAGATGTCGTCTAGCTTCAGGAGGAATTTCATGGGGTTGAATCTCGACACCCAAATGATCGAGCAACAGGAAAAGGTGCTGTGTCGGGCCTGGGGCCTCTCCAAAGAGAAATTTCTGGCCCGTGGACGTTTTCAAGAGGTCCTGTCTGAGCGTCACAAATTCGGTGCGCGGAAACAGGTGCTGGCGCGTTCGAACTCGCAATTCCCCTTGATCTTCATCATAACGTCGCCGTGGCCATCTTGAAGAGAGCGGTGAAAACTGCTCTATGGTATCGGGCAAAAACAAGCGGACGAAAAATCCTGCATTCATGTAGCGCTGCTGCAACTGTTCAAAGATACGACTAAGCGCGTTTTCGATATCGATATCAATCGGGCAAATGACCGATATCTGTGCTCTATCCACTGCTGAAGGATAAATGAGGAAAAACTGTTCAATTTTGCGTATGAGTTCTGAGGGCAGGCCTTGTACCACTCCTTAAAGGTGGTTTGCCCTGTTGATCTTTCCGTAGCGCGAGGATACCTGGAATGTTATATGCGCTCAAGTTCTCTAACTCATTAAAAATTTTTTTGTTCAACAAAGCAGGCCGCTGACAAGCCTCTTCGATGTATCGTATCAGTTCCCATTCATAGGTTTGACGCCAGCGAAGCTGCAGTGGGTGAAATGGTGTGACCAGGTGGGTGAAGTGTGTCTGCTTGGCGTGTTGTAGATCGATGGTGAACAACTGAGAGATCCACTTCCCATAGGTACTATCGAATGCATCCTGCTCCGTGTTTTTGGCCTGAATCAACAAGCTTACATAGGCATGCAGAAATGATGATATTCCGGGAAGCAATAACGTGGAAAAGTATCCAAGCCCTATCTCCTGCTCGCGAATGGACTTTGTGAGTTCTTCAAATGCCAGGGCAAGTTCCTGCACCCCAGGGAGGTGGCGGTGTACAGAAGGAGGAACTGTCCCTTTGAGGCTAGCTGAGGCCTTCATCATGGCCAAACCGATGCTGCGGAGATCAGTTGTCATGCTCGCTCCACTCACACATTCCCAAGCCAGGTTGCCCTGATTTTCATCGTCGACTGTAGCTGAAGCAGAGCGCATCAAACACTTGAGCATGAGTGTCTCCACAGGGTCGTATTCGAGCTGAAAGGTATACATCACCGCAGAGGATTGCCGATCTCGGCCTGAAGATCCCTCCAGGCGCACCGTTATATCGAGGACATCTATATTATTCTCCTCGACATCATTCATTTGCTCAGAGAGAAGATCTTCGATAGGCTCCTCTTCCCGTATTTTCTTGTCTGTATCCTCCCAGGATGCCGGCTGTCTCCCTCCTTTTTTCGGCGCGGTCTTCTGCTTCTTTCCCTTTGACAGGCTGACGCTGGGTCGCGAGAGCAGGGACTCATGGTCAACGACAGCTCGGCTACTCGTTCCGGCAGCGAGTGCAGTATTGTGGATAAGCTCATCCCAGCGTTCACGAATACGTTGATCCACCTGCGCAACGAGATCCTTCCATTTGTCGATTGACGGATGCGGAAACAGTGCGATGTCCATCACGGACACCTTTTCGATACGTGGCTCTGTCGAATTCCTCGACGACTTGGCCTGAGAAGAGGTGAAGACATCGTTCTGCTCCTGCTCTTCATTTTCTTGTTCTTCTTTCCAGAGCAGAAGGCACTTGAGGATCCCCAGGAAGAGGTTAGGATAAAGGAGAGGCGGTTGTTGGGTCAACACCTTTTTAATAGCTGCGACTGTTTTCTGGCTCATCAATTCAAGTGCACGTTGCATACGCTCGGTAAGTTGTGTATCTTCACCTGAAGTTGTTGGGAACAACGTGGGCTCGGTTCCGTTTCTATAGAATTCGAAGATCCTCTGGGCGAATTCGTGAAGGTCTTCTTCCGTCGCTCTGGGTGTTCCTTCACCTATCTCTATGTCTAGTTCGTGGGATACATACGCCTTCTGCAGATCTTTGTAAATCAGCATTTGGACAATCTCTTCTGTGCTACGGCGAGGACGGGTGAGCAATGACGTGCGAAAGTCTCTTAATTCCAGTGTTTGTCGCGCCTCAGGTAAGCGCGTCGCATCCGCCATCACCCCTAACAATGTCGTTTGCACGTTAGCATCTAGGTGGGCAGTCCTGATATGCTCACGAGTTTCGCGTTCCCAATAGCCCACCTGCGACAACGTGTAATTATCGATGATGGCACGGTTTGAAACGGGAAAGCTTTCGAACAGAGAGGTATCCTGGAAGAGGCCGAGGAGGTGCACGTACTCCCCCCAGCTCTTGTTTGTGATCTTTGGCGCGGTACACAGCGCATTAAAATAGTCTACCACACGCTCCATATGAGGCTTGACCGTATCGAAGAGGAGCTGGAATACGCGTAGATATTCCTTGTGATCCTCGTTATGGAGATAGGCCGCGAGGCTTCGTTTCTGTGGATCCTCTGCATTCAGGCCATCCTGGATTATCCATTGCAAGAGGCAAGTTGCAACCTCTCCTGTTACCTGGTTGCCAATGCGTTCGACTTTGCTCAGGCTAGTCCCATAGCCTTCAAAGTTGCCTCTGTTGTCAAAGCACAACACGGGGAGGCGAGGCACATTGCGGTAATAGATCACCCTATGACGTCCGCTCGGATACTCGTCTAGGCTCGTCTCAGGGAGCTGATCAATGCTGACGAGCAATATCTCCGCGCCAAAGGCTCGGCGTAACTGATCCCAACAGGCTTTATACGTTGCATCGGTATAGCCGTAGATGATATAAATGAGCTTTGAGTGATCCTGCTCGCCTGCGCCGCGCCGTCTCAAGAGGAGCTCAATACTTCCAGCTAACAGTTGGGGAACAGTATAAGGTGAGAAAGTCATAGACTTTCTCCTTTCTGAGTACGCTGCTCACGCCCGTAGTGTACTTTGACTTCGGCATGTGAGTCAGAATATTCGAGCAGAAATCCGGCGTCTCGTAGCATCTCACGCAATGCCGTTTTGTTCTGTTCGCCAAGGGCGGAGATCCATCCTGCCATACGTTTCTGATCCTCTGGGTGAGTGAAGCGGAGATGCCAGCGCGCATCTCCTATGTCCACAATCAACCCATAGCGATCGAACAATGCGTCAATGAACTCGTTCAGGTTGATCGAGTTTTCATGTGGCTTGGCGACACAGTGAATGAGAATTTTCAGTAGATTTGGCGTCATGGTCAACTTGCGCCGACTACTGCGTCCTGTGGTTGGCTCGATAAATCCAATCATGCGCCCGTGTGTGTTGACCACTTCGAAGATGCGCAACATATCCCCTCCACTGCTATTGAAGTAATGGAACAGCGCTTGGGTCCATATCTGGAGCGTTGTAGTTTCTTTACCCATGCTTGCGGCCTCTTCCAGAAAAAACTGGTCGTAAAACTTCTCAAAGGATTTCGCCAACAATCTCAGTTCCTGCTCCCAAAATGTTTGTTGCACCTTACGTCCGGCGTTCTTATCAGGCAATCTCAATTGCCCAAGGCGTTCAGCAATAAAGGTTCGGTAGTTCCGCCGGACACCATCTCGTAAGAACGCAAAATCGTTGTAGCAGAGCGCAGCTATATCGGATCGAAATTCGCGCGAACAATCGATGACTGCGAAGAAGCGTGCACAGGTGGATGGCTCCTCGAGAGAAGTAACAGGCCTGTAACAATTGCAAGTCCGGACGCCCCGACGCAACACATAAAGCACAAGATGGAAATTGAGCAGGCGATCAATCCATTACAGGCGTTCAAACCGGTCGACATCCTGGAGGCCAGCAATACGTTCGATATCCTCCATCACGGTGTCCATCGCTTCCGCACGGATGACGGTTTTCAGAGATGGTGATTGCCCATCAGTATATTCTTGAGTGAACTGCGGTACAAGGGTAAGTTGCGACACCGCTGGTAGCGGCGCGGAGGGAGGGGATGCTGAGACCCTGTTGATGAGAGGATGCTCCTGACTCAAGCGATGGATCCCAGCCCCGGCATCACAATGGAAGTAGGTCAAAGCATCCTCTTGCGGGGTAGTACCCGCAGTGAAGATGGCGATTCCAATGGGGTTCCCTCTCTGCAATGTGAAACAGCGGGCCAGGACCTGCTCGACAGCACGTTTTTCTCTGTCAGGCGTAAGGGTTTCTTGTAGAGCAACGACGCCCAGGTATCGGGGCGTAGCCGAAGAGAACAGGTCGTAGAGGCACACTTCCTGCGTCATAGGCCAAAAAGGTACTACCACGAAACGACGCTTTAACTGCTGTGAATGATCTTGCCAGCCAAGCTTTGCTAGCCTGGTGGCGTATTCATGCAAGAGCAATGGCCGAACGAGGCTTTCTATATAGTCAGGTTGTCCCTCCTTCGAAATCAGCAATTGAAGAAGGGCATCTCGCGTCTGGGACATCTGAGCGGGCGAATGGGCAAATTGTGCCGCAAAAAATGGGCCGATTGGACCGAAGCGTTTCACTTGCTTGAGCAAGTAAGGGTGATAGGGATAAAACACATAGGTCAATTCCGCCCCAATATTGTGCTCATACAGGACGAGAATATCCTTCAACCATTGAAGAAACACCAACAAATTTTCCCGACGGCTAGTTGCAAAGAAGCATTGGCGCAGTTGATAAACAAAAGGAGTATCCAAGCCTTCGCGCTCCTGTGCGGTGAGATGTGCTCCATCATTGAGAGGTACCAGAGTAGATGAAGCATCAAAGATAGATGTGTGCTCATAGGCCGTATTACCCCCCGCTCCAACTGCCCGTTGTTTGGAAGCAACTGGGTAGTGTTCAGGGGAAAGTGGGAACGCAAAGGGATGAGCTGCAAGATCTGGCGTTGGCAGGAGGTATGTTTCTAACCTCTGCACCACATCGATGAAATCATCGGGATAGCGCAGGATTTGCTGGAGACTCAGCACCCCGAGTTCATCGGAGACACTCCGTTGAGGGTACAACAAGGCATGCATGACAGCCGCGCATAAGGTGAGAGGATTCTCGAAAGGGATTGACAATCTGAAGCCAAAGAAATCAATCACAGATAAGTAAGAAACGGCTTTTTTCGCCATCAGCGCCACTCCAATCTTTTGTCTCTTACTGTTCTTGCACAGATATTTGACCATCGCTCACACTAAATGCAATTCCCCGACCGACCAGACGATATTCATCGTGGTGTTCTGCATTGAGGGAATTGCTGCGGAGCTTTGTTAGGAAATTCTCAATTTCCGTCGCCTTTGGTTCAATACCGGTGAGGGATACGGTGCCATCCACAAATCGGCTGAGCATTTCGTATAACAGGAGGTCACAGTCTAGAAACAGCTTCGTTCCCTTGAGCAATAAGCGCACGCGTACCTGCATTTGCTCGATGTAGAGGTTTTGGCGAGGAAGCACTGCCAGGAGTTCAAAGCGCATAGGTGTCGGGATGCGCGAGAAGAGTACAAAATGATCCTGCTGAATCAGTTCCAAGTGCGTGCCAATCACGTTTCCTACGATACGGGGCTGCTGGAATTGATTGAGTGCAGCAACGAATTTGTCTAGGACTTTTTTGACATGCTCGCTATCGGTATGTTTCAACGGTTTCTTTTTGAGAAGGTCCACCAGGTAGATAAAATCACGGTAGGTATGTAATGGAAAATGGCCGAGCGCCCGTTCATCATCTGGGCAGGTGAAAAACTCACGCCGCTTACTTGCAATCACTAAACTCCGCAACCAGCGAGAGTCGGGAATACCCTTTGGACTGGCATCTTGCCCTCTCGTCCACAAAGCCTCAAACACCGCCTGGTCCACAACCATAGTGTCCTCGTGCGTCTGATCACTCTTCTCTAGCGGTGAAGACGACCCGGTGCGAGAGGAAAAGGTAGACTGGATATCGTAATGCGGAGTGGTATATCCTGCTGGATCCAGGCGTCCGAGGCTTGCTAGCGTCTGTTCTTCGCTGAGGGGAAAGCTGATAGGGGCAGGCGAAACTGCCAGAATCGGTTTCCATAATTCCTCTTGACGTATGGCATGGACAAAAATACTATTGAAGTAGAGATACGGCAGGATTTGCAGCAGAAAATGTTGCTCTCGGTGCATTGTAGCACTGCGAACATAGTTATGATCTTCCTCCAACCCAAGAGGTAACTGAAGAGGTTCCTCACACACAAGATACGCCTGTTGCAATTCGCTACACATCGCGTTTCCGGTGAGCGTCTGAGCAATCGAGGAAAGGGCCTCGCGAAGCGTAACATGTTGACCCATGAAGTTGAGAGCAGCAAACAGGGTGACCAACCGTTTCCTGGCAGGATGAGATCTCTCGCCCAACGTGTGTACATTAAAGCGTATGGGACACACGCGGTTCACTGGACATTGTCCACACGGGCTCCCTGAGAGGGAAAACAGTTCTGGCCGTGCCACTTCATCCAAAATGGCAGTGAGCAGCGGTTCTCCAATATCACGGGTATTCAAGTTGAGCACAAGGATCGATTGCTGTTCCGTCAGCGGCGAAGCGGAGCCCAACTGTGCGCTATGAGCAGGAACAAACTCCTTAGATTCTTCCAATGCTTTGACAAGATCTTGGACGAGAGGGTCAAACTCGGGGTGTTCCTGATTGATACGTAGTAACTGTGTGCGTAAAATGCCCTCATTGATGCTCATAATCATAACTGGAGATGGACCATCACAGGGATTACTATGGTGCAGATGGCGTAATGTGAGCAGAAGATACTTTTGCAGTTCATCCGGGTCAACAGCACTGGCGTCTTTCACCAACGAGTACGGCCCAATCGTGACAACTTTCTCTGCCAATTGACCGGTGAAATACTGACGGAATGCTTCAAGTGCATCCTGAAGTTCTGCATCGCTCATCGCATGTAGTGAGAGCCGCCCTCCGGATGTCCCATTGTGCAACTGGTAATGTGTCAGGAGAAGCCATATCTTGAATATTATATAGCTCTTCCCATCGCCTGCGTTTCCTGTCAAGATAATGAGCGATGGAAGAGATCGTCCCTCAACGATATATTCTACCAAAGTATCTAATTGGGTTGGAAAATCAAATCCGCTCACGTTCAATTCTGCAAACGTGCCTGCTTGATCTGCTTTGCCTAAAATGAATCGATTGAGCTTTGTGACAAAGGGATTTGCAATCATTTATATCTCCTTGGTGATCCCCTATAGCACATACCGTTCGCATCTTTGTCGGAACATGGCGTTCAAGATATGATCATGTTCAGCTTACAGGAAGCAGAGCATTTCGCCTAGATCAAGCAACAAAGTAGAGATGCTCCCTTGCTCCTCATCTTTTCCACGTAAAAGGGACGGTTCTCTGTACGGTTCAAAGGATTCATCATAGCTGAGATGGTTGTTGTTAGATATGGAAGTCCGAATAGTTACATTGATGCGAGACGAGGGTTGAAGAACCATCTGGAGCATACCATCTGCAACCACCAAATTTTCTGATAGATCCCACTTCTAACGGTGTCGATACAATAACAGATGTTCAGTTATTTGTCAAGAAAACGTGCCTAACGGATTTTTCTACGACAGGAGAAGTTGGGCAGACAGAAGAAGTAATCGAACAAGGAAGATCATAAACAAGGTCCGCACCACTCTCAAGTCTACATATCTAGACCGAGATAAGCTCAGGTGACACTGCCCGGCGAAAGATATCTGGTGGCGGCAGTCTGGGAGGGGCTTCATTCTCATTTTGACAGCGGCTGACGCACACGAGGTGAGTCTCACTCTACTTGCGCAACCCCAAAAAAGCTCACTTCCTGGGTCTGGAAGTTTGCAGGATTCACCTTTCAAACACAAGGTACGGTAAACATGGTTCGCTTCAGTTGACAATAATTAAGAACTGCAAAGATAGAGCTGTCTTATAGGTTGAGTACTGAACAAGGTTTATGCAAAACGACGATATGCTGATGCACAATATTTGGGACATACGAGTAGGGATAACCGTATGGGCGTAGGCGTGTGCCAGTTTGATACCAAATAATGTCCCCTTTATTTTTAAATCCACAATCTTTTGCTGCATTTGTTAAGTCCGCATGTGTCATAATATACTCGCCATCTTGATAAGCATCACGCACAATAAAGATCATATATTTATCGCTTTTAAGCACTCGATAGCATTCTTCAAAAACGATTTTCATTGAAGCGATATATTCGTCGTATGTTGCAAGGTTTGCCAGGTCCCTATCTTCCTTAGATCGCATATTATAATCCGTTCGACGGTTTGCAAACTCTTCAGCATATCGATCATTAGACATAGTTTGCTCAAAATGGATGTTATATGGCGGATCTGTCGCAATAAAATCAAATGTCTCATCTTCCATCTCTTGCATCATAACCACACAATCTCCTAAAATAAGCTTTTGGGGTGAGAGTTTTTCTTGCTTTATGACTTTTTTATAGATATCGACCCACTCACTATTAATTTCAATTCCTATTGCTCTCCTCGGCTGCCTTGCAATTGTGGCACCTATCAAAGTCCCTCCAACACCTGCAAATGGGTCCAACACTAGCTCATCGTGTTTTGTGAAATATTCAATTAGGGTTTTCATCAATTGCGGCGGTTTATTCGCTCCATGTTTTTTACGCAGTTCATGACCATATTGAGCAGGATATGCTGTAGTCAGAAGCGTTTTAGTGAAATAGAGCCATTGCCCACCAGGCAATTCATTTAACTTATTTTTTGGATGAGGTAACTCATCTGTCTCAGGAAATGTTCCATTAGGACTCATGGTAGAGATTATCATATCTTGAAACAATTCGAGAGATATTGATTTTTCCTGTCCCTCATCTGTCATAGCCCACTCCTCTAGAAAATATGTGTAGTCACCGTTGTTTAACGATTGTACATCATATACAGGTCTTTGTCATCAATTGTGCCCCGCATTGTAACTCATATTTTGCGCTCTCTGTATAGAGGATTTAAAGCTTCTTCCATGTGGCTCGGTCAATTCTGGCCTGTTTCAATATTCTGACCAGTAACCCCTCCCCGATATCACCTTGATGAGGGTTCGGTATATAGAGAGTAATGTTCTCTTTTCTTTTCACCATATATTGATGGTTACCACCCGGATAAGGGCCTTCAAAGCCTAGTTGCTTTAAGTAGTAGATCAAGTCTTTACGCTTAATAGGGCCTAAATGAGGCATTAGGCGACTTCTCCAACGGTCAATTTGATACCGTCAACAGAAGGGAGCGGGTAGTGGAGAGAGACGCGCAACAAAATCCAGCCTTCCAGTACTTCTTCTAACTCATCACGGCATGCTTCGAGCGTTTCTGCATCGGCATAGACTCCATCAAAACCGGGAATCTCTCCATAGAAAGTGCCATCGTCTGGCAAAATCTCATATCTCGCTTTGCCCATAGCCGCTCGGATATAGTT